>Ga0209373_10000885_pt1 | contig 40586 bp, 34 predicted proteins | sample Higcelweek5metaG_FD_187173 | JGI IMG/M metagenome (GOLD analysis project Ga0209373, IMG submission 187173) | Freshwater pond sediment microbial communities from the University of Edinburgh, under environmental carbon perturbations - High... | ecosystem: Environmental > Aquatic > Freshwater >... | reverse complement strand
ACTAAATCCATTCGTTGTGTAGGTATTACCGCAGGGGCGTCAACGCCAAATAATATTATTGAGGAGGTTCAAAAATATGTCAGAATTGACTTTTGAACAGATGCTGGAATCATCATTAAAAACAATACACACGGGAGAGGTAGTTGAAGGTACGGTCATTGATGTAAAGCCAGATGAAATTATACTTAACATTGGATATAAATCAGATGGTATTGTGTCTAAGAATGAGTATTCTAATACTCCTAATTTAGACCTGACAACGTGTGTAAAAGTCGGGGATACCATGGATACTAAAGTACTCAAGGTGAACGATGGAGAAGGGCAAGTGTTGTTAACATACAAGCGTCTTGCTGCAGATAAAGGAAATAAAAAAATTGAAGAAGCTTATGAAAATAAGGAAGTATTAAGGGCAACCGTGGCACAGGTATTAGATGGTGGCTTAAGTGTTATTGTAGAAGAGGCAAGGGTTTTTATTCCTGCAAGCTTAGTTTCAGATAGTTATGAGAAAGATTTGAATAAGTATGCAGGCCAAGAAATTGAATTTGTAATCAGTGAGTTTAATCCAAAGAGAAGAAGAGTTATTGGCGATCGCAGACAACTACTCATGGCTAAGAGAGCAGAAATGCAGAAAGAACTATTTGCTAATTTAGCTGTTGGAGATATGGTTGAAGGTATCGTAAAGAATGTTACAGACTTTGGTGTGTTTATTGATCTTGGCGGCGCAGATGGATTGCTTCATATTTCCGAGATGTCTTGGGGACGTGTTGAAAATCCTAAAAAAGTATTCAAAGCTGGAGAAAAGATCAAAGTATTAATTAAAGAAATCACTGGTACTAAGATTGCACTTAGTCTGAAGTTTGATAGCGCGAATCCATGGCTGGCTGCTGAAAACAAGTATGCTGTAGGCAGTGAAGTAACAGGTAAGGTTGCACGTATGACTGATTTTGGAGCATTTATAGAATTGGAACCAGGGGTAGATGCATTATTGCATGTGTCTCAAATTTCTAAAGAGCATATCGATAAGCCATCTGATGTATTAAAAGTCGGAGAAGAGGTAACAGCAAAGGTTGTTGACTTTAATCCTACAGATAAGAAAATCAGTCTGAGTATCAAGGCATTATTAATGCCAGAGGAACCTGTTCAAGAAGATGCTGCGCAGACTGTTTCTGAGGAAGAGTTTGTGTCTGTTGATATTGATGCCGCTATTGCAGCGGAGGAACCAGTTGAGGAAAAGCAGAAAGTCAAAGCAAATAAAAAAACAAAAGAAGCAGCAGAAGAAATAGTAGTGCCTAATATAGAAGATTGATTATCACAGGTGATATAAATATGAGTTATGATTATGAATCTTTTAAGAGAATTGTTTATGAATTGACTAAAATAGATTTAAATGCCTATAAAGAGAAACAAATGCGTAGGCGGATTGATACGCTTATCAATAAGTATAAGATGAGTGGGTATGAGGAATTTCTCAATGCATTAAAAACGGACAAAAAACTATTTGAAGAGTTTGTAAATTATTTGACAATTAATGTTTCAGAGTTTTTCAGAAATACGGATCAATGGAATCTGATGAATCAACAGTATATTCCAGAGATGATTAAAGGATTTGGAAACAGCTTAAAAATATGGAGTGCTGCCTGTTCAACTGGGGATGAGCCATATTCACTTGTAATGACTATGTCAAGACACCTTCCGTTATCGCAGATTAAAATATATGCGACAGATCTTGATAAGCAAGTGCTCGCCGCTGCAAAGATGGGATTATACACTGAAAAGAGCATCGCAAATGTACCGAGTGATTTGAAAGCAAAATATTTCACAAAGGTAGGTGCTTCATATCAGATTTCCGAGGAAATAAAGGCGAGAGTTGAATTTCATGAACATAATTTATTAAAGGACAGATATCCAGATAGATGTAATATGATTGTTTGCAGAAATGTATTGATTTATTTTACAGAAGAAGCAAAGGATGATATATTTAAAAAATTCTATGATTCATTAGTAAAAGGTGGAATATTGTTTATTGGAAGCACTGAGCAAATTATGAATCATAAAGACTTTGGATATGCAAGAAAAAATTCGTTTTTTTATGAAAAACCATAAGAAAAATAAAAATGTAGGAATAAAGATGAAAGCATGTATAATATATATGCTTTCATTTTCTTTCCTTTATTATATTTTGTAATATATGCGCCACATATTGCTGTAGCAGCTCATTATTATGTAAAAGCGTTTCTTCATAAGTAAAATAGGATATTTTGTCATGAAGGGCGTCCTTAAATATGGGTAAAAATAAGGTTTCCCATTGCGGTAAAAACCAATCAGTTTTTTTGGTATAACAATTGGTGGTAGTCGCTTTCACTCGATGTGCAGTATCTACATAGGCAGCAACACTCTTATGAATTGCCATATCTTCTGCAGGGAGATAGTAGTAGTCCTTGTAATTTGGATAAAAGAATTTTAAACTTTTGTAGTATAAAGGAACTCTTATTTTTACAGAAGTCTGATTGCAGGATATATAACAATCATAATTGCTATATTTTACAGGTTTTGGAATGGCAGTATCAATCTGACAATAAATAAGCAACTCATGCTTTTTATGATTGTCTATATCGATATAGCCGTTAGCAGATGCTTCGAGAACCCTGATTTCTGAATGGAATAAGTCATAGTATGATAAAATGGGTGTAATTTGTAGCATACCCTGTAAATCATCAAAATTATGCAATAGTAATAATTCACGGCTAAAGTCCGTGGGGGCTTTAACATATTCATGATAGACTGCAATTAGCTGTCCGCCATTAAGGGTATCAGTGCGGTGAAGAGATAAAAAGTATTCTATTGATTTGAGTTTCAAATTTGCAAGGGTAAGAAATTGTTTATAGGGAGTTATTTTTTTATAAATATCTATTGTATCAAAATTTTCAAACGAATATTCTAGATTATATTTTTTTACTTTATTCATAAGATATGGAATATCGAAATGCAGTCCATTATAATGAAAAATATAGGTATAGTTTTTTGCAAAATCAAAGAAATAGTGAAGCAATGCTTTTTCTTCAGAATAGTTGTCTGCAAACCATTGTATCGTATGGAAGCTACTATTCTCATAATAGGCACATCCAATTAGAAATAAATTTGTGGAATTAGCGGAGAACCCTGTTGTTTCAATGTCAAAGAAAAGCAGATCCTCAAGAGGGGCAATGGTTTCAAGCGGATATGAAATGGATAAAGGTTTTAGTTTGTTTCTTTGAATATGCATAAAACCACCTTCCCTGAAATGATTTTTTCTAAAGCTGGTTATATTAGTCTGTTTAAAATGTAACATAAAATTGAGAAATTAGGTAGTATTTTGAATAAAAATTTAGTATAGTATGTCTAAGATTATTTTTAAATAGATTTTATTTATATATGAATTATGAAAAGGATGATAATATGTGGGAATATAGAATAGCAGGCATAGAACTTTACTATATTATTAATTGGTTTATAATTTATAGTATATTAGGCTGGATTTGGGAAACTTGTTATATGTCGATTAAAGAAAAAAGACTCGTTAACAGAGGATATGTAGTAGGACCTGTTTGTACAATATATGGTGTAGGTGCTGTTTCACTTTATCTGCTTTTTCGTCCCATCTCATCTGATTATTTTGCTTTATTCTTTGGCGGCGCGATTATTGCGACTGTGATAGAATATATAACGGCAGTTCTTATGGAATACATTTTCCATACAAGCTGGTGGGATTATACGGAACAGAAATTTAATTATAAGGGGCGTATCTGCTTGAGCAGTACCATTGCCTGGGGTGCTGGTTCAGTTATATTATTTACTTTTTTGCAACCACTTGTTGAAAAAATAGTATCCTTATACTCTGTTAAAGCAGGTATCATAGGCATTAGCATATGTATCATACTATATTTTGTTGATTTTACATTTGCAACAGTTGCAGCATTTGATTTATCATCAAAGCTACAAAAAATGGATGCTTTACTTGAGGAGGTCTCCGAATATCTGAAAGAGACCAGGCTTTATACGAGTACTGAAGAATTAAGAATTAAAATTGAGAAGTTTGGCAAAAGATATCGCGGTTCAAATTATATTTCTAAATTTTCAAAGAGAAGGGAAATCAGACAAGCTGTATTTAGTGAACAGCTTGCAGAGCTTGGGCTTACAGGGCTTAGAGATGATATTAAAGATGGTTTATTTGGGTTCATGAATCGATTGAATGGTATTGTAGATAAGTATAAATTTCGACAAAACCGTATTATGAATGCATATCCCAATATAAAACTTAAAATCAATAAAAATGTTGTACATATAGAGACTAAAAAAAATATTTGTGAAGATAATGAACAAGACGATAGAGATTACGATAATAAAGATTATGATAATAAAGATTACGATAATAAAGATAGAGAGGAATAAAATATGGTAGCATTAACATTTCGAGGCGGAATTCATCCGCATGATGGCAAGAATATGTCAAAAGATAAGCCGATACGCCAAGTACTCCCTAAAGGAGACTTGGTGTATCCTCTGTCACAACATATTGGTGCACCCGCCATACCCATTGTAGAAAGAGGAGAGCGTGTACTGGCAGGGCAAAAAATTGCTGAGGCAGGTGGATTTGTCTCTGTTCCTATACATGCCTCAGTATCAGGTACGGTAAAGGCAATTGAGCCAAGGCGTGTAGTTACAGGAGACAATGTGATGTCAATTGTGATTGAAAATGATTATCTTTATGAGGAAAAACCACGCTTTCATGATAAAGAACTGGCGGATATGACCAGAGAAGAAGTGGTTGAGGTAATAAAAGAAGCTGGTATTATAGGTATGGGCGGCGCAGGTTTCCCAACACATATTAAAATGTCCCCTAAAGAGCCAGATAAGATTTATCATGTAATAGCAAACTGCGCAGAATGCGAGCCATATCTGACATCTGATTACAGAAGAATGATAGAAGAGCCTGAGAAGCTGGTAGCGGGACTGAAAATCATATTATGTCTCTTTCCGCATGCAAAGGGTATTTTGGCAGTAGAGGATAATAAACCAGATTGTATCAGAAAATTGAAGGATTTGACGCTCGATGAGGCTAGGATTAGTGTAAAAGTTGTTAAGACCAAGTATCCACAAGGTGCTGAAAGACAATTAATTTATGCGACAACGAGAAGAGCCCTAAATTCCTCTATGCTACCGGCAGATGTAGGGTGTATTGTCAATAATGTAGATACAATTGTAGCAATATATAATGCTGTAATAAATGGACAGCCACTTATAAATCGAATCGTCACTGTAACAGGTGATGCAATCAAAAATCCACAGAACTTTATGGTTAAAACAGGTACAAGCTATAGTGAGTTGATTGATGAGGCAGGAGGATTTATCAGAAAACCGGAAAAAATAATCTCCGGCGGCCCTATGATGGGATTCGGTATATTTGATATAAATGTGCCTACAACAAAAGCATCATCAGCTCTCTTGTGTTTACTGGAGGATGATGTAAAAATATCGCAGCCAAAACAGTGCATTAATTGCGGACTATGTGTTGAGATTTGTCCCGGTAGGATAATTCCGACGAGACTGGCAGATTTTGCACAGAATTATGATAAAGAGAAGTTTTTGAAGTATAATGGTATGGAATGTTGTGAGTGTGGGTGTTGCAGCTATGTGTGTCCGGCAAAACGTCATTTAACACAAAGCATTAAGTCCATGAGAAGGATGATATTGGCAGAAAGAAAGAAGTAAGTAATATACATTTTGGAGGTGTAGACTTTGAATAATATGAATGACATGATGAATGTATCATCTTCGCCGCACATAAGAAGTAAATTGACAACAAGTGCAATTATGTTTGTAGTGATTGTTGCCTTATTACCAGCGACGGCTTTTGGTATCTATAATTTTGGAATGAATGCCGCTTTGATTATAGTAATCTGTATCACAACATGTGTTTTAACAGAATTTATCTATACAAAGTTAATGAAAAAACAGACTACAATAGGAGATTTCAGTGCTGCTGTAACGGGATTGTTACTGGCTCTAAATTTACCGCCCTCAGTACCGTGGTGGATTCCGTTGATAGGTGGTATATTTGCGATCCTGGTAGTCAAGATGTTGTTTGGCGGATTAGGTCAAAACTTTATGAATCCTGCGCTTGGTGCGAGGTGTTTTTTAATGATTTCTTTTACGGCCAAGATGACAGATTTTATATATGACGGCGTGTCTACGGCGACACCACTTGCTGAATATAAAGCGGGAAATGCAGTAAGTACCTTTGATATGATTATCGGAAGAATACCAGGTACAATCGGAGAAACATCGGTCATTGCCATAGTAGCCGGAGCAATTTTGCTTTTACTAGTGGGTATTATTGATTTAAAGATTCCTGGTACTTATATTGCCACATTTATTATCTTTATTGGGTTATTTGGCGGTAGGGGCTGGGATATGAACTATATTACGACACAGTTAGCTGGCGGTGGATTGATGCTAGGAGCTTTTTTTATGGCTACGGATTATACAACTTCACCGATTACAAGAGCTGGTAAAATAGTATATGGCATTTTGTTAGGCATTTTGACAGGACTTTTCAGAGTATATGGTGCTTCCGCGGAAGGTGTTTCTTATGCGATAGTTTTTTCAAACTTACTTGTTCCCCTAATTGAGAAAATTACGATTCCTCAGTGCTTTGGGAGAGGAGGAGAGCATATATGAAATCAATAATTAAAAATACAATGATTTTGACGGTTATTACTATTATTTCGGGCTTAATGCTGGGTTTGGTTTATGATGTTACAAAAGAACCAATTGCCATTCAAAAAAATAACGAAAAGGCAAGTGCATATTCGCAGGTATTTCCGGATGCTTCTTCTTTTACGGAGGATGCAGAAATTAATCTTGGGTTGTCAAATGATATTCTAAATGCAAATGGTTATACCGAACAAGTAATAGATGAGGTGCTAGCGGCAAAAGATGAGTCAGGAACAACATTAGGACATGTCATGACAGTTACAACAAAAGAGGGGTATGGTGGAGATATCGTTCTATCACTTGGTATTACCAATGAGGGGCTATTAAATAGTATTGAGATATTGTCTATAAATGAAACCGCTGGGCTTGGTATGAAAGCAGCAGAGAATGAGTTTATGAGCCAGTTTACAAATAAAAACGTTGCAAAATTTGCTTATGTTAAAAATGAAGCAGTAGCTGACTATGAGATAGATGCCATAAGTGGAGCTACTATTACAACAAATGCCGTAGTAAATGGTGTAAATGCTGGAATTGCATATGCTACACAAATATCAGCAGATGGAGGTGTGCAGAATGAATAAGATTGTGGAACGGTTATGGGGAGGAATCTTTAAGGAAAACCCAACATTTGTATTGATGCTTGGCATGTGTCCCACACTAGCGGTTACGACTTCTGCCATAAATGGTCTGGGAATGGGACTTACTACAACAGCTGTTTTAATTTTATCAAATATGCTGATTTCGATGCTACGAAATATCATACCAGATAAAGTTAGAATACCAGCATTCATAGTGGTTATTGCATCCTTTGTTACCGTCATGGAGTTATTATTGGAAGGGTTCCTACCATCTTTATATAATGCACTGGGAATTTATATTCCTTTAATTGTTGTAAACTGTATTATTCTTGGCAGAGCAGAGGCATTTGCATCTAAGAATGGTGTTATTTTATCAATATTTGATGGGATTGGAATGGGTATCGGTTTTACAATAGGCTTGACAACAATAGGGGCCTTTAGAGAACTGATTGGAACTGGAATGATATTCTCACATCAGCTAATGCCTAATTCCTATGAACCAATCACAATATTTATATTAGCACCTGGTGCTTTTTTTGTTCTTGCAGGATTAACAGCTATACAGAATAAGATTAAGATGAATAAGAAGAGAGCAGATGGCCTTATTATTCAGTGTGATTCATCGTGTATCTCATGCCCTAGTATTTCATGCGAAGGAAAAGCAGTTGAGGGAAGAATAAGGAAAGCAAAAGATAACAAGGCAAGTAAGAGAGGATTGGTTTAATTATGAAAGAATTGTTACTAATTGCAATTGGAAGTGCATTTGTCAATAATGTTGTTTTAAGTCAGTTTCTCGGCATTTGTCCTTTTTTAGGAGTTTCTAAGAAAGTAAATACTGCGGCAGGAATGGGTGGAGCAGTCGTATTTGTTATTACATTGGCTTCAGCAGTTACAGGAGCGGTGTATCAATTTATTTTAGTACCACTTGATATAGCTTATCTGCAGACAATTGTTTTTATTCTCGTTATTGCAGCACTGGTTCAATTTGTCGAGATGTTTTTAAAAAAAGCAGTCAAAGGATTATATCAGGCACTGGGTGTATATTTACCATTGATTACAACAAATTGCGCGGTACTTGGTGTTGCGTTGACAAATGTTCAGAAATCTTATGATATTTTTACAGGAGTTATTAACGGTTTGGCAACTGCAGTAGGCTTTCTGATTTCTATTGTTATTATGGCAGGTATTAGAGAAAGATTAGAATATAACGATATTCCCAAACCATTTGAAGGTATGCCAATTGTTTTAGTTACAGCAGGGCTTATGGCAATCGCTTTTTTTGGTTTTTCGGGCTTAATGTAATCAGGAGGATAGAATTATGAATATTACTGCAATTATGATATCGGTTTTATGTATCGGCGGTGTTGGCTTATTTATTGGAATTTTTCTCGGCATTGCGGGTAATCACTTTAGGGTAGATACTGACCCGCGAGAAGACGAGATATTATCTGTATTGCCTGGTATTAATTGTGGGGGATGTGGATACGCAGGATGTGCGAGTCTGGCGGCAGCAATCGTAACAGGGAAAGCGCCCTTAAATGGTTGCCCAGTTGGCGGCAATGAAGTTGCCAAAAAGGTGGGGAAGGTTATGGGAGAAAGTGTCGGAGAAAGTGTTAAAAAAGTGGCATTTGTAAAATGTGACGGCACATGCGAACGAACCGTAAGTGACTACAATTATACGGGTATTGAAGATTGTAAAATGTTGTCTTATGTACCAAATGGAGGTGCCAAGGCATGCAATTACGGCTGCTTGGGCTACGGCTCCTGTGTTAAAGTATGTCCATTTGATGCGATTTCAATACTAGACGGAATTGCAGTAATTGATTTTGAAAAATGTAAAGCCTGCGGCAAGTGTATCGATGAGTGCCCTAAACATTTGATTGCATTAATTCCGTACAAAACAGCTTATTATGTGAAGTGTAATTCTGAAGATAAGGGCCCAGTTACGATGAAAGCATGTAAAGTGGGATGTATTGCATGTGGAATTTGTGTAAAAGCATGTGAAGCAAATGCTATTACAATAACAGATTATTTGGCACATATAGATCCTGATCTTTGTACAAATTGTGGAGAATGCGCAAAAAAATGTCCTAAAAAAATTATTGTTAGAGGCCCATCTTATCTTTAAGACCGGTAGAATAATGTAGTTTATAATCGTCAGTAACAAATATTGCTTCTATGCCAGGAATGCTTTCGATTAAGGACATTCCTTCTTCCAGACCAAGCACCATACAGGAAGTACTCAGGGCATCGCCATCCTTCGAACAATCGGATATGATAGTGACACTGAGTAGATTGTTTTGGATTGGATAACCAGTCGCAGGCGAAAGAATATGATGATATAGTTTTTCTTTGTATACAAAATAGCGTTCATAAATGCCGGAAGTAACAACGGATTGATTTTCTATAGCGACAGTGGTTATAACACCACCATTTTCATCAAAGGGTTTTTTGATGCCAATTTGGTAAGGAGTACCGTTAGGTTTCTCACCAATGGTAAGGATATTACCACCGAGATCAATGAGTGCATGTTCCACACCATTTTTAATCAGGTATTCTTTAAGACGGTCAGCTATGTAACCCTTTGCAATTCCACCGAGATCTATGGCTGTTTCAGAATCTTCAAGAGTGACAGATAAATTATTGATATGAATTTTAGAAGAATTAACATGCTCTATTTTTTCATTAATAATAGCAGAAGGAACAGGAACTGGAGAAGCACCTGTGAAATCCCATAAAGTACTAATTGTACCAATTGTGATGTCAAAGGATCCGTTGGAAATCTGATTATAAAGGACTGCGTCCTTTATCAGGGAAACTGTATCGGCAGATAGAGAGACTGGTTTACCGTCTGCATGATTAAGCTTATCGATATCACTTCCAGATATAGTCCGGCTCAAGAGATTTTCATATTCTTCACATATTTGAAAACACTGTTCAAGCAGTTTGGCGTCTTTTTTATCATATACAGTTATCGTCACGACGGTATCAAACAAAAAAGAGGTCTTGCTGATAGGCGTAGAAGGGTCAGATGAAGAACAGCCACCAATGAATGAAAGAAGCAATATACAAATTGGTAGTAGTAATAATTTTTTTTTCATAATAATTCCTTTCATATTTATTTTTTATAATATCATATTATTTTAGATATTAAAAGTGTACTATTATGATAGTGGAGGATTTGAGAATTGAGTATAAATGATAGTAATCATGACGAGGACAGTTCATACAAAAAAATGGTCAGATTATGTGTAGCGGCAGCATCTTTTGTAATGCTGATATTTTTGCTGGCACTTTATAATAATATGCATCCAAAAGATAAAGATGATAAATCTGTAATAAAAACGGAAGAAACAGTTTCTGATGAAGAGCTAATATATGGAGAATCTGATTTGACTTCAGATGATTTGGATTTTTGGGATATGTATGGTGATTTGAGTGGGGATAAAATAGAAGAAGCGGAAGAGACAGAGACAGAGATAGATAAAGTACCAGAACGCGAGAGCATAAGTGCACCTGAAATACCACAAAAAAATGAGGCACCAGATGATATTGTAGATAAACCCGCAACTTTTGAGGAAAAAATAGAGATTGATGAAAGATTAATGCAGAATACATATGATTTTGAATCAAATTTAATACGCGAGGATGAAATGCTAAAGTATTATGAAGACAATAAGCTGCTATCTTTTTTTGGTGTGGATGTATCAAAGTATTCTGGCGAAATTGACTGGAAAAAGGTTAGGGCTGAGGGTGTTCAATTTGCTATGATTCGTGTTGGTGTCAGAGGATATGGCACAGGACAGATGATTCTTGATGAAAATTTTGTTAAAAATATTGAAGGCGCGATTAGTAATGATATTAAAGTAGGTGTCTATTTTTTCTCACAGGCAATTTCTATGACAGAAGCTGTAGAAGAGGCTAACTTTGTTGTTGCAGCAATTTCAAAATATAAGATTACATATCCAGTAGTCTGTGATCTGGAAGAGATAGAGAATGACGTAGCAAGGACGGATACATTGACAACTACGGAAGTAACACAATATGCAAAAGAATTTTGCGATACTGTTAAAGCTTATGGTTATCATCCAATGATTTATGCAGAAAAAGATTATCTGATAGAAAGATTGGATTTAAGTAAATTATCTTCTTATGACATATGGTTGGCGCAGGAAAGTGAGAGACCAAATTATCCATATATGTTTACCCTGTGGCAATATTCAAAGGTAGGAGTCATTGATGGCATAGCAGGTGATGTGGATTTGAATTTGAGTTTTGTGAATTATGAAGAGAAATAGCATGTGAAAAATAACATACAAAGTGATGTTTGTTTATTTTATTTTAAGTATTTGTAGTGCATAAAATACAAAAAAATATGAAATACAGTTTGCAGAGTGGCAATAATTACAGAAATATTACGGATTGCAATATTTTTGTAATTATTTTGTTAATCTATGGTATACTACCTATGGTTGTATGATTAGAAAAGGAGTATAGTATATGAAAATGATTTCTAAAGCCACTTACATTTATTGTGGTATTTTGATAGCAGTAGTGATAACTTTTAATATAATGCTATTCAGTAATTTTGGAACAAGTATGATAGAGAGAACGACAGAAGCGCGATTAAGCAGGGTGTTTATGTCAGAAGATAGCACACAAATAGTATCTGGTGGCAGTATTATGAAAACAAACGATGCAACAGTATCTGGCAGTAGTGCTGAGATAAGTATGATTGAGATAGGAGAGAATCTTACAGAAACAGAAACAATACAACCAATTTTACCAATTGAAGAGTATGAAGCTTTATGCAGAATTGTCCAGGCCGAAGCGGGCAATCAAGATGCAGAAGGAAAGCTTCTAATAGCAAATGTGGTATTAAATAGAGTAAGATCCGAGCGATTTCCAAGTTCTATCCTCGATGTGATATTTCAGGATAATGGGGGCAAAACACAATTTGCACCAACTAAAAATGGTAGTTACAATAATGCCCAGATTACAATTGATACAATGGCTGCAGTTAATCGAGCGCTAGCGGGAGAAGATATTTCTAAAGGTGCTTTGTACTTTAAAGCAGGAGATAATACAAAATGGGGCAGTCTTGAATTTTTGTTTCAACATGGCAATCATGTATTCTTTTTATAACATATTCTGTGTGATATCTATTTGATTTAATTTAAACAGCAAAAAAATGTACTAAAAATACTGCACTAAAAATACACTTCAAGAAGCAGATTCTGTCTGAGATTTGAGGTGTATTTTATTATTACATATAGTCTATTTCTGCTCTAGTTGACGCAATTTTGCAGGAAGCTGTATTAAAGTATAGATATCAGCATAAACAGAGGGAGCCACATGATCAATGTAGTTTTGAGCATAACTTCTGGAACAGGTGGTATGTGATAAAAAATCAGCAGCTTTATTATATGCAATAGCAGCTTCTGTTTCAGTCTCATAATATCCAATAATATAATTACCATTAATATGAATATAAGCTTTATATAAGATATGATTATTTTTTACGATACGTAGCACACCGTTATAGCGGTTGATGATATCTATATTTTCATAACGATAATCAAATGAATCTCCATTTATAAATCTGTAATCACGATCTCTTACAGCATGATTTCGAATACCATATCTATTTGTTAGATTGACTTGCATACCATAATCTGCCATAAAAAGATGTCCCTTACGAATAGAGATCTTATGCTCAGAGTAATAGAATAAATCATCGATATCAAATTTATAAATAATAGATTTTGTAAGATAATATTCAAAGTATCGCTTTTGCAAATAGATTGGATTACGAATATATACATTATTATCTCTAAAATTTATAAGTACAACAATCTTTTCAAAAGATAGTGTCATATGATGAAAAGAGTCCGTGAGCTTTCTATCACCATCTAAAAGAGAGAGAGCATCTTTATATGCATGATTTGCGGCAGTCTCTGTTTTAAAGCTTCCGAGACTAATATGTTTATTCTTGTATGTAATGGAAGACCGATAGTAAAGGGTACCATTTTTTTTTCTTGCTAAATAAACACCAGGCATCATAATATAAAAAATCCTTTCTAAAAATATAATAATTCATTGATAATAATTATATCATATAAGAGATAGAATATGATATTATAAATGGGTAGAGTTTATTTGAATATCCATACTTTGAAAAGAGATAATAAACAGAGTGCTGTAATTGTAAATATTTATCAATAAGTTTGTATACTTTTGAGGTTGACAAAAAAGAGCCAAATTGATATATTTTAATAGATATACAAGATGTTGTTTCAACGTCTGCGCGAAACACAAAATATAGTCAGGAGGGGGAGAATGCATGGATAGCAAAGGTGATTTAACAGAGAAAGCAAGCATTGATTATGCAAAGAGATTTAAAGTTGAAAGACCTGTCAAAATGATAAAAAAAGATGGAACAAGAGAGGATTTTAACGTTCAAAAAGTAGTCGATGCAGTTGGAAAATCTGCGTATAGAGCATTAACTAATTTTACGGAAGAAGAGAAGGAATTTATATGTGAGAGTGTTGTAAAAAGAGTAAATGATTTGGGAAAAGATGAAATACCAATTCCGGTTATGCATAATATTGTCGAGAGTGCTTTAGAAGAAATAAAACCGATTGTGGCTAAAAGTTATCGTGACTACAGAAACTACAAGCAAGATTTTGTGAGAATGCTTGATGATGTATATAAAAAAAGTCAGTCTATCATGTACATTGGTGATAAGGAAAATTCTAATACAGACTCTGCACTTGTATCTACAAAAAGAAGTTTGATATTTAATCAGTTAAATAAGGAACTATATCAAAAGTTTTTTATGACAACAGATGAAATTCAGGCATGCCGAGATGGTTATATTTATGTTCACGATATGTCTGCGAGACGTGACACGATGAATTGTTGTCTTTTTGACGTTAAAGAAGTATTATCTAATGGTTTTGAAATGGGTAATTTGTGGTATAATGAGCCCAAAACGCTGGATGTGGCATTTGATGTTATAGGAGATATTGTTTTATCTGCGGCTAGTCAGCAATATGGTGGATTTACTGTGCCAAGTGCAGATTTAATTTTAGAGCCCTATGCAGAAAAATCTTATAAAAAATATATTGATAAATATATTAGGTTAGGTATTGACGAGGAGACAGCAGAGGCGGAGGCCTTTGCCGATGTCACAAAAGAATTTGAACAGGGCTATCAAGGGTGGGAATATAAGTTTAATACGGTTGCCTCTAGCAGAGGAGATTATCCTTTCATTACTGTGACAACTGGAACCGGAACTGGAAGGTTTGCAAAACTGGCATCTATTGCGATGCTTAATGTCAGAAGAAGAGGACAAGGTAAAAAAGAATGTAAGAAACCCGTTCTTTTTCCTAAAATTGTGTTTCTTTATGATGAAAATCTGCATGGACCTGGAAAAGAGTTGGAAGATGTATTTGAAGCGGGCGTTCTTTGCTCAAGTAAAACGATGTATCCAGATTGGCTTAGTCTTACAGGAAGAGGCTATATTGCCAGCATGTATAAACAATATGGGAAAATTATCTCGCCCATGGGCTGCCGTGCATTTTTATCACCATGGTATGAGCGGGGTGGCATGCATCCAGCAGACGATAAAGATATGCCAGTCTTTGTAGGAAGGTTTAATATAGGCGCTGTATCATTGCACCTGCCAATGATACTCGCTAAGGCAAGACAGGAGAGTAAAGATTTTTATGAAGTGCTTGACTATTATTTAGAATTGATTCGTCATCTTCATATTAGAACGTATGCATATCTCGGAGAATTAAGAGCGTCTACGAATCCGCTTGCATATTGCGAAGGTGGCTTTTACGGAGGGCATCTGAACCTGACGGATAAAATCAAACCGCTTCTCAAAGCTGCAACCGCTTCATTTGGCATTACAGCATTTAATGAGCTACAGCAGTTATATAATGGGAAGTCATTAGTTGAGGATGGAGAATTTGCATTAGAGGTCTTAGACTATATTAATAAAAAGATTAACGATTTTAGGGAAGCAGATGGCAATTTATATGCGATATATGCAACACCAGCAGAGAATCTGTGTGGCTTACAAGTACAACAGTTTAGAAAGAAATACGGCATTATTGAAAATGTATCTGACCATGAATACGTGAGTAATAGTTTTCATTGTCATGTATCTGAAGAAATTACACCTATTCAGAAGCAGGATTTAGAACTTCGCTTTTGGGAGTTATCTAACGGTGGAAAAATTCAGTATGTAAAATATCCGATTGATTATAATATTGAAGCAATCAAAACATTGATACACCGTGCAATGGATATGGGCTTTTATGAAGGTGTCAATATGTCATTGGCATATTGTGATGACTGTGGACATCAGGAACTAGAGATGGATGTATGCCCAAAGTGTGGTAGTAAGAATTTAACCAAAATTGATAGAATGAATGGTTACTTATCTTACTCGAGAGTACATGGTGATACGAGATTGAATGAAGCAAAAATGGCAGAGATTGCAGAAAGGAAGAGCATGTAATAATGAGGTATCATAACATAACAAAGGATGATATGCTAAACGGAGACGGATTGCGTGTTGTGATTTGGCTGGCGGGATGCTCTCACTGTTGCAAAGATTGTCATAATCCGATGACTTGGGATCCGGCAGGTGGTTTAGAGTTTGATGAATCTATCAAGAAAGAATTATTTGAAGAACTATCTAAAGATTATATAGCAGGGATTACTTTTAGTGGAGGGGATCCACTGCATTCAGCCAATAGACTTGATGTTCGCGGGTTAATGAGTGAAATACGTGAGCGATTTCCCAATAAGACAATCTGGTTATATACGGGCGATTCGTGGGAGACTATTATGCACTACAACATGATGCAGTATATTGATGTTTTGGTGGATGGTGAGTTTCATACGGAAGAGAGAGATGTGCGATTGTTGTGGAAAGGAAGTAAGAATCAAAGGGTAATTGATGTACAGGCATCATTAAAACAGGAAAATCAAGCAATACCGATATTACATTGTCCAGATTATTATAATTAAAGTATATAGCACATAAGGAGTATTTATAATGCAAAGAATAGCGAAATTTCATAAAGTGAGTTTTGAGCAATTTGAATATGACTGGAAGGATAGCTTTGGCGCAATTTCCAATGAGGAGGTCGTACAAATTTATGATCTTATCATGTTACCCTGCCGTGCCACAAGTGGCTCTGCAGGATATGATTTTTTCAGTCCCTTATCCTTTTCACTTAAGCCAGGAGAGACAATAAAAATACCAACAGGAATCCGAGTTGAGATGGAAGAAAACTGGGTTCTTAAATGCTATCCGCGAAGTGGTCTTGGTTTTAAATACCGTTTACAGCTTAATAATACTGTGGGTATTATTGATAGCGATTATTTCTATTCAGATAATGAGGGCCATATTTTTTCTAAAGTAACAAATGATTCCAATGAAGGTAAGTCAATAGAAATCGATGCAGGAACCGGATTTATGCAAGGCATTTTTGTGGAATATGGAATTACAATTGATGATGATACTTGTGATGTGAGAAATGGTGGCTTTGGCAGTACAACAAAATAGTTAAGATTATCATGTAACGATACATAGGATTCATAGAAAATTTATTTGAATTATGTAAAATAAGGTGGTAATATAATTATCAAGTAGGTGCGTCTGCAAGAGTTTGGCGCTGTGAAAAATAAAATTTGGGAGACATAATAATATGAGCGATTTTAAAATCAGTATTTGTAATACGGCAGACCTACCAGAAAGTTATATTATTGAGAACAATTTGGGTGTTATAAGTCTATCCTATATGTTTGATGAGGAAGTCTATAAAAGAGGAAATGATCTTCCAGAACCTGTATTTTATAATAAAATGAGGTCAGGTATGATGCCTACAACTTCTCAGATCAATCCTGATGAAGCAAGAACGGCTTATTTAGAATATCTGAAAGATTCGAATGAAATACTGCAGATTGCTTTTTCATCAGGTCTTAGTGGAAGCTATAATAGTCTGAGAATAGCAGCAGAGGAATTGATGGAAGAGAGAGATGATATAAAAATTATTGTGGTAGATTCCTTGTGTGCTTCTTTAGGAGAAGGGCTTTTGGTTCATAAAGCTGTACAGTTGAAAAAAGAAGGTAAATCCTTAGAAGAAATTGTTGCCTGGCTAGAAGAACATAAGCTGAATTTAGTTCATATGTTTACAGTAGACGACTTGTTTCATTTACATAGAGGGGGGCGTGTAAGTAAAGCCGCTGCAATTATTGGAACGATGGTGAATATCAAGCCGATTTTACATGTGGACGATGAAGGCCATTTAATGCCGCTTGACAAGGTAAGAGGAAGAAAAAAATCACTTAATTGCATGGTTGATTACATGGATAAAAAAGTGGGGAGTTATAGAAATAATAACGATGCAGTTTTTATTAGTCATGGCGATTCCTTAGAAGATGCTGAATATTTGTCTGAAGAAGTAAAGAAAAGATTTGAAGGTATCGAAACTATAATTATAAATTATGTGTGTCCAACTATAGGTGCTCATTCTGGGCCAGGTACGATTGCGCTGTTTTTTATGGGAGATGAACGCTAGAGGAGATAGCATTTATGAATATATTATTTTTTTTAACGCCAAAGAGTGAGGTGGAATTTGTATATAACGACGATACGTTACAACAGGCTTTGGATATTTTAGAGAAAAGTACGTATACGGCAATACCAATCATCAATCATAAAGGAGAGTACAAAGGTACCATTTCCGAAGGAGATCTTTTGTGGACATTAAGGGATGAAGCAAATTTAAATATGCAGGCCTTATGTGAAATGAAGGTATCAAAGGTAAATCGTAAATATAATAATAAACCTGTTAAGGCAAATGCTATGATTGATGATTTGATGCATGTAGCAATTAATCAAAATTTTGTACCAGTTATTGATGATGATGATGTTTTCATCGGAATTGTAAAAAGAAGAGATGTAATAAGGTATTACTTTGAAAATGAATGTGCGAAAAGAGTTATTGGAAATAAAGAAGAACGGATAGTTGAAAGAGTTATACTAGTTTAACATCATAATTACATACATCATGGTCAGAGTATAGCATCTGACCATGAAGTATGTAATATAAGTATTTAGAGTTTAGGCGGGAGAATAAATATGAATAATATGAGAGGGTTGGATACGCAGGTTCGAAAGTATAGAAGAAGGATATTTCAGGAAATATCTAATTTGGCATATACATCAACTGATATTGTAGATGATATTGAAGCATTGCCTTATAAAATCGTACAAGCAGACGAGCCTGAGTTTTGGGAAAATATATATAGAGAAAGAGCCGTTACAAGAGAACACTGCAGACTGGCGATGGGTATGTCGCTTCGCCCAGAAAATCAGCCAGTGCATGTGTCACAAGGTGTGGAAGAAAGCAATATTGCAGAAAAATATTATGAGCCACCTTTAATGCAAGTGATTCCATCAGCATGTAATGCGTGTCCTATTAATGAATATGTGGTCAGCAATAATTGTATGGGCTGTATTGCGAGGCCATGTAAAGAAGTTTGTCCAAAGGATGCCATATATTTTAAAGATGGAAAATCAAATATTGATCAGGATAAATGTATTAAATGTGGGAAATGTAAGGCGGCATGTCCATATGATGCTATCACACATAAGGTACGTCCTTGTATGGAAGCATGTGGTGTTAATGCAATTGAAAGTGATAAATATGGAAGAGCAGCTATTAATTCTGAAAAATGTGTGGCTTGCGGAATGTGTATGGTAAGCTGTCCTTTTGGAGCAATTGCGGATAAATCTCAAATATTTCAGTTAATAAGAGCTATGCAGTCGGGCAAAGAAATCATAGCAGAAATAGCACCTGCCTTTGTGGGACAGTTCGGTAAAAACATTACACCTGAGATGATTAAGGCAGCGATAAAGAAGCTTGGATTTGCAGATGTCTATGAAACGGCAATAGGAGCTGATGCAGGAGCAATGGCGGAAGCTCGACATTATGTCGAAAAGGTCTCAACGGGAGAATTTCCATTTTTATTAACATCATGCTGTCCTTCCTGGGCGATGATGGCGAAGAAGTTATTCCCAGAGACAATTGATAATATATCACATGAGCTGACACCTATGGTTGCAGCGGCAAGGACGATAAAGAAAGAACACCCTAATGCTCATGTCGTATTTATTGGTCCTTGTGCTGCGAAGAAACTTGAGGCCGGGAGAAGAACCGTTCGTTCCGATGTGGATTTTGTAATTACCTTTGAAGAGTTATGGGGCATGTTTGATGCAAGAGGATTGTTACAGGAAGAACTTGGACAAGAAAGTATAGAGGATGCAACGGGTGCAGGTAGGGGATATGGAGTTGCAGGTGGTGTTGCATCGGCAATTGAAGAATGTATCAAAGAATATTATCCAGGAACTGTGGTCAATATAGAGCATGCAGAAGGTTTGGCCGACTGCAAGAAGATGCTGATGCTTGCAAAAGCAGGAAGAAAAAATGGATGCTTGATTGAAGGTATGGCATGTCCAGGTGGCTGTGTTGCAGGTGCCGGAACAAACATTCCAATCCCAGAAGCAACGAAAGAATTATTAGATTTTAAAAAGCATGCGAAGAATACAATACCTGATAGATGTCTATTGGGGGATGAGTGGAGGATATAAAATAATGAATAAAATCAGAACACGTTTTGCGCCAAGTCCGACAGGGCGTATGCATGTTGGAAATTTGAGGACAGCTTTATATGCATATTTGGTGGCAAAGCATGAGGACGGAGACTTTATTTTAAGAATAGAGGATACGGATCAAGAACGACTTGTTGAGAATGCAGTTGATATTATATATAGAACGCTTGATAAGACGGGTCTTGTTCATGATGAAGGACCGGACAAGGATGGTGGAGTAGGACCATATGTGCAGAGTGAGAGACAAGCGATTGGTCTCTATATGGATTATGCAAAGCAACTGATTGAAATGGGAGAAGCTTATTATTGCTTCTGTGACAAAGAAAGACTTGCAGATTTAACGCAGATTATTGATGGCAAGGAAGTAAGTGAATATGATAAGCGATGTCTTAAACTGTCCCCAGAAGAGGTGAAAGCTAATCTTGATGCGGGAAAACCCTTTGTAATCAGACAGAATAACAATCAGGAAGGGACGACTACCTTTCATGATGAAATATATGGTGATATTACGGTAGATAATAGTGAATTATATGACATGATTTTAATTAAATCTGATGGATTCCCTACCTACAATTTTGCAAATGTAATTGATGATCATCTGATGGGGATTACCCATGTTGTGAGAGGCTGTGAATACTTATCCTCGACACCCCGCTATAATCATCTATATGAGTCATATGGCTGGAATGTACCAATTTATATACATTGTCCTTTGATTACCGATGAAACTCATAAAAAGTTATCTAAACGTTCAGGACATTCCTCCTATGAGGATTTAATCGAGCAAGGCTTTTTAAGTGAAGCGGTGGTTAATTTTGTTGCATTACTGGGTTGGTGCCCAGAGGATAATCAGGAAATGATGACCCTTCACGAATTAATAGAAAAATTTGATTTTAAACATATGAGTAAGTCACCTGCAGTGTTTGATTATACAAAATTAAAGTGGCTTAACGGTGAATATTTTAAAGTAATGGATCAGGAAGAATTTTTAAAGATAGCAATACCGTATGTCAAAAAAGTCATTCAGAAAGATTTTGACTTAAAAAAAGTAGCGAATATGGTAAAGACAAGAATTGAAATGTTAACAGACATCAAAGAACATATTGATTTCTTTGAAGAACTTCCTGATTATGACATTACAATGTATACGCATAAAAAGATGAAGACGAATGAAGAATCTTCACTTGAAGTATTACGAGAGCTACTTCCCATTTTTGAAGCGCAGGAGGATTACAGTAATGATGCCTTATATACAATATTGATACAATTTGCCGAGAAGAATGATTGTAAAAATGGATATGTGATGTGGCCTGTCAGAACAGCAGTATCAGGAAAACAGATGACACCTGCTGGCGCGACTGAAATCATGGAGGTATTGGGAAAAGAAGAATCAATCAGAAGAATTAAAATTGGTATTCAAAAGCTGGAGGAGCAGGGACTTGATAAAGGTAAATGAGTTACAGCTTGATGCTATAAAGCATGTGAATGGGCCCATGATGGTATTAGCGGGCCCAGGTTCGGGCAAAACGACGGTGATTACAGAACGAATTCGATATTTGATAAAAGAGCAGAACATTCCGCCGGATCAAATTCTTGTCATTACGTTTACAAATGCTGCAGCAGTTGAAATGAAAGCAAGATTTCAAAAAACAATGGAAGAGCAATCAGCACCTGTTAGATTTGCTACTTTCCATGCATTCTATTTTCACATCTTACAACACACCTATCAGTACAACCCCAAAAATATATTGTGTAATGAAGAAAAGTTTAAATATTTAACAGAAATAATGGAAGAACAAAAAATTGATACTCTATATGAGACAGATTGGATACTGGATATTCTTTCGAGAATTGAATGCTATAAAAATAGTTTATGTATGAATAAGAATCATGATTCTTATCAACAAGAGGATATCGATTCTGAACTATTTGAAAGAGTACGCAGTGCCTATGAAATAAAATGTAATGTAAATCATAAACTGGATTTTGATGACATGATTTTGATTTGTTACAAATTACTTATTACAAGGGCAGATGTTTTAGAAGAGTGGAGAAGACAGTATCGCTATATCATGATCGATGAATTTCAAGATATAAACAATCTACAATATGAAATCATCAAATTACTTTCAGCGCCACTTAATAATTTGTTTATTGTAGGAGATGATGATCAATCCATATATGGATTCCGCGGTGCAAGGCCAGAAATTATGCATGAATATGTAAAGGAGTTTCCTTCTTGTAAGCGTGTAATACTAAACAGAAATTATCGTTCTACAGAAGAGATCGTTATGATTAGTGCTAAGCTGATTAAAAATAATAAAAACAGATTTCAAAAAAATATAATATCTGTCAGAGGAAAAGGAGCAAAAGTTATCGTAAAGGTTTTTAAAGATACACAAGAAGAGATAAATGAAGTATATGATAATATTGTGAGCCTGAATGAGACATATGATTTTTCTGAAATGTCGATTTTGTATAGAACAAGTATAGTGGGCAGTATGCTTGCAGAACAAATGTTGCTACGACAAATACCTTTTAAAATCCGGGATAGAAGCTCAAATATCTACCAGCATATGGTGGCAAAGGATATCATGGCGTATATAAAATTGGCATGTGGGGATAGGGAGAGAAAAACATTATTAAAGGTAATTAACAAACCAACTCGATATATCAGCAGAAATATAATGAAAAATACAACATTTTCATTTGATGAACTGATAGGAGAATGCGAAGGGAAAACATATGCAGAAGAAAATGTTAAAAAATTACAATACGATATTAATATGCTACAAAAAATGGAACCATATAGTGGAATACACTATATTGCAAAAGGAATTGGATATGAGAGATATTTAACACAATATGCTGCTGATTGTAAAGTGCCACTGGAACAACTACAAATTGTGTTAGGACAATTAAAGCAAAATGCAAAATCATTTCACACATATAAAGAGTGGATGCAACATATTGAAGATTTTTCAAATATAATAAGTAAGAATGATTGTAAAGAAGGAGTTACATTATCAACATTACATGGGGCAAAGGGATTGGAATATGAAGCAGTCTTCATTATTGATATTAATGAAGGTAATATTCCCTATAAAAAAGCACAATTATCGTCTGAAATCGAAGAAGAAAGACGTCTGTTCTATGTCGGTATTACCCGTGCAAAGAGTGAATTATATCTATACAGTAGTATCAGACAGGCTGAAAAAGAGAATAAGATTTCAAGGTTTATGCTAGAAATAGAACATCTTAAAGGGCACTTATTCTAAGACGCATTTATTTGACATATTTTTAACATTTATATATAATGGAACAAGAATACATTAGGGGGATACCATCTTGGAAGATAAAGAAATTTCACATGCAGTCATAAGCAGATTACCACGATATTTCAGATATTTGAGTGAACTTAAGGATAGAGGTGTGGAACGAATTTCTTCACGGGAATTAAGCGAACGCATGAAAGTCACTGCTTCGCAGATTAGACAGGATTTAAACAATTTTGGTGGATTTGGACAGCAGGGCTATGGCTACAATGTCAAATATCTTTATGAAGAAATCGGAAAAATTCTTGGCCTAAATCAAAAGCATAATCTTATATTAGTTGGGGCGGGTAATTTGGGACAGGCACTTGCAAATTATGTTAATTTTGAAAAACGTGGATTTATTATTAAAGGAATATTCGACAAAAATGTTGATTTGCATGGTAAAATGATTAGAAATATTTCCATTATGCCGATGAATCAGATTGAAACGTATGTAAAAGAATATAATATTGATATTGCGATTTTAGCAATACCAAAGGCAGAAGCGGTCCAAGTTGCAGAAAAGCTGGTCATATTCGGAATCAGGGCAATTTGGAATTTTGCACATATCGATCTCAATGTTCCGCAGGATGTTGTCGTAGAAAATGTACATTTATCAGAGAGCTTGATGAGGTTATCCTATAACCTGGCGAATAGAGATTTATTGAAATAAGAGAATGAAGGTGATGTTATGTCATATTCAGCAGAAAAATTTAATGATGCTTTAAAAAACAAGAAGATACCTGTATTGACATTAGATAATAAATGGCATCAACTCTTTACGCAAGCAGGTGCCACAAAAGAAATCAAGCTACTAGAAAAGCATATGAATGATTTGTTGAAAAAACAAGGAAAACTGACAAACGAAGAAAAAGATTTAAAGAAAATCAAAGCTAACCTTATGGCTGATATCATGAGCTCTATGGAGATTATTGAAAAGGGAGAAACAAATAAAAAAACAGACCATAAGTTGGATGACAATAAGAGATTGATAAATGAAGTGAATGAAAAGATGAGTAAGAATGAGGATGAGTTACTGGAGATCCCAAAGAAAATAGATGAAGTCAATCGTGAACTGATGTTAAGAACAATGGAAGTATGTTATACAAAACTGCAAGACAATACAGTGGGTATAGAAAATATTGCAAAATGGATCAAGGATATTCGCATAGAACTAAAAAAGAATATTATTAGAAGACAAGAGCAGGAACAGAATAATTATGAATTATATTCCTATATGCATGACATCTTTGGGGCCGAGGTAATTAATATTTTTGATATGCGTTACAATCCGATGAAGAAGCGCGAAGAGGAAGAGGCTATTCGTAAAGAAAACGAAATCAGAAAGAATCAAAAAGAGGCAGAAGCCGAAGAGAAGAAAGTCTAATATGTATTATATTGTATCAAGTGAAGAAATGAAAAATTTAGAGCGGAATACGATAGAAGGCGTTGGAGTGTCTTCTATTGTTTTAATGGAAAAAGCAGCAATTGTTGCATGGGAATATTTACAGTTGGAGCAATGTAATGTAAATAAAACTTTGATTGTCTGTGGAACCGGAAATAATGGTGGTGATGGACTTGCACTTGCCAGAATTTTATTTGAAAATGATTTCTCCCCTACAGTGGTAATAATAGGCGATAGAAACAAATGTGCAGCGGCGACAAAGATACAGCTAGATATAGTAACCGCCTATGGTATAGACATTTATGATAAGATTCCGACAGATGATTTCACTACTATTATAGATGCTTTACTGGGCATTGGAATCAATAGAGATCTTTCTGAGAATTATTATGAAGCTGTGAAGAAATTAAATAGTATGTCAGGAAGAAAAGTCGCAATTGATGTTCCATCTGGTATAAACACCGATAGCGGAAAAATAATGGGAATTGCATTTAAGGCAGACTTGACGGTAACATTTGCCTATAGAAAAAGAGGTACGACATTATACCCAGGAGCAGAATATGCAGGAAAAATCCTGGTTGGTAATATTGGAATTAAGAGCACTAATGCAGATAGGAAGCCATCTGATTTAATTGCACTTGAAGCATGCGATGTACAATTGCCCCCAAGAAAACAAGACTCTCATAAAGGATCTTATGGAAAGGTACTAGTGATTGCAGGAAGCAATAATATGTGTGGCGCGGCTCTGCTATCGGCCAAAGCTGTTTTTAGAAGTGGCGCGGGTATGGTTAAAGTGCTTACAGAAGAAACAAACAGGATCATCATGCAAAGGCAACTTCCAGAAGCAATGCTGGAAACATATACAAGCGATAAAATAGACTTTTTGGCAATAAAAAAGGCACTGCTTTGGTCGGATGTTATAGTAATGGGTCCTGGTATTTCCATGTCAGAACAAGCAGTTAATATCGTGAAATTTGTTTTAAAAGAGAGTACATGTCCGATGATATTAGATGCAGATGCATTAAATATTATTGCACAGGAAAAACTTGAATATTCTTCGCGACAAGTTGATACCATTATCACGCCACATCTTGGAGAAATGGCAAGACTGACAGGGAAAGAGGTTAGTGATATAAAAGATAATGTTATAGAGACGGCGCATGCTTATGCATGGAAGCATCATATTACCTGTGTGTTAAAAGATACAAGAACAATAGTGAGTGCTGAAGAAGAACCTGATTGCGTCAATATGGCGGGAAATGCAGGAATGGCAACAGCTGGCGCTGGGGATGTGTTGGCTGGTATCATAGCTGGAATAAAAGCACAGAATACTTCATCCTACCAAGCGGCAATAACAAGCGTATATCTACACAGTGCTGCTGGCGATGTGGCCGCAAAAAAGTGCGGAATCCATGCAATGATGGCAACTGATATACTGGAAGGTTTGATAGAGAGTATGCTTACATTATATTGTAAAAGAGGGAAAGAGGATGAATAGATTTGAACGCGTATGGGCAACAGTAAGCTTAGATGCAATATCTGAAAATATGAATGCAATGTATAAGAATTTAAATGGGAATACGAAGGTGCTGGCTGTTATTAAAGCAGATGGATATGGTCATGGTGCACTACCCATAGCAAAGATGTTCGAAGAGATAGATTATGTATTTGGATATGCAGTGGCAACTGTCGAGGAAGCATTAACATTGCGCGAAAATGATATTCGAAAAAACATTTTAATACTGGGGCATGTATTTGAAAATGCTTACAATAATATTATTTCAAATGAAATCCGTGTGACAATTTTTAATTATGAGAGTGCCAAATTACTTTCCGATTATGCGATAAAACTTAATAGAAAAGCAATTATTCATATTAAAGTGGATACAGGTATGTCAAGAATAGGATTTTTGCCAAATGAAAGTTCGATACAAATCATCAATGCCATTAGCAAGCTCCCAATGATTACGGTGGAAGGAATTTTCACACATTTTGCGAAGGCAGATTGTGTGAATAAAGAAACAACTAGAAAGCAGTTCAGGGTTTTTAGTGAGTTTGTAGATAGGGTGGAACAGAGCCTCCGATACAGAATACCAATACATCACTGTGCAAATAGTGCTGCCATTATGGAAATGCCAGAGACAGAAATGGATATGGTCAGAGCGGGTATCTCTATGTATGGGTTATGGCCATCAGAAGAAATGCGGAGAGACGCTATACAGCTACACCCTGCCTTTTCATTAAAAAGTCACATTATTTTTATTAAAGAAATCGAAAAAGGTACTAGTGTAAGCTACGGAGAAACGTATACAGCGGAAAAGAGAACAAGAATAGCGACAATACCAGTTGGCTATGGAGATGGGTATCCAAGGATGCTTTCTAATAGAGGGCACATTATTATACGTGGAAAATATGCACCTATTGTCGGTCGCATATGTATGGATCAGTTCATGGTAGATATAACAGATATCCCAGAGGCAAAAGAGCTGGATGAGGTAATACTGATCGGATCGTCAGAAACATTGGAGATATCAGCCGAAGAAATAGGCGAATTATCAGGAAGATTCAATTATGAACTTTTATGTGATATCAATAAAAGAGTGCCACGTATCTATACGAGAAATGGAAAGTTATTTATGCTGAATGTGGATATATAATTAAATATTTATATTCTTGCATAAGAGGAGGAAAGTTTTATGGAGGACACAAGCTACTGGCGAGGTATAGTATTAGTGCTACTACTTATCATGAATGCAATACTATATGCTTTCAAGGCGGCAATCAGGGAGTTATATGAAAGTAATCTTGAAAAATCGTCACAAGAAGGAAATAAAAAGGCAAAAAAAATATTGAAGGTGATAGAGAATCCGACTTCTCTGGTTATTGTCATTCAATTATTGACGATTGGAACTGGAATTTTAATAGGCATGTTCTTTTTGCATATGTTTAATAATGTTTTTGTAACCGTAATCGGAATGACGCTTACATTTTTAATTTTCGGACAACTGTTACCAAAGAGAATAGGTGCAAAATATTGCAATAAAACTGCATATACATGGATATCTCTGGTGAGTTTGTTGCTGTTGTTATTTACACCTATTACTTATTCGATTACAGTAATAGTAAATCTGATTGGTCGCCTATTTGGTATTAATTCGAAGGCGTCCATTGAAGATGTGACAGAAGCAGAAATTATTTCCATGGTAAATGAGGGACACGAACAAGGTGTGCTGCAAGAGAGCGAAGCCAAAATGATTACTAATATATTTGAATTTGGAGACAAGCAGGCAAAAGATGTTATGATTCACAGGAAAAATATCATTGCCCTTAATGGTGAAGACACACTTGAAAATGTTGTGAAGATTATTTTGAAAGAAAAGAATAGTCGGTATCCAGTTTATGAAGAAAATATTGATAATATTATCGGAATTTTACATATGAAAGATGCGCTAAGACAATATGCTGATGAATCCAAGCGGGCTGAACTACTGAAAAATCAAAGTAATTTAATTATGGAGGCAAGATTCATACCAGAAACACGTAATATTGATATTTTATTCAGAAATATGCAATCTGAGAAAATACATATGGTCGTAGTAGTGGATGAATATGGTCAGACAGCAGGACTTATTGCGATGGAAGATATACTGGAAGAAATTGTTGGGAATATTTTGGACGAATATGATGAAGAAGAAGAACATATTATGGAAAACGAAGATAATACATACAGTATGAATGGTATGACAACGCTCGAAGAAGTAGAAGACATACTGCATATAGCACTTGATGATGAAGAATGCGATACATTGAATGGATTTTTATTATCAAGATTAGGAAAGATTCCTGAGGAAGGAGACGAATTTGAAACTGATTATTGTGGGTATCATTTCGAGGTTCAGGAGATAGTTGATAAGATGATAGCAAAGGTTCTAGTGACAAAAAAAGATGATGTCAAAGAGGCATCTGAAATAGATAGTGAAACGCTGCATAAAACAGAAATGTTGAAAGAGGTTGAAGAGTCGGAAAAATGATGTTACAATAGCACGTAGAAAATAGAGAGGTTGATAATATGTCGGGACATTCAAAATTTGCAAATATTAAGCATAGAAAAGAGAAAAACGATTCTGTGCGAGGAAAGATTTTTACTATAATAGGGAGAGAACTTGCTGTTGCAGTTAAAGAAGGCGGGGCTGATCCTAATAACAATTCTAGGCTTCGTGATATTATTACAAAAGCCAAAGTAAACAATATGCCTAATGATACAATAGAAAGAGGAATCAAAAAGGCGGCTGGAGATGCAAATAGCGTAAATTACGAATTTGTATCATATGAAGGGTATGGACCAAATGGGATTGCTATTATCGTAGATGCCATTACCGATAACAAAAACAGAACGGCGGCCAATATCAGAAGTGCATTTACAAAGGGTAATGGAAATATTGGAACACCGGGCTGCGTTTCTTTTATGTTTGATAAAAAAGGGCAGATTATAGTTGATAAGGAAGAGTATGAAGGCGATTCTGATGAACTAATGATGTTGTCTCTAGATAGTGGTGCAGAAGATTTTGTGGAAGAGGATGACAGCTTCGAGATTATTACGTCGCCAGATGAATTTGGTGTAGTGCGGCAGACACTGGAGGATGCAGGAATTCCAATGATGTCAGCAGAAGTTACAATGATACCGCAGACTTGGGTGGATTTGGTGGATGAAACTGCAGTTAAGTTATTGCAAAAGACATTGGATATTCTTGATGAGGATGATGATGTACAGAATGTCTATCATAATTGGAGTGAATAAGAAAGGAAATCATTTTAATGGAAAAAACAAAACAGGATTTATCAAATTATTTATTCAATATTAAAAACGGTTTACCTAAATTCAAACGTGATACATATAAGGATTTTTTCATGGAAGTATATAGTGCGAATGAAGATGTATTAAAGAGAATTGAAAATTTTTATTCACAGAGTGATGATAAAGAGGCGCTTGTGAAAGAGCTTGCAGATTCTTTTGTGGAAGAGGCTGGAAAGAGACATGATGCATTGCAGAAGAAATCTGCCAAGGAACAGTTCCTTCTTGATAATAATACACTTATGGTAGTCTATGTTCTTCCTGGCATTTTGTATTATAAAGGTGAAAGTTCAGTACCATTGTCTGATGCAATTTTAAAGAGTTGGAATGAGAGATTTACAAAATATCATATTGGCTGCGGCACCTTTGATGAAATCAAGAGCGGATTTAAAACAAAGTTATGTTATATTACAACTGCGGTTTGTGAGAGCCTTGGTAAAGAAGACGATTGCTATGAATTGAAAATGCTACGTGATTATAGGGACAATTATCTTGCCATGCAGGCTGGTGGAAAAGAATTAATTGAACAGTATTATGACATTGCACCAACAATCGTGAATAGAATTAATAAATGCGATGATGCAAAAGAAATTTACAGAAATATATATGTAACATATTTGAGCCCATGCATTTCAACAATTGAAAAAGAAGATAATAAAACATGCAAGACTATCTATATAAACATGATGGAGCAATTACAAAAAAAATATTTGGGGAGTAGATCATGAACAGTCAATATAGAATAGAAACAAAATGCGTACAGTCTGGTTGGCAACCAAAAAACGGGGAGCCAAGGGTACTCCCAATATACCAGAGCACAACATTTAAATATGATTCTTCGGAGCAAATGGGAAAAATGTTTGATTTGGAGGAGTCAGGATACTTTTATAGCAGACTGCAAAATCCAACGAATGATCTTGTGGCACAGAAGATATGCGATCTGGAGGGCGGCGTTGCTGCTATGTTGACATCTTCGGGTCAGGCTGCTAATTATTATGCGATTTTTAATATTTGTGAAGTAGGAGATCATGTTATCATGTCTGCCTCTGTATATGGTGGCACATTTAATCTTTTGACAGTAACAATGAAAAAAATGGGAATTTCATGTACTATTGTAAATCCGGATGATTCTGTTGAAGAATTGAATAAAGCATTTCAGGATAATACAAAGTGTGTCCTTGCGGAGACAATTGCTAATCCAGCACTTGTCGTTTTAGATATAGAAAAGTTTGCCGATGTGGCGCATGCACATGGTGTTCCTCTGATTGTTGATAACACTTTTGCAACACCAATCAATTGCCGCCCTTTTGAATGGGGTGCTGATATTGTTGTGCATTCAACAACGAAGTATATGGATGGACATGCTATGAGTTTAGGGGGCTGTATTGTTGACAGCGGTAATTTTGATTGGACAAAGTATCCTGATAAATTTCATGGCTTGACAGAGCCGGATGATTCTTATCATGGTGTTACTTATACAGAACGTTTCGGAAAAGGCGCTTATATTACAAAAGCCACAGTACAATTAATGCGTGACTTGGGTTCTATGCAGGCACCACAGAATGCATTTTTACTAAATGCTGGACTGGAATCATTACATCTTCGTATGCAGAGACATTGTGAAAATGCACTAAAAGTTGCCCAATATTTGAGCGTACATCCTAAGGTTGCTTGGGTAAATTATCCTAATCTAGAGGGCAATAAATATTTTAATCTTGTGCAGAAGTATTTGCCTAACGGCTCTTGTGGTGTGTTATGTTTTGGCCTAAAGGGAGAAAAAGATACAACGATAGATTTTATGGATAGACTTAAGCTAGCTGCTATCGTGACGCATGTTGCTGATACCAGAACCTGTTTACTACATCCCGCTTCTCATACACACCGTCAGATGACAGATGAGCAATTATTAAAAGCAGGTGTTGCGCCAGACTTAATTAGATTTTCAGTGGGTATTGAAAATGTGGCTGATATTATTGAGGATTTGGAACAGGCTCTTAAATAATCAAAGGCATCACAGAGTTTTCAGGGAGAAATGATGAGTATTAGAAAAAACTGGTTTACAAACTTCACAGTGTGTATATTTGTAATAATGATGACTAGCATTTTATGTGTATCAGTATATAATCATTTTTATGCAGTTAATAATGGTATTTTTTATACATGTGTTGTTTTGGGGATTATTTTAATACTGTTTCTTGTCACAAATTTAGTAATAAAACTTCTTTCTCTAAATGAAAATGAATATCATACCATTTATCTTATGATTGAAACTATTAGTGTAGTGGCAGTATTTTTATTTGGTTTATTTTTAAGAATCTCTCCGGAGGTTGTATTCGCAGGATATTCGGCCAAATTTTTTGATGCTGCCGCCATGTTGCAAAAGAATATGCAATCTGGTAATACTGCTGCATTGGTAGCCAATATACTAAGTGAAAAAGCTATTTATGGATATGGAAAGATTACCGCATTTTTCTTTTCTTTTATTGGAACAAAGCAGGAAGTTATGCTTGTAATGAATATTATATTCCAAATGCTGGCTATATATTTTGTATATAGAATTGTCAGAAGAACCATTGGAGTTGTTTATGCGGTATTTGCTTTGATTATCAGTATTTGTATGCCATCACAATTTTTTTCTTGTTATACACTTAATCATGAGGCATTATATGCAGCGATTTTCTTTGGTGCAGTTTTGTTATTTCTTTTTTTGAGTAGTCAATATGGATTGATGAAACACAAAATTCCGGGAATTTTGTGTTATATTATTTTAGGCATATTGCTTGGTTTATTATGTTTTATGGAACCAGTCTCGATTCTTTTCCTGCTTATATTTTGTATGCTTTTGTTTTTTTCAAAGAAAAAAAGAATTTTATTAGGATTCATGGTCTTATTCATTTCCTGTGCAGTATTCATTTTTTTAACAATGAAAATGAGCAATGAGATTGGAAAAGACTATCTAACAGTCTTAAATGCTTATTTATATTCTTTTTCTCCATTTGGAGAATTAACGCAAGAAACTGGATTAGTAGGTATAAAAGAAATCATTTTTTCACTTGCCAATCAACTTGATGACCAAAGTCAGTCTATTTTTAGTAATTACACTATGCTTCGATACATGGATGGACTTTTATTAGCACCTAATTTTGTGGCTTGGATACAACTGATTAACCAAGTCATGTATATCTGGATGCTATTACTCTCGGCTGTATGCGGGATTTATATGCTGAGAAGTAAGAGAACAGAAGCAATAATATGCGTATGGCTAACATTTGGTGCTGTAATTATGATTTTATTTGACCTTAATAAAACAATTAATGCATTTTATTATGTACAGCTACTAATTATTATGTCTACTATGTATTTATACTATGCATATCATTTTTATCTAAAGGATGATTTGAAGGAAGAATTGAAGGATAATTTGAAAAGAAATGAAATGATTGAAATAAGGAAAGACAAACAAATTACGAAAGCACAGGATTTGCAGGAGGACGCTGTAGAATCTCCCGTGATGGAACTGAAAACAGAAAAGACACGATTTATCGAAAACCCCTTACCAGTGCCCCCGAGGCATAAGCAAAAAAGAATTGATTATTTGATTGAGCCGTCAGAAAATGAAATGGATTTTGATATGCAAGTACCAGAGGACAGCGATTGGGATATTTGACGAAGATAAGAAAAACAGTCGTTTACAAAAGTAAATGACTGTTTTTTATTATTTCTATTCTAAATAAACAAAAAGCTGAAAATCGGATTTGAACCGACGACCCCTTCATTACGAGTGAAGTGCTCTACCAGCTGAGCTATTTCAGCAACAGTATTATAAAGATACCTTCGATATTATAATAGATTTAAATGTTTTTTGCAACATAAATGTATAAATCATAATTTCATAAAGTGATATATTACAAATATTGGTTTTTTTATATTAAAACAAATAATTGTATTATTAAAAAAAGTTTGTTAAAATGCTTATATGAGTCAAAAAATAGAAGGAATTATCAGATAATTATGTAAAAATATAGAAATAGGCAGGAGGATACAAATGGGCACAGAAAATGACAGATTACATTTTCTTCATGAAGAATATGTTTTTGCACTACTAAAAAAAAGAGCTAAAGTATCCTATAAAGTTAATCTTAGTAAAAATATTGTGGAGGAACTTTATACAGAAGAAGTTCCGGCAGAAATAATTAAGAATATAATAACATTAGAACAAATTGATAGTATAGCAGAAACATTCATCTTAGATGGTGATGAGTTAGCACGATATAGAGAAACTTCTAAAAGGGATTATTTTATTAATCAGTTTTATGCTGGTATTACTACATTGAGTTTAGACTATAGAACAAAATCAAGCAAGGGAAAAGTAGTATGGGTTTCTAGAAAGTGCCGATTATTTAAAAAGCATGGTTCAGGAGAACTGTATTGTTTTTGCTATATTATGAATATAAATGCAAGAAAGAAAAGAGAGTTATTATATCCAGAGAAAATAGAATATGATGTGTACAGTAATTTGTATAAAGAAAAAACAGCCAGAATCATGATTGATGAGCTGCTTGTCAGGAAGAGACAGAATAATTCAAAAATAGGCGGCGTATTTTTTACGATTGCTCTAGCAAATTATGACTATTTTAAGAAGACATATGGAGACTTTAATAGCCATAAGATTCTCCCAGAATTGGGTGATCTGATTCAATTATATATGTTACCTGACTCCATTTGTACATATGGAGGAAATGGAAGATTCTATTTGTATACAAATGATTATGGTAATGAAGATATTATTGATCATATCGAAAAGTTATTGATGGTTTTAGATACAAAATATTCATTTTTTGAAAAAGATTTTCAGCTAAATTTGTTTGCTAATATTGTATTTGAAGAGGAAGAAGATAATTCCTTCGACAAATTAAATGAGAAGGCAAAGTACATAGACCGTTTTGCGAATCGTGAAACAAGAGAAAAATGTGTTGTATATCAAAATGCAGCCTTGGAATATACAGATTATAGTGATAAGGATGATGAATTTCTAAAGCGATTACATGATTCAGATGTAAAATCGATGCACATGATCTTGAATATTACAGTGGCATTGATTGCAGATGAGGTTCTAAACGTTGCACTGAATCATGTACTGAAGATCATGTGCCAGTATTATAAAGCCGAGAGGACAAATTTATTTGAAATGGATGGCATAGAGGGGCAGGGTTTTAACCATATTGAGTGGTTTGATGAAGGAATCGAATCAATTTCAGAGCAAATCAGTCATTCAAAAGTAAATGTATTGCAAGCCCTTCAAAATGTTTGTGAAAATGGACAAATATTTATGACACAAAAAATCGAAGGTCTTATGCATAAAGATGAAATATTATATCAATCACTGAAATATCTTAAAATAAAATCTATCTATATTGCTCCATTTTATGTCAAAAATAAACTGGCAGGATTTCTGACAGTTGATAATCCATCGGCGCATCTTGGAGAGGCCATACTACTTAATGCAATGGCTTATTTTGTTCCGCGAGAGATTAATAAAAGAAAAATATTGCGAGAAAAGGATTTTTCCAAATACTATGATGCATTGACAGAACTCGAAAATAGAAACAGTTATCAAAAATATGTAAATGAAATGTCGGGAGAGCACTTCTCCACTATGGGCGTTGTTATTGCAGATATAAATGGTTTAAAAGAAATCAACAAACACTTTGGCGGTAAATATGGGGATTCTCTTGTACAAAAAGTGGCGAATATCCTGCGTCTTCAGTTTGCAAACAGCAATACATATCGTTATGGTGGAGGGACATTTGTTGTAATTGCTGCGGATATCACACAAGAGAAGTTTGAGGAGAGGGTAAGAGACTTCAAGAAGAAATTCTATAATCAAAATGAAATGTCTATAGCAGTTGGCCACGGATGGGCAAGCATGGACATTGATATTGAAAAAATGGTTGTTCATGCAGAGGACATGATGTTAATTGCTAAACAGGATTATTATCAAAAAGCAGAAGAAACGAATAAGTATTACCGCTATAGACTAAAACAGCAGGTTCTTGAAGCATTAAAAAATAATGAGTTTGTGATTTATCTACAACCAAAGGCTGAGATAAAATCTGGAATGATAAACGGTGCAGAAGCGCTAATTAGAAGAATACATCCTATACATGGTGTCTTGGCGCCTTCTAAGTTTGTAATATTATTAGAAAAAGAAAATTTGATCAGACATATAGATATCTTTGTTTTTGAAGAAGTGATGAAGCTATTGCGAAAATGGCTTGATGCAGAGAAAGAGGTATTTACGATTTCACTTAATTTCTCGAGAGTAACAATGCTGGAACCTGATATCATTAATAAGATGAATATGATTCAAGAGAAATACAGGGTGCCAAAAGGATTGGTTGAGATAGAAATCACGGAAACATTGGGCGATATGGAAAAAAGTACAATTGAAAATATAGGCGAAGAAATTGTAAAAAGTGGCTATCGCTTATCGCTAGATGATTTTGGAGCAAGTTTTTCAAACCTATCTATACTTAATACGATGAGATTTGATGTGTTGAAACTTGATAAAAGTATTATTAACAATATAGTATCAGCGGATAAGAGTCGTATTATAATTAAAAAAGTTTTGGAACTGTGTAATGAACTAAACATTGAAAGTATTGCAGAGGGAGTAGAAACAGTTGAACAGCTAAATGTATTGCGTGAGATGGGGTGCCTGCAGGCACAGGGATATTTGTTTAATAAACCTATACCAGTAAATATTTTTGAAGAAAAGTATATTAGGTGATATATTCTGAGAAAACAGGCGTATAAAATATATAAACGCCTGTTTTTTGCGTTGAAAATAAACTGGAAGTATGCTAAAATCAAATTTACATTTAACTTATCAGAGAAAAAATGTGCAAGGATATTATAAAGATGTTTTATAATTCTCTGAAATCTGAAGGGATAATAGATATGGCGCAATTATGGGGTGGACGTTTTACAAAGGAAACCGACAAAATGGTATATAATTTTAATGCATCAATTAGGTTTGATCAAAGATTATATAAACAGGATATAGAAGGAAGTATTGCACATGTTGTTATGCTTGCGAAGCAAGGCATATTGACAGATGTGGAAAAGGATTCTATTATAGTGGGTCTTGTAGGAATAAGAGATGATATCGAATCCGAAAAGATACTGATAACAGATGCATATGAAGATATTCATAGTTTTGTGGAGGCAAATTTAATTAGTAGAATCGGTGAAATAGGAAAAAAACTACATACAGGAAGAAGTAGGAATGATCAAGTAGCATTGGATATGAAATTATATGTTAGGCAGGAAGTGTTACAGGTTGACCAGCTGACAAAGGACTTATTAACGACATTGCTACATATTATGGAAGAAAATACAGAGACCTACATGCCAGGATTCACACATCTGCAGAAGGCACAGCCGATTACATTAGCACATCACATTGGCGCATATTTTGAAATGTTTAAGAGAGACCGCCTAAGATTAAGGGATATTTATCATAGAATGAATTACTGTCCATTGGGAGCTGGTGCACTTGCAGGGACGACATATCCTCTCGATCGCGAATATGTGTCGAGCCTTATGGGATTTGAAGGCGCCACCTTAAACAGTATGGATTCTGTTTCAGATCGAGATTATATTATTGAGTTGTTATCTGCGCTGTCAACTGTTATGATGCATTTAAGCCGGTTTTCAGAAGAAATCATAATATGGAACACGAATGAATATCAATTTATTGAGATTGATGACGCATTTAGTACCGGTAGCAGTATTATGCCACAAAAGAAAAATCCAGATATAGCAGAATTAGTACGTGGAAAAACAGGGCGAGTTTATGGTGCGCTTATGAGCATCCTCACTACGATGAAGGGTATTCCCTTGGCATATAATAAGGATATGCAGGAGGATAAAGAAGTAACTTTTGACGCAATTGATACGGTGAAGGAGTGCCTGCTTTTATTTGAAGGAATGTTAGCGAGTATAAAATTTAATAAGGAAAGAATGGAACAAAGTACAATGGGTGGATTTACAAATGCCACAGATGTCGCTGATTATTTAGTGGGAAAAGGAATTCCATTCAGAGATGCCCATGGTATATCGGGACAATTGGTTTTATACTGCATGGAACATCAGAAAACATTATTAGAACTATCTCTTAAAGAATATAAGAATATATGTGATGTGATTGAAGAAGATATCTATCATGCCATCAGTTTAAAAAACTGTGTAGAAAAGAGAATGACTATTGGAGCACCAAGTAAGATAATGATGAATAAAGTCATTATGATATATCGAGACTATTTATGTGCCGATTGGCAAAATGATGATGATACATTTGAAACAATAGAAAAAGAAGGAAAGTGGCTGTAACAGGCTAACTTTGCAATAAAAAGAGGAGAGATGTGAGATGAGCGAGAAATTAAAAGTAGGTATTTTGGGCGGAACTGGAATGGTAGGGCAGAGATTCATATCGTTACTTGAGGATCATCCTTGGTTTGAAGTGACATTGATCGCTGCCAGTCAAAGAAGTGCAGGCAGGACATATGAAGAGGCGGTAGGTGATAGATGGAAGATGACAACACCTATGCCTGAAGCTGTCAAAAAGATGATCGTCATGAATGTTAATGAAGTGACAAAAATCGCATCAGAGATTGATTTTGTATTTAGTGCGGTTGATATGACAAAAGATGAGATTCGTGCAATTGAAGAAGAATATGCAAAAGCAGAAGTCCCAGTGGTATCAAATAATAGTGCGCACCGTTGGACGCCAGATGTTCCAATGATTATTCCAGAGTTAAATCCGGAGCATGCCGAGGTAATCAAGTTTCAACGTGAAAGACTCGGTACAAAGAGAGGTTTTATTGCTGTAAAACCGAATTGTTCTATTCAGAGTTATGCGCCTTTGCTTTTCGCATGGAAAGAATATGAGCCAATAGAAGTAGTCGCTACTACATATCAGGCAATTTCAGGTGCGGGTAAAACATTTAAAGATTGGCCAGAGATGGTAGAGAATGTTATACCCTATATAGGTGGAGAAGAGGAAAAGAGTGAGCAAGAACCGCTTCGTATACTGGGAAAAGTGGAAAATCGTGTTATAGTAAAAGCAAATGTACCAGCAATCACAACACAGTGCATCAGAATTCCTGTATTAAATGGACATACAGCAGCTGTGTTCATTAAGTTCGCAAAGAAACCTACCAAAGAGCAATTGCTAGAAAAGCTGGTAAATTTCAAAGGAATCCCACAAGAGCTTAATTTGCCGAGTGCGCCGAAACAATTCATACAGTATTTGGAAGAGGAAAATCGCCCACAGGTAGTATTGGATGTTGATTTTGAAAAGGGTATGGGTGTATCTATTGGACGACTCAGAGAAGATAATGTAGGATTATTTGATTTTAAGTTTATTGGATTATCACACAATACGATTAGAGGCGCTGCTGGCGGAGCTGTTCTTTGCGCAGAGTTGTTAAAAGCACAGGGATACATTTGATTATTAATAATAAGAAATGGACTTTATAATGGATGAACTGAATTATCAAATTGATTTATTAACAGCAATGAATAAAAAGATGACCGGAAATGAGCGGATGCATAAAATGGTTTCCGAGATTTCCGGTAATGCTTATTTTTATGAAGATATTAAGAATAATGTTATTGAACTGACCGGGTGCTGGGATAAGTATGTGCTTGACATGGATTATCGTTCTTTTCATAAAGCTGACCTGATTTCTTTCATGCATGAAGACTATACGGATGAATTTAGAAAAACAATCATTGAGATGGAAGAAAAAAGAGAAAAAGATGCTTCTATGGACTTTATGACATTAGATGGAAAAGCGTGGATTGAATGTAAGGCATTAGTCCATTATGATGAGTTAATGAAACCTGTCGAGAAAATCATCTGTTTCAAGGAAATAACAAAAGTCAAAGCGCAGTATGAAGAATTAAAGTATTTGGCATATTATGATTCACTTACAGGGCTTGCAAACCGAAATTATTTTGTAAAGTGTCTACGCGATATTTGTGAAAGAGCTACTGACGAAGGCGTTAATGTTGCACTTCTTTTTGTAGATATTGATGATTTTAAAAAGATTAATGATAGTTTAGGCTTACTATTTGGCGATGAGTTAGTACAGGATTTCGGGCTTTTTATTAAAGAATTGCAAAATGATAATATTATTGCTGGTAGATTTGGCAGTGATGTGTTTTGTATTGCCATTTATGCACCATATGGAACAAGAAGTGTTGAAATGATTTATAGACATATCAGAGACAGGTTACGAAAACCATTTATCCTAAGTAATAAAGCAGAAATTGTGTTTAGTGTTAGTGTGGGTGTTGCTGAATTCCCAGAAGCAGGTAATACTGCGCTGGAGTTAATAAAAAATGCAGAAATTGTTTTGTTTAAAGCAAAAGAACGTGGAAAGAATAATCTTCAATTTTTTGAAAGAGTTATATTAAATGAATTTATGGATAATATATCAATCGAGCAAAAATTAAAAAATGCGATTGATAATGAAGATTTTTTATTATATTATCAACCTCAATTTTTTGCAGAATCAGGAAAACTAAGAGGCATAGAAGCATTAATCAGATGGCCCGATGAGAATGGGAAATTTATTAGTCCAAGTGATTTTATACCTATTGCAGAGAAAAATGGCGCCATTATACCGATTGGCAACTGGGTGTTGAAAGAGGCAATAAAGGTATTTGCTTCTTGGACAGAAAAATATGATTATCCAGTTATTCTGTCAATCAATATTTCGGCAATTCAGTTAAAGAAAGACAACTTTACGGATCAATTACTTCATTTGATTAATTTGTATGATATTAAGCCTCAGTACATTGAGTTGGAAATAACAGAGAGTATTTTTATTGATAATTTTGAGGAAGTAATTGATAAGATGCGATCGCTTCGGTTATTAGGAATAAGAGTGTCTCTAGATGATTTTGGCACTGG
>Ga0209373_10000884_pt1 | contig 40616 bp, 51 predicted proteins | sample Higcelweek5metaG_FD_187173 | JGI IMG/M metagenome (GOLD analysis project Ga0209373, IMG submission 187173) | Freshwater pond sediment microbial communities from the University of Edinburgh, under environmental carbon perturbations - High... | ecosystem: Environmental > Aquatic > Freshwater >... | reverse complement strand
ACCCCCGCCCCCCTACTCTCCCCACAACCCCGCCTCAGCCGCCCTTCGCCGCACAAGTCCTTGCATCTCCACCCCATGCACCTTGGTCCAGCGCATCAGCTGGGCAGGCACCTGATCGTACCAGCCACGGTTCAGCAGCTTGAGAAGCTGCGAACTCTCGAAGTTCTTCACGCCGACATTGAACGCAAACGACACCAGAGCCGCGAACTGGTTGTCATTCAGCTTGATGCAGGCATAGGCTCCGACGGATCGCTCCGCATGGAAAAGGTCTTCGCGCAAGAACCGCTCGGCCACCTCTTGCGTGATCACCCAGTCCGGCTGCACGCCGCCCGTATGGCCGTAGCCAATCGTCCACACGCCCGCCGGACATTTGTAAGCCTTAAACCGCAGCCCCTCGAACTCTTTAATCAGGGCAAGCCCACGCTCACTAATCCGCCGCCAGCCTTTGGAGTGGTCGACAATGTTGTCAAAGCGGTTGTCAATTTCTATCAGCATGTCTCCTCCTTAAAGCATATGGCATTCGGGGGTCGGCATTCAGGGATCGGGGAAAGGGAAAGAACGAAGAATAAACGCAAAACGAAACGCAAAACGAATTGACACTGCTCGTTCTCCCCGACCCCCGAATGCCGACCCCCGATCCCCCTACTTCCCCCCCAGATTCCTCTCAATCCTCTCCAACACCCCGCCTTGCGCGACAAGACGTTCCTCGATCCGCGCGAGGCGTTGCATTGTCTGGCTTTGCAGATCGCTCGCCTTGCCCTGCGCCAGCTCAAGAGTCGTGACGCGCTGTTCAAGAAAATGGTTGTCTCGCGCCTTGGCCGACACCCACCAGACCAGCGTGCTTCCCTGCACCAAAAAAGTAACGAGGATGGCGAGCGGCAGGCCGCGCACGATCCCGTCATTCACTTCAAGCTTCATAGAAAACCTCCCAAAGCGGCCCAGCTTGAGCCGTTGAAAACGTAAAACTTCGTCTCGCCGCGCACGAAAGCGAGCCAGCCCGCCTTGGGCGTTTTGAACACCCAGCCGCCATAGTAAGCCGCCACGGCGAGATCATGCCCCGCCCATGCGCCCGTCGCCGCCGCGCCGACGATATAGCTATCGCCCTCTGCCGGAGTGGCGGGCGGCGTTGTCAGCGTCCGGCTTGCGACCGAAAGCTGCACCAGCGCATCAAGATCATTAAGTGCCTCATTATGAGTCACTTCCTTCTGCGCCTGCGAGGCAGACAGATAGACTAAAGATAAGTTCGGACTTGTTGTCATGTGTTCTCCTTGTAAAAAATGGGGGTCGGGGGTCAGGATTCGGGGATCGGGGAATACAGTTTTTCGTCCCCCCCTGACCCCCGAATGCCGACCCCCGACCCCTCCTCCTAAACTTCCCCTTCCCCCCGCTTCCCCCGCCCATAGCGTGCGCTCTTTTGATAAACGCGCACCGTGTAGGTCGAAGGAATACTCGCGCCCCAATCCGTCGTTTGCATTGCGGCGGTGTAAACAACGCTCGCCTGCGCCACATCACTGAACGTGCGCACAACCGTGCCGCCGTTCATGATCTCGACGTCATAAAGCTCCTGCGCCTCATCAAGCGGCACGTCGATATAATCGACCCAAGCGGCATTCATCCGCGCGCGCCGCTTCCAGCGCAGCGTCACATCGCTGCCCGTCCCCGCGCTACGCGCCCCCTTGATATGCACAGGCGCATAAGGCTCCAGCGTCTTCATCCCGTAAGCCAGCGTGCGGTCCAGCGCGAAATCAAGCGAGCCGCCGTCACTCACCGCGCGGAAGTGATAGCTGATGCCCCTATCGCTGAGCGGTGTCGGCACAAACTGCATCGCCGTCGCGGTAAGCAAAACAAACCGCTCGCCCACGAGATGCGATCCCGTTTTGTCTTCCGTGCCGCGCCGCCCGCGCAACAGGCCCGACAGCTCATAAAGCCCCGCCTCGATCAGCGTAGCGGTCTGGAACTGGATCAGCTCCTCGCCCAGCAGCGCGACATTCGCGCCGTTCAAAAGCTCGCTCTCCGTACAGCTCGCAAGCTGGCCGCGCAGCATTTGCACGCGCACGCTTCGCGCCTTGTCCTTATAAAAAGGCGAGGCCGCGCCAAGGGCCGTCGTCGCCACGCCCGCGCTTGCCGCTTGCACAAAACTTGTCAGGCGCGTGAAACTCACCCCGTCCGCTGCCCGCCACAGGCTCGCGCCGCGCCAACCGTCCACGCCACTCACGGCAACATAAAGCCCAGCCTGATCGTCCTGCTCGCGCAGCAAAGGCACGTCCATCAGATAGGCCTCACTGCTCACCGCCACGTTCGCACTTGCGCTTGAAGACAAAGGACTCTCCGCCGTCGCCTCGCTCACCATATCAGACGGCACGGCGGGCAGAGCATCCACCTGCACGATCCCGCGCTTTCGTGTCACCGCCAGCACGCGCAGCCTCTTGCCCTCATAAACCACCACATCGGATGGATTAAGCCCCACAAAGGCAAGCGACAGATAAAGCCTGTATCGTTCGCGCTGCACCCAAGCGGCATAAAGCTGGTTTTCCGCCACGCGCCGCGCACGCGTCGCGCTGCACACCAGTGGCAGCGTGATCTTCTCCACGCTCCGCGCACCGCCCGACACGCTTCGCCGCGCGCGCTGGCTGCCCGTCTCGTAATCCAGCGAGGCATCCAGATAATCGACGCATACCTCCAAAGGCAGATCAAGCTGCTGCGCCCGCGAAGTCTGCACAAGCCCATCCTCGCCTTTCTCCAGCGCAAGGCTCGCCCCTGTCTCGCTTGCTGCCACGCTCACCCCGTCGCCCTGCCCATGCAAAACAGCGCGCAGCATCCCATCCTGCTCGACCAGATCAAACCGCGCGAAGTTCTGCAACGGCTCAATCGCCCGCGCCGCCGTCGTTTGGTCAGACAGCGCATAGCCATCAACCTCAATCGCATCCAGTGCGCTCACGTCATAATCACTGTCCGCATAACCTGCCCGCTCCAAAATAGCCGCCACGATCCGCGCCAGCGTGTCGCCTGTATTGCGCCGCTTGACCAAAGCCGCCTGCGCCAGCGTCGCGGTCGATCCCGAATTGCCCAGCACCGCAAGGCGCGTCGCGCTCACGCTATAGGCGCTGAAATTACTGGCGGGCGGCGAGCTGTTCACCACCGCCGCCGCATCCGTCACAAGCGTAAACGCCCCCGCCTCCAGGTTAATTTCGCTCAGGCGATACTGGCTCTCGGTATAAGAGCGATGCAAAACGCACAGACGATCCCCATACAAGACGGGATAATTCGTGTTGGACAAAACAAACTTCGCGCTTTTGATCTTCTGCCACGGGCGCGTGATCGTCACGCCGCTTGCGTTTGGCACAAACGACAACATCTGCATGTCCGACACCGTCATGTAACACAGCGTCCATTCACCCTCCCCCGTTTCAATCAAATGCACCTGCGGCGAGCTTCCGGTGCCGAGGTTATATCCACTCGAAACGGTCACCGCTGCGCCAACGCTCAGGCCCGTGCCGCTCCACGCAATCACCCGCATATACAAATTGCTGAACTTCAGCGACGCATCCCCCGCATAAGTCAGCAGCCCGTCGCCATAGGCACGAAACTGCGCGTAAGCCAGCGGCAAGCGCGTACTGGCCGAGCCGCTTCCCCACACATCAAAGAATCCCTGATCGACCAGCGAGGAGCCAGAGCGCAGATAAACGCGCACGCCCCGCGCCCCGCTGCGCTGATCCGTCAGGACCACGCGATAAGCATCCAGCCACGCCATCTGGCGCAGCTCCAACGCCGTCATGGACGTGCTTTGCGCCGCGCCGAAACTGTGCGTCATGGTGTCATAGATCATCGTGCGATACGGATAGCCCGCACCTGTATCTTGCAGCCCCATCACCACATAACGCCCGCTAGGGCTCGCGACCCAGCTCTGCTCATAAACGCCTGCGCAAGCAAACGTCGCGCTCACATCACGGCGCAGCTCTACGGGAGTCTCGCTCGTCACGTCATAAGTCGTCACCACAAACTGCGCGAGCCCACCCGACAACAGATAGCCGCCGACATAAACCTTGCGCCGCGCCACATCACCGCCTTCGGCAACCAAAGGCTCCATCCCGCCCTGCCTGTTGCTCACCACAGGCACCGACAAAGCCGGATTAAGGCTCCCCGTCAGCGTCGGGCTCCCTGTACTCGTCGCGGGCAACAGCTCGAACGTCAGGTTAGGCAGCCTGTTGCCGAACTTCGAGAGTTGCAGCGACTCCAACACGATATAGGCCACCCCGCGATAGGCCGGAGCCATCCCGCTGCCGAGGCACGATTCCATAAACGCATCGACGGCTTGCGCCGCTTCGCCCAGATGAAACGAAGCCGATCCGACAACGCCCGAAGCCCACACGCCATTTTCATAGATCACCTTGCTATCGGCCCAGATACGTTGCACCCCGCCAACAGGGCCCAGCCCGATGGCGACCGCGCAATGCAAACTGTAAGTATACGTCGTGCGCGTCGCGCCAAGCCCACTGGACATCACGCCGCCTTTGCCGCCGCTAACGCTTGTCTCATGCGCTGTCTCGATCAAATCCGAAGCCCAGATCACATTCCCCGCCACGCGCACACAGCCAAAAAGCACGGGCAGCGTAACGCCATAGCGCGAGTCCTGAACCTTGAAGTTCTCAAGCCGCGCTCCATCCTTGGCGGAGGTCGTCAGGCCAAGCTCTGCATCCACAAGCTTACCCGCCTGCCGCGCAAAACTTCCCAAAAGCCGCCCACCAAGGCCGGGCAAAATCATGTTGCCGACCGATCCGCCAACACTTGCAAAAACGATTGAAGCCATGTTGTTTCCTTTAAAAATGGGGGTCGGGGGTCGGCATTCGGGGGTCGGGGAAGGCCATCTCAATCACCCTCCTCGAAGTTTCAGCTCGCTACGCTCCCCAAAACTTCGCCCCTCCCGCAAGGACAGGGTGATTGCTTCTTCCCCCGACCCCCGAATGCCGACCCCTGACCCCCGATCCCCTACCTCCGATAAACCCCCACCAACCTTCTCATCCAATACGCGCCAATCTCTGTCTCCACGACCTTGCCCACGGGGGCGAAGCTGTGGATCAGCGTGGTGGGCGAGGTGGCTAACGCCACATGCTGAGGCTGATGGTCATAACGAAAAACAAGCACATCACCTCCATGGATTCCCCCCGTCTCTATCGGCTTCCACCCGTGCGCGATCAGCGCGGCGATCAGCGAGGCTCCATCGGGACGCGGCGCGTAGTCCGTTTGGTCCTCGACACTCAACCCAGCCGCTCGCATCGCCAGAACGATAAGCCCGATGCAATCGAGCCCCACGCCCGCCACGCGTCCCTGATGATGAAACGGCGTTCCCAAACACCCGCGCGCGGTGGCAATCATTGTTTCTGTTTTGTCTGTCATTCATTGTTCACCTTTGTATGGGGTCGGGGGTCGGGGGTCGGCATTCGGGGATCGGGTGGGCTAAAGACGCATAAATCACCCTCCCCTTGCGGGAGGGTCGAAATTGCGCAAGCAATTTCGGGGAGGGGTCAAAACCCGAAGTTCCTCCAAAACCCCTCCCCGAAGTTTCAGCTCGCTACGCTCCCCAAAACTTCGACCCTCCCGCAAGGGGAGGGTGACTGCTTCTTTCCCCCGACCCCCGAATGCCGACCCCCGATCCCCTCCTTCCTCAATTCCCCTCTGGATAATCCAGCAACTTCCCAACACCGGGCAGATACGGAAACCCACCGTAATTGGCGCCATTCCCGAAGCGCGTCCGGCATGTTGAAAAATGCTTGTCGCACCCTGCGCGCGCCGTAAAGCTATCGCCCACCGCGATTTCATTCGGCGCGGGAAGCCACAGCTTGAACGCCTTGGCTGCGCTGTCCCACGCCGCAATCTCGAAAGCCAAGCCCGCATTCGCGCCGCTCGTCCATGTCAAAAGACCATCGGTGAAGATGCCCGCGCCTTCCTCTCGGCTGTTGTCCGTGAAGCGGCGCCTGTCCGTCACAAAACTTACAGAACCGCTCACCGTCACACTCGCCGCAGCGATCCCGCACGCGCCGTCACAAAAATCATGGCGACAAGCGGGGGTATAGGTCGCCCCAATGGGACGCGTCAGCAAATCCTGCATCCCACGCAAGCTGGCCTTATACTGCCCGCCGCTTTGCGCAATCTCGCCCAGCCACCCGCGCCGCAAATGCACCTTACCCATAGACGGATCAGCCCAGTTGCACAGATACACATCCACCCGCGCGTTATCGTAAAGCCCAGCCTCGACATCCCCCGCATCAATCAGCGCGGAGTCCAGCACGCCCGTCACGTCATAATCATCGGCCTTCAGCTCGCTTTTCTGCGCCAAGCTTTCCCCGTCGCTATAGCTTCCATCGGCGCGATAGCTCACGCCATCGACGAGCAAATCCGCATCATGCGTTGTAAAAGCAACCACCACGCCATCCGTGCGCGTGATCGCCACAAGCTCCGCCAGCGTCGTCAGCTCTCCGGCCAAATGCGCCTTTAAAGCGCTTCCTATCGTCTTCATGGCGTGCGCACCTCGATCAGCGGAACGTTGCCTTGAGCGCGACTTTGTCCGACAAAGCTCAAATCCAGCGTATCGGTATCAAAGCGCACAGGCACATCGAACCGATAGCCCGCCTTGATGACCACGCCACTCGCGGGAGCCTGCGCAAAGGTCACGATTCCTTGCGTCACATCTACGCTCCACCCGCTTGTGTATTCCGTATCATCCACGCCGACGCGCACCGATCCGGCGACGGGCTTCTTGATCTCTCGCGCAAACGAAACCGAAGCGTTGCCATAGGTTTTGACAAGCTGGAACTGCGTCGTCACACCATCGCCTGTGCCGATTTCCTGATCCCGCCAATCGGGCGCACTAAGCCCATCGGCTGAACTCGTGCAATCGCTTGCATCACGCAACCGGAACCCGCGAGCCCGCCCCGCCCGCGCTTGAAAAAAAGCCGTCAGCAAGGCCGCCTCGCGCATCGTGACGACACCCGCCTGCGCATTATACCGCCTGCGCGGCTGCGCCCATTTCTGGTTGCGCCGCTCAAACCCGCCGTCGATCGTCACCACTTCTGTGGCAAAGCACGGCCCGCCGCTTGTCCCTGCGCTCAAGGACAACGGGAAAACGATTTCATCAAATGACATTTGTGGTTCCTTCCACCTGTTGGCATAGGCATTCGGGGATCGGCATTCGGGGATCGGGGCTCGCGTCTTCGTGTGAATCCCCCGACCCCTGAATCCCGACCCCCGCCCCCCCTAATTCACATACCCCACTTCACCAACGCCCAGCGCGAGATACCCCTTGTCCTTCGTATCCAACTCGACACGATGGATCATGTAAAACTTCTCCGCCTCTTCATAGGAAAGCCGTTGCGCGGGGACGAAGGCGAGATCGTCACGCCGCCGCACCGTGATCTTGTGCGTGATGCGGTTTTGATCCGCCGTCACGCTACTGCCCTCAAAGGTGCGCTCGATCTTGCCCCACAGGGCGGCCAGCGTCGCCCACTGCGCGATCTGCCCGCCCTCGCCATCATCAACAAGGCTCTGCGCCTGAAGCAACAACGGCACATTCATCGACCCGATCTTCATCACGCCCCCGCTCGCAGCATTTTATAGGGTTGCAACAACGCTTGAACCATCAGCGGAGCCATCACGCCGCGCTCATCAACCGCCGAGGCCTCGCCTCTATTTTCAAACCAGTGCGTCGCCAGTTGCAAAATCGCGGTGCGGATCAGCTCTGGCACATCACTAGCTGCCGCGCCATATCCGGCCTTATAGGTCACCGTCATCCCGTTGGCGCAGCGCGTCATGTCGGGCCAGCAAGCTCCGTCGCGCAGCACAAGCCGCGCAGGCACGCGCTGATCGTCCACATAGTAATTGCTGGCCGCCCACAGCGTCGCATTGTCGCGCTCGTCATAGGCTTCGACACGTTCGACGCTCAGCAAAGGGCCGCTAGGCAGCGTCACAAAACGCCCGCGCGGGACGGACGAAAAACCCGCTACCCACGTTTGCTCGATCAGCACACGACCCATAAACCGCTCGGCCCACTGCCGCGCCGCTTCAATCAGCCGCGCGAGCAGCGCATCCTCGCCCGCGCCCGCAATCCGCGCCTGAGCCTTCAGCTCGTCTACGCTGACGGGTTCAAGAGCCGCAGGCACGGTCAAAACATTTGATGAATACAAGACTCCCATGCTCATAACCACAGGCCGCAAACAGCCTGCCCCTCCGCTGCGTCACATGCTTCGATCTCTTCCGAGACACCGACAGGCACCACAAGCCGCACGCACACATACCAATAAGCGGGATCGCCTTTGGCTTCCTGCGCAGGAATCACTGAGCCATCCTCAAGCGTCACGGCCTCCATTGCCGCACAGCCATGCACCGGCCCGATCACATTCACCGCGCCAGCGCGTAAAGCCTCCAAAGCTTCTCTATTCGTCGATTTCAAATACGTATCAATCATGCCAATCCTTCCCTAATCTAAACCCCAAACAAACGAAACCTCCCCGCCCCCATGGGACGGGAAGGTTCGCCTTACCTATCCCTTCACGCCAATCTTGGCATGCCCGCGATGACGCTGGCCGAGGACAAAGCCCCTGTTGTCGCGCCCGTCACCGTCATGACGACGCGCACGTAACGTGCGCTGCCGATATAGCCAACGCTCTGCACGCTGTTTGCGCCACCTGCGCTTGAGACAGCCGCAAAGCTGCCATTCAGGTCAGTCGCCGTCACAGTCGTATAGGTCGAGCCATCGGTCGAATGCTGCAATGACGGCGTATGCGTGCCGTCCGTATAAGCCCCAAACGTGACAACAACGACCGCCGCGTCATAGCCTCGCAAATCCACAGCCGTGCCTGTTGACGTGCCCGTGACTCGCGCCGCAGGCGAAAGCGACAACTTCGCCGCCATCGTCGATACCAAATCTCTTAGTGCCATTTTTCTCTCTCCTTGTTTTTTTCAAACCTATCGTCATTGCGAGGAGCGCAAAGCGCGACGAAGCAATCCAGTCCCCAAGCCTTACGCCTAAGGACTGGATCGCCACGCCAAGCAAGCTTGGCTCGCGATGACGCAATTCCTTAAGCTGTCGCGAAGCGCAGGACCTTGATCGCATCGAAATTGACGACATCACCACCAACACGCTTGGAACAACGGAACTTCACGAAAGGCGCCGCCGTATAGGGATCGCGCAAGCTCTGCAAGCCTTTGCGGTCCACGATGGTATAGCCTTCCTCGAAATTACCGAACGCAACCGACAAGCTGCCCGAAGCGACCGTCGGCATATCCTCCGCCAAAATGACAGGATAGCCGAGCAAAGTCGCAGGCATCCCCGCCTGCAAGCTGGGCTGCCAGATATAGGCCCCCGTGCCGCTTTCCTTGAACTTGCGCACCATATCCACGACCGAGCGCGGCATCAGCCACGTCGCCTTGGGCAGATAACCGGCCTTCAGCTTGTTCATCAGGCTAATCAGCGCGTCGGCAGGATTGCTTGCGGTGAAGGCTGCGTCCGCGCCTGTCGGCACATGCTCTAAAACGCCCCAGTTGCGCGAAGTATCCGACGTCGCCGCGGTGCTATAGCTCAAGAAGCCGCGCGGTTGCCCCACGCCGTCGCCGCTCACGAACGCTGTATTCTCGCGGCGCGAGAACTTATCAGCGACGCGCCCGACCAGCCATTCCTCGACATTCAAAATCGAGTCATCAAGCAGCTTTTGCGTCGCCTTGGGCTGCGCGAACAGCTCATGCACGGGAATACGAATACGGCCAATCGCGCCCTGATCCGTATCGCTGCGCGTGCCAAGCTCTGATACCCACTGCGCGTCGGCCTCGTTCGTGTCACGCAGCATTTCTACCGCGTCGGATGAAATGTTCATCACCGTCGCAATCTGACGCATCGGCGTGGTGTCGAACTGGCGCGAGACAATGCGCTCCGAGATTTCCGCCGGAACGCTAAAGCCGCCCTGCGGATCAGAGATCACGCTCATATCCTTGGCATAGAGGCCATAGTCCGGCTCAAGCCCTTTGGTCAGATAGCGCATGAACGCGCCCTTATAGGCACTCTCCTCACCATCATCACTGCTGCGCTCCTCGCCGCGTCCCATGGCGGGACGACGCATCGCGGTCTTGACGCGCGAAAGATCGTCTTGCAGCGTGTCAATCGCGTGATCCAACCGGCCCAGCTTGTCGGACAACAGCACGTCGCCCGATCCCTTGCCTTCAATCTCGGCAAGGCGCATGTCGTTCACGCATTTATATTCTTCAAAAGCGCGTGCCAGCGTCTCTGTGGCCGACTGCACTTCGTTCATATCAATCATACTCTTTTCTCCTTGTTGCTTGTGCCTTCTTTTAAAATTCGCGCTGTTTGATGCAACCGCGCGACAACGGCGCGGGTGGCCGCCGCGTCCGTTTTTCCTTTGACGGGACGCTTGGCGTTCCCTGTCTTTCCACCACGGGCCAGCAAAGCCTTGCCGCCCGCCTTCACCTCGCTGATCCGCGCCGCATCATTGGCGGGAAACGTGACCAGCGAAATCTCGAACAAATCGACTTCCGTCAGAATGCGCACCTTGCGTTTGGTGTCGATCCGGCTTGTGACGATGCGATAGCCAATCGACAAACCGCTCACCGCCTTCATCTTCAAAAGCTCGTAAGCCTCGCGCCCTTTTTGCGTGGACAAAGCCAGCTTGCCATGAACGATCAGGCCCTTTCGGTCCTCGGCCAAAGCCAGCCAAAGACCGATAGGCACGCTGGGGTCATGCATCCACAGCATAGCGGGCGCGGCGTTCTTGCGTTGCCACAGCTCCAGCGTCTTTGAAAACGCGCCATAGATCACGACTTCATTTTGGCTATCCACCTCGTCGAAGACGGACGCATAGCCCACAAAAGTCCCGTCAGCCGCCAGCGATTTAACCGCCAGTGGCCGTGATAGATGTTGAATTGTCATGTGTGTTCCTTGGTTGTTTAAAATAGGGGGTCGGGTGTCGGCATTCGGGGGTCAGGGGGGATCCCTGATAAATTATCTCCCCGACCCCCGAATGCCGACCCCCGACCCCTCGCCTTAATTCCCTTCCTCCACCGCCCCATACCCAAGCGCTTCTCTCTTCTCATTCACGCTTAAGAAACTGGCACGTTCGATCTTGTCCCACAGAGCATCACGCCGTGCGGTCAGGGCACTCACCTCGTCGCAATCGACATCCAGATAAACCCCGCCGCCATAGTGCGGCGCGAGCCAGTGATCGAAAGCGGCGACGATCCGCCCCGCGAGCGGCAGCACCGTCTCCTCATAAAACGCGAGGCGGGCCTCCTGCATGTTGGCGTAAGTCTGTGCGCCTTGAATGCCGATCAACTGCACGGGCACCCCGAACGCCAGCGCAATATCCCGCGCCGCCGCATCACGTCCCGACAGCCAATCCATATCCTTGGGCGAAAGGCTCATCTCCTTCCACTCTAGGCCCCCTTCAAGGATCATGGGGCGACCGGCATTGCCGCGCCCCTGATAGTTTTGCGAAAACTCGTCGCGCAGGCGGCTCATCTGCTCGTCGGTCAGGTTGGACGGCCCATCCTTGGGCGCATAAACCAAAGCACCCGAAGGCCGCGCCCCTTGATTAAGGAGAGCCTGATTCCACGCGCCCGCTGCGTTGTGCTGGTCAATCGACAGCATCGCGGCCTCAAGCGGCGGCATCCCGTACCAGTCATCCAGCGGATGAAAATGCTTGATATGCAAAATCCCGCTCTCACCCGTCAGCGGATCGGCGCCCCACCGCGCGACCTTGCTGCCAACCGTGTATTCATAGCCCAGAGGCAACCCGCTGGCTGCGGGGACAACCTTCATCCGGTCGGGGCGCAGCGCGTAAAGCTCTTGCGGCGGCTTGCCTTCTTTGGAGCACACGGCCTCGATATAGGCATTGCCCGCCGTCATCAAATTGACGACCACCGCTTCCATAAAGCTCGCGCCGTCCTGCACCGGATTGGGATGAGCCAGCAAATCCAAAAGCGGATGCGTCTCGATCTCTGCGCCGCTGTCGTCATACAAAAGCCAAGGGATCGCCGCGACCGCGCTCGCGATCAAATTGACGCAACGATAGGCCACCACATTTTTGCGATAGCCCTCTTCCACCAAAGACTCATAGCGTCGCGGTGTCCATTTCGGTTTGCCGATATGGCTCCACGCCACCATCGGGCCAGCGGCACTCATCTTGACATGCTCGGCCCTTACCAGCCGCGCCATTACATCGCGTAGTTTCATTGTTCCTCGCTGTATGTTGAAGAAGGGGGATCGGGGGTCGGCATTCTGGGGTCGGGGGGATTCATGAAAAGCGGTGTTCCCCGATCCCCGAATGCCGACCCCCGATCCCTCCTAGAGTCCCCTCACCCTCGGCACGCCGCGCTTGGTCTCGCTCAGCTCCGTAACCGCCCAAACCATCGCATCCACGCGGTCGGGAGAGTTCGTCGCCACGATGTCGGGCGTAAAGCGCGTCATCTGGTCTTCAAGCTTCGTCATCGCGCCGACATGCTTGATGCGTCCTTGCTCATACAAAGCCGCGACGGGCAAAGCGCGATCCACCTTGCCACGCACGGCCCGCACGGGCTTAAAGAATATCTTGGGCATAATCTGTTTGAGCACCCGCTCAACCAGATCACCGCCTGCATTCACCTCACCAACGATCATGTCTGCTTCCTTCTCCTCATAAAGCCTGATCGCGCGGCGAGCCCACCCTTCGGGCGAAGCGCGGCATGACCAGTCTGCCAAAATGTAAATCGTCCCATCCTCGCCAAGTCCGGCGGCAACGATGCCTGTTTCATCACTGTGCTTGCCGCTGCTCATCGCGGGATCAATCGCCACCACGATCCGCTCTAGGGCGGGAGCCTTCGCCACGCGGCAGCCCTCAACCTGCTCGCGTAGCCAAAGTGCGCCCTGCACATCTTCCAAAATCTCGCCGTCCAGCTCTTGCCGCCCCAGCCGCGTGCCGCCATAGCGCGCCTTAAGCTGCGTCAGTACGCAAGCGGGCAAATGCGCCGCGTTCTCGTCCGTCTTGCCGCGCGTCACGCGCACATCGCGTCCGTCGCGTGCGATCAAATCCTTGACCAGCGGCGTGTTGCGCGGCGTCGTCGTGATAATCGCCCTAGGATCATCCCCAAGGCGCAGCCCGAACAACATCTGATCGAACCCCGCCGCGCTTGGCCAAGCGCACAGCTCGTCACACCACACGCGGTGATGTTGCGGGCCGCGCAGCCGCTCCGGCTGGTCGGCGGAATAAAGCTTGATGCGCGTGCCGTTAAACAACAGCAAGTCGCCCGTGCTGCGATGCCATGCGCTGATACAGCGCGGCGGCAGCACCCTCAAAAGACCACTTTCTCCCTCCACACACACATCCCGCGCATCCGCAAAGGTCGGCGCGATCACGCCGATCCGCGAGAGCGGATTCCACAGCGCATAGTCCGCAATGTCCTCTGCGCCTGTGCGCGTCTTGCCCCAGCCGCGTCCTGCCAAAATCAACCAAATGCGCCACGCCCCGCGCGGCGTAAGCTGGCTGCCCCGCGACGCCTCAAGCCACTTGGCGCGCGCGACGAACGCCGCCAGATGGGGCAGAGGCAAGGCGGACAAGAAGCTCTCTGGCTTCATTGATCGCGGCTTGCCGCTCTTCACTGTCGTTGGCAAGCGCGTCTCCTTCGTCATTCCTTTTCCCTATCTTCTCCATCAAAGCCTTCGCCGCAGCGATCCGTATCGTGTCGCTGTCGCTGCCGCGCATCAGCTCGGTCAAAACCGCCTTCACCTCCCGCTCGATCTGGCGGGGAGAGGGAAGCCGTGAAGGAGCATTCGGGGGTCGGCATTCGGGGGGCGGGGAAAACTTCCTGCTTCCCTTACCACCCACCCCTTGCGAAGGAGCATTTTGCATTTCGCATTTGGCATTTGGTGACCCCTCCGCGTCCCCTTTTCCTCTCCCCTCGCGGGAGAGGATAGAAAAACTTGCCGCAACATCGTTGCGGCTTAGTTTTTCTTGGAGAGGGGTTTTTCCTTCTCCTGAAGGAGCATTCGGGGATCGGGGGTCGGCATTTGGGGAAGGCTTCTTCCCCTTACCTTCCGCCCGAGTCTCGAGTCCCTCGTCCCGAGTCCCGCCCTTCCCCGACCCCCGAATGCCGGCCCCCGCCCCCTTCTTTCCAGCCACAAACCGCCCCCGCGCATCGCGCCTCGGCGCAGGCTGTTTTTCTTTTCCCAATGTCACCCGAAAACCCCCTCTTCCCCGAATGCGAAATGCCTCCTCTATCGTCATCGCGAGCCAAGCTTGCTTGGCGTGGCGATCCAGTCCTGAACTCATAAACTTGAGGACTGGATTGCTTCGTCGGCCAAGGCCTCCTCGCAATGACGTGTGCTGCTCATTTCCCCACAAAAAAACAGGCCCCCTTTCGGGCAGCCTGTCTTTGGACGCAGTACGTCGTGAGAGTGTCAATAGCACGCCCCGCCCCCTCTGTCAAGGACTTTTTTCTTAATAAAGTGATTTTTATTCCGGCTCAGGCTTTTTCGGGGCCGGATACCCCGCCAGAGGAGCAACAAACACGGGCCGCGTGGCGCAAGCCTCCCGATACCGCCCAATGGCTGCAATGGCCCGCCCGAAAAACGAGCCCCTGCCTGCCACCTTCGCGCCAGCCGAAGCCCCAGCCACCTTCGTCGGTGTAATCGTCGGGTTCTTGGGCTGCTTGGCATAATGCTCACGCCGCGCAAACCACAAGCTTGTCGGACGAATGTTCGCCTGCTCGACAACAAGCTTCAAGGTCGGGGCCCGCCACAAGCCTATGGCCTGTAGCCCTTTCAACTGCAACGCCTGGCGCGCCGCTTCCGTTTTCAACAATTGATAATGCCGCATAGGCCACGAAAGCCCGCGCGAAAGGAGTCCCATCAGCACCATCGCCCCCTCCTCCGAAAAAATGTTTCGTACGCCAAACCTACGCCGCCGCTGCGCCTTCTACAAATCTCACGCCGTTTTTATTTTCAACCCTAGTCCCTACTCCCTCTCCTAACTTTTCATTAAGAGAATCGCGCCAATCATGCTACACGTGAGTCGAGGGAAAATTATCCCCGCCTCTGTTCTTTGTGATCCACCGCTTAGGAACCTTACGATGGTTGACTCCGTCTCTAACTGGGCTTCGTCTAACGCGTTTTTACAAACGCAGGCGCAAAGCACACAGACCGCCAACAACGCGGCACAGCAAGCGCGTCGCGGGGCAGCGGCCCAGAACCAGACGGTCATCGAACAAACCGCCCAGCGTTCCTCCAGCGTTGCGACCACCCCAACGCAACAACGCGCCGTTTCCGGCGCGTCGGGGACCCTATCGGCCAACATGAACCTGCCGCGTGGCAGCCTCATTGATATCGTCGTTTAAGTCGCTCGCCTTCATATTCCTGTGCCAGTTTTGCCAAACCGACCTGTAACAACGGCACGTGATTGTCGTCAGGCCTCAGATCATAGCACGCCACCGAGATCACCACATCGCTGCACAGCTGTCCCACCGCACGCACCGCCGTGCGCCAACGGGTATAGGCTTCCTCCTGCGCATCGCTGCGTTCATGCCAAAGACCATAAGACGCGCCCGATACATGCGCGGGATTGTAACTGCCTGATGCATGTGGCTGCATATCCGCTGCGATAAAATCAGCATGAAGCCGAAGCCCCGCCGCCCGCATCCGCGGCGACACCACGCCACGATAAAACAGAACGTCCAAAACCTTTTCTTCCGTAACCCGCGAAACGAGGGTCTGCTCGCCATCCGTGCGCACCAGCATCCGCCCCGTATGCTGCCAAAGCTGCGAGGGCCCGCTGTCGCTCCGGGGGGATAGCTCGCCACCTTCCGCTTCGCGCAAAGAACGCTGCTGGCGATCCAGCAAATCCGGCACGACCAAAAGCGACAAAAAAGCAGACGAAGATACGCGACGCGACACCATGGGCTCCTCCATAAGGTAGGGACATAATTCCTAACCTTAATGGGATATTTCCCATATGTCTAGAGCTTTTTTTCTTAGACTAGGTCAGCCTTGACGAAAGCCAAAGACCGCTCGACAAACCGCCCTTTTTTGAACGGATAGCCCTTCCCCGCAATCGCCCAGCTTCGGAACTGTTGATATGGCCCGCCTGCACAAACATAGACGCTGTGAACGAGCTGGAGCCCGAAGCTGCTCTTGGCCTCCCCGATCTTCGCAGCCCCACACGACACAAGGTCAAGCGTATTCACGCGATAAACAACTTTTCCGCCTGTTGGCGCAATAACGACGTCACCGGCCCGCATAAAATGGCAGCTTCCCTTGATCGTACAAGCAACCGGCTGATCGCCAAGACGCGCGCAAGACACGCCAGAACCCCAAGCCTTTTTAAGATCGGGCACATGAAAGCGCAAAAGATTGTCTTTCACACACCGCGCCACCTTGCCGCGACCCGTCAATTCCAAATGCTTGACGACATGACGGGCCGAAAAGACATGCCCGACAAAACAGCGTTCAGGATTTTGCGGCTCGTCAACAGCCCCCGTCAACATCTCTCTTCTGGGAATCAGGACGACGTCACGACAAGCTGTCGTGAAAAGGGCTGCCTCGTGACTCGCTTGCAAGAAAGAGGTAACTTCCGGCCCATATTGTTCACGAGGAACCTCGCCGCTCACAACAGAAAAAGCCTGATGGAGCAGCAAACTCTTTGGCCCGACGATATAATCGCCAACCGGCGTCAAATCGAATGAAGCGTTCGGCACCGTGACACAATCAAGCCGTGCCGCCCGCAAAAGCTTTTGAGAATAGAGCTGAGCGGTAATTTTTTTCCCCATACCATCAACCCCGCGCTGGGGGTCCATATTCGATAAGGATGTAATTGTCGCCTTTTCCATGTCCATTCTCCTGCTTTAGCCTCCTGTGCGGATCAGTATGATCGCGGCGGGCTATGGCCGTGGGTCCCCCTGTCCATTACCGCGTCCCAAAAGGGCCAGTTGAACCCTGTTATGTACCTCGCTGAGTTTGGCCGTGTCGACGCTGTCAGGCACAATGATTTGCCCACCAGCCACCCGAACAACAACAGGAGGGGAGACAGGCGACGAGACTGCGCCTCGATTTTTTTGTGTGCTGTTGGGCCATGGCGCGCCACGCCCCCGAAATGGCCTGAAAAGGTCTTGAGGATCAACAGGCTTTAAGCGAAACAACAACTGACGGGCAACCTTGTGAAAAGGACGCCTCATCTGGCTAAAATACTTACGAAACATAACCTTTCCCCTTCTGTCAAACGAGAGTCGCTATCGCATAAAATGATTCATTTTATCCCAACGGTCCGATGAAAAAACCCACAACGTCATCGCAAGGCCCCCGCACTTGATGCGGGGGACGTGGCGATCCAGTCTGCCTTGCCGACCTGTCCGCCATAGATCGAAGAGCGACGGCGGAAGCTGGAATCAGCGTAGGCAGGTCCCCAAGTTTCCAACAGGAGGACTGGATTGCCGCGCTCCCTTCGGTCGCTCGCAATGACGAAGACGGCGCGACTCGTGATCCCTTTCATCGGGCGGTCGGTATTAGGCCGGTCGCTCAGACGCCGCAGGGCTTCGTTCCACAGGCGTCGTATCAATCGCCCGCGAAGTTTTCAACGAAAAAGGCAGGTATCTAATAGTTTCACCTCAATTAAAAAACCCGATGGTTGCCCATCGGGTTTTTGATCTTAACCTCTGCTACGAAAAAAGCTTAGGCAGCTTCCTGCGCCGGAGCGGCCAAAACGGTGACCTTGCCACCGGCCTTTTCGACAGCTTCGATGGCCGAAGCGGAAGCCCCGGCAACTTCGATCGTGATCTTGGCCTTGATCTGGCCCTTGCCCAGCAAGCGCACGCCGTCGGCGGACTTGGAGACAACGCCGTTTTCCAGCAGCATATCTTCGGTGATCGTCGCCTTGGCGTCGATGCGGCCATCGTCAATGGCTTCCTGAAGGCGGCCAATGTTCAAAATGGCATAATCCTTCGGGAACATGGTCTTAAAACCACGCTTCGGCAGGCGGCGATGGAGCGGCATCTGGCCACCCTCGAACCCGCGAATGGAAACGCCTGAGCGAGCCTTCTGGCCCTTCACGCCGCGTCCGCAGGTCTTGCCCTTGCCGGAACCAATGCCGCGCCCGACGGTGATGGGCTTCTTGCGAGCCCCGGGGTTATCGCGCAAATCGTTGAGTTTCATGTCCCTAATCCTTCTTCGTACCTAAAGTAAAACTTATGCTTCGCCTTCGACATGCACAAGGTGACGTACCTTGCGGATCATGCCGCGCACGGCGGGCGTATCTTCCAGCTCGCGGCGCGAGCGGGGCTTGCCAAGACCAAGACCGGCGAGCGTTGCCTTCATGCCGGGCTTAACACCCGTCGTGCTGCCATGCTGGACAACAACAAGCTTGGCCCCCTTGGCCGGAGCCTCTTTCTTGGCAGGCTTGGCGGCGGCAGGCTTCGCCGCAGCTTTCGTCTCTGTCTTCTTCGGCGCGACTGGCTTCTTGGCGGCAGTCGCTGTCTTCTTTTCAGCCTTCGGTTCCATGGTCACAACCTATCTTTCCTTCTACGAGCCTTGCTTACGCTTCCTTGCTTTCGGTCTGTTCGCCTTGTTTGCGGCCAAGAATGTCACTGACCTTCTTGCCACGGCGCATCGCAACCGAACGCGGGCTGGCGACTTGATCCAGCGCGTTAAACGTCGCCTTGATCATGTTGTGCGGGTTGGAAGTGCCGACCGACTTGGCGACAACGTCCTGAATGCCCAAAGCTTCGAAAACGGCGCGCATCGGGCCGCCCGCGATAATACCGGTACCGGCAGGAGCCGAGCGAAGCACAACCTTGCCCGCGCCATATTCGCCGCGCACATCGTGGTGCAGGGTACGGCCTTCACGAAGCGGAATGCGGCGCATCTTGCGCTTGGCGGCTTCCGTCGCCTTACGAATGGCCTCGGGAACTTCACGGGCTTTGCCTGTACCGATGCCGACGCGGCCCTTGCCGTCGCCGATCACGACCAAAGCGGCCATGGCGAAACGCTTACCGCCCTTGACGACCTTGGCGACACGGTTGATGCCGACCAACTTCTCGATCAAGTCGCTGCCTTCACGCTCTTCGCGGTTCTCTTCTGATTTCTTTGGCTTCGCCATGTTATTCCCTACCCTTATATCTTGAACAGTTAGAACTCGAGGCCCGCGTCACGCGCGGCCTGAGCCAATTCTTCAACGCGGCCATGATAGACATAGCCCCCACGATCAAACACGACAGCCGTGATGCCCGCCTTCTTGGCGCGCTCGGCCACCAGCTTGCCGACAGCGGCGGCAGCAGCCTTGTCCGCACCGGTCTTAAGGGCCTTGCGCAGATCGGCATCGAGGGTCGAAGCGGCGGCCAGCGTCACGCCGTTCACGTCATCGATCACCTGGGCATAGATATTCTTGCCCGTGCGGTGGACGGAAAGACGAGGACGACCGACAGGCGTCTTCTTCTTAAGCTGGTAGCGCGTACGGACCTTGCGGCGTTCGTGCAGTTCTTTGGCATTCATCATCGTTTTATACTCCCCAAAGCCGCCCCATTATGCAGGGCGCGGCCCGACTAAAAAACCTTATTTCTTCTTGCCTTCCTTACGGCGGACACGTTCACCGGCATAGCGGATACCCTTGCCCTTGTAAGGCTCAGGCTTCTTGAACCCGCGAATTTCGGCGGCAACCTGCCCCACCTTCTGGCGATCAAACCCGAAGATCGAAATCTGGGTCGGCTTTTCGGCCTTGATCTCGATACCGGCAGGCATGGGATAGCGCACTTCGTGGCTAAAGCCAAGCTGCATCACCAAATCCTTGCCCTGAACGGCGGCACGGAAACCGACGCCTTCGATATCCAGAACGCGCTTAAAGCCTTCGCTGACGCCCTTGACCATGTTGGCCACGTTATTACGGGTCGTGCCCCACATCATGCGCGCCCGCATGGTCTTTGTCTTGGGCTGGACCGCAATCTGGTTATCGACGATGGTAACGTCGATTTCCTGATGGACAGGCAGGCTGAGCGAACCCAGCTTACCCTTGACGACAAGGGCACCGTCCTTGATCTCGGCACTCACGCCCTGAACCAGAGCAACCGGATGTTTTCCTACACGCGACATGATAGAACCTCAACTTCCTTAGAATACGCGGCACAAAATCTCGCCACCGACGTTTTGGCTGCGCGCTTCGTTGTCCGAAAGCACGCCGCGCGGCGTCGAGAGGATCGAAATGCCCAAACCGTTGAACACGCGGCCAAAATCCTTGATACCGGCATAAACGCGGCGACCAGGCTTGGAAACGCGGTCGATCTTACGAATACAACCGACGCCTTCGTGATATTTAAGCTCGATGTCAAGCATCGGCTGGCCGTTCGAACGCTGGGTTTCGCTGAACCCGCGAATATAGCCCTCACGTTGCAACACGTCCAAAACGCGCTTGCGGAATGACGAAGACGGGCATTCGACGGTGGCGAGTTTCGCCATTTGTCCGTTACGAATGCGGGTCAACATATCGCCCAATGGATCAGTCAATGACATATCCGATATCCTTTCGTTACCAGCTCGACTTGATCACGCCCGGGATCTGGCCAGCAGAAGCCAGATCACGCAACGCGATACGCGAAATTTTAAACTTGCGATAGAAACCGCGGGGACGACCACTGATCTCGCAACGGTTGCGGATACGCACCTTTGCCGAGTTGCGGGGCATCTTCGCCAGCTTCATGACGGCATCAAAACGCTCTTCGATGGACGTCTCTTTGTCCATGATCATCGCCTTAAGGGCCGTACGGGTCTCCGCCTTGTTCTTGCTCATGCGGCGGCGACGGTTGTTCTTTTCGATCATTGCCTTCTTGGCCATAACGCTTTCCTTCCCTTAGCTTTGGAACGGCATGTTGAAGCCGCGCAGCAAGGTGAGCGCTTCTTCGTCCGTTTCGGCCGTCGTACAAATAACAATATCCATCCCGCGGATTTCGTCGATCTTGTCAAAATCGATTTCCGGGAAAACGATCTGTTCCTTCAGGCCCATGGCATAGTTGCCGCGCCCGTCGAAACTCTTGGTCGTGATGCCACGAAAATCGCGGACGCGGGGCATGGCGACATTGACCAGACGATCAAGGAACTCATACATCTTTTCGCGACGGAGCGTGACTTTGCAACCAATGCCCAGACCGGTCCGCAGCTTGAAGGTCGAAATCGCCTTGCGCGCCTTGGTGATGACGGGCTTCTGACCCGCGATCAACGCCAGCTGCTCGGCCGCATTCTTCGTCTTCTTGCTGTCGGCAACCGCTTCGCCAACGCCCATATTGATGACGATCTTCTCAAGACGAGCCGCTTGCATACGGTTGGTATAGCCGTACTTCTTCATCAGCTCGGGGAGGATGACCTCGTTATACTGCGTCTGGAGACGCGGCGTGTATTTATCTTTTGCTCTTGCCGTCATGGCTTTTCTCTCTTCCCTTACTCGATCACTTCGCCGGAACGCTTGGAAACGCGGACCTTGGAACCATCCTTCTCGACCTTGATCCCGACGCGTGTGGCCTTGCTGTCCTTCGGATCAATCAAAGCAACATTCGAGATATGAAGCGGCGCCTCGACAAGCTTACGCCCGCCCTGAGGATCCGTCTGCGAAGGCTTCGTGTGGCGGGTGACGCGGTTGACACCGACGACCACGACACGCGATTCCTTAGGCATCACTTGCTTGACGATCCCCGTCTTGCCCTTGTCCTTGCCAGCGATCACAACGACGCTGTCATTCTTTTTGATCTTGCACTTAACGGGCATCACAGCACCTCTTCAGCGAGCGAAATAATTTTCATGAAACCGAGGTTGCGCAATTCGCGCATCACCGGCCCAAAGATACGGGTGCCGACGGGCTCCTTATCCTTGTTGATCAGAACCGCAGCGTTGCGGTCACAGCGGATCACGCTGCCATCCTCGCGCTTAAGCGGGTACTTCTGGCGGACGATGACGGCCTTATGCACATCGCCCTTCTTGACGCGGCCACGGGGGATGGCATCGCGGATCGATACGACAATGACGTCGCCGACCTTCGCGGTCATCCGGTGCGAACCGCCGAGAACTTTAACGCACAGAACCTGCTTGGCTCCGCTGTTGTCCGCGACATCGAGGACTGTTTCCATCTGGATCATTGCTTGAATCCACTTCCCAACTAAAAGTTACTTACTTGCTCTTTTCGGCTTCGAGGGCCGTCTCTTCGACAACGGTCCAACGCTTGCTCTTGCTGATCGGACGGCTTTCGATGATCGAAACGACCTCGCCAACCTTATGAGCGTTGGTCTCGTCATGCGCAGCGTACTTCTTGGACGTGCGAATGTACTTCTTATAAATCGGGTGCATAACGCGACGTTCGACCAAGACGGTTACCGTCTTGTCACATTTGTCACTCACAACCGTTCCCTGCAATACGCGACGCGGCATAGTTATCTCTCCTTACTTAGCCGATCCGGCGGCTTTACGTTGACGTTCGCCGATCACTGTTTGGATCTTGGCAATCTCTTTGCGCACGGCGGTGACGCGCGCGGTGTTGGCAAGCTGGCCTGTCGCCTTTTGAAAGCGCAGGTTGAATTGTTCCTTGCGCAGCTCAAGGATACGGTCTTCCAGTTCCTTGTCCGTCTTCACGCGCACTTCGGCGGCTTTTACTTGTGTCTTGGCCATAACTTATTTCCTTTATCCTTAGCCTCAGGCGGTCTCGCGCTGAATAAACTTGGTCTTGATGGGCAACTTTGCCGCAGCGAGCGAAAAAGCTTCCTTGGCGATCGCGGCCGGAACGCCGTCCAGCTCGAACATCACGCGGCCCGGATGAACGCGGCATGCCCAATATTCAGGCGCGCCCTTACCGGAACCCATACGCACTTCGGCGGGCTTTTGCGACACAGGGACGTCGGGGAACACGAGGATCCACAAACGGCCCTGACGCTTGATGGCGCGGGTAATGGCACGACGCGCCGCTTCGATCTGACGCGCGGTAATACGTTCCGGCTCCAAGGCCTTGAGGCCATAGGCCCCGAAGTTCAGGCGGAAGCCCCCCTTCGCGTTGCCATGAATGCGGCCCTTGTGAGCCTTGCGATACTTTGTACGTTTCGGTGACAGCATGTTACCCTACCTTATCCAATCCTATTTTCTGCGACGCTCACGCGGTGCAAATCCTTCTTTGCCTGTGTCTTACGACCGGACCGGCGCATTTTCAAGAGCGCGTTTTTCCTGAGCCATCGGATCGTGATCAAGGATTTCGCCCTTGAATATCCAAACCTTGACGCCACAGGTGCCCATCGTCGTGTGAGCCGTTGCCACACCGTAATCGAGATCGGCGCGCAAGGTGTGCAAAGGCACGCGGCCTTCGCGGTACCATTCCATGCGAGCGATTTCTGCGCCGCCCAAACGACCGGAGCAATTGATACGAATGCCGAGCGCGCCCAAACGAAGAGCCGACTGAACGGCGCGTTTCATCGCGCGGCGGAAAGCAACGCGGCGTTCCAGCTGAGCAGCAATATTGTCGGCCACCAGCTTGGCATCAATCTCGGGCTTGCGGATTTCAACGATGTTCAGCGACACTTCCGCCGAGGTCATCTTGGCAATCTCGCCACGCAATTTCTCGATGTCCGCGCCCTTCTTGCCGATAACGACACCGGGACGGGCCGAGTGGATCACGACGCGGCACTTACCGGACGGACGCTCAATCGTGATCTGTGCAACGCTGGCTTGCGGGCCCAGCTTCTTGAACAGGAAGTTACGAATCTTGATGTCCTCATGCAGCTTGTCGGCATAATCCTTGCCAGCAAACCAGCGGCTGTCCCAGGTGCGATTGACACCGATGCGCATTCCGATTGGATTGACTTTCTGACCCATGACTTAAGCCCCCGCAGCAGCCGATGAAGCCGCCTTCTTGGTTGTTTTCTTGGATGTTTCCTTCACGGCCGCTTCCTTTTGGGAAAGGCCACGGGCACGACGCGCTTCTTTCTTGGCATCAATCTCGCCCTCGGCGCGCTGACGGACAATGATCGTCAGGTTGCTGAACGGCTTCACAATGCCCGCGCTTTTGCCACGGCCACGCGTATGGAAGCGCTTCATGACAAAGCTGCGGCCACAAAAAGCCTCGGCAACGACCAAGCGGTCAACGTCAAGCGCATGATTGTTCTCGGCGTTCGCAATGGCGGACTGCAAAACCTTCTTCACTTCGTCAGAGACGCGACGCTTTTCGAAGGTCAGCTGTGTCAGAGCCGTCGCTGCGCTCTTGCCGCGAATGCTGGCGGCAACCAGGTTCAGCTTACGGGCGCTGCTGCGGATCGAGGTGGCCTTCGCCATCGCTTTGTCGTCCGAAAGACGCCGTTCGTTTTTAGGCTTGCTCATTACTTACCTTCCCTTACTTCTTCTTGTCGGCCTTCTTGTCGGCGGCCGTGTGGCCCTTGAAGGTGCGCGTAGGCGCAAACTCGCCGAACTTGTGGCCAATCATGTTTTCCGTCACCGAAACCGGCAGGAACTTGTTGCCGTTATAAACGCCGAAGGTCAAACCGACAAACTGCGGCAAGATCGTCGAGCGGCGCGACCATGTCTTGATGATATCGTTGCGTCCCGACTCGTGAGCCTTTTCGGCCTTCTTGAGCATATAGCCGTCAACGAACGGGCCTTTCCAAACTGAACGTGTCACGTTTTATACTCCCTCTTACGATTGGCTGTCGCGACGCTTGTTCGCGCGACGGACAATATAACGATCGGTGCGCTTGTTGCTGCGCGTCTTGGTACCCTTGGCACCCTTACCCCACGGCGAAACCGGATGGCGGCCACCGGAGGTACGGCCTTCACCACCACCATGAGGGTGATCGACCGGGTTCATAACAACGCCGCGAACAGTCGGGCGAACGCCCATCCAACGCTTGCGACCGGCTTTGCCGAGCTTGACGTTACCATGGTCGGCATTCGACACGGCCCCAATCGTTGCCATGCACTCTTGCGGAACCATACGCAACTCGCCCGAGCTGAGCTTGATCAGCGCGTGACCAGCATCGCGGCCTACGATCTGAACATAAGTGCCAGCCGAACGTGCGATCTGACCACCCTTGCCGGGGCGAAGTTCAACATTGTGAACGATCGTGCCGACGGGGATATTCTTGATGCGCATCGCATTGCCGGGCTTGACGTCGACCTTCTCGCCGGAGACGACACTGTCGCCAGCCGCCAGACGCTGCGGCGCAAGGATATAAGACTGCGTGCCGTCGGCGTAGGTGATCAGGGCGATGAAAGCCGTACGATTGGGATCGTACTCCATCCGCTCGACCTTGGCAGGACTATCAAACTTCGTGCGCTTGAAATCGACCAAACGATACCGACGGGAATGACCGCCGCCAATGTGACGGGTGGTGATACGACCGGTGTTGTTACGGCCACCCGACTTGGTCAGACCTTCCGTCAGCGTCTTAACCGGCTTGCCTTTCCACAGTTCGCTGCGGTCAACTTGAACGACCTGACGCAAACCGGGGGTTACGGGGCTGTATTTCTTCAGTGCCATTTTGCTATCCTCAACCCTTAAATGCCCGTCGTGATGTCGATCTTGCTGCCTTCGGCAAGCGTGACAATCGCGAACTTCTCATCGCTACGTTGACCGGCGCGGCCACGAAAACGCTTTGTCTTGCCCTTGCGGTTGTGCGTATTGACCGCCGTGACCTTGACATTGAACAGCTTTTCAACAGCCGTCTTGATCAAGGGCTTGGTCGCCGTGTCAAGCACGCGGAACGTCACCTGATTGAAAGCCGAATTGTTCGTGGCCTTCTCGGTGATGACCGGAGACAAGATAACTTGATAATGTTCGGGCAGAAGCTTCTGTTCCGCCGCCGTCTTTACTTTACTCATTTCAGCCTCTCTTGCAGCTGTTCGACCGCGTTCTTGGTCAGGACCAGCGTCTCGCAACGCAGAATGTCATAGACGTTCGCTCCCTGCTCTGGCAGCACGTCGATAAACGGCATGTTGCGAGCGGCGCGCGCGAAGTTTTCGTCAATGTTGGCCCCGTCGATAACGAGTGCCGAGGAAAGACCCATGGCCGAAAGCTTGCCAGCCAGAGCCTTGGTCTTGTACTCAGCCATTTTAGCCTCGTCGATGACCAGCAACTTGCCTTCCATTTGCTTGGAGGACAAAGCCATACGCAAAGCCAACGCGCGAACCTTCTTAGGCATGTCATGCGCATGATCGCGAACGACCGGCCCAAAGATCACGGCACCCTTGCGGAACTGCGGCGAACGAAGCGAACCTTGACGTGCGCGGCCTGTTCCCTTTTGCGCCCAAGGCTTCTTGGTCGTGCCAGAGATCTGGCTGACGCCCTTGGTCGCATGCGTACCGGCGCGACGCTTGGCAAGCTGCCAATTCACCATGCGCGACAAAATGTCGCGGCGCGGTTCAACACCAAAGATCAGGTCGAGCAGCTCGATCGAGCCGACTTCCTTATTCTCAAGATTTTTTACAACTGCTTTCATTGTTCTTCACCATCTCTCAAGCTGCTTGACCGGCATCATCTGCCTTACCCTTGATACCAGCCGGCATCGGAGCTTCCTTGGGAAGCGTGACCTTAACCGCATCGCGGATTTCGATCAGCGCGCCTTCGCTGCCGGGAACGGCACCGATGACCATGATCAAATCCTGCGCGGCATCGACGCCATAAACCTTCAGGTTCTGCGTCGTAATGCGCGTCGCGCCCATGTGACCGGCCATCTTCTTGTTCTTAAAGACGCGGCCTGGATCCTGACGCTGACCTGTCGAACCATGGCTACGATGCGAAACCGATACACCGTGTGTGGCGCGCAGACCCGAAAAGTTGTGACGCTTCATAACGCCCGCGAAGCCCTTACCAATGGTCGTCGCCGACACATCGACATATTGACCGGCAATAAAATGCTCGACCGACAAAGCCGTACCGACATCAAGAAGCGCGTCTTCGCTGACGCGGAACTCGACCAATTCCTTCATCGGCTCGACTTGCGCCTTCGCGAAGTGACCGCGCAGGCCCTTGGAGACGTTCTTGACCTTGGCCTTGCGGGCACCAAGCTGAACGGCGACATAGCCATCCTTCTCGGCTGTGCGCACCGCAACAACCTGACAATCGTCCAACTTCAGCAGTGTCACGGGAACATGCTTGCCGTTTTCATCGAAAACGCGGGTCATGCCCAGCTTGGTCGCCAAAAGGCCCGTACGCTTTGTTTGCGTCTGTGTCGTCATATTTAAACTCTCTTTCTCTTCCCTGCCGCAGATTTGGCTATTTTGTTCTCGTCCCAAAGAGCTGCGTTCATAAAACCTTAAACCCTGATCTCGACGTCAACACCGGCAGCCAAGTCGATCTTCGACAAAGCGTCGATCGTTTGTGGTGTCGGATCAAGAATATCCAACAAACGGCGATGTGTGCGGATTTCGAACTGATCGCGCGACTTCTTGTCAACGTGGGGACCACGGTTGACGGTGAAGCACTCGCGCCATGTCGGCAGCGGGATCGGTCCGCGTACGCGGGCGCCCGTGCGCTTGGCCGTGCTGATGATGTCGCCGACCGACTGATCCAGCATGCGATGATCAAACGCCTTAAGGCGGATGCGAATCGTTTGCGTGTCCATATTAAAACCTCTCTTGTCGTGCGCTGTTACCTATGCGCACCAGCGAATTCTTTGCGTACTGTCTTTATTGATCAAGGCGAGGCAGGCTTTACGCAAAACCCGCCTCTCCCTTTTCATCACTTACTCGATGATCTTGGCAACGACGCCAGCACCGACGGTACGGCCACCTTCGCGGATAGCAAAGCGGAGACCTTCGTCCATGGCGATCGGCGCGATCAACGTGATCTCGACCGAAATATTGTCGCCAGGCATAACCATTTCTGTGCCAGCCGGAAGCGTCACTTCACCCGTCACGTCCGTCGTGCGGAAATAGAACTGCGGACGATAGTTGGAGAAGAACGGCGTGTGACGGCCACCTTCATCCTTGGTGAGAATGTAGCACTCGGCCTTAAACTTGGTGTGCGGTGTGATCGAGCCGGGCTTGGCCAAAACTTGGCCACGTTCGACTTCTTCACGCTTGGTGCCGCGAAGCAGCGCGCCGATGTTATCGCCAGCCTGACCTTGGTCAAGCAGCTTGCGGAACATTTCAACGCCCGTGACAACAGTCTTCATCGTGGGCTTCAGACCGACGATTTCGACTTCTTCGTTGACCTTGACGATGCCGCGCTCGACACGACCCGTGACAACCGTACCACGGCCCGAGATCGAGAACACGTCTTCGATCGGCATAATGAACGCGCCGTCGATGGGACGTTCCGGCGTCGGGATGAAGGTGTCAACGGCTTCCATGAGCTTCAAGATCGCTTCTTCGCCCATTTCCGGGTTCTTGTCTTCAAGAACGCACAGAGCCGAACCACGAATGATCGGGGTTTCGTCGCCGGGGAAGTCATACTTGTTCAGAAGATCGCGGATTTCCATCTCGACCAATTCGGCGAGTTCGGGATCGGCCATGTCCATCTTGTTCATGAAGACGACGATCGCCGGAACGCCAACCTGACGGGCGAGCAGGATGTGCTCACGGGTCTGGGGCATCGGGCCGTCAGCCGCAGAAACGACGAGGATCGCGCCGTCCATCTGGGCCGCGCCGGTGATCATGTTCTTGACGTAGTCGGCGTGTCCGGGGCAGTCAACGTGCGCATAGTGGCGGTTGGCTGTCTCATATTCAACGTGCGCCGTCGAAATCGTAATGCCACGAGCGCGCTCTTCAGGAGCCTTGTCGATCATGTCATACGCTGTAAAGGTCGCGCCACCGGCCTTCGCCAATGTCTTGGTGATCGCCGCCGTCAGAGTCGTCTTGCCATGGTCAACGTGACCAATGGTGCCGATATTCACGTGCGGTTTGTTACGTTCAAACTTTGCCTTTGCCATTTTGCTTCTCCTACGTTGAAGGACTTCTTAACTTACTCAAACTTACCCTTGCGGAAACCTTACCCAGCTAGCTTCGCTTTAACTTCATCCGCAACATTGCGCGGAACCTGCTCATAGTGATCGAACTCCATCGTGAACAAGGCGCGGCCCTGTGTCATCGAACGCAGACGGTTCACATAACCAAACATTGTCGCAAGCGGAACCATCGCATTCACGACGCTCGCGTTACCGCGTGTGTCCATACCCGAAATCTGACCACGACGGCTGTTCAAATCGCCGATGACGTCGCCCATATGAGCTTCCGGCGTCACAACTTCGACCTTCATGATCGGCTCGAGCAGAACCGGACCCGATTTCTGGATGCCTTCCTTGAAAGCGGCGCGTGCCGCGATTTCGAAAGCCAGAGCCGATGAGTCAACATCGTGATAGGCACCGTCTGTCAGCGTGACCTTGAAGTCGATGGTCGGGAATCCGGCAACGACGCCGTTATCGCACGAGGCGAGAAGACCCTTTTCAACGCCCGGGATGTATTCCTTAGGCACCGCACCGCCGACAACCTTGGATTCGAAGGCATAGCCCATACCGGCTTCTTGCGGCTCGAACTCAAGCGTGATACGCGCGAACTGACCCGAACCACCCGACTGCTTCTTGTGAGTGTAATCGACGACACCCTTCTTCGTGATGGTTTCACGATAGGCAACCTGCGGATCGCCGACGATCACTTCGCAGTTATAAGGCGCACGGCGGAGAATATCGACCTTGATTTCAAGATGGAGTTCGCCCATGCCCTTAATGACGGTTTGTCCCGTTTCATGGTTGACCGCAAGACGGAAGGAAGGATCTTCCTGAGCCAAGCGCAGCAGCGCGTTGGTCATCCTGTCCTGATCCGCCTTCGACTTCGGCTCAATCGCCATTTCGATAACGGGATCTGGGAATTCCATCTTTTCAAGAACAATCTGCTTGACGGTGTCGCACAGCGTATCGCCCGTCTTGGTGTCCTTCAAAGCGGCCAGCGCGAGGATGTCGCCAGCATAGGCTTCCTTGATTTCTTCACGGCTGTTGGCATGCATCAGAAGCATACGGCCAATACGTTCACGGTTGCCGTTGATGCTGTTCTGGACATAGCTTCCGGCGGTCAGCATGCCCGAATAGATGCGGGTAAAGGTCAGCGAACCGACAAACGGGTCCGTCATGATCTTGAAAGCCAGCGCAGCCAAAGGCTCTTCATCGGTCGGATGGCGGATCATTTCGACCTTGCCGTCAACGTCGAAGCCATGAACCTCACCAATATCGACAGGCGAAGGCAGATAATCGACGACTGCGTCAAGCATCGGCTGCACGCCCTTGTTCTTGAAGGCCGAGCCTGTCAGAACCGGCACGAACTTCATGCCAATGGTGCCCTTACGGATACAGCGGTCGAGAACTTCCAATGAAGGCTCGTCACCGTTCAGATAGGCTTCCATCGCCTCGTCATCGACTTCAACAGCCGACTCGATCAGCATTTTGCGATATTCTTCCGCCTTTTCTTTAAGGTCGGCGGGGATCTCTTCGTCGTGGAAATTCGCGCCCAGGGCTTCGTTTTCCCAGATAACCGCCTTCATGCGGCGCAGATCGACGATACCGGCGAACTCGGCTTCGCTGCCAATCGGCAACTGAAGGACCAGTGCATTCGCGCCCAAACGATCCTTGACCATCTCGACGCAACGATAGAAGTTCGCACCCGTGCGGTCCATCTTGTTGACGAACACCATACGGGGAACGTGATACTTGTCGCCTTGACGCCAGACGGTTTCGGTCTGGGGCTCGACGCCGGAAACGGCATCAAGAACACAAACAGCACCATCAAGCACGCGAAGCGAACGCTCCACTTCGACGGTGAAGTCGACGTGGCCCGGGGTGTCGATGATATTGATGCGATGATCGCGCCAGAAAGTGGTGGTCGCCGCCGAGGTAATGGTGATGCCGCGTTCCTGTTCCTGCTCCATCCAGTCCATGGTGGCCGCGCCGTCATGCACTTCACCGATCTTATAAGACTTGCCGGTGTAGTACAAAATGCGCTCTGTCGTCGTCGTTTTACCGGCGTCGATATGGGCCATAATGCCGATGTTGCGATATTTCTCGATGGAATGGGTACGAGGCATAGGACTCTCTCTTTACCAGCGATAGTGGGAGAAGGCTTTGTTGGCTTCAGCCATACGATGCGTATCTTCGCGCTTCTTGATGGCGGAGCCATTGTCGTTCGACGCAGCCAAAAGCTCGGCGGCCAAACGATCAACCATGGTCGTCTCGGAACGAGCGCGGGCGGCGCGGATGATCCAGCGCATCGCCAAAGCGATACCACGTTCAAGACGAACCTCGACCGGCACCTGATAGGTCGCACCGCCAACGCGGCGTGAGCGAACCTCAAGATGCGGGCGAACCTTGTCGATCGCCTGCTTGAAGACTTCAAGCGAGCCGGTCTTGGATTTGCCAGCAATCTTTTCAAGAGCCCCATAAACGATCTTTTCAGCGGCGGACTTTTTGCCATCCAGCATCAGGACGTTCATGAACTTTGTGATAAGAACTTCACCGAACTTAGGATCGGCGAGAACTTGTCTTTTTTCTGCGCGGCGACGACGTGCCATGACTTCTTCCCCTTACTTCGGTCTCTTGGCGCCATAAAGCGAACGGCGCTTCTTGCGGTCCTTCACGCCCTGTGTATCAAGCGTGCCGCGGATGATGTGATAACGAACGCCTGGCAAATCCTTCACACGGCCACCACGGATCATGACGACGCTGTGCTCTTGGAGGTTGTGGCCTTCACCCGGAATGTAGCAAATAACTTCGTGGCCGTTGGTCAGGCGAACGCGGGCGACCTTACGCAAAGCCGAGTTCGGCTTCTTAGGGGTCGTTGTGTAAACGCGCGTGCAAACGCCGCGCTTTTGCGGGCATTCCTGCAAAGCGGGAACCGTGTCGCGATATTTGGGCTGCTTACGCCCCTGACGTACGAGCTGATTAATCGTAGGCATTCAATCTCCGTTTTTCTTTCCCTGTCCTGCCCTTTCGGACACAACCGACAAAACAACTCCCACGCCAGAGAGTTTTCCAACTCGCCTGTGTGGGACCTTCCACTTACACCGCGCGACCAGCCGATTGATCATCAGCCGTTGCATCGACGCCAGCTATGTAACTTTCGCGACATCCGAAACCTCGTTTAGACCGCCTGCCGATGCGATTCGAAAATCCATCAGCCTGTCTCAAAAGGCTCGAAAACCTTTCTTTTTCTTACGGGGTCTACCACCGATTCCGAAAAGGCAGGCGCATACTTAAGAAAATCCACGCCTTTCGTCAAGCACAGATTAAAGCTTTCTATAGATTTTTCAAAGATAATTACGAAAGGGGGCTCCGGCTTTAAAACCCTGACGCCTCCTCCCTCTTGCCTTATGGCACCAGATGGGAGCAAAATACCGTGTTTTTCAGGCCTTTTTGACGAGATCCACATGAGCAACGCCCCCCATACCTGGCCCCGTCTTTATGTAGGGACACTTTTAGCCGACAAGCTGTCCCTGACCCTCAGTCCGGCGCATAGCCACTACATAGGTGTGGTCTTAAGACTCCGTGAGGGTGATTCCCTGCGATTCTTCAATGGCCGTGACGGCGAATGGCGCGGCATGATCACGCAGCCCTCCAAAGGGAAAACACAAGGGACCCTCGTCACGCTCGTCGAACAATTGCGTGCGCAAAGCTTCGGCGCGGATATCTGGCTGTGCCCTGCCCCGATCAAACGCGCTCATTTCGATTTTATGATCATGAAAGCGACTGAACTTGGCGCACGGGTCATTCAACCGATTCTCACCGCACGCGCCCAGATTCGCGAAACGAATACCGAGCGTCTACGCGCCATTGCTATTGAAGCGGCGGAACAATCGGAGCGACTCGATCTACCGGAGATTCGCGAGCCCGTCACACTCGATTCGCTCATCAAAGAGTGGCCGAAGCATCGCCTGCCTATCTACTGCGCGGAGTTTGGCGACGCGCAGCCAGCGGCGCAGGCCTTCTCTGGCGCGCTTGCCCATGCACGTCCCGCCGCAGCGATTTTCACCGGCCCCGAAGGCGGGTTCACTGAAGATGAAAGTGCCAGACTTCGTGCGATGGCTGAAACGCTTCCAGTGCGCCTCGGGCCCCGCATTTTACGTGCCGATACGGCGGCCCTTGCCGCGCTGGCCTGCTGGCAGGCTTTATGCGGCGACTGGCAGTCCCGCGACTTTTCGACACGCCCCACAGAGAAACGCGAAGCCCCCCATGAGCCGTGATCAAAAACCGCCCTCGGACGATACCTATGTGCTGACCCAGCTCACGCCCGTGCGCGACAGACCGCTTGTTGACCCCAGCTCTGAAACCACGCTTGCCGATGAAGCAGGCAAAGGCAAATTCGAAGTCATCATGACCACGCGAAAATCCGTGGACGGGGCCTTGCCCGACATAAAAAGTACAGCCACAGGAAAGGGGTTTGCAGGCATGGGATCAACCGCCCCAGCCACCCCAAACAGTGCGGGTCGTGCCGTAAGCGGCGAGGACTACACGAAAGCCTATCTGCGCCGCCAGCAAGCGCAGGCGCAGGCACAAAACGGCACAGCAAGCCCAGCCGAAGAAGCCACCGCCAAGGCTCAAGAAAAACGCAAAAAAGAAGAACAGGAAACGCTGCTGCGCGCGCGTGCCCGCGACCTGCAAGCGCAAATCCGCTGGTGGGAAAGCCAGCGCGAAACAGGCCAGTACGACGAGGGACACCTTCGCGGCATGATCTCATCCCTGCAAAGCCAGCTAGGTTCCATACCGGCACAGTATTGGCCATAGAACCTGTTTACAAAGCCACATCGCCTTCGCAAGACCACGTCATACCGGCGAAGGCCGGATCTAGCAGGCCAGCGTCCACGTGCCAAAGAGTCTTATGCGCGGCAGACGCCGCGCCTCTGGACTCCGGCTTTCGCCGGAGTGACACAAGAGGAAGTACCGACAAAAGATTGCACACAAGCTCTTAGGCGTCCCTACCCCACCTTTGAGCCACCGACGGTCATGTTGTCGAGGCGCAAGGTGGGTTGGCCGACGCCGACGGGGACGCTTTGGCCGTTCTTGCCGCACATGCCGCGCCCGTTATCCAGTTTCAGGTCATTGCCGACCATCTTGATGTGTTTAAGGGCTTCACTGCCTGTGCCGACGAGCGAGGCCCCTTTGACGGGACGCCCCACTTTGCCGCCTTCGATCTCATAGGCTTCGGAAACGGAAAAGACGAACTTGCCAGAGGTAATATCGACCGCGCCGCCTTCGATCCCGACAGCGTAAATCCCGCGATCCACCGAGGCGATCACTTCTTCGGGCGTGTGTTTGCCGCCCAGCATCATGGTGTTGGTCATGCGCGGATAAGGCTGGCAGGCGAAGCTCTCGCGCCGCCCGTTGCCCGTTGGGGTCAGCCCCATCAAACGCGCGTTGAGGCGGTCTTGCATCAGGCCAACAAGGCGGCCATCTTCGACCAGCACGTTGCGCTGGCTGGGCGTGCCTTCATCGTCGATGGTCAGCGAGCCGCGCTTGTCCTCCAGCGTTCCGTCATCAACAATCGTCACACCTGCCGCCGCGATTTTCTCACCCATCAGCGTCGCGAAAACCGAGGCTCCCTTGCGGTTGAAATCGCCCTCAAGCCCATGGCCGACGGCTTCGTGCAGCAACACGGCGGGCCAACCAGAGCCGAGCACAACGCTCATCTCGCCCGCCTGCGCATCTACAGCGTCGAGGTTCACCAGAGCCTTGCGCAGGGCCTCATCGGCCATCGTCTGCCACTGCTCCGGCTCAAAATACCGGTCATAGGCGACGCGCCCGCCGCCGCCGTATGAGCCCTCTTCGATCCGCTCGCCCTGCTTGACCGCGACAGTCACGTTCAAACTCACTATCGGGCGAATATCGGCAACGGGGGCGGCTCCGGCGCGGACGATCTGCACCGCCTGCCATTTTGCGCCCAGCGACACGCCGACCTGATGCACGCGCGGGTCCTTGGCGCGGACATAAGCATCTATCTTCTGAAGAAGCGCCAGCTTCGCTTCAAACGTCTGACCACTAAGCGGATTGAGATCGTCATACAAAAGGCGATTGGTCGGCGCGGGCGGCAGAGCCATCTGGCCGCCATAGCCGCCTTTAACGGCAGAAACCGACGCAATCGCGCGGCGCAGCGTCGGCTCATCCAAATTGACAGCATGCGCGAACCCGACCGTCTCGCCGCACACAAGGCGCAGACCAAAGCCCTGCGTCGTGTCGAAACTGGCCGAGCGCAAGCGGCCATCATCCCATGTGATGCCTTCCGACTGCGCATATTCTAAATACAGCTCGCCATCATCACCGCCCTGCATGGCGGCCTCGACAAGGCCCTGCACCTTCGCGGAGTCAAGCCCCGAAGCAGAGAAAAACAAGCGGTTCGTTTGATCGAGTGCGGTCATAAATCTTTCCTTGGTCTCTTTGTGACAGAAGGCCGTCCCCCCCTTGAGTCATCCCCGCGAAAGCGGGGATCCATAAAACTTTCGGCCATCCCATAAGCCAAGCCATGGATTCCCGCTTACGCGGGAATGACTCATATGATTATTCGCTCTATCAAAACGACCGATCGGGAAGGCCCCTACCCCTTCTTCTTCGCCTCACTATACAAAACCGCAAGGCCAGCGGCAATCACGATGTCCCTACCGCCCTTCGCCGAGCAGCTCTTTGACCTTGGCGGCGAGCTGTTTGAGGGAGAAGGGTTTGCCGAGGAAGTGAATTTCCTCACCCGACTTGAATTGTTCACGCAGGCGGTCTTCGGTATAGCCAGAGACAAAGACAACCTTCATGCGCGGCCAACGTTCCTGCATATGCTTGTAAAGCGTCGGCCCGTCCATTTGCGGCATGACCACGTCCGTGACGGTCAGGTCGATTTCATGGCCGTGCTTTTCAAGCACCTCCAGAGCCTCTTCGCCGCTGCGCGCCTCGAACACGCGATAGCCCTTGTTGCCCAGCGCGCGCGCCGAGAAAACGCGCACGGCGTCTTCGTCCTCGACCAACAGGATCGTCCCCACACCTGTCAGATCGGGGCCCGGTTTCTCCTCGCCATTTTCATCGACGGCGGGGCTTTCTTCTGGCTCAACCTGCTGGCTTTCAGCCAGAACGGGCAGATAGACCGTGAATTTGGTCCCGCGCCCGACGCGGCTGTCCACACTGATAAACCCTCCCGTCTGGCGCACAACGCCATAAACGGTGGAGAGGCCAAGGCCGGTGCCCGAGCCGATTTCCTTGGTCGAGAAGAAGGGCTCGAAAATGCGCTGCTGGATTTCTGGCGGAATGCCGCAGCCGGTATCGACAACCTCGATGGCGACATAGCGGCCCGCAGGCATTTCATCCTGCCCGCGCATCACGGTATGCTGTTGGATATGGTTGGCCGTGGTGATCTTGACGCTGCCGCCGTCGGTCATGGCATCACGGGCGTTGACCACCAGATTGATGATGACCTGCTCCAGCTGGCCCTGATCGACCTTCACGAGGCCAATATCGCGGCCATGGATCATATCGAGACGGATATTCGCGCCGATCAGGCGGCGCAGCAAGTTGGTGAGTTCAGAGACGACATCAACGATATTGAGGACCTTGGGCTGCAAGGTCTGCTGGCGCGAAAAGGCCAGCAGCTGGCGCACCAGATTGGCCGCGCGGTTACCGTTTTGCTTGATCTGCATGATGTCAGAGAAGCTTTGATCGCCTGGCTTGTGCCGCTGCAACAACAGGTCACAAAACCCGATCATCGCGGTGAGTAGATTGTTGAAATCATGCGCTACGCCGCCCGCCAATTGACCGATGGCCTGCATCTTTTGGGACTGGGCGAACTGGGTCTCCAGCCGCTTTTGCTCGGTCACGTCGATGAAATAGAGCATCAGGCCGTTGCTGTTCTCGCCCTCGCCGTCGCTTGCACCGCCGAAACGCTTGGCGAACACATGCACGATGATCTCGCGGTCCGCCTTGATCTTGACCTCCAGCGGGGTCAGCAAATCCGCGCCGTCCAGCACATGGGTCAGCTCGTCCACCGCGCCCTTGCTGTCGGTCAGGCCGATCAACTCGCCAATCGGCTGGCTGATGACCTCCTCGCGCCGTCGCCGCGCGATGGTCTGGAACGCGTGGTTGCACTCCATCACCATGAACTTGGTATCAAGCAGCAAAATGCCGATAGGAGCCTCGGCAAACAGACGCTGGAACCGGTATTCCGAGAGCGAGAGGGCCATCTGCCATTCACGCTCCGGCGACAAATCACGCACGACCGAGCGCGTGCGAATGGCCTTGCCGTCCTCGCACACCACCACGGATTGCGCGATGGCGACGGGGAAACTGGTCCCGTCGCGGCGGCGCAAAACGACCTCGCCCCGCACCTCGCCCTGAGGCCCTGCGCCGACGGCATAGGCCGCAACACCCGAAGGGGCCTCGGTCAGGATATCGTGAATGCGCACATCGCCCTTGACCAGATCGTCGGGCGTGACCTGAAGCCATCCGGCCAGAGTCTCGTTCACAAAGCGAAAGCGGCCATGCTGATCGACCGAGTAAATCCCGACCGGCGCATGGGCCATAAAGTCCAGAAGCTTGGATTGCTCGTCCCGCATGGCACGTTCCATGCGGCGGCGTTCGCTGATATCTTCGAACCGCCAGTGACAGTAACGGTTATGACCGTCAATCGGGCGGGCGATGATCCGCCGCCATTCGATCACACGGTTGCCGCGCATCACGGGCAAATCGGCGATCACCGACTGGCCACGGCCAAGGTTATCAAGGACCTGCCGGAACTTTTCCTCGCCGTCGGCTGTGCCCGCGAAACGGGCGGCCAAAGCCTCCAAAACCGGCTGTGAGCCCGGATCGATCCAGCCGCGAAAGGCGCGGCTCGCCAAAATCACCTCGCCCGCATGATCCGTGATCAGCTGGGGTGTCAACATAGAGTGGAAGGCCTCGCGCAGCAGGATTTCCTCCGCCGCATCGTCATGGGAGTGCTTGACCTGCCACCACACGGCCATCGACATCCCGAAAAGCGACAGGGCCAGAAGCCCGCCGATAATCATCCCGGCCCGATCCCCCGCGAAATAAGGAGCCAATACAGCCACAAGGCCCAAGGCCGTCATCACCGCCAGCCCCTGAAACATCCGGCGCAAGCGCACCAGCTTGCTCCCGCCACCAGCGGGCAGAACGCGCGGCGTAAGCCATTTAATAGCTTTATCAAGCCCGATGGATTTGATCTTCGAAATCACTTCAGCAACCTGTTGTTCTTTGCATGCAGGCAGCCCCGCCGATCGCCCATGGCGAATCGACAAACACCCCTACCCCCAGACTCATGCAACAGGAAGGGTATGCAACTCGTTAACAGCTTTTGATTTTTTTGGGACGGCTTATTTGTGCCGGAACGTGATGCGGCCCTTGGAAAGGTCATAGGGAGTCATTTCGACATTGACCTTGTCACCCGCCAGCACGCGGATGCGGTTCTTGCGCATTTTGCCCGAGGTGTGGGCCAGCACTTCATGCCCGTTGTCAAGCGTGACACGGAACATGGCATTAGGCAGGATCTCAGAGACGACCCCTTCAAACTCAAGTAAATCTTCCTTCGACATTTTGGCTCTTTCAATAACACGTTGGCCGGAAAATGGCCCTTTCTGGCCCCGCCGTCAAGCCCGTAATCACCCCACCCCGTGGCGTGGGCAGTGGGTGGTGGGCCAGCTTTCGCCAAAATCATGCAGCTTGACGCGCCAGTCCGCCAGTTTAAGCCTGAGCTTCCCGCCTCCGGCAAAAACGAACTGAAGGAACCCGTCCTCGACGCTCAGGGTTAACAAGTCCAGCATAGCCGCAGGGTCGTTGGGGTTGATCCCGCTGAACTGGACCGCCTCAACCCCTTCAATATCAAGGGCGCAATTCACCCGCTCGAACACGCACAAGGGGGGCTCCCCGGTCTCTGCTTTGGGCAAATCCGCATCATTCGCAGCCGCGTCCCAACAAAACCGCTGGACCACCATCACAAAGTTTTTCTCGGCCTTGCGGAAAGTCATGTCGCACACCGGCGCGACCGCGTCCTGAAGGACCGCAGCCATGACCTGAACGTCTTCGGCATCTTGGGCAAGAAGTTTCAGTGAAGGAGGAGCCATGCCTCAATTTACCGCCCTTTGCAAATTTTATCCAGAGGGGAGAAAGGGTATGAGCCTATGGTAAACGATTCATTATTTGGTTGTGAAAGTATTTATCGCGACGCAGAATGGTTTCACAGGGAAGATTTTGATAAATTTTAACAAGAAATTTCAAAAGCAAGGTGTTTCCGCTATGGCCAAAAGAAGCAAAAAGAGGCTCGAAAAACCCGCAAAGAAGACATCCTCTTATCTGGCAAGCCGCCAACGTGCCGTTAGCGCAAAAAAAGCCGAAGAACTTGCAAAAAGACAGAAGCGGAGAAGCTTCCTGAAAAAGCTTTTCACACGGGTTCTTCCCAAGGCCGTTGTCTCGTTTGTTCTCTCCTGTCTGTTCGTGCTGACGGGCATGGCCTCACGAACGGTAGCGGATAATATGGCTGCACCAGAGCAGGCACTTAAGGCTCCGACGCCATCCCTTCAAACCGAAGTAAAAACGCCCGATCATAAAACCATCTTACCCGATGGCGTAAAGACAAAGATAGCTCAAGGCGTAAAATCAGTCCCTCACCTAAAAGCGACTCCAAAGATAAAGTCAGTCGTCAAATTGAAGGGGACGCCGAAGAAACCGGTTCACTCCAAAAATCACGTCGACAGTAATAACGGAATTCAGCAGGGGGCGAACGAGCGCGTCAAAGCTGTCTTTCATGTTGACAGCGGAAGCGATTTGCCAATTAAAGCCACACCAATTACCCTTAATACCACAGTCCCCACGGCCAAGACCGTGACGAAACCGACCCTCTTGGATACAGCCAAGAATGAAGTCACACAAAGCAAAAAACCTAGCGACCATAAGTGGGCTGTTTCTGTCGGATTCACGCAGGATACACACTACAAATTAAGCGACTCGGATGCAAATGGCGACGTTCTAACGGGGGATGTAACCCTTTACAATCTCGACCCATCCAACGCCTTTGTCTGGCACATCGGCGCGAGATCAAGCATCGAGACGCCACAGAAAAATAAGAAAGGCAAACAATACGACACGGGAAAATCTTATATTGGGGGTGGGTTTAGTCCAAGGGAAGGCGAGGACGGCTATTTCGTCGAAGGCAAATTTGGCGATATCAACCAGAAAACGGCCAACATTATGAGTGATCTCAAGTGTTTCGTCCACGAGAATCTTGAAGGACTCTCTCGCAGCGACGAAAGATTTTCCCCACCGTCATCTTCCGGCAAGATTCTGGCCAACATTGCAGGTGGCTATACGACCCAGTTTGCAAAAACCGAAATCGGCACGTCGGGATGGCACAGCTCTCTCTATGCCAAGCCAACAATCGAATTGGGAACCGACCGCAGGGCTGCAGGCGTAGAAGGCGGGGTTCTTATCGCTTCCACGAAAAAGGCCAGTCCTTCACAAACGCCACTCCAGAAAAAAGGCGACGTTGCGCTCTTTGCCGGCATGGGGGGAGACTATATCGCCTATGACGTCAAAACCGACAAAAGCGGCACCGAAACCATGCAAGCCTCGGTGCTGGCAGGTGCCAAATGGCACGCAACAGACAGTCTTTCTGTCACAGCCGAGTATGTACA
>Ga0209373_10000881_pt1 | contig 40665 bp, 35 predicted proteins | sample Higcelweek5metaG_FD_187173 | JGI IMG/M metagenome (GOLD analysis project Ga0209373, IMG submission 187173) | Freshwater pond sediment microbial communities from the University of Edinburgh, under environmental carbon perturbations - High... | ecosystem: Environmental > Aquatic > Freshwater >... | reverse complement strand
AAAGATCGAAGAGCATGCCAAAAAACATATGGAAAGCGTAACCCGGAATTCGGAACGTGTCATCCAACTTTTCCATGCCGAGACGGTCAGATATGCAAGTTAATTAATTGCCGATACAATATTGAAAGAGAATCCCTATTCCCTCATTGATTGCCTTGTCGTATCCGGATTTCGATTAAAAGAGCAAAGTCGCAACCATTGGGGCAACAATCTGATATTTCAGAGTTCCAGACTCAAGGGAAGGCCAGTTTTGAACCTTGCAACCTTCCTTTAAAAGTGGTATAGTATGCAAAATGCATTGACTCGGAATTGAATCGGGAACTGAAGAGCGTATCGTGCATCTCAATACAATAAGTATCAGGAAGAAATGTAATGAATGTAATGTTGATTTTGGCGCATCCGGACAAGGGCAGTTTTAATCATTCAATAGCGTCTGCGGCTGCCGATGCACTCACCGAAGCCGGACATACGGTATGGCGGCATGACCTTTATGCTGAAGGTTTTGATCCGCTATTGCCGAAAAATGAATTTTCCAGAGGTGCGCTTCTGCCGCCTCTGATCGAGCAGCATTGTCTGGAATTGACAACTGCGGACGGAATTATTGTCATCCATCCCAACTGGTGGGGAATGCCGCCTGCGATATTGTCCGGTTGGGTTGACCGGGTCGTTCGTCCCGGCCGTGCTTATGAGTTTGTTGGAAGCGACAAAGGGGATGGCGTACCGCGCGGTTTGCTGAAGGCTCGTTCAGCAATCGTCTTCAATACCTCTGATACGGTCGAGCAGCGCGAAGCCGAAGTGTTTGGAGATCCGCTGCAACTGATTTGGGAGAAATGTATTTTCGAGCTTTGCGGAGTGCGGAATTTTCATCGTCGGATATTTCGGGTGGTTGTGACCAGCAAGGAGGCGGAACGGCGGCAGTGGCTGACCGATACGCAAGTTTTAGTTCATCGGATTTTTCCGGGTAAGCGCGACTGACATGCCGATGGTATCGAGAGACATTATCTTGTCTTTTCCCTGATCGACATTGATTCTGACGCGGTGCAGAGGGCGTTTCAGGGAGGGCATAAGTGAGGCTGTGGAAGAGAATTTGACGGGTATTTGCGCATATCCGTTTGTATTTCATTCATTATCAGGATATATTAACAAAATAAGCAATGAATGGTACAGCCGCTTCGGTCATGGGATTGAAGCAGGATAAACCGTGCCGTTTCGTTGGATATATCGAGTCGGTTGAAGTTGCGAAAGCAGCGAAGGTTGATCATTTTCCAGATAGTAGTGATGGAGCAGTCTCCCCCACTTCCTTTCCAGTAAAATCAAACCATAGATCGAATGCGTTTGTCCTGCTTGAAACATGCGGCACAGCCGCGAAAGGAAAGTCCACAATGAAACTGTATGTGGGAAATCTGTCGTTTTCGATTACTGAATCTGAAGTCAAAGATGCTTTCAGCAGATTTGGCACCGTCGACACCGTCAATCTGATCACTGACCGCGAAACCGGCCGTGCAAAAGGCTTTGGCTTTGTCGAGATGGGCAATGCCGATGAAGCTCAGGCCGCTATCGAAGGCCTGAACGGAACCTCTCTGGGAAATCGGGCCCTCGTTGTCAACGAAGCCCGCCCGAAGGAAGACCGTCCGGCACGCGGCGGCTTCGGAGGCGGACGCGGCGGACGTCGCTGGTAATCCGATGCGAAAAAAACGGAGCCATTTTTGTGGCTCCGTTTTTTATATCTCACGGATTGATTCCAGCCTTGTCATGCATTGAATTCTTTTTATCCTTCTTCATCTCTGTGTCCTCGTGCCGCGTATTCTGCGGGTGCTGTCCTTCAATGGGGCTGTCTTTGGATCAATGCGCTGAAAATATTTTTTGAAGGAGCCCTTCAGAAAGGACCCATATGATACCCGATTTCTGTGGGGATACGTATGATACACCTCATGACCGGCGGGATGCCGTATCAAAGATGCTTTTGAATTCCCGCTTCAATTTTTACTTCCGGATTTACTTCAATTTCTATCTTATCGGAAGATGTTCCCGGCAAGGGGCTTTTGACCGTACGAACCAGTCCTATTACAGTGCGAGAAATGCAGACATCCTCGAACGTTGCGGCGCGCGGATCCATCTGCGGGGCATGGAAAATCTTTCCTCCGAACCCGGACCGTTTGTGATTGCCGGGAACCACATGAGCGCAGTTGAAACGATGATCCTCAATGCGATCATTTCGCCCCGTCTGGACTTTACTTTCGTAATCAAGCGGGGGCTGTTTTCCGTACCGTTCATGCGGCAGGCCATGCGGGCCGTCGGCGCGATTGGCGTCGGACAGGTCAATCCGCGCGATGATTTCAAGGTTGTCATGGAGCAGGGGGAACGCTGTCTGAAATCCGGTAAGTCGATTCTGATTTTTCCGGAAGCCTCCCGCTGTCCGGAGTTCATTCCCGAACGTTTCAACACGATCGCAGTGAAGCTGGCGCGAAAAGCAAATGTGAAAATCATCCCATTCGCGCTGAAGACCGATTTCATCAAGTTCGGACGCCTGATTCGTGAATGCGGTCCGGTCCATCCTGAAAATGCAATCCATATTGAGTTCGGCACTCCCGTATCCATCACAGGGACCGGACGTGATGAGCATGCGGACATCATTAAATTCATCGAAGACCGCTGCAACCGCTGGCGTCAGTCCGCGGGGAAAGGAAAGATATGAGCGAGACTCCTGTTGCGGAAACGCTGATCAATTTTTATTCCCCCCGGGAAGAACTTCTGAATACGATCACGCACGGGCTCGGTGCTGTTGTCGTGCTTACCGGAATTATCATTCTGGGGACGTCTGCGCATGCCTCCGGAACACTGATGCTCATATCCGTCCTGATTTACGGTTTTTCCTTGTTGACGATGTATGTCGCATCGACCATCTATCATGCGGCGAAAAATGACAGGATGAAGCTGTTCTTCCGTCGGCTTGACTATTGTTCCATCTATCTGTTGATTGCGGGAACGTATACACCGCTGATGCTGTTCGCGGTCGGGGGTGCGTGGGGCTGGGGAATCCTGATCACGGTGTGGACGCTGGCCGGAATCGGAATTGTGATAAAATGTTTCACGATGAAGGAATGCGGCGGACTGTCCTTGTACTTGCATCTGCTGATGGGATGGCTGTGTCTGTTGTGCATCCGGTCCCTGTTTTCAGGGTTGACGACGCTCGGTCTGATCTGTCTGATTGCCGGCGGTGCGTTCTACATGGCCGGCATAATTTTTTTCCTGGATGAACGTCCCTATCGTCATGCAATCTGGCATCTTTTCGTCCTTGCCGGGACAACCTCGCATTTCTTCACCGTCTGGGAGCTTGTATAACCGGAACAGGGAAAATCGAGGACGGGAGCGGCGCCTGACTGGATCAACGGTATTCCTGGAAGTATTACGGGTAGCTGCTGGAATGGCGGAAGGCGCGTTTCATTTCCTTCATGGCGACGACTGTCAAACACGGCGGCGGAAGCGAATTCCGGAACGAATGGGAACGTCTTGACGCGTTTCAGAAAAACAATCTGGAGCCCCCGTTCCGCGACCTCGTATGAAGCTATGCGCCCGGCTGCGGCGGAGCGCATGGTTGCGGACAAACTCCACGGGGGGGAATTCCGGTCGCCGTCTTGAACTCTCTGGAAAAATGGAAACGGCTCATATTCGCAACGCCTGCAAGCATCAAAAACAAAGGGGTGCCGGTGTCGGGCGAAGGAAAAGCACCCCGTCATCCGCAAGCAGGAGAAGGTCCGAATCGACATGCTGAAACGGTTCGGATACTTCACGACCGAATCCAACGGACACGTTTCCGAATATGTTCCGTGGTATCGCAAGCGTCCGATGGAGATCAAAGAATGGATCAACCTCGATATCTGGATTCTCGGCGAGACTGGCGGCTATCTGAGGAGCTGTACCGAAAGAAGAAACTGCTTTAAGGCTGAGCGACGCTTCAAAAACCTTCGTTCATGCGTCGGAAGAATTCGTGCATGTATTCCACCCGTTCGGCGGCATGGCGCCGTCCGCCTTCCGTGCACATGCGTCCCGGCACATGGCGGAGCTTGACCAGATATTCGCGGTAGGCGGAATCCTCCGCGCTGTAGGATTCCGAGTGAAGCGCGGCCTCCTCGGTATTGTGGAGCTTGGCGCCGATCCGTCCGGCGAAGTGAAAGGCGCGTCCAATGCCGACCGCTCCGATGGAGTCCAGCTTGTCGGCGTCATAAACGATCTTGTCCACCAGAGTGACGGGGGCCTCCTTCCCTCGGTAACGGTGGCGTCCCACCGCCCGGGAAACCGCAGTCACCATTTCCGGATCGGAACATCCGAGAGAACGGAGGATGCCGTGCACTTTTTCGGCGCCGATCCGCGCATGGCAGAGCTTCCCTTCGGATTTGAGTTCCTCGGGCCGGGCGACATCATGAAGGAGCGCCGCAAGAATCACCGCGTTTTCCTCGAACTCGGTATGCGGTTCCTCTGCGAGAAGAAGTTCGGCATTATGAAGCACCCGCAGCGTATGGTCGAAGTCATGACACCCGGGAGCGTTGTTCAGGAGTTCCCGGACCCGTTCCCTTACGGCGGCGATGAGCTGTTCCATGTTCATCTGCGGTCGTTCGTCTCCAGACTCTTGGGAAGTTCCCTCTGGATGTAATGGCGATCCTTCGTGATGACGGTGAGCCAGGCGTCGGGTCCGTATTCGGGTCCGAGGTCAGTCACGAGGTAGTGCTTTTCATCTTCCTTGCGGTCATATCCGATGATGGTGCCGGGAGGAATCATGTTGTGCTTGTCGATGATCGCATTGCGGATGCGGCAATGCTCGCCGATATCGACATCGTTCAGAAGGATGGAATTGTGAACCGTCGCATAGCTGTGAACGAAGACGGAATTGAAGAGGATCGAGTTGGTGACGGTGCTGCCGGAAACGATGCAGCCGTCGCATACGATCGAATTGATGGCTTTTCCGATCCGCGGCAGGCCGTGGATGTCGACTTCCTCGTTGTGAACGAATTTCGCGGGCGGAAGGCTGAAGTGGTAGTTGTAGATCGGCCATTCCGGATTGTAGAGGTCCAGATGAGGCGTGGTGGCGCGGAGATCCATGTTGGCCTCGAAAAAAGCCTTGAGAGTCCCGACGTCGCGCCAGTAGGGCTTCTCCTGAACCTTCTGTCCGGGAATCTTGTTGAGATAGAAGTTATAGGCGAAAAGACGGTTGGTCTCGACCAGGGAGGGAATGATGTTCTTTCCGAAGTCGTGGGAACTTTCCGCGTCGGCATGGTCTTTATTGAGAAGGTCGAGAATTTCCGTAGCGCCGAAGATATAGTTGCCCATGGAAGCCAGCGCCATTTTCTTGTCGTTGGGAAGCGGGGTGGGATTTTCAGGCTTTTCCTGAAACCCGACGATTTTCCAGTTTTCATCCACTTCGATGATGCCGAACTGAGAGGCTTCCTCGATGGGAACCGGAATGGCTGCGACAGTGGCGATGGCGTCGTGGTTCAGATGGAATTCCACCATCTGGCTGATGTCCATGCGGTAGATATGGTCGCCGCCGAAAACCGCGACGAGATCAGGACTGAAGTCCTCGATGAGGTGAGCATTCTGATAAATGGCGTCGGCGGTTCCCATGTACCAGCTTTTGTCGGCAGTCTGCATCTGTGCGGGGACGGGAACGATGAACCGGCCCCGGCGCTGTGTGCTGGAAATATTCCATCCATTGATGATGTGCTCCATCAGACTCTGCGACTTGAACTGAGTCAACACGAAGATGCTGTCGATTCCGCTGTTGACAAAATTACTGAGTACAAAGTCGATGATACGGTATTTTCCTCCGAAAGGGACCGCCGGTTTCGCTCTCTGGTCCGTCAAGGGGGCGAGTCTTTTACCTTCCCCTCCGGCAAGAATCATGGCAAGTACAGATGTTCTCATACTGAGCCCTCCTTAGATGTTGCAATCTCCCGCAATTACGATAGCACACAAATTCTAAGAGGCAACTTGAAAAAAGGAAAATCTTGCGGAATTTTAACAGGAATATAAAAAAACCTTGCCGACGGAAAAAATGGATTGCCGACGGTTCCCGGAAGCCTCCGTCACATCACGGGAAGATTTGTTCCGCATTTTCTTGAAAAAGAGATGTTCCTGCATTATATTATTCACTCTTCATAATCCATAGGGATTACATGTGTCAATATATATCCATGTATATTGATTTTTTTATTTTATTGAATTTATTGAATATCCGAAAAAAGAGGAGAGAACGCATGCCTTCCAATGAATGGCTACTGATTACAGTAGGGGCGATTCTGGTCAACAATATTGTATTGTCCAGAATTCTGGGGATATGTCCGTTCCTGGGCGTATCGAAGAAAATCAAGACGGCGCTCGGGATGGGGGGAGCGGTGGTTTTCGTCATGGGAATCGCGTCCTTTGCGACGGCGGCCCTCAACCAGTGGTTGCTTTCCGTGAAACTGAATTTCACCATCGGCTCGTTCACCGTGAAGGATCTGGATATGGCGTTCACGCGCATTCTGGTATTCATCGTGGTGATCGCCGCCCTTGTTCAAATTGTTGAAATCCTGCTGCAGAAGTTCAGTCCGGCGCTCTACGGCGCGCTTGGAATCTATCTGCCGCTGATTACGACAAACTGCGCGGTGCTGGGCGCGGCCCAGCTGAACGCTGATTCGGGACGCGACATTCTGGCTTCGACGGTATATGGAATCTGTTCCGGCGCAGGGTTCGCTCTGGCGCTGATCCTCTTCTCGAGCATTCGCGAACGGCTGGAGCTGTCACGGATTCCGAAGGCGTTTCAGGGGATGTCGATTGCGCTGATCACCGCCGGAATCCTTGCACTGGCCTTCATGGGCTTTTCCGGACTGGTCAAATAAGCAAACAGGAGAGATCACAAGATGATGAATGTAATAATAGCCACGCTGGCGCTGGCCCTCCTGGGACTGGTTCTGGGAATGATGATCGGGTATGCCGCAAAAAAATTCGCAGTGCCCGTGGACCCCAGAGTGGAAGAGATCACCGGACTGCTGCCCGGCGCCAACTGCGGCGGATGCGGGTATGCCGGCTGTGCCGATTTTGCAAAAGCGATCGTCGAAACCGGGGCCAGTCCGACCCTGTGCGCGGCCTGTTCCGAAGAGGCGCTGGCCCAGGTGGCAAAGGCCGCCGGTCTGGAAGTGGGCGCCCGTGAGAAAAAAGTCGCGGTGGTGTACTGCTCCGGCGATAAAGACCGCGCCGTGCACATCGCCCAATACAACGGACTGAACGACTGCCGCGCGGCGGCCGTGCTGGCCGGAGGCGGAAAGGGCTGCCGGTTCGGCTGCATCGGGCTGGGATCCTGCGCGAGAAGCTGCCCGTTCGGAAGCATCGAGGTCCGGAACGGTCTGGCGATCGTTCATCCGGACCTCTGCCGCAGATGCGGCATCTGCGTTGACATCTGTCCCCGGAAACTGATCCGTCTGGTCCCGGCCAACTCCGGGGCTCACATTTACTGCAATTCTCTGGACAAGCCTGTCATCAAGAGGAAGTTCTGTTCGGCCACATGCATTGCCTGTCGTAAATGTGTAAAGGCCTCGCCCGAACATTTCAACGCACAGGGTTTCCTCGTGCGTGCGGTCGACGAACCCGGAATCACGGCGGAAATGGTGGAAGGCATCGGCTGTCCGACGGGTGCCCTGCAGACCGTCGAAATGCATTTGTCCGGTAAAAAAGAAAAGAAAGGGGCGGCGGCATGAGTATCAGCCCGAAGCAGTTTGAAGGAGGAATCCATCCAGCGGATGGAAAAGCGCTGTCCATCGCGGGAGAAATCCGCAAGGCCCCCCTTCTGGAAAAATATACACTGGTGGTGCAGCAGAACATCGGCGCGCCTCCGAAAGTGATCGTGAAAAAAGGCGACGTTGTGAAAAAAGGCCAGCTTGTGGCCGAACCGGGCGGGTTCGTCTCGGTGCCGCTCCATGCGCCGACCAGCGGAACGGTGGGAGAAATCCTGGACATCCCCGGCGCGAACGGCGCGGCCGTCAGCGCAATTGAAATCATCTCCGACGGCAAGGATGAATGGTGCGAGCCCATGCCCCCGTATGCCGACTGGAAAAACGTGGACCGCGAACTTCTCGGCGCACGAATCAAGGACGCGGGAATCGTCGGAATGGGCGGCGCCTCGTTCCCGACCCACGTGAAACTTTCGCCCCCGCCTGAAAAGACGATCGACACACTGATCGTCAACGGAGCGGAATGCGAACCCTACCTGACCGCGGACGACCGTCTGATGCGGGAGTTCCCGGAAAAAGTCATGGCCGGGGCGGGCATCGCGGCCAAAATTCTGAAGATTTCACGGGTTCTGGTCGGCATCGAGGAAAACAAGCCCGAAGCGATCGAAGCGTTGAAAAAATATGCGGAAAGAAATACGGAAATTGTTCCTCTCCATGTGCGCTATCCGCAGGGCGGGGAAAAACAGCTGATCTACGCCCTGACCGGAAGGAAAGTGGTGGCGGGCGGCCTTCCCATGGACGTCGGTTGCGTGGTGCAGAATGTCGGAACGCTGGCGGCCATCTATGACGCTGTGGTCGAGGGACGACCCCTGATCGAACGCGTGGTAACGGTGACGGGAGAACCGGTGAAGGAGCCGGGCAACTTCCTGTTTCGTTTCGGGACGCCCGTCCGCAAGGCGCTGGAACTCGCCGGCGGAATCAAATCCCCGGTCGCCAAACTGATTCTCGGCGGTCCCATGATGGGCTTTGCGCAGTCTTCGCTGGACGTGACGGTTTCCAAGAACACCTCCGGAATTCTGCTGCTCGGACCGGAAAATGTTTCTCAATATGAATCGGGACCGTGCCTGAGCTGCGGCCGGTGCGTGAAAGCCTGTCCGATGGGACTGCTGGTCAGCACGCTGAGCAAAGTCTGCGAAAATGAGCGCTACGATCTGGCCGAGGAAAATTATGTGACGAACTGCCTGGAATGCGGCATATGCACGTATGTCTGCCCGGCGGGACGTCCGAACGTACAGCATTTCCGCCGGGCGAAAGCGGAAATCAACGCCAGAAACCGTAAAAACAAATGACTGAACGGGGTTTGAATATGAGTGAAAATGAGAAAGTGAGTGAATCCGCCGCCGGAGTTCGTCTTCCCGCGGACGGCTCGTTGCTGCTGAGCGCGTCTCCGCATATCCGGACGGAGGACAGCACTTCGAAAATCATGCTTCAGGTGATGATCTGTCTTCTGCCGGCGGTCTTCGCATCGATGTGGTTTTTCGGTCTGAACGCCCTCCGCGTGGTTGTACTTTGCATGTTCTTCTGCGCGATGTGGGAATACCTCTGGTGCCGGGCGGCCAAGTCGAAACAGACCGTCGGCAACATGAGCGCCTTGCTGACCGGCCTCATTCTGGCGCTGAACGTATCGCCTCTGCTTCCCTGGTGGCTTTGCATGGTCGGCGCTTTCGTCGCGATCATCGTGGCGAAACAGGTCTTCGGAGGACTGGGACAGAACCCGTTCAATCCGGCGGCAGTGGCCCGCGTGGCACTGCTGGTCGGCGCGGCCAAGCCGATGACCACATGGGCGCCCCAGGCGCACGCGTTTCTGGGATTGGATGGAGTCACCTCGGCAACTCCGCTCGCCGCGGCGGCCCAGGCGGCCCGGACTGGCGGCAGTCTGGCCCAGTATAATTCGTGGGATTTCCTCTGGAACGCCTTCATCGGCAACATAGGAGGAAGTCTGGGCGAAACCTCCGCGCTGGCGATCCTGATCGGAGGAATCGCACTGCTGCTTCTGGGCGTGATCCGCATTTACATCCCGCTGGCAATCTTCCTGACGATCACGGCGTTCGTATGGATTGTGAACGCCGTAGTTCCCGGAACCACCCCCGGGCCGCTCTTCCATCTGCTGACTGGCGGGGTGATGATCGGCGCGTTCTTCATGGCGACCGACTATGTCACTTCTCCGGTCACGAATCTGGGAAGCGTCGTATTCGGCATGGGAATCGGCGTCATCGTTTGCATCATCCGCATTTGGGGCTCCTTCCCGGAAGGAATGAGCTTCGCCATCGTCATCATGAACGCGCTGGTTCCGCTGATCGACCGGATGTGCTACAAGCGGCCATTCGGCTGGAACCCGATTTCCCGCAGCACGCTTCAGCCCCGCAGAGGAGAGATCAAATGATGAACAAGAATTCCACCAACATGTTTTATCTGGGAACATTCCTCTGCGTCGTCTGCGCCATCGCTGCCGGAATCATGGGCTATGCGGCCATCGTGACCAAAGGGCCCATCGAAGTGGCGAAAGTAAGGAAGGTTTCCAACGGACTGGGCATGGTTCTCCCCGCTTTCAACAACGATCCGATGAAGGATATGAAGACGTTTCAGGCTTCCGACAAGACGCCGGTTCAGTTCTATACCGCGAAAAAAGACGGAAAGATCGTCGGATTCGCCGCGACGCTGTATGTAACCAGCGGATATGCAGGACGGATCGACGGCCTGGTTTCCTTCCATCCGGACGGAACCATCCGGTCGTTCATCATCACCGGGAACTCCGAAACGCCCGGGCTGGGTACGAATGTTACGGACCGCGTCGAAGAGAAGACCCTCTCCGGACTGTTCCGCGAAACGCCGAAGAAAGAGGGACTCCCTCCCAACCGGATTCTGGACCAGTTTTCCGGACACGGCGCAGGCAAGAAGGATTCCTGGGGCGCAACCCCGTGGAAAGTGAAAAAGGATGGCGGACAGTCGGAGTTCATCAGCGGCGCCACGATTTCGTCGCGCGCGGTAAACGACCTCGCATGGAAAGCGGCATCCGTGTTTGAAGACCACAGAAAAGAATTGATCGGAACGGAGGGAAAATAATGAAACCCATGCAGGAACTTCTCAAAGGGCTCTGGAAAGAAAATCCGGTGCTGGTTCTGTTTCTGGGAATGTGCCCGTCTCTGGCGACATCGTCCAGCGCGAAGAACGGCCTCGGAATGGGACTGGCCACCACCTTCGTCCTGGTCTGCAGCAATCTGGTGATCTCGCTGATCCGCAACATCGTCCCGGCAAAAATCCGGATTCCCTGCTACATCGTCGTGATTTCGACCTTCGTAACGGTTGTTGACCTGGTGATGCAAGCCTACACGGAAGCTCTTTACAATGCCCTCGGAATCTTCATTCCACTGATCGTCGTGAACTGCATCGTGCTGGGACGTGCGGAAGCCTTCGCCTCGAAAAACGGCGTGTTCTCCTCCACGCTGGACGGTCTGGGAATGGGACTCGGGTTCACCGCCGCCCTGACTTTCATCGGAATCATCCGTGAATTCCTGTCCGCCGGCACCTTCTTCCAGATCAAGCTGGTCTCCGGATGGGAATACGGGTTCTCCGTGATGGGACAGGCTCCGGGCGGATTCATCGTGATGGGCTTCATCCTCGCGGCGATGAACATCTACAACAGCCGCCGCGCCGCCAAGGAAGGCAGAAACTTCGAGCTTCCCCAGGAACTGGACTGCCGTCATTGCAATATCTGCCGTCTCGCTGAGGCGGATGAAAAGAAGGGCTGATCCGGGCAAATTCTTTCAGGAAGGCCCCCTTTTCCTTTTCATGGCTCGGATTTTCCGGAGGAGAAAAAACATATGACAATGTTTTCCTTCTCCGGATATTTTTTCTTCGGAAGAGCGCAGAAAACATTGTTGGGCCTCTCAAAAAAGGAGTATTATTCAGAACGTCCCATTTGAAATACTCTTTCCTTCGTGATAGATTATAGACTACATAAAAATTCGGGGGAAATCTGTTTTTAATCGATTTCAGATATTTCATCAATTATAAGGCAGATTACAAAATGATCAATGAACGGGAGACTCTGTTGTCAAGGATCGGCATTTTCTATGACGGGAATTATTTTTATCATGTCAGCAACTATTATTGTTATGGACATCCGCGCAAATCGCGCCTGAGCATTCCCGGAATCCACGACTTCATCAAACGCTATGTATCCTTTCAGGAAAAGGTGAGCCCGGCGTTCTGCCAGATTGTCGACTGTCACTATTTCCGGGGACGCCTCCCCGCCCTCGAGGCGAATGAACGTCAGATTCTGCTCAATGAACGGATCTTCGACGACATCCTCATGCGGGAAGGAATCGTGACCCACTATCTGCCGATTACGCGCGGCGGTGAAAAAGGAGTGGATGTTTCGCTCGCCCTGGAAGCCCTCGAACTGACCCTCTACAAGAAATTCAACGTCGTGGTGCTGATCGCCAGCGACGGCGATTATATCCCGCTCGTCCGGAAGATCAACTCCCTCGGCACCCGCGTCATGGTCCTCGGATGGGATTTCGAATACACCGACGACAACGGAAACGTCCGTTACACCAGCACTTCCACGAGGCTGCTGAACGAGTCCGCCTACCCGCTGCGGATGCACGACATCATCAACGGAACCAAACGCCTGCCCGACATCAGCCCCGACATGCTGTTCGTCAATCAGCAGAGCGACAATTCCGCGCCCCCCGAGCCGGAAGTCCCCGGTTACACGGAGCCTGACGAGGGCGAAACCGACGAAAATGCGTCCAAACCATTCACGGATCCGGTGCGGCGGCGCGGAAGGATCGTCCAGCTCAAGGGCGGCTACGGTTTCGTCTCCACGGATGTTCCCTCCAAAAATCTGTTCTTTTTCACGGAACAGCTGCGCAACTGCGACTTCAACGAACTCATGCTGGGCGACCTGATGGAATACGAGCCGGGCTACAACGACCGCGGCGAATGCTGCAAAAACGTGGATCTGGTGGCTCACGCCGACCGGAACGGGGATCGATGAACAGAAAAGATTCCATTTTCCTCCAGACAGGGGAGCTTCTGTGCCTGATCTGTCAGGAGACTCTGGATTTGATTTCGTTTGTGGGAGAAATGACATCCGCCTGTATCGAAGCCGTGCGGCATCCTTCCAAAATCCGCTGGAGGGAAACCTTGTACTACATGAACATGTGCGGCGCAAACGGTCTTCCGATCACCGCACTGATCTGCCTGCTGACAGGCATCATTCTCGGATATCAGGCAGCCGTCCAGATGCACCGCTACGGGGCGGATTCCTTCCTGCCCGGTCTGGTGGGATGCTCCATGGTGAGAGAACTCGCCCCCATCATGGTGGCCGTGATCGCGACCGGGCGTGCCGGTTCGGCCTTCGCCGCCGAAATCGGGACCATGAAAGTTTCCGAAGAGATCGACGCCATGCTCACCATGGGATTCGTCCCCGCCCGTTTTCTGGTGATCCCGAAACTGATCGCCATGCTTGCCATGCTCCCGCTCCTGACCGTCTTCGGAGACATCATGGGAATCATCGGCGGCATGATCGTCGGAATCTCCCAGCTCGGAATCCCCCTGGAAACCTACTACCAGACCACCGTCATCTGGGTCAAGTCGAAATACTTCTTTGAAAGCATCTTCAAGAGCGGCGTTTTCGCCGTCATCATCACCACCGTCGGATGCTGGCGCGGGTTCCGGACCGGGTCCGGCGCCATCGCGGTCGGAAAAGCCACCACCAGCACGGTCGTCCTCTGCATTCTTCTGATCATCATCGCGGACACCCTGCTGGCGCATCTATTCAACACCATCTTCTTCACGGAGTAACCCCGAATGAATGACACTGCCGTTTCCGTGAAAAACCTGACCGCGGGGTATGAAAAAGACCGCATCATTCTGCGGGACATCTCCTTCGACGTCCCGTCAGGCCAGATTCTCACCATTCTCGGCGGGTCCGGCTGCGGAAAAAGCACCCTGCTGAAACATATCATCGGACTGCACAAACCCTTCTCCGGCGACATTCTGATCCAGAACCGGAGCATCGTCAACGCCGGAGAATCCGAGCGGCGGAGCATCATGCAGATATTCGGTGTGGCCTATCAGGGCGGCGCGCTCTTCCGGTCCCTGACACTGGAGGAAAACATCGCTCTTCCTCTCGAGGAATACACGCCGCTCACCCGCGAAGAAATCCGTGACAAAGTGCGCGAAAAACTCGCGCTGGTCAATCTGGACGGCTATCAGGACTACCTGCCGTCCGATCTCTCGGGCGGCATGATCAAGCGCGCGGCTTTCGCACGGGCGCTGGCGCTGGACCCCGCGATTCTCTTCTTCGACGAACCGTCCGCCGGCCTGGACCCGCTCAGTTCAGCCAGCCTCGACCGTCTGATTCTGGACATCCGGGAAAAAACCTGCGCAACAATCGTAATCGTCACTCATGAGCTGGACAGCATCTTTACCGTGGCGGACCGGGCGCTCATGCTCTCCGCCGAAACAAAGGGAATCGTCGCCGACGGAAAACCCGAATTCCTTCGGGTTCATTCGGATAACAATTTTGTACGGACGTTTCTGAATCGCGGAAAACCGCTTCCGGAAATTTCCGTCAGGGAGGAATAAAATCATGCAGGAAGCCAATAAATTCAAACTCGGACTTTTCGTCATCCTTTCCCTGATCGTCTTCGTGGCGGCCGTCGCCTCCATGGGGCTTTTCGACAGTCTCAAGCCGAAAGCCCACCTCGCCACCTTCGTGGAGGAGTCCGTTCAGGGACTCAACACCGGTTCATCCGTCAAATACAAGGGAGTCCCGATCGGCAAAATCAGCGACATTTCCATCATCACGGAGAACCAGGTCATCCGGATCGACATCCAGATCGACCTGACCAAGTTCCGCCAGAAAATCGGCGATACTCTCTACAACCAGTCAAAGCTCTCACGCGAGGCATTTTATTCCTATCTCCAGGGAGAAGTCCGCAAGGGCCTGACCTGCCGGATCGAGCCGGACGGCATCACCGGCATCAAATATGTCGAGATGGACTTCTTCAAGGACGCCAATCCTCTGATGAAGGAGGAAATCGTGCCGGTCGGGGTGAAAAACGGGGTTTTCTTCATGCCCTCCACACCGTCCATGATGGCCAACCTCCGAATGAGCGTCTTTGAAATCCTTGCTTCTCTGTCCGCCATTGACTTCAAAGGAATTTCCGCACAGACCGTCTCCCTGCTGGAAGCAGCCAACAAAACGATCCGCGATGCGAATATGGGCGTCCTGGTAACCAATCTGAACAACGCTATCGGCAAACTGGATAAAACCATCGATACCATCAACAGCGCCTTGAATCAGCAGAAACTGAACAAGACAATGGAGGACATCGACGACGCCTTCCGTTCCGTGCGGGCTCTCTCCGAAAATCTCAACAAAATCGCGAATCATTCCAACATTCCGGAAACAGCAACTTCTATCCGGGTCCTTTCCAATTCCCTTCAGGACAGCAATCTTTCCGTCCGGGAATCTCTTCAGAAGGTGAACGATGCCATCGACGCCATCACCGATCTGATCCAATATGTCAATGACAACCCTGCCTCCGTACTGCACGGCAAGGGAAAGGAACCAACTTTCCGCCAGCTTCTGAAAAATAAAACAGCACAATAATCAGGGAGGGTCCGCAGCATGAAGACCCGTTTCTTTTCGTCCGTCCCCGTTTTTTCAGTTTTCATGGCCTTGCTCTTCTGCTGTTCCTGCGCGACTTCGGACATCACCATCCGGCGCAGAAGTTCCGATTCCAGCGGCAATCTCTATGTACTCCATGAAAGAACCGAGACAGGGCTCTCCCAGTACTCCGTGAACATCCTGAACGGACGTCTGGCGCTTCCACTCTTCAAACAGGATACTCCGGGGCTTCTCCGCATGCTGGAAAAAGAATTCGCGGAAGGAAACAACCCCGAAATTCTGCAGGTGATGATCGATGTTTCCGTGAGCAAGGGCGATCAGACGTCCGACCCCGATCTGGCGGTGTCTTATTACCTCTCCGGAGCCACCTACGCTTACGAATACATGGGGCGTTTTCTCTGTGATTCCTCCCGGAGTGAAGTCTGCTGCACTGATCCGGGCAGAATCGCAGTGATCCTGCGCTACAACCACGCGGTCACCGCGCTTTTCTCCTATCTGCGTAATCACGACCTTCTGACAAAAGATTCCTTCCAATTCCGGAACGCCGTCGGTGAAAGCATACGCTTTCAGAAACCTCTCTGCCGGCTTCCACTCAAACTCAACGAGTTCAGAGACCTGCTTGTCTGTGCCGACTATGAACCGGAAAACCTGAACTTCTTCAGCTACCGTTTCGGCGTAGGGGTGCCTCTGATCGCCCTCCCCGACTTCAACCATTTCAACGTCAAGAACAAACAGTTCCAGCCCCGCCTGACCATTCCCGCCACGGCGGTAATGCATTTCAAGAAATCCACCGACAGCAATATCGCCTCTCTCGCTCAGATGGAAATCCTCTGGGCGGATCGTGACAACACGGTTTCCATGGATGGACACACCTTCCTTCTCTGCCTCGACATCTCCACTCCGCTGGCTTATCAGATGAGCGTCAATCCGGGCGTGAACATCATCCGGTACATGATCGATCCGGACGGGATGAAGGATGCCCAGGGACTGTTCCTGGCCGAACCCTATTCACCGGACAGAATTCCAGTCATCTTTGTTCACGGCCTGATGTCCAGTCCCCGCACATGGGCGCAGCTTTTCAACACTCTCCGGAGCGATCCCACCATACGGAATAACTACCAGTTCTGGTTCTTCTCCTATTCGACCGGAATGCCGATCCTTTATTCCGCCTTGCAACTCCGGCAGGCGCTTGACGACGCCCAGGTGACTCTGGTGAAGGGAAATCCGGCAGGGGAAGCCAATTTCAATAAGATGGTCATTGTCGGACACAGCATGGGCGGCCTCCTGACTAAAACCACCGTGGAAAACAGCGGGGATGTCATTCTACGCAAACTGTTTGAAAATGAATCCGCCGAACTGCTGAAGTCCATCCCGGAAGAAAAACGCGAACTGCTGAAGTCCGCGCTGGAGTTTTCTCCGAAACCTTACGTCAAACGGATCGTGTTCATGGCAACGCCGCATAAAGGCGCCATGATGGCGGATTCGTGGATCGGACGCACCGGCTCCAGTCTGATCAAACTCCCCGTTTTAGCTCTCGACCTCGGAAAAGACATTCTCCATGCAATCAGGCGTCTGCCGCAGAAACAGCATCTCGCGCTCCGTATTAAGACAGGTATCGAAAATCTTTCCCCGGAAGATCCGGTCCTCTGTTCGCTGTCATCTCTTCCCTTTGCGCCGGGAGTTCCGTACCACTCCGTCATCGGCAATGAGGCGGAAGCCGGAATTCCGGACGGCTCGGACGGCATCGTTCAGTATGCAAGCGCGCATCTGGACGGAGCGAAAAGCGAAATGGTCGTAAAGAGCGGACACAGTGTCCAGCAAAATCCATTGACCGCACTGGAGTTGCGCCGTATCCTGCTTCTCCATCTCAAGGAATGCGGTGGAAGTGTCCAGACAGACACGAAAAAGTAAACCGCGGAACCTCAAGCCGGCAGAGGATTTTTATTTTTCACCGTCAAAAACACGCAGTTCGTCATAGTATCCGGTGGAAACCCAGCGGCGCCCCAGCTGGAAATTCTCCATGGAATGGAAAAATGCCTTCTGCGGACTTGCGATTTCTTCCCGTCCGTCGACCGCCAGTCTGATTCCGGACTTGCCGAAGTTCAACCTGACTCTCTGCCAGATATCCGCCGGCCAGCGATCGGTTCCGGAGGAAAGACGGATGTTCCAATCAATTTTATTTCCGTTCTGTTTGCCGACAGAGAAGATCATTTTCCCGCTTTTTGGATCCAGGAACAACCAGAAACACTGCTGTCCGCCATCCAGATTTCCGCGCAGAATGTCCCAGTGCATTTTGCTTCCGGGCAGATGCGGACTCCGGTTTTTAAAGAAGAAATCAATGGTCAGGTCGCCGGACTTGACGTCGAACTTTTCCGGCAGAATCCAGCCTGATTCGTAGTCACGCAAAAGCAGACATTTCCCCCGCACGCCCTTATCGTCGAATACGTAAAAATGCTGGTCGTAGAGATTCTTTCCTTTCGTAGTCCCCTCGAACGGTTCGTAGAAAAGCAGACCGGACTCGTCGAAAGTCTTCCCGGAAACGGCATCGGACTGTTTTTCCTCCGCAGCCGGGAAATTCGCGCCGTCCGCGGTTTCCAGCAGAAGAAGGATTCCCTTGCCGGTTTCGCGGGTCAGTTTCAGCGGACGGACATCCCCATTGTTCAGGACGCCGGAGAACGCCGGACCCGTCAGCGACTTCACCGTGCATCTGCCGGGAAGCTGAAACTGGAGGTCCATGGAAACCGGATCGAGGGAGTACTCCGCCAGATAGACCAGCGCCTTGTTCCGGTTGACAAGACAGAGCGGATGAACCCGGACGGGAAGCCGGAGCGCGACATTTCGAGCGTCAGAGACCGCGACCGGACCGCGGGTGCGCTTCGCTCCTTCCAGAACCGGCTCGATTTCAGCGATCAGGTTCATCGCCTCGCTCACATATTTGACGCCGAGGTTGTCAGAACCCGCAAAGCCGGGGAAGATGTAGGCGCCCGGACATTGCAGCATCACGGTTTCCAGCAGGATGTAGAAGGAATGTTCCGGAGGAAAGGGATTGCCTTCCTGCCAGAAACCGACGGTCAGCGTCGGAACCAGCAGCGCTTTTTTCCCTGCGGAAAGGCTTTGGAACAACTCAATCTCGCTCCGGTAAACGGGCATGGTCCGGTAGAGATTGTTATAAAGCATCGGCATATTATAGTCGAGGAACGAGGCGAAACGAGCCGTATCCTGAAGATTGTCCATTTTGATGGATTCGTCGGATGTTCCTGAGACCGTGCACCAGCCGATTTTGGTTTTGTCCGCGAGCTTGCGGGCATCGCCGATCACATCCTCCAGATAAGAAGCATACTGATCGCATTTGAAGTCCACCCAAATTTTATGGTGTTCCGGATATTTTTCCGGATTTTTCGCGATTTCAAGAGGCTCGATCCACGGCTTGCCGGGATATTTTTTCGTGAAGAATTCCTTGAATGCGGCGATGGTGCGGGGCGTGAAACTGATCCGCTCTCCGCCGAAGTAGGCTTCATAGTCGGAGATAGCCAGACTGAATCCGAGGTCGATGCCTTTCCTGACCGCGGTTTCCGAAACTTCCTTCATCCAGGGACCGCGAACCGTGAAGTCAAAGCTGTTCACCGGTTTTCCGTCGATGTCGGTCGACTTGTATTCGCGTCCCTTGTCCGGCGGTGCCAGATAGTATGGCGGCGCAAAATAGATCCCCATGACGGAGGTCATGAATCCGGCTTTTTTCAACTCGCGGTTCATTTCCCGGACCTGTTCCGGAGAGACCGCTTTGTTGGGAACGTTGTAATTGAAACAGAGTCCGTTGATGCCGAGATGTCTCATGTTCTTTTCAAACTGCGGATAATTTTTCCAGAGAGAATAATCCAGCCCGAACAACAGCTTGAAATTTTTCGGAGTGCTGGCGGCCGGGATGCGGATCGCCTCGCATGGAAGAGTGTTTTCCATGATCTGCTTTCCATCGCGGAAACCGCGGTAAAAGATCGTCCCGCTCCCGGCTTCCCGGTTCGCACGCACGAACAGACGATAATGAGAAGGAGACCATTCGTTCAAGACGCGGGCGGTAACGGCAAAGCGCAAACGGGTGTATTTCTTTCCGTCGCTCTCAATCACGTTTCTGTTCAGAAGAGTCATCTCCTCATTGACCATCCACCAGTAATTGCCGGTATGCCCCTCGAAAGAAACGAATTCCGGCAGATCGACTTCAAATTCCAGCTTGCCCCCGCCGACGTTCCGTACCCCGAAAGTCAGGGGAAGCGTCACGTCCGGCGAGACGTAAGCCGTCGATTTCCAGAACTGGAAGTTGAGCGGGATGTTCTTTTCCGTGGAAGTGTTGAAATGAGCGGTCAGATTCACATTATCGCCGGGACACTGTTTCGCGTTCAGTGCGGGTTTCAGCACCACCGGAAGCGACAGCGCCGCAATAGACTGTTCCGTGAGCTCGGAAATGGGAGCCAGATAATACGTGTACACCGCTTCCGGGATCGGGTCGACCGCCTTGAACAGCATTTCCAGCGAGACGATGCGTGGCGAGATATAATCGTAGAGGACCTCCGGCTGCTGAGCTGAAACCATCAGCAGGCCGTGTTTGCGTTCCGGGTTGACATAGGCGCTCCAGTTGCCCGCGTTTTTGAGCATCGGCTGAAGCGTGACTTTCGGGGACTGAACCGCCGTTTCGATGCCGTTCCTGTGCGAGAGATGGAAACGGTTGTCCTTTCCGACCGCTTCCCGCGGGATTGAAAATCCCTGATGAAACCACGGAACGATCTTGAAACTGCCCGCCACCGGATTCGTGTTCCTGAATTTGAGGTCGATCCGTACATAGGCGCCTTTTTCCGGAAGGGTGTATGTCTTGGTGATCTCCAGTTTCGCATACGGCTGAATTCCGGTAACCTGAAGCACCGCCGAGCGCGGCGTCCGCGTGATCAGCTTCCAGGGAGCGCGGATATATTCGGAGTTGTCGCCGAAAACTCGTTCCTTGCCGAAACCGAACCCGTCTTTATTCAACTCCTCGCTGGAAAAGTCGAACTTCACCGTTCCGCTCTGGAGGGATGTGATGATGCCGCCCTTTTCCGGAAGAACCGTCAGGGAGATGGAAGGAGCTTTCAATTCAACCGGAGCGCCCGAAAGCGCAAGCGTGAAAACGGCGAGGAACAAAAAAGACAAGAATTTTATTTTCATGTGTGTTTTCCTGGGTTCAATCAAATTTTTTGAAGTGTGGAGCGGATCAAGGGATGTTGAATTTGTTCGCGTAGATGGGCGAGTTGAGCTTCCGCATTTCTTCCGCGTTGACAGCTGCCGCGTGTCCGTCGAGAAAATACATATTGGCGGCTTTGGCATGACGCATGGCGGTGATCTGGTTGCTGTCATAGTAATAATAGACAACCCAGTTCATCCGGAGATAACTGCTGTCCTTGTAAACGCTGTCGGTCAGCACGACCTGAGTGCCGTAGCCATAGCCTTTTCCGATGACTTGCGTCGGTTTGAAATATTTCGGAAGAACGGTCCATGCGGAGGTATCGCGGTTATAATAGTCCACCGGCATGCCGTACGTCAGCAGGGTATTGGCCATGCCCGGAATCTTATCCCGCGCGGGGTCCACTTTCGCGGTCGGGCAGGTGAAACTCTTCGGATAGTAGTAGACATAGTCGCTTCCGTATTTCCCCTTGACGTAACCGCAGCTCCGGAGAAGATTGCTCCAGTAAGTGTATTCCGCCGGATTTCCGACAAAGTAGTATTCGTTCCAGTCCATCCCATATTGAGTCACGAGCATTCCTGTCTGTTTCAGGTTGTTGAGGCAGCCGACCGCCTGCGCCCTGAGCTTTGCCTTGTTGAGCGCCGGAAGCAGCATTCCAGCCAGAATCGCAATAATCGCGATCACAACCAGCAGTTCGATCAACGTGAATCTTCCGGCACCGGATGCCGACATTCTGTTAGCCGCCGTTCTGTTTTTCATAGTTGCTCCTTTGAAAATAATATTGTTCGGAAACCGTATTTTTCTATTCACTGATGGCCTTTCCCGCAAACATGGACTCCACCCGCCGGATCATCGCGCTCTCCCGCAGAATGACTTTGTGGGGCACCACGATTTCCGGAACGGCAACTGACGGATTGTCAAACCATTTCGAAGCAGCGGCGATCAGTTCCACCGCAATGGTTCCTTTCTTGAAAGCGTTCAAATCCACGGTCGCCAGCGGCGGATTGAGGAAACGGGCTCCGGCATACCCTGAAAATCCCATCACGCAGAGGTCTTCCGGAATCCGTACGGACAACTCTTCCGCCGCCCGGAGCAGCAGCATGGCAAAGAAGTCCGAATAACACATGACCGCGGTCGGCGGATTGCCCATCTTGCGCAAGCGGATCAACGCATCCCTCACGCTTTCGTATTTGTATTCCGAATACAGGATCAGTCCGGGAGAGAAAAGACCTTCGGCACGCAGAGCCTCATGATAGGCGGCCGGATCCTCGTTGAATCCCTGGAGGCAGGGCATCGTAAGCGTGGCGATCCGGGAGTGTCCCGCCTTTTTCAATGCCCTCAGACCATCCATCCAGGCGGTCTTGCGATCGGGGCGGATCCCGGCGAATCCGGTGGTTCGGACGTCTCCGCAATGACAGCCCGCCATAATGACCGGACGCCCGGATTTCTGAAGGAACTTCACATAAGGTTCCTCTCCGGTGTAGCGGCCGCCGAAAATCACATACCCGGCGATTTCCTTGTTGCGGAACATCGACATGGTTTCATTGACAAAATCAATCGGGCAGAGCTCGATTTCAAAACCATGTTCCAGCGCCGCCTTCTGCATGCCGGGCAGGATATAGTTCCGGGGTTCCGCGATGTCGTTGCCCGGCTGAAGAAGAGCAACAATCAGGCGTCTGTTGAGATTGGGCGCATTGACGAATGTTCCCTTCGGGCGGACGCGGATCAGAAGACCTTCTTCCTCCAGTTTCTTCAGCGCTGCCCGGAGAGTGTCACGGGAGACGTTGAACTCTTCCGTCAGTTTCGTTTCGGGCGGAATCTGCAATCCGTGCTTGTATTGCCCGCTCAAAATCTGGCTGCGCAATGTCTGATACAGTTCTTCGCGCTTGAGTTGTCCGCCGGATATCATTTTCAACCTATTGTATGCCATTGTATGTTATTGTTTTTATTATAGTCTGTTTTCGGACATTGTCAAGATGCGGAAAAAATTTTTCAGTATTTTTTTTCACTCCCTTGAAAAAGAAGCGATGTTACTGTAAGTTGTATGGTCAACCAATAAATTCAAGGAACGGGGCATGGGAAATATTCCCGTATATCAGCATATCAAGGAAGTCCTGCGGGAGGAAATACGCCAGGGGAAATACAAGCCCGGCGACAAGCTCCCCTCCTCCAATGAACTGGCCGCGATGTTCGGAACCAGCCGCAACACGTCGGTCAAGGCGCTTACCGAACTGGTGTTCGAAGGCGTGGCCTCCGCCGCCAAAGGAAGCGGCACGGTCGTCAACGATCTGAGTTCGGCCGCTTTCCCGTCCCACCGTAAACTCCGGAAGGAATGTCCCGACATCGGCCTTCTTCTCGCAGACCTCGACGACCTGAACCATCCGTATATCTCCAGAGTCCTTCAGGGGATTTCCGGACGAGCGAAAACGCTTTCATGCACGATCCGTATTTTCTGCATCAAGAACGCTTCCATCGCCGAATTCATAAAACAGCATCCCTTCGACGGTCTGATCGTGATCACCGAGCTGCCGGACAGTTCGATCCTTCTCCTGAAACGGCAGAAAGTCCCGTTCGTTCTGCTGGGCAACGATCTGGCGGGCGAGGAAATCGCTTCCGTGGCGAATGATTCCTTTTCCGGCGTGTTCAACGCCATGCGCCATCTCCACAAACTCGGACACCGCCGCATCGGGGTTCTTTCCGGTCCGTCCGGAAGAAACGTCACGGCCTGCGGATATCTCGCCTACCGCCAGATGCTTCAGGAACTCGGACTCGCGGAAGACGAATGTTTCTTCAAGGCCTGCGACTGGGGGGAAGCCGCCGGATACGAAGAGTTCTCCCGGCTTCTCAAATCCGGAAGGCATCCCACGGCGCTTGTCGCATTCGAGGATTATATGGCCTGCGGCGCAATCCGGGCGGCGGAGGATTTCGGAATCCGTGTTCCGGAAGAACTGTCCGTCATCGGTTTCGGAAATTACACGGGCGCCCCCTCCCCCGTTCCTCTCACAACGGTTGATGCGTTCAACGGCGAACTGGGCGCAAAAAGCCTTGAACTGATCACGGAAATCCTGAAGGGGAAAGCCCCTCCGGATCGGAAAATTTTCGTAAAACCGCTCCTGATCGAGCGTGATAGCTGTAGGCCACTAGTCAATCGAAAGGATAAAAAATGAGTGTGACGGTCCGTGAATTCGAAAAGAGGGACGCCGAAAGCGTCGCGCGCATCATGTTCGAAAGCTTCAAAACCTTTCTGGGCGACCGGATCACCGAACCGGAAACGCCGGAATACTGGATTCAGGCTTCCTCCGGCAGTTCGCCTTCCGCCATTATCCGGGCGTTTGTGGCCGAATCCGAAGGAAAAGTGGTCGGATATCTTTGTGTCACAGCCAACCTGAAAAGAGGACTCGGAACCCTCAGCGTGATCGGCGTCGATCCGAACTGTTTCGCCAAGGGCTGCGGCTCCGCCCTGTTCGCCGCCGCGGACGCCTTCTGGCGCAGCCACGACATGCGGAAAATCTACACGTGCACCTCCCACATCAACCTCAGGGCGCAGGCGTATTACAAGAAAATGGGATTTGTGGAAGAAGGGCGTCTCAAGGATCACTTCTTCGACGGTATCGATGAAATCCAGCTGGCCAAATTCATGAAGAAAGGATAAAACATCCCATGTTTGTCGATATTCACGCGCACGCTTACCGGAAGCCGGTCCCGTTCGTGGTCCAGTTCCCCTCCCCGGACGAACTGCTCCGCCGCTACGACGAATGCGGCATCGAAATGGGCTGCATTCTTCCGATCGTCAACTCGGAAATCTATCTGCCGCAGGCCAATGAAGACATCCTGGAGATGGCCGAAAATCATCCGGACCGCTTTATCCCCTTCTGCAATGTGGACCCGCGGTGTTTGAGCGACTCCTCCAGCGCCCCGCTCGACCGTGTGCTGGCCTATTATAAGGATAAGGGCTGCCGCGGAGTCGGGGAGATCATGCCGAATCTGCCCACTTCGGACGACAGGGTGCAGAATCTTTTCCGTTGCGCCGAAAAAGTGGGACTCCCCGTGACATGGGACGGCTCGGACCGGATCGGCGGCGATTTCGGTCTCTATGACGATCCCGGCATTCCGCAATACGAGCGAACCTTGGCCCGGTTCCCGAAACTGACGGTTTTCGCGCACGGCCCCATCTTCTGGTCCGAACTCGGCAAACTCGCAACGCCCGCCCAGCGGAAGCCCGTCTTCAACGACAACGCGGACTATATTTTCTCCGCCATGCCGATCCCCCCGATCCGTGAGGAAGGCATCGTCCCCAAGCTCTTCCGGACATATCCGAACCTTCTCGGCGAACTCTCCGACGCGTTCCGGATGCTGAACTGCGACCACGAATACGGGCCGAAGTTCCTCACCGAATTCCAGGACCGTCTTTTCTTCGGAACCGACATCTGCTTTGCCGACATGCCGTTTCATACTATGGAACTGCTCCTGCAATGGCGCAACGAAAAGAAGATTTCGGAAACGGTTTTCCGCAAAATCGCACGCGAAAACGCGATCCGCTTCTTTCAGCTCCCGCTTTCCATTCCGGAATGAACCGGACGGAAGCCCATCACAGGAAAATCAGCTCGGCGGAAAGCGGAGCCAGACGGATTCCCTGAAATACGGCCTCCCCGTCTCCGAAGTTCGCCACGAAAAGACAGTGCCGCCCGTCCCGTGCGGTCAGTCCGACCGCACGGAGAAGCCCTTCTGTTTCGACCTTCCGCACGGAGTTGTACAACTGTTCCAACTCCGTAGCGGAGACTGCCGCACTCACGAGGCACCCCGTATCGGCCAGCACCGTCCCTTGAAGGAAACGCGCCGCCCCCTCCGCAACCGTGCCGCAGATTTCATCGGCGTAAAGCGAGGTGAGCGAACGCGAATGATGGAGTTCAATGAGCTGGTCTGCGGAACGGACTATCTTGAGGGAATCGGCTCCATAGAGGGAAGCGATTCCCAGCACTCCGTCGATCAGCAGATACGGAGAACGGGTATCCGTCACCTCATGCCGTCCCGGATAAGAATGGAACTCAGCCTTGAAATTCCTTCCTTCATATTTGCGGACATGTCCGTTGTATACATCGTTTGGAATCTTCAGGCTGATTGTCTTCTCCGAATAAAGGGTGGTTTCCTTGGTCATCCTTGCATATTCCAGAAGAATCATGGTGTGCCCGTCCGGAAGGGCGGCCGCCGCCGTGCGCGACTCCAGAACCGGACAGGCTTCCTCGCCTTCGCCGAGCGGGTGCTGCTCCTGCCACAAGGAGGACCCGCAGTGAATGAATCCGCCCGGAATCTGCTTTCTATGTGAAACATCGGTTTTGTTCGGACGGTATGCCCAGTGGAGTCCCGGGGAGAAGACCAGTTCCCGCTGCCATTCCGCCATGTCGCTCCGACCGGAAGGGACGCAGAGAGCGGTCGGCCCCTGTGCGCCGTTCCGGACGAAGGAACGGATGACGGCCGGAGTCCGGATCAGGTCCGCCCCATGGAAATCGTCCCCCCACGCGAAGGAATCCTGTCCCGCGTTTTTCTTTTCCGGCTGGAGCAGCGCAAATTTTTTCCGCCAGTATGCCGAACAGGAAAGCGCCAGGAACGGGTCTGATTCCAGACGGGTGTAGTAATAGTAACTCTTGTCCCGCAATGCCGTCAGACGCTTCCCGTAAAAACTGCCGTCGGGATTTTCCTCCTGTTCCTTCTTGATTAGTTCGAGATATCCGGCTTCCATCGAGGCGGCGTCCGCATCGCGGAGCAGGTCCTGCGCCAGAGCGAACACCGGCAGTGCGTATGCCTGACAATAGGTGTAACGCGCCCGCGAATCTCCGCCGATGCGGAGGAGGCGCCCGTCGGAAAAGAAGAACTGTTTCACAACATTCCAGAGCTCTCCGACATGGAGATAGAGTTCCTCCGGCGCCGGCTGTCCGAGCTCCTTGAAATTGAAGTGAAGCATGGCGATGTTGGAAAGACAGATGATCGAGTATCCAACGTTCATGTAGCCGTGATGGTCCAGCGAATAGTTTTCCGTGAAGTTTGCGCCAATATGCCATTCCCGGAGAGGACGTCCGCTGAAAAGAGTTCCGGAAGCTTTGTCGGACGGATGGGAGATTCCGTTGAGAAGGAAACATTTCCCTTTTTCAAGATATTCTTCGCGGCGGGGAGCATCCGGATAGTCGAACGCCGCCCGGAAAAGAAAACCGCCGTTCCAGATGTTGGATTCGGGTTTGTTGCGACCTGTCATGGCATCGGGGTCGGCGACAATTTCATATTGATCCAGGCGCCAGTCGGCCTCATCGAGGACAATGCGGCGAAGCGCCGCCCGGTCCTCTTCCGTGAGGTATTCCCGGAAGGCATTGACCCCATGAGTCATCCGCTCCATTCCGAGAACACTGATCCAGTGACGCCCCCACTGCTTGCCGTCGGTCGCCGTCATTGAACCTGTTTTGTGCGTGGAAAGGCTGTAACGGAAAAGAGTCCGCGCCATATCGATCATTTCCGCCCGTCCCATCGGGAGGGACTGACCGCACTTTTCCAGTTCGTCCGAAACCGCCAGTACGGCGAGTGCGCCAAAGACATTCTGATTGCTTTGCACGGCCCAGTGTGCAGACTCTCCGGTTCCATAGTAACTCATGCCGTCGCCCGCTTTCCGGAGAAATCCAGGAAGGGCGTTCAGCCATTTCAGCATCGGTTCAAGACAGATAAGTTCACTCATGGCATCCATATTTTCGCTCCTGATTTGTTTCAGAAAGAATATAACCTTTTTTTTCGAAATAAAAATGGAAATTCATTCGATTAAAATATATATTGATTCGATAAATCAAATTATCATGTATTTCATCAGTTCTTCAGAAAATAAGGAAGGCGGGAGCGATGGATTCAAGAATATTCCCGGAAGCCAGTCTGCGCATGCTTGAAAAGATGAGCGGACTGAAGATCACCGTGATCGACAACGACGGAATCCTGCGCTACAAACAGGGACGTCCTGTTTTTTCCCAATACATTGCGTCCCACCGCAAAAACCCCGCCTGCCGGAACGGATTCGACAGCCGCTGCATCGACCATTGCCGGTTCGCCATGAACCGGAGGTGTCTGGAAGAATCGGAACCGTTCCTTTCCGACTGCTGGAAGGGATTGACCCAATTAGTGATCCCTCTGCGGCACGGGGAAACCTTCTATGGGATGCTGTATGCGGGACTCTGGCGCAGAAAAAACGCCGTCTTTCCGGAGGGACTCCCGAAAAGTTTCGGCAGGACATTTACACACGTGCCGCTTCTGGATGAAAAAAAGGCAAGGTCACTGATTCCACTTCTGGCGGTTCATGCGGACGGTCTGGTTGCTTATCTCCGGAAAACCCATGCCATCAATGATGAATATGACTTCAGAAGAAAAACGATCGAGGAGTTTCTGGAACGGAATTATCAACGATCTTTCGGCATTTCCGAACTGGCGGAAGCCCTCGGCCGGACTCCGTCGCATACCAGCGTGCTGGTCAGTCGCCTGTTCGGAATTCCTTTCACGCAGCTTCTCCGAGGGAAACGCATGGAAAAAGTGGAAAATTATCTGGCCTCGACCGACTTCTCCCTGCGCGAAATTGCGGCACGCTGTGGGTTTTCCGGAGAATTTCACCTCAATAAAGTGTTCAAGTCCGCGCGTGGAATTCCTCCTGGGCGTTTCCGGAGGGAATTCCGGGAAAAAACATTTCCTTCATAACCATCCCGGACTTTCATGTTTCCGGCCTGAATCCGGGAGGCGGCGGATTCTTCGTTTTACTATTTTTCTGCGGGATAAATGGCAGGGACCGTGCTGACCGCTGACGGAATGCCGCTGAAATTCGCCGACATATCCCCGGCGCCCCAGAGAAGCAGTTTCCAGTTGCGCGGAGTGCCGGACGGTGCGAATTTGACGGTGCGGGTCTGCACCGGGTCCATCGAATTTTCGTATTTCAGCCACGGAAGACGCGCCTCTCCGGCATTGACGGCATGGATGGTTTCCACGGTCTTGCCGGTGTCGTCAATCATCTCGGCATTGAACTTGCCCGGATGAATGCCGCGCACCCGGAACGTGAATTCCGAAGTCTTCGCCGGGATGGTGAAATAGAATCCCCTGGCGTTGCCGGTCTTCATGCTGGAATCCGGTCCCAGCAAGGCGAACACGTCATATGCGGGCGAGTTTTCCACATTCCAGATCGCCGTCATGTCGTCGTCGATGTTCAGCGTGATCACATCGCCCGCCTTCCCCGACACCGGGTAGACTTTCCGGAACGCCTTGGAAGTGGGATACTCTTCGCGGACAAGGATTTTGCCGTCCGGAGCCGTCAGGGAAAGACTTCCGTCCGTTTTGGATTCCGGACGCGAACCGTATTTTGTACGGACGACCGGGATTTCGGCGGCGTCTTTCTTAAGCCGGATTTTGAAGACCTTCCGATCTGGGCCTCGCAAGCAGAAATCCGGGTTCCTGTCCGAAAAAATCTGCTTGACGATGGAAGCGTTGTTATATTGATAGGAATGGTCCGGATGGCTGGCGTTCCAGCGGGAAAGGCCGTCGATCAGCCCCGGCACGGTGGCCATGTCCATGGAAAGCGCCTTGCCCGCGGCGTCCATTCCCTTGAAAGTGGCGCCGCTCATGACATCGGAAGCGATGTCGAACATTCTTGTGTCGTTGCTCAGGTTTCCGGCGTAGATCACGGCAGGGGAAATCAGCAGATTCAGGCCGGGGGCGCCGGCGTTGTAGGGTTTGCCGTCCCACGAAGCGCCGTAGGGCCAAGATTGTTCCTGCGGGTTCCAGGCGCTGACCAGCCAGTTGGCTCCGGTGACAATCGACTTCGCCGCGCGCGGATCCCCGGTGACGGCGTGGTAACGTCCGAGACCTTCCAGCAGGACGCCGATCAGATATGGACAGTTTCCGAAGGTGTCTTTATGTCCACCCGCATGATCCTTTGGGAGGACATGGGGCCATGCGCCTCCCTTTTCGAAGTTCTGCACATCCATGGCGGTGTCGGCGATATGCTTGCCCGCTTTGAGATAGGCCGGGTCGTTGAGCATGTCGTAAAGTCCCATGATGGCAGTCAGGCTCCAGCCCGCGGAACGTTCATGCGTGCCTAGTTCCTTGAAATTCGTGGACATGTAATTGCAGATATGTTCCCCGAGTTTCAGGGCGGAAGACATGACGCGGGCGTTTCCGTTCATAGCCCATTCATAGGTCATGCCGCGGCTCCACGTGTGGCCGTTCTCCGCCGAATAGCTGCGGTCGTAGACATGGGACCATGTGGCTCGTTTTACAGCCTGATAGCTGATTCCGGTGTGGCCGATCCCGTGCTGGGCGTTGGCTCCGATATAATAAGGATCCGGATAGGCGTGGACGATATCCACGTCGGCCTGATGCTGGGCGGCCAGCGAAGCGAGCCGGGCGGCGTCGCGGTTGCCGGTGCGGATGAAGTGGACGAACATGCCGTAAGCGAGGTCGTATTCGTTGTTGCCCCAGTTGCGTCCGCGTTCGCCGAACCAGTCGCCATAGTTCAGGAACCCGAATTCACGCTGGTGTTTCTTGAATGCATAATGATCTTTGACCGCCTGACGCATTTTCCGGTCGTATTCGTCAAAACTGTGGTCGTTGTCGGCGGAGGCTCCGGGGATCGCCTTCGTCAGGAAATACCAGCCGCGGTCAATGACGGGCACGACCGGGCGATTGGTTTCCGCAAGGGTGACGGACGCGTCCCTGCCGGAAAAGTCAAAGCAGAATTTTTCGGTGAACGACATGCCCCACTTCATGCGGTATTTCCCCTCGGCAAACGGGAACTGGAGGTAATACGGAAGGTCTTTTCCGAACTTCGGAGAGGGCTGTTTCGGCAGCAGTTCCAGACTCACTTTCCGGTCGTCCGCGTAGAGAGCCTTGGGATAACGCAGGGCGGCGTCGCGAATCGCCACATTAAAACGCTGTCCTCCCGCCTTGACAACGGCAGCGCCGGACATTTCACCGGGTTTGCCGTTCAGGGTGCGTTCATCGGATTGGAAAAAGCGTTTGAGTTTTCCGTTGCCGTCGACGCTGAATTCGGAAATCGGTTCGGCGGTGCGGAAATTCAGAGTCAGAGAAGTAAAATCGGTAAATTCATTTTTCAGATTCGTGTTGATGCAGGACAGTTCACCGTAAATGGCGGCGGAACCCCGGCGGAACCGCAGACGCGCCACATAGTCGGCGATGTCGCCGAGCTTTCCTTCCAGACGGAACTGCAACACTTCCGGTCCCTGTTCCTCGATCGCGATTTTGTTCAGGGTGCATTTGGCGACGCTTCCATCCTCCAGCACCAATTCCAGAGGATCGAGTCCGCCGATCTTTTTCCCGTTGCAGACCACGTCGCTGAACAGCTTGTCATCGACCTTCACGGTCAGCGGTCCAGTCGTCACGAGATAGCCGTTCCCCTCCTTGCGGAAGCTCAATTCACTTTTGCCGACGGGCGCGGCCGCTTTTCCTGCAACCACCCGATAGACGGCTTTTTCATTGGCTTTCAGAGGGGCCGTAAACTGAATCAGAACCCATTTTGCCGAACTGTCCGGCCAGGTCCCGGTAATTTCAAACTGCGCCGGGACTTCCTTGCCGGAGGGGGCAAGAACGCGGAGCTGTCCGGGCTGGAAAAATACCCCTTTCGGCAGGGGGAAACCGAATCGGACCGCCGCATCGCGTGCCACGCCGGCTTCTTCCAGCAGTTCCACGGGGACATCGAAATCCGCCGTCTTGTTGGGGGCGTCGGCGGTGGCAGACATGAATTTCGGTTCGGGAAGGTCGCGGGCGGGCTTCCGTTCTGGATCGCGGAGATGCCGCGCAACATGTTCGCCGGACAGTCCCTTATCCTTCAGCGGCAGGAGCATCACGGTATCCCCGTAATAGCGGTAATACTCCTTCGGCATATTGTCCGAAGCCCGCATCGGAGGAGGCGTATCAAAAGGATCGACCGCGAGCGGTTTTTCTCCGGGCTTGAGCGAAGGTCCGGCTTGCGCCTGGAAACGCACCTTCACCTCCTGCCCCGCGGTCAGGTTCAAAATCCGGGGCTGGGGCGAATCATGCGCGGCATAGATGACATTGCCTTCCGGCGTTTTTTTACTGAAGCCGGACGTCGTGCGCCAGTCTCCCGACAGTCCGGCTCCGCTGACGGCGATGTTTCGGTAAGCGGTCCAGGTCCAGACCCCGGAATCTTTGACGGCGGAACGCAGCGACAGGGTCGCCTTGCCGCTCTTTTCAGGAGTAAATGAAAATTCCAGATCGATCCAGCGGTCAGACGGCAGACTCGCCTCTCCCTGAAAGATCAGGTAAGTCTTTTTTTCCGTTTCGTTCTTGATCCAGGTCGGATAAACGCCCCGCAGATCCTTGGAGACGGTTCCGGCTTTGAGCGGGATTTTCTCGTTCCTGCCGTCGATATCCACTTTTACGCGTGACGGAAGCGGGGCGGCAATGCTTACGCTCGTACAGAGGCAGGCAGCCAGAAGCAGTAGACTTTTCATCATATCCTCTTTAGGTTTGATACATTATCTGTCAACAGGGCGGAGATTCCGCCGGAAGGCGTTTTATTTGAAAAGTTTCGCGATCGGCAAGTTCTGTTTTTCCGCATCTTTCACGAACCAGCCGGCCACCGCCGCAGCACCGGTCCGGTTGAAGTGAGTATCGTCTACGTGCAACCCGGGTGTTTTGCTCTTCTCTTTTTCTTTTTCGATTTGTTTGTCCCAGTACGAGGATTCGCCCATCTTGACATGATTGAATAGCTTCTTGCTTTCTTCCGCTCCCAGTTTCGTGTATTCTTCCCGTGTGATGGCATTCAAATCCACCAGGGCAATGCCGTTTTCCTTTGCCAGGGAACGGACAATATCGGGATATTCGCCCAGCGTGCTGACGGCTTTCCCGTCGTTGAACTGGCGGCGGCAGACCGAGGTGGCGAAAACCGGCGTCGCGCCGCGTTTTTTCGCTTCATTAGCGAAGAACATCAGATATTCACGGTATTTTTCGGGAGACGTGTATTGCCTATCCGAACTCTTTTTCTGGTCGTTGTGTCCGAACTGGATGATCAGAAAGTCGCCGGGCTTGATTTCATTCGCGAAACTCTCGAACTTGCTCCTGCCGGTTTTTTCATCCTTCTTCATGAACATGCCCGTGCTCCACCCGGAAATGGCCTGGTTCCGCACCTTGACTCCGTCCCTGCAGCGCTCCTGCAGCACCTGTCCCCAGCCGGTCAGCGGCTCACTGGTTTTCGGGTAACTGGCCATGGTGGAGTCCCCCATCATCCAGATGGATTGAGCGCAAAGTGCGGCGCCGGTGAACATGGAGAAAGCGACAATTCCGGTTTTCATGATCATTTTTCTTCCTTATTCTGATTGAATGGTAAACTGAAGTCTGAATCGATCGGGCGTCATTGCAATGGCGGCATCGACGCCTGTCATCTTTTCCGGCTCAAAAAGTCGGATTTGCATACGTGCATATCGGCAATCTGAAAACGCAGGTCACATTGCCCCCGACCGTCACCAGATTCGCCTTGGAGTTATGGCGATAAGCGACACGGCAGGTGCTGAGGGCCGGATTGATGTACGTGTCATCCGTCTGATTCAGCCCTGGGCCATTGACGTCTGAGTCGATCAGGTACATTGTCCGACTCGGACTGGGTAAACGCGACGCCTTGAAATATTGCTGCTGTGGAGTGCCGACTGCGTAAAATGTGGCATAGGGGTCAATCGCATAATTGAGACCGTAACTCAGGTCCGGAGTCGGAGATTTGTCCTTCTTCCAGGAAGGACATTTGTTGATGTTGGAGAGAGAAACCCAGTTCGCCGAAGTGACGCCGGGCTTGATGTTCTGAGTCACCCAGCTGTTCCACTGGTACCAGTTCACCATTGTGCCGGCGGTGCTCCCCACCTTTTGTCCAACCAGATAATCCTGGAAGGAGTCATGATAGTTGGCGAATCCAAGATACCATTGTTTCAGATTGTTGACGCAGACGGTTGCGCGCGCTTTTTCCCGCGCGGCGTTCAATGCAGGAAGCAGCATGGCCGCCAGAATGGCGATGATCGTTATCACGACCAGGAGCTCTATCAATGTGAATTTTTTCCTTTTCATCTTGCGTTTCCTCCTGTTTTATATGAGACTTTTCTTTTCTTCAAATTCATTCAATGCCATCACCATGTTTATTGCTTTCGCGAGATCCATGACTTCTCCGGCAATCTCCTCTTTCGGCATGCTGCAGATCCTTGCAAAACCGATCCGGATCATCCGGTAGATTTCCGGCGTGAAAATATTGTAGGCGGCGGATATTTTCGGGATCTCCGCCATGAACACGGAATCATAGCACGACTTCGGATCCAACCCCTTGGCAGCCGACGTTTTCCTGAATGGGATTCCGTAATGACTCCCGGCCACCATATCCTGTATTTTCTCCGAAAAAATGCTTTTTACCAGCTTTCTGACCAGATCCATATTCGTGCAGCTCTTCCGGAAACACAGCAGGTCCGCCCCGTGGATGTTGACATCGCGTCCGCCCGGGAACAGCGGCAGCTTGACCGCGCAAGCCCTGTAGTTCGGATTGTAATTTTTCAACAGACACATGATCTGGCGGACCCCGAACAACATGGCCGCCTCATTATTGCTGAACTTTTCGCAGTATCTTTCACTCTGGCAGGAAATATCGAGCATATCGCGCAATTCGATGTAGTATTCAAAAGCCTTCAGCCCGGCCGCATCGTCGAAGCTCGGACTGAATCCTTTCGCGCTGTCGAAAAGGGTTCCGCCGGCGCGGACAAAAAACGTCGTGAAACTTTGTATCTGGCTCTCCCAGTTGAAGATCGAATCCGCAGGAAAATGCTTTTTCAGGTAGCGGATCGTGTCCAGAAATTCGTCCCAGGTCCAGTCCTTCCGCGGAATGGGACACTTGCACCGTTTGAACACATCCACATTATACAGGATCACGCGCGGGGAAAAGACAATCGGCAGACCGCACAAACGCCCATTGATATAAAAGTCCTTCAGAACATGCATATAGAAATCCTCGCCGTCCCCGAAGCACTCCCGGAAGATTTCCGACAGGTCCAGATATTCATTGTGATGGCTCAGCAGGTAATGGCTGACGCGGATTTCCGCAAACCCCTGCTCAAACTGACGGCAGAGCCGGAGTCCGTTCGCCGTGCAGACGGGATTGACGATGTCTGTCAGCGCCTTGATCCGATCCCCCGAATAACAGAAGAAATTGTAGGGAAGCAGGCGGGCAGGCCAGTCTTCGGACACATAAGTCCCGCTCCGGGACACCGCATTCAGGATGCCGCACTGCACAAGACTCTCCACAACGGCCTGCACGTGAGTGAAAGACATATGAAGTTTCTCGGCAATTTTGCGCGCGCCGGGCAGGCGTTCCCCGGCCTTGACCTGATCGCTTTCGATCAGCTCAAGAATGTAGTTGCGGATCTGTATGTTTTTATCGTTCATGAAATCTTTCTTTTTCAGAACTGACTGTGTCAGTATTAATTATACATCAAAAACTGACCGTGTCAATAGGCAATCCGTTTTTTTTGATGAATTTTTCAGAAAAATTCTATTGCACCAGTGAATAATTTCCATTTCTGTCAAAGTGTCATGCAATACTCTCAATATTGCCGCGGTCCAGCCGCGAAGGCTGGTCGTGCAGAACCCGAAATCTCCCGCCCGGAGCGGTTCCAACCACTCAAGGACGAGAATTTGCCGAAACGGCAAGTTCGAGAGCTCCGGGCGTCCCCAAATGCAACCTCACGGGAGCGGCGGCGATACGCTTCTTCATCGCGCGTTTACCTGCGGAGAAACCACCGCCGCAAACAAAAAGGACATGATGTCTTCGCGGCATCCGCAAAGTTTTTGCAAAAATTTCATGAATCGCATTTGAAATTGCCAACGTTGGCAACTATAGTAATCCGCGGAATCCCGGATAACGATGCGGGGCCATATACAAAAAGGATGAATGAAATGAAGAGAAAGAAGTTTGTGCAAGTCGGCACCGGCGGCCGGTGTGCAATGTATCTGGAAGCCATGTGCGGCGATTTCAAGGACGTGGCAGAACTGGTCGGTCTCTGCGACTCCAATTCCATCCGCATGAATTACTGGAACAAGCATCTCCAGAAGAAATTCGGGATTGCCCCCCTTCCCCAGTTCAAGGCGCATGAGTTCGACAAGATGATCACGAAGCTGAAACCGGACACCGTGATCGTCACCAGCATGGACCGCACCCACCATCAGTATATCTGCCGCGCCATGGAACTCGGATGCGACGTCATTTCAGAAAAGCCCATGACCGTCGACGCCGAAAAGTGCCAGCAGATCATCGACACCATCAAGAAAACCGGCAAGCATCTGACCGTCACCTTCAATTACCGCTACGCCCCCCATGCGACGAAAGTCAAGGAAATTCTCCAGAGCGGGATCGTCGGCGACATCACCAGCATTCATTTCGAATGGCTCCTCTCCACCAGCCACGGCGCGGACTATTTCCGCCGATGGCACCGCAACAAGAACAACTCCGGCGGACTCCTGGTTCACAAGTCCACCCACCATTTCGACCTCATCAACTGGTGGATCAACTCCATGCCCGAGATCGTCTTCGCGATGGGCGACCTGAAGTTCTACGGCAAGGAAAACGCGGAAAAGCGCGGCATCACCGAATTTTATCAGCGCGCCCGCGGCAGCGCCATCGCGGCCAAGGACCCCTTCGCCCTTCATGTGGACCCGAAGGATGAGCGTCTGATGGGGCTCTACTACAACGCAGAAAAGGAAGACAGTTATTACCGCGACCAGAGCGTCTTCGGCGACGGCATTTCCATCGAAGACAACATGGGCGTCATGGTTCGTTACGCCAACAAGGCGGTCATGACCTATTCCCTCAACGCCCACTGCCCGTTCGAAGGATACCGCGTCTGCTTCAACGGCACCAAGGGCCGTCTGGAGCACAACAAGCTGGAAGTGGCCGATCTGGCCGACCATGCGGACGACTTCAATCAGGAACCCGGCCATCTGGAACGCCGCGACGTGCGTGTCGCGTCCGTGCCGGAAATCATTTTTCAGCCTCATTGGGGCGTTGCGCGCGAGATCAAGTATGAAAAAGTGGAAGGCGGACACGGCGGCGGCGATACGCTTCTGCTCAATCACCTGTTCCGCGGCGTGAAAAAGGATCCGTTCGGACTCGCGGCCGGATATCTGGACGGCGCCAAGTCGATCCTCACCGGAATCGCCGGCAACATCTCGATGAAGACCGGACTTCCCGTGAACGTCAAGGAGCTTGTCAAGTTCTGAGAAGCACTCCCTGGCAACAAACGGCCCGCGCGGTATGACAACATACGGCGCGGGCTTTTTCATGGCAGATTCTCAGAGGCTTCCGGCCCCTTTGCAGAAATTCTCCCAGCCCGGGAAATTCCACTTCACGGGAAAGTCACGGCACTGTTTCGGCTTGACCCCCTGAATCCGGCAGCAATGTTCCACTCCATCATAATAGAAACAGCTGCCGTCCTCCTTTTCAAGAAGGGAGAGACTCCGGCGGTCGGGAGTCAGAAAAGTAAAGTCACGGATGAAGTCTTCCACAGGGATTCCGAGATGATCGGCAATCGCGCGGATTTCCTCTTCCGTGACCCGGACCGGCCCCTCCCATCGGCAGCATGCGCCGCAACGGGCGCAGCGGAACGGGAGCGTCATATTCAGTCGATGATCAAGGTGTAGTCGTTGCCGAGAAGGTCGTAGAAGAAAATTCCGCAGACGAAGTCGGCGATATTGAGGGGATGAATCGCGGCTTTCGCGCCCACCAGAAGCGACGCGCCCGCTTCAAGGCACCAGTAGTCTTTGACTTTTTCAACCGCGAAAATGCGGTCGGAAGGAATCTGGAAGCCGTCATACTGATACCAGTAGGGAGGCAGATTGCCGTAGGTGTATTCGCGGGTCTCGTCTCCGATTCCCATTGCCAGGAAATACGCCTGATAGCCGCTGTTGAGGGAAACGCCGTAGGTGCGGTTGAAATCCTTGGAAAGTTTTCCGGAGGGACCGATGCCCGCGCCGATGCCGAATGCATGAGTCAGGCGGAATCCGCACTTGGCCGTTGCGCCGGTTTCCACTTCAATCGAAAAGATGTCGAACAGGTCGACGATCCGGTTCGGGATATACATGATAACCTTGTCGGTGATCGTCTTGTCAAGAGACGGTTTTTCCGCATCCTGCGCGTGAAGGGTGGCGGTCGATGTGAACATGGCAAAGGCAATGAACGCGGCGGATACAACTTTTTTCATGATTCCTCCCGGATTGGCTTCATAAATGTTTTCATAGTAATTCTTTATTGACTGCGTCGTTCCGAATGCATAAATATAACAGTGCTCCTTTCAGATTGCAACATTCCCGCGTCAGAGTTTTGAAAAAAAACATGGATTCGGAAGAAAAAGACACTTCGGACGGTTGCGATTCATGAATTCAGCGCTATGTTAAAGGATTTTATGATGTTGTGTTCGGGTGAATTATAAAAACAATCCAGAGGGAGATTTTATGAAACCGGGTGATATCGGGGCAGTGATTTTTCTGGCGCTTTATGCCGGCGCCGTGTTCTTTTTTCCATGGACAGTCGAGCCCGGAACGGGAAAAGTCGTATGCGGAGGTCTGGAACACGGACTGGAAAATTTCGGAAAATTCACCTCGGTCTATCCGTATCTGATGGGATTCTTCAAAGTCGGACTGCTCGCCACCTTCGGGGAAATGCTCAAGACACGGCTGAAAACCGGTTCGTGGAAAGTCCCCAGTCTGTTGTGGCGTTTTCTCGTCTGGGGAATGACGGGACTGCTCTTCACTTTCGTTTTCGCCCTCTTCGCCAAAGGCATTGCCTCCCTGATGGGCACTCCGCTGCTGTTCGGTGAAAAACTGCTGCCCGGCAAAGAACCGTCCGGCTTCTGCCAGGTTCTTCTCTTCGCGTTTTCCACTTCCTGCGCTATGAACCTGATTTTCGCCTATCCCATGATGCTCGGGCATGAATGGTTCAACGAAGTCATCAACCGGAAACGGTTTGTAGGCGGCGCCGAATTTCTGGAACATGTCAACAAGCACATCTGGGGTTCCTTCATTCCCAAAACGATCGTCTATTTCTGGATTCCTGCCCATACCGTGACCTTCTGTCTGCCCGGTAACTACCGGGTCCTCATGAGTGCGGTCCTCAGCCTCGTTCTCGGAGCGATCCTGACTTTCAAGGCGAAAGCATCCCAAGCGGCCCCCGGTAAAGCCGCATAACATTATTTATATTCATTTTTGTTGAAAGGCAAAAGTATGTTCTGGTCAAAGGAAATCGAATTGATGGACCGTCCGACGCTGGAAAAACTCCAGCTTGAACGGCTCAAGAAAACGCTGGTGCAGGCGGCAAAGTCCCCCTTCTATTCCAAAATTCTCACGAAGAAAGTGATCTCGTCCATCAAATCCCTCAAGGATATCCAGACGATTCCATTTGTGGCCAAGCCGGAACTGCGGGAAAACTTTCCCTACGGCTTTCTGGCCGAACCGCTCTCGGAAATCGTCCGGATGCACTCCTCTTCCGGCACAACGGGAACCCCGACCGTCGTGTTCCACACCCGCGAAGACCTCGCGCACTGGACCGACCTCACCGCCCGCAGCATGTACATGGCCGGACTCCGCAAGGAAGATGTCTTCCAGAACATCATGGGCTACGGTCTTTTCACCGGCGGGCTCGGGTTCCACTACGGTGCGGAAAAAGTCGGCGCGATGGTCCTGCCGACCGCCGCGGGCAACTCCAAACGCCAGATATGGTTCATGAACACCTTCCGCACAACCGCGGTTCACATTCTGCCCAGTTACGCGATGCGCCTCCACAGCTTCTTCCCCGAAGCCGGGATCGATCCCGGAAAGGATCTTGCCCTGAAGATCTTCTTCATCGGTGCGGAGCACCACTCCGAAGGGCTCCGGCAGCAGATTCAGGAAGCGTTCGGCGTCAAGGCTTTCAACTCCTACGGCCTCTCCGAAATGTGCGGACCCGGCATCGCGTTCGAATGTCCCTACCGCAATGGAATGCACCTGTGGGAAGATGAATACATCATGGAGATCATCAATCCGGAAACCGGCGAGGTCCTTCCGGACGGTTCCGAAGGCGAGCTGGTTCTGACCAGCCTCTGCCGGACCGGCATGCCCCTCCTCCGTTACCGCACGCACGACCTGACGAAAATCATCCCGGAATCGTGTCCCTGCGGACGCACCCACCGGCGTCTCGCCCGGATGCGCGGACGCTCCGACGACATGCTGATTCTCAACGGCGTCAACATCTTCCCGCTCCAGATCGAATGCGCCATCATGTCGGTTCCGAACATCGGTTCCAACTACATGGTGGAAATCGACAAGGAGGATTTCCTTGACCGGATTCACATCAAGCTGGAAGTCAATCCAGGAAATTTCACCGGCACCCTCGAAAACATGGAAGCCATGCGCCGGGAACTGGTGGAAGCGGTCCGCACCGAACTGGGACTGACCCCGAGAGTGAGCCTGCTGGAACCCAACTCCATTCCGCCATGGGAAGGCAAAGCCAAGCGGATCGTCGATCTGCGGAAAAACGAATACAAATCGGAATGATTCTCCGAAACGCCGTCAGTCAGAATGACGGCGTTTTTTTTACCGCGAAGGAAGGTTCTCATGAAAAAAGGTTTCTTTCTGATTTTTTCCGCGGCATTGCTTCTTCTGTGCGCCTGTCATTCCGTTCGGAAGCCCGAAGACGAAGCCATCGTAAAAGGGGTCTCCCACACCGCGCTCAGCCGTCCGGAAGGACCTTGGGAAATCCGTGTCATCCGGATTGCTCGCGACGCGAAGGTTTCCATCGAAATGGTGATGTCCCATGACACGCTGTCCGGACGCGAACGCGTGTCCGATGCCGCCGCGCGGCTTGAGAAGCAAAATAAACATGTCATCGCAGGCGTCAACGGAGATTTCTACTTCATTGGAAATCAGGAGAAGGAAGGGCTTCCGCTGGGACCGTCCGTTTCCTTCGGGCGTCTCTTCACGTCCGGACGTTCCCATGGAGCGTTTTATATCGA
>Ga0209373_10000880_pt1 | contig 40712 bp, 41 predicted proteins | sample Higcelweek5metaG_FD_187173 | JGI IMG/M metagenome (GOLD analysis project Ga0209373, IMG submission 187173) | Freshwater pond sediment microbial communities from the University of Edinburgh, under environmental carbon perturbations - High... | ecosystem: Environmental > Aquatic > Freshwater >... | reverse complement strand
CCTGTAGCGCAGCATGCCGACGATCTCTGCCTCGCCCAGATCGACCATCAGGCGCACCGGCTCGCCAAAGCCGCGCCCACGCGGCAGCTTGTCAGCCCCCAGCGTATAGAATTTGCCGTTGCTGGCGAAGATCAGCAGCTTGTCCACCGTCTCCGCATGCAGGACAAAGCCTTCCTTGTCGCCTTCCTTATACTTGGTCTCCGCTGTCTCCGCGGGGCCAAGATGCTTGGAAACCGCCCGGATCCAGCCCTTTTCCGACAGGAAGATGGTTAGCGGCTCCCGCTCGATCATGGCTTCCACGGGCACGGCCAGGTCAGCTGGCGCCTCCCCGATCTCCGTCCGCCGTTCGCCCAGTGCGGTGGACCGACCGAATTTCTTGTCCATATGCTGAACTTCGGTGCGGATGGCCTTCCAGCGCTTGCCCTCATCCTCCAGCAGACCGGCCAACGTGGTGCGTTCCGCCGTAAGCGCGTCATGCTCCTTCCTGATCTCGAACTCCTCCAGCCGGCGCAGGGAGCGCAGCCGCATGTTCAAGATGGCTTCGACCTGCACATCGGTCAGATCGAAGATGCGTATCATTTCCTTCTTCGGCTCATCCTCTTCCCGGATGATGCGGATCACCTCATCCAGGTTCAGATAGGCGATCAGGTAGCCGCCCAACACTTCCAGCCGGTGGTCGATCTCCCCCAGCCGGTGGCGCGACCGGCGGACCAATACCTCCTGCCGATGGTCCAGGAAAGCCCGCAAAACCTCGTGCAGATTCATGACTCGGGGGATCAGCCCGCCATCCAGCACATTCATGTTCAGGCTGAACCGGGTTTCCAGGTCCGTGTTGCGGAACAACTGTTCCATCATCACGACCGGATCGACATTCCGGCTCTTCGGCACCAGCACCAGCCGGATATCCTCCGCCGACTCGTCGCGCACATCCTCCAGCAGCGGCAGTTTCCGCTCGGCCAGCAATTCGGCGATCTTCTCTACCAGGCGCGATTTCTGCACCTGATAGGGGATTTGCGTCACCACCACCTGCCAGGTGCCCTGAACCAACATTTCCTTGGTCCAGCGCGCACGGGTGCGAAAGGCACCGCGCCCGGTGCGATAGGCCTCGATGATGTTGGCGCGGCTTTCCACCAGCACACCGCCGGTGGGGAAATCCGGCCCGCGTACCCAGCTGACCAGTTCATCCACCGTTACCGGGCGGCGCTTTTCCGGGGCGGGCAGCAATTCCCGCTCGATGATCAGGTTCAGCGCCCCGCAGATTTCGCCGACATTGTGGGGCGGGATGCTGGTGGCCATGCCCACGGCAATGCCCGCCGACCCGTTGGCCAGCAGGTTGGGGAAGGCCGCCGGCAGAACGATCGGTTCTTCGCCATCCCCGTCATAGGTGGGGCGGAAATCGGTGGCGTCCTCCTCGATCCCCAGCATCAGGGCCTTGGCCACCTCGGTCAGCTTGGCCTCGGTATATCGCATGGCGGCAGCGTTATCGCCGTCGATATTGCCGAAATTGCCCTGGCCTTCCACCAGCGGATAGCGGCTGGCGAAATCCTGCGCCAGCCGCACCAGCGCGTCATAGACGGACTGGTCGCCATGGGGGTGGAATTTACCGATCACATCGCCGACCACGCGGGCCGATTTCTTCGGCATCGTGTTCGGGTCCAGCTTCAGCTGGCTCATCGCGAACAGGATGCGGCGATGCACGGGCTTCAACCCGTCGCGCACGTCGGGCAGCGAGCGGGAGACGATGGTGGATAGCGCGTAGGACAGATAGCGCTCGCCCAATGCATCGGCGAGGCGCTTGTCCACGATCTCAAAAGCAGCGTCGGTCATGCGCCATCCATACCAGATATGGTTTGCTGACGGGTATAGCGTTCTACGAAGCGCCGCCGGGCCGGCGGCAGATCGACATGGCGCTGGGCGAAGACGAAACGTTCCAGGAAATGGCCCGTCAGGTCCAGCCCCTGTTTCACCTCCTCACGCCCACCGGCGGAGAGCCCCAGCAGAAAGGGCGGCAGCGCCAGCAGCTTGTCCTTGAATGGTTCCGCCGCACTGGTGCTGACGGCACGACCGGTGCGGGGGCTGACATGGGTCAGCGTCTCATTGCCCAGTACACCCAACTCCCGCCCCGTGGCGGCACAGCGGGAAAAATCCAGGCCGAATCCGGCCTCCTCCAGTAACCCCACCTCCCACCTCACATAGACCTCCGCCCAGACATCCAGCGGGAGCGCATCGAACAGGGCGAGCGTCGCCTCGTAAAGGGCGGGGTGCGGCTCGCGTTCCGGCAGAATCGTGTCCACCAGAGCGCAGGCCGAAATCAGGCAGGCCAGCCGGTCCGGTTCATCCAGCACCAGGGCCGCAGTGGCGCGTTCCAGTTCCAGCGCGTAATGGCCCAACTGATCGGAAAGGCGGGCCCGCCAGTGGGCGGCGACACGGGCGCCCGGTTCCAATGCGGCGCGATGGCGGCTGGACTGGCCGCCATGAACCAGCCCGGCATGGCGGCCATGGTCGCGCGTTAACAGCACCGCCAGGGCGGCCGTCTCCCCATATGGGCGCGCAGAAAGCATGATTGCCTGATCGGTCCATTCCATGATCGGCAACTTAATATAAATCCGAACAAAAGCGAACATGCGTGGATATGGCTGGGGCGGATGGTGTAGCATGTGAACAAATTTACTGCTTGTCCGGCCCTACATCCTTGCCCGCCTCCTCCGAAGACGACATGGCTCAACGCTATATGCTGGCGGCTTTCGCCAGCGGCGAAGCCGTTTGGGATTGGGATCTGGGGACAGACAGCCTGTTCCTCTCCCCCGGCTTCCTCGCCTTCCTGCCGGCACCGGCTGACGGTGTCATTGCGTCCGCCGGCTTCTGGTTCGCCAACGTGCATCCTGATGACCTGCCCTGGCTTGAGGCGACCTTACGTTCACCCCATCTGCTGGCGGGCCGCCGGCTGGTGATCGAACATCGGGTGCGCAACCCCGGGGGCGGCTGGACTTGGTTGATGCTGCGCGGCGCAGCACAGGCGGGGCCGGATGGCGAGGTCAACCGGTTGATCGGTACCGCCATCAACATCACCGAACGCAAACACGTCGAGGAAAACCTGCGCCTGTCGGAAGAACGTCTGGCCCTGGCGGCGGCGGCCACCAATGACGGGCTTTACGATTGGAACCTGCGCACGGACCGCCTGTATTATGCTCCGCGCTGGAAAGCCTTGATCGGCCACGGTGAGGATGAGATCGGCGACGGACCTGAGGAATGGCTGAACCGGGTCCACCCGGAAGACCTTATCTGGCTGCAGGCAACCCTGGATGCCCAGGTTTCCGCCGGCGGCAAACCCTTCCAGATCGAATACCGTATCCAGCATGCCAACTGCGGCTGGCGCTGGATGCTGTGCCGGGGCATCGCCGTGATGGATGCGTCGGGAGAACCGCTGCGCCTTGTCGGCTCCCAGTCCGATATCACCGATCGCAAGGTGGCCGAAGAACAGTTGCGCGTCAGCGAGGAACGTTATGCCCTGGCGGCCCAGGGTGCCAATGACGGGTTGTGGGACTGGCGGATCAGTGACGGAGAGGTTTATTACTCTCCCCGCTGGTCTGACATGCTGGGACTGCCCTATGGCGAATGGGTGGGCACGATCGAGGATTGGTTCGCCCTGGTCCATGCCAGCGATCTGCCGGGCCTGCGCGCTGCCTTCTCCCTGCACCTGTCGGGCGGCACCGACCATCTGGAACAGGAAGTGCGAATCCAACATGACAGCGGGGGCGAGTTATGGGTGCTGATCCGGGGTGTCGCCATCCGGGATGCCATGGGCGATGCCGTGCGCATGGCCGGATCAATGACCGATATCACCGACCGTAAGCGCGCCGAACAACAGATATTGTTCGATGCCTTCCATGATGGGTTGACCAGCCTGCCCAACCGCTCCCTGCTGCTGGACCGCATCAGCCAGACCTTGGGCCGCCGCCGCCGACCGGATGATCCGCCCTGCGCTGTCATCCTGTTCGATCTGGATCATTTCAAGCGGGTCAACGATAGTTTGGGGCCCCTGGCGGGGGACGAGGTTCTGCGACTGCTGGGCCAGCGGCTGGAACGGGAACGCCGGGCCGGCGATACGGTCGCCCGCATCTCCGCCGATGAATATGCCGTGCTGATGGACGGGGTGGTGGATGTAAAGGCGGCCCTGTCCGCCGCCGCCCGGCTGGCCGTCTGCATCGCCGAACCGCTGCAGCTGGTCAGCGGGGAACGGGTGGTGCTGACGGCATCGGGTGGCATTGCCATGTCGCACACGGGCTATCATCAGGCTGCCGACATGCTGCGCGATGCCAGCCTGGCCATGTTCCGCGCCAAGGGGGACGGTCGCAACCGGGTGGAAGTGTTCGACGATGCGCTGCGGGCGCGCGCCATGTCGCGCCTGCGCACCGAGGCCGATTTGCGCCAAGCGGCCGACCGGCGGCAGCTTATCCTGCATTACCAGCCCATTGTCCGCCTGTCCGATGGTGGAATCGCCGGGTTTGAGGCACTGATCCGCTGGAACCATCCCGAGCGCGGCATGATCGCCCCGTCGGAGTTCGTGCCGCTGGCAGAGGATACCGGCCTGATCCTGCAGATTGGTCGCTGGGCACTGGACGAGGCCACACAACAACTCGCCCGTTGGCAGCAGACCCATGACAGCGGCCTGTTCATGAGCGTCAATGTCTCCGGTCGGCAGATGCTGGACGACGATATCGTCACCCATGTGCAGGCCGCTGTCGCCGATTCCGGAATCGCCCCGCAGACCCTGAAGCTGGAAATCACCGAAAGCCTGCTGATGGACGATCCGGCCCGGGTGGCCGCCCTGATGCAGCAGATCAGCGATCTGGGTGTCGGCCTGTCGCTGGATGATTTCGGCACCGGCTATTCCAGCCTCTCCTACCTGCACCGCTACCCTGTCTCCACCTTGAAGATCGACCGCGCTTTCGTGCATGGCACCGGCCACGGCGACCGGCGGGAGGAGATTTCCCGCATCATCCTGATGCTGGCCCGCAGCCTGGACATGGATGTGGTGGCGGAAGGAATCGAAATGGCAACGGAGGTGGATTTCCTGCGCGGGCTGCATTGCCGCTACGGCCAAGGTTTTTACTTCTCCCGCCCGCAACCAGCAAAAGAAGCCGAGAGGTTGCTGTCGTTGCCGGGATTGCCCGTGCCGGGATAGGAAATATCATCGTCGCAGCCAGTGTGCCTCTGGTGGGCGGCGATGTTCCCAGCCTTCCCGTTCCAGTTCAGGTCGCCCGTCCTCCGTCGCCGGATAGCCCAGGCAAAGATACCCAACCAGTTGCCAGCCCGCCGGCACATTCAGCAGCACGGTGACGGTATCAGGGTCCAGGATGGAAACCCAGCCCAGCCCGCCCCCATGGGCGCGAGCCGAGAGCCATAGGGTGAAGATCGACATGGCGGCGGAATAAAGCACGGTTTCCGGCATGGTGCGCCGGCCCAGACCGTGGCCTTGTTCGGGATCGGTTTCGGCAAACACAGCCAGATGCACCGGCGCTTCGACCAGCCCCGCCAATTTCAGGCGGGCATAATCGTTCCCACGTCCGGTTTGGGCCTGCTCCACCAAGGCATCGGCGTTGGCATGGCGGAAATCATCGATCACCGCCTGCCGCCGGGCCGCATCCTCCACAATGACGAAGCGCCAGGGTTCCGACAGGCCGACACTTGGCGCAAGACAGGCGTCGGCCAGCAGTTGTTCCAGCAAACCGTCGGGCAGCGGGTCGGTCTTGAAATGGCGCACATCGCGGCGCCAGCGCAACAGCTGGCGGAACCGGTCGCGGAAATCGGCATCGAATTCCGGCATATGCCGTGCCCCTATCTCAGCCGTAGAGCTGTTTGGCCCTGATTTCGAACGCCGCCACCATGCGTTTCACCGCCTCGTTGAACAGGGCGCCAATGATGGTTTGCAGCATCTTGTTGCGGAATTCGAAATCCACATAGAAATCGACCACGCACCCCAATTCATGCGCTTCGAAATTCCAGTGATTGTTCAGGTGATGGAACGGCCCCTCCACATATTCCACATGGATGGAAAGCCTGTCGGGGTCCAGCGTCACCTTGCTGGTGAACTTCTCCCGAATCAGCTTGAAACCGATCACCAGATCGGCCCAGATCAGCCGTTCCTGCCGCTTGCGGATGCGACAGGCCACAGCCCAGGGCAAGAATTCCGGGTAACGCTCCACATCGGCGACAAGATCATAGAGCTGCTGCGGCGTGTAAGGCAGTACACGCCGCTCGGCATGGGTCGGCATCTCTCTGGCGCTCCGTCTGATACCAGCAACCCGCGTTATAGCGACGCCTGACCCGTCGCCAGGGCGACGATGTTGATAGCGGGTGCCTGTGCGGCCAGCTTCGCCTCCCGCGCGGCGCGCAGCTTCCGGAAATCGTCCCCGGCATGATAGGAACTGCGGGTCAACGGGCTGGACGACACCATCAGGAAACCCTTGCCCCGAGCAATGGTTTCATAGGAGGCGAACTCCTCCGGTGTGACAAAACGGTCGACCGCCGCATGTTTGGGCGTGGGCGCCAGATACTGGCCGATGGTCAGGAAATCCACGTCGGCGGCGCGCAGGTCGTCCATCACCTGGCCCACCTCCTCCTTCGTTTCCCCCAGACCGACCATGATGCCGGACTTGGTGAAGATGGAAGGATCAACATCCTTCACCCGTTGCAGCAGGGCCAGCGAAGTGAAATAGCGCGCACCCGGACGGATGGTCGGGTACAGGCGCGGCACGGTTTCCAGATTATGGTTGAACACATCCGGTCGCGCTTCAGCCACCAGTTCCACCGCCCCGGGCTTGCGCATGAAATCCGGCGTCAGGATTTCGATGGTAGTCTTTGGCGCCGTCTGGCGGATGGCGCGGATGGTGCGGGCGAAATGGTCGGCACCGCCATCGGGCAGATCGTCACGATCAACCGAAGTGATGACGACATGTTCCAGGTCCAGCCCGCCCACGGCCTCCGCCACCTTCTCCGGCTCATGCGGATCAAGCGCCAGCGGCTTGCCGGTAGCAACATTGCAGAAGGCGCAGGCGCGGGTGCAGATGGCCCCCAGGATCATGAAGGTGGCGTGCTTCTTCTTCCAGCATTCGCCGATATTGGGGCAGGCCGCCTCCTCGCACACGGTGTGCAGCTTCAACCCGCGCATCAGGTCGCGGGTTTCAGCATATTCGCGGCTGGTCGGCGCCTTCACGCGCAGCCATTCCGGCTTGCGCAGGATCGGGTTGTCCGGACGGTGCGCCTTTTCGGGGTGGCGGACGCGGGGTTCTTCGATCGTCATGGGCCTGACCTTGGATTGACTTGGGCCCCAAGATAAGGCGTCAGGGGGCAGGAACCAAGGCCGGTGTGCCGCCACCCTCCCCCGCAGGCTTTGCAGGTGTGGCAACCGGTTGCGGCGTCAAGGCGATTTCCGCTTTTAAGGCCAGATGGTCCGATCCGAACGGCGGCAGCCGCTCAACCCCGAGGGCGGAAACGCCGGGAGTTCCCAGAATATGGTCGATCGGAATACCGGTGAGAATCAGGGGGCCAGACGGCCAGGTGGGGCCGGTCTGGGCAATGCGGGTAACGCCGCCATGGCGTTCCAGCTTTTGCATCAGGGGTGACCAGGGGGCGGAATTGAAATCGCCCGTCACCACGACAGGCGGCGGCAATGTGGGCAGGTAACGTTCCAGCCAAGCCCCCTCCCGCGCCTGGAAAACCGGATCGAAAGGCTGGGCCAGATGGGTGGCGACCAGCGTGAAATCGCCTTGCGGATGATGCACCCTTACCGCCAACGTCGCCGGTGATCCCTTGAGATCGGCCCAGGGGCTGTTCTGTCGCAGCAAGGTGACAGGCCAGCGTGACAGAATCAGGTTGGCGCATTCCGACTCCATACAGTCGGTGCGGTAAGGCCAATGTCCCTCCAACGCCGGCACCCAGGGTTCGCTCAGACCCTTGAAGGTTTCCAGCAATACGGCAATGTCAGGCTGTTCCCGGTTCAGCATCGCCGCAACCTCAAGCGGCGTGGGATTGTTCTTCCAGATATTGGCATGCAGCAGGGTAATGTGCAGCGGACCGGTCGGGCGGTCTTGTCCCGGCGTGAGAAGGGTGGGCAGCACGGACCACAGGTTAAGCGTCAGGATCAGGCCGGCAGCCAGCGCCAGCAGGCGGCTGCGCAGCCAGAGACCGCCGCCTGCCAGTCCCAAGGCCAGCCAGAGATAGCCGATACGCAGATGTTCCAGCGGTGCGATATCTGGAATGACCGATTCACCCCAAAACGGTGCGCTGGCGGCGGCAAGGCTGATCGCCGAAAGCCAGGCCAGAACCAACAGAACACGGCGCATTCACTCTTCCATGACTGACTGCAACTTGGCCGGCAGCCATGGCTGCCGACCGGGAGTATTAGCAGATCGAAGTCCCTGCGGCAGCCCCCGAAAACCCAGCCCCATCGGGGAATGGAACGGATTTCCGATGCAGAAACGTATAATATGGGCAGCGTCGGCCAGCAGGCCGGACGCGGGATGGGGGTTATCATGCGGATACTTGGTGTCGCCCTGACGGGTGTCGGCATATTGCTGCTGTCCGCCTGCTCCGTCATCGGGGCCACCGCCTCCGTCGCCGGGTCGGTGGTAGGCACAACAGTGGATGTGGCAACGACAGCCGTCGAAACGACAGTGGATGTCGTCACCAGCCCGGTCAGCGATTAAGCGACCGCCCTATTCCACGCCGAACAAACCCAACTGCCAGCGCATCTGTTCGTCCGTCATCGGGTAATCCACCCCGTTGCGGGCGTTCAGCAGTTTGGTGGGTGGCAGGCCGGCTTTCAGTTGCAACAGGCGGGCGCAGCGCATGGAAAGCCCTGCCCGCCATGCCAGTGCCGTGATGGCGCGGGCGCTTTGCGTGTCGATGATACGCTGTACCAGATCGGTGGACAGGTCGGCGCGGAGCGCCAGGGCCGCGCGGGCGAAGCCCTTGTCCCCCCAGGACAGCGCATCCCACACCACCTCCTCCGACAATTTGCCTGTCGCTTTCAAGCGCTGGGCCTTGGCGTCTGCCGGTTCCCGTTTCACATAATCGCGCGCCCATTCCAGCCGGCGCTGCGTGACGGCGACAATTTCCTGCCGATCCTCCCGGTCGAAGCCGTGAGCCGCCAGTTCGCCCCGCACACTGCCGTCGACAATGCTGGAGAGTTTGCCGCGCAGACCCGCCGGCAACAGCGGTTTCACCGCCGGCGCCTGCTGGTTGGCAACCGCCAGCCGACGTTCGACCAGCCCATCCATCCCCTGATCAGACATGGCGGCCCCTGGATTGGCCAACAGCGTCACCGTCGCCACACGGTCGCCTTGGGCCGCGACGGCATCGGCCACCGGAGGCGACAGCTTGTCCCGCCGGGCAATCGCCTCCAGCACCCAGGGAATCGGCTGGGCACCGATGATGGCGATCAGATCCTGATCCGGCAGGTTGATGCATGATCGCAGGATGGGTTCCGCCACTTCCCGCGCCACGTCGCGCGCCAGGGTGGCAATCAGGGCTGGCGGGGCCACCGCCACATCGCGCAGCGCACCCGCCACGGCTGCACGCACGCGCACCACCTGATCGGCAGCCAGCATGGTCAAAGCGTGCAGGGTGACATCGCGCAGGGCGGCGTTTTCTGCCGCCGACAGATGTGGCAAGGCACGGGCCAGCCGGCGGGCCAGCATGACGCGCACATCCACATCCCGATCACGCGCCAATCGGGGGGCAACCTGCAAGGGCGTGGCCTCATGCATGGCTACGGCCCGGCGCACCGCGGGGTCATCATCATCGGCCATGTAAAACAACAGCTCCGGCGCCATATCGGGCCGTGCAGCCAAATCCGCCCGCACCTGTGGGTCGGGGCTGGTGGCCAGACGCTTGGCATCCTCATAGGCCACCAGGGCGCCGGGCTGGGCGGGCCTGTCCGGGTTGTCGGTCATGGAATGTAAGGGCAAAAGAAACGCAGGAGCCGAACCATAAGCCCACGATTACCCAGCCGGACCCAACTTGCAATCGGTATAACGGCAACCTTGCACGTCGTGATGTCGTAAAACCAGCTGCATAATCGAAATAAACCCCTGGCACCATCGTTGATGGAATCTGTTGGGGGAAAGCATGAAAAATCTTCTGATCGGCACGATCATGATTGCAGCCTTCGCAGTCCCGGCCGACGCGGAAAGCCCTATTCGGCTGCGGGCGGATAATTGGTGCCCCTATAACTGCGCACCCGGAGACGAAAAGCCGGGCTATATGGTGGAAATTGCCCAGACGGTCTTCGGCAAGGACAAGCTGGATTACCGCTTGATGCCGTGGAGCCGGGCGGTAGATGCCGCCCGCCAGGGCCAGTTGGAGGCAGTGGCCGGCGCCACCCGGGCCGACGCCCAGGGTTTTGTCTTCGGGACGGAACCGATGGGCATGTCCGTGAATGTGATCATCACCCGGCGCGGCAGCAATTTCCGTTACAAGGGGCAGGACAGTCTGGCCAGCTTGAAGCTCGCTGCTGTACAGGATTATTCCTACGGCGATGAGATCGACGCCTATATCGCCGCCAACCGCGACAAGGTGGACCTGCTTTCCGGCGACGACGTCACGGTGCAGAACCTGCGCAAGCTGCTGGCCAAGCGGGTGGATGCGGTGATTGAGGATATGAACGTCGCCGAATATTCCCTGGCTGCCCAAGGCATGGACGGGCTGGTGGAGATCCAGCAGATCGACCATGCCACGCCGCTCTATATCGCGTTTGCCCCCGGCAACCCTGCCGCGCCGGAACAGGCCCGCAGGCTGGATGAAGGGGTGCGCAGCCTGCGCCGCAGCGGCGCGTTGAGCCGGCTGCTGGCCCGTTACGGGCTTGGCGACTGGGCGCCGCTGATGGCGGCTGCCCCCCAACCCTGACGGCAAAAGGTGGTGCCTCTCCCGTCGGGCAAGGCAGGGTCCAGGCCCAGGGGGCTTGCGGGCAAGGGGGGCGACCCGTTAGGTATCGTCAACCCGTTACGCCGCACAGCAGCAGAAGCCGATGACCGAAGGCCCCCTTTCCGTCTACCGCGCCCGCCGGGGCACCGGCACCCTGAAGGCGGATCCCGCCCAGGAACTGGCGGCAGAAAAGCTGCAAAGCCTGTGGCACGCGCTGAAGGACTATAAGCCCGCCAGTGGCCAGACCGGCTGGCGGGCCCGGTTCGGCCTGACCCGCCGGCCCGACCCCGCCCCACAGGGCCTGTTCATCTATGGTGATGTCGGGCGCGGCAAATCCATGCTGATGGATCTGTTCTATGAAACCGTGCCGGTGGAACAGAAGGTGCGGGTGCATTTCCATGCCTTCATGCTGGAAGTGCATGAACGGCTGCACGCCATCCGCCGCGAAGGCTCCGTCGCCCGCAAGGGCGGGGATGAGGTGGTGGAACTGGCCAAGCAGATTGCCTCCAAGGGTTGGCTGCTCTGTTTTGATGAATTCCACGTCACCGACGTGACCAACGCCATGATTCTGGGCCGGCTGTTCACTGCCCTGTTCGACCAGGGCATTGTGATGGTGGCCACCAGCAACTGGGCCCCCGATGACCTGTATAAGGATGGCTTGAACCGCCAGCTTTTTCTGCCCTTCATCGCCCTGTTGAAGGAAAAGCTGGATGTGCTGCATCTGGCGTCGGAGCGGGATTACCGCCTGGCCCGGCTGATGGGCGCCAAGGTCTATCATTACCCGCTGGGCCCCGCCACCAGCGCCGCCATGCAGCGCACCTTTGATGATCTGACCGATGGGCAGGCCCCGGAGCCGGTGGAACTGATGGTGCAGGGCCGCAAGGTGGCGGTGCCGCGGGCATCGCGCGGGGTGGCCTGGTTCAGTTTCGATGATCTGTGTGCCAAGCCGCTGGGTGCCGGTGATTATCTGGCCATCGCCACGCATTTCCATACAGTGCTGATCGACCATGTGCCGAAATTGTCAGACGCACAGCGATGAGGCGAAACGTTTCATGACGCTGATTGATGCGCTGTATGAGCATAAGGTGAATGCCGTGATCGCCGCCGAGGTGGCGCCTGAACGCATCTATGCCGAGGGCAGCCATGCCTTTGAATTCCAGCGCACCGTCAGCCGCATGATGGAAATGCAGGCACGTGACTATCTGGAACGCCAGCATCTGACGTGACAGGGGAAAGCCGGTCGATGGCCGAGGTGAAAAAACGTTCCCTGATGATCGCCGGTCACCCCACCAGCGTGACGCTGGAAGAACCCTTCTGGGATGCGCTAAAGGAACTGGCAGCGGCGGAGCAGATCGCCATCAACGCGCTGGTGGAACGCATTGACGCGACGCGCTCCGGCAACCTTTCCAGCGCCATCCGGGTGTATGTGCTGGAAGCGTGTCGCCGCCCGTCTACTTCTTGAAAAACGCCTGGGCGGCAGCAACGGAGGCCTGTTTACTCTGGATCATATCGCGGGCACGGGTGATTTCCGACTCCAGCGCTGCGATGTAATCCTGCAGGTCGCTGATCGACAGGCCGTTCAGATCCACCGGCTTTTTCGGGATTTTGGTGGGCAACAGCTCATCCAGATCAAAACCCATGGCCCTTTCCCCTTCCCTGCCTGTTTGCTGCGAAATGGCGCACAGCGCACGCTGCCATTCTGCGCTATGCCACCACAGCGGCGCAACCGCCTGGAAGGAGAGAAATGATGCCGATACCCCAGACCATGCGCGTGGTGGAAATCCAGCAGCCCGGCGGGCCCGAGGTTCTGGTTATCTCCCATCGCCCGGTACCGACCCCGGCGGTGGGTGAAGTGCTGATCCATGTGCGGGCGGCGGGGGTGAACCGGCCCGATGTAATCCAGCGCCAGGGCCATTACCCGCCCCCGCCCGGTGCCAGCGATATTCCAGGCCTGGAAGTGGCCGGCACCATCGCCGCCGTGGGTGAGGGGGTGAATGGCTGGGCGGTGGGTGACAGCGTTTGCGCCCTGCTGGCCGGTGGCGGATATGCCGATTATGCCACCGTCCCCGCCGTGCAGTGCCTGCCCATCCCAGCGGGCCTGAGCCTGGAGGAAGCAGCCGCCCTGCCGGAAACCGTGTTCACCGTCTGGTCGAACGTGTTCGAACGCGGGCGCCTGCAGCCGGGTGAAAGCCTGCTGGTGCATGGCGGTACCTCCGGCATTGGCAGCATCGCCATCCAACTGGCCAAGGCGCTGGGCAGCACCGTCTATGCCACGGCGGGTGGCCCGGAAAAGGCACGCGCCTGTGAAACCTTAGGCGCCGATCGCGGCATCGACTATCGGGCAGAGGATTTCGTCGCCGTGGTCAAGGAACTGACAGGCAAGCGCGGCGTGGATGTGGTGCTGGACATGGTGGGCGGTGATTATCTGCCCCGTAATATCGAGTGCCTGGCACCCGATGGCCGCCACGTCACCATCGCCTTCCTGCACGGGCCGAAGGCGGAAATCAACCTGGCCCCGGTGATGCTGAAACGCCTGACCCTGACCGGTTCCACCCTGCGGGCCCGGCCTGTGGCGCAGAAGGCCGCCTTGGCGGCGGCGGTGCAGCAGCATGTCTGGCCACTGGTGGCAGCGGGTCGGGTCTGCCCCGTCATCCATGCCCGCTTCCCGCTGGAACAGGCGGCCAGCGCCCACCGGCTGATGGAAACATCCGGCCATATCGGGAAAATAGTGCTGATCCTCTGACACAAGCCTTCAGAATCCCGTGGCTTGTGGCGCGGTGTGACGCTATAGGTGGTTTGCACGCTGTCTTGTCCGTCCGGTTGGCTGCGCGGGGCCCCTCCCGCGCACGACGGGCGGCTTTTGCGTTGGCGCAAGCTTTTAGAAGTGCCGGGGCGATCCCGGCGTCGCGTTTTAGGAGGAAGCATGGCACTGCCCCTGATGCCGAAGGCCACCGCCATCTGGTTGGTCGAGAACACCGGTCTCAGCTTCGAGCAGATCGCGGAATTCTGCGGTATGCATGAGCTGGAGGTGCAGGCCATCGCCGATGGCGAGGTGGCGGTTGGCATGGTCGGCCGCGACCCGGTGGCCGGCGGTGAACTGACGGCGGAAGAAATCGCCCGCGCGGAAAAGAACCAGGATCTGAAGCTGCGGATGCGCCATCAGGATCTGCCGCAACCGGTCGCCCGTTCCAAAGGCCCGCGCTATACGCCGGTGACCAAGCGCGGGGACAAGCCGGATGCTGTGGCCTATCTGCTGAAGGCCCATCCGGAACTGTCGGATGCGCAGCTCTGCAAGCTGATCGGCACCACCAAGCCGACCATCGCCGCCGTGCGTGACAAGACCCACTGGAACGCCGCTAATATCAAGGCGCGCAACCCGGCACTGCTGGGCCTGTGCACCCAGCGTGAATTGGACGCTGCCTTGGAACGTGCCCGCCGCGGTCGTCCGGAACTGAACCAAGCCGACGTGAACGTGCCGGATTACGAAAGCGGCGATGAAGAGGACGCGGCCCCGATCCGGGGTTGATGCAGGCAGGATCGACGATCAGGTCTGAAAAGCGGCGTCTGGGTTGCCCTGGACGCCGCTTTTCATTACCCCCTCCGCCAAAAGGCGGATCAGGCCTTTGGCGGGGGCGACAAAGCCCCCTGCCCTTCCCATCTATGACTGCATTGGCAGTTCCAGCCCGCTCAGGGCGGTGGAAACGGGAAGGACCAAAAGAAGATGAGCCTGGAAAAGCTGTTGGGTTCCCTGTTGCAATCGGGCCTGTCCCGGCATGTGCTGGGTGGCAAGAAGAAGAAATACAAGCACAGCTATGGGGGCAGCGGGCTGGGTGGCATGGCCGGCAAGGCACTGGGCTCCAAAGGTGGATTGGCATTGCTGGCCGGCATCGGCATGGCCGCCTATGAACAATATCGCCAGCGGCAGAATCAGGGCAGCTACAAAGGCTATGCCCCGCCACCGCTGCAGCCATCCTATGGCAGCACGTATCAGCCGCCCTTTCAGCGTCCCTGGCAGGGCCACACCCCCACTCCACCCGATGCTGACCTGTTGCTGACCGCCATGGTGGCGGCAGCGAAGGCCGACGGCACACTGGATGCCGAAGAACGGTCGCGGCTGGAAAATTATCTCACCGAATCGGGGGCTGACCGGCAGGATTGGGCGCATCTGGACCAGTTGATGCGCCAGCCGGTGGATCTGGATGGGCTTATCGCCCGCGTGCGTGACCCGGTGACGGCAACGGAGGTCTATGGTGCCGCCTTCCTGGCCATCGATTTGGACACAGCAGCCGAACGTGCCTTCCTGTCCATGCTGGCCGCCCGGCTTGGCCTGGATGAAGGAACGGCGCGGGATATCGAATCCCGGTTGATGGCGTAAGAAAACAGGGAGGGGCGGTGCCCTTGACGGCACCGCCCCCTGTCCCCATCACACAAAATCGCTGCCTTTGGCGGCGGCGGCGCGATATTCCGCCGTCATGCGGGCCACCAGTTCCGCCACGCTGGGCGCATCATGGATGGTGCCGATGCCCTGGCCGGCAGACCAGATATCCTTCCAGGCCTTCTTCTTCGACCAATCCTCGATAGACAGGTTGGGATCGGCCTGCCCGCCGCCGATCGCCTTCGGGTCAAGGCCATTGGCGGCGATGCTGGGCCCCAGGTAATTGCCGGGAATACCGCTGAACATGGGCGTATAAACGATATCCGCCGCCGACCCGTCGATCAGCATCTGCTTGTACCCGTCAGAGGCATTGGCCTCCGCCGTGGCGATGAAGCGGGTGCCAATATAGGCAAAATCCGCCCCCATCACCTCCGCCGCACGCACCGACTCGCCCGAGGATATGGCACCGGCCAGCACCACCGGACCGTCGAAGAATTCCCGCACCTCGGTCAACAGGGCGAAGGGCGACAGGGTGCCTGCGTGGCCGCCAGCCCCGGCGGCCACCAGAATCAAGCCATCAACCCCTGCTTCCAACGCCTTCCTGGCGTGGCGGATGTTGGTGACATCATGGAAGACCAGCCCACCATAGGAATGCACCGCCTCCACAATCCCGGTCGGCACTCCGACAGAGGTGATGATCAGCGGCACCTTGTGCTTGACCATCAGTTCCACATCCTCCCGCAACCGGCTGTTGGATTTGTGGACAATCAGGTTCACCCCGAACGGGGCCACCGGCTGGCCCGGATGGGCCGCCGCATAGTCGGCCAAATCCGTCGCGATGCGGCCCAGCCATTCATCCAACTGGCCCGGCTGGCGGGCATTCAGGCTGGGGAAGGTGCCGACAATGCCGGCCTTGCATTCAGCCAGCACCAGTTCAGGATAGCTGACGATAAACATCGGCGAGGCGATGACGGGCAGCGACAGCTTCCCTTTGAACAGGCTGGGCACGGACATTGGCGGGCTCTCCCTTATCGGCTTATCGGTGGGGCGGCATTTTAGCACGCTCGTTCGCATCGTGCCAGAAAGGGGACGGGGCTTGTCAAGCCGGGCGATGCCACGGGTTCACCGTTCCTGCGCGCCATGCCAGATGCGCAGGATGCGGACGGCATCGCCGGTCAGTTCGTAAACCAGCACATAGGGGGGAACCACGGTCAGTTCACGCAACCCGTCAAGCCGGGCCCGTCCCCGCCGGGGAAATGTCGCAAGGCTGTTGCCGGCGGCATAAAGCGAGCGCACGACACGGGCAGCGGCAAAGGGGTTATACTGGGCAATATAGCTGGCATGGCCCGATATATCGGCAAGCGCCGTCCTGGACCATTCCACCATGGTGACTATTTGCCCGAGAGTGGCGGCGGTGGGCGCTCAGCACCGGTTTCAATGGCGGTCGCAAGTTCCAGCAGCCAAGCCGCCACCACCTCATGCGGCACGGTGCGCCCGGCGTCAAAATCGGCGCGCGCCTCCGCGATGGCGCGGGCAAAGCGCTCCTCATCCACCCAGTCGAAGATCGATTTTGGTTCAGCCATCCGGGGATGATTACAGTTTTTGCCGACGCGCACAACAGCGCGTATTCCCCTGCCTGTCGACCACCTGATGATCATCACCTGCGCAATTATCTCGCATCTTCACCCCTGGTGCGCGCAGCTTTCGGTCGCTACCATGCGCGCAATCTGTCCCGTCAAATGGGATGCGAGCATAATGAGGAGAGTTGGGTAATGGCCGGTATCGAGAAGCGCATCACCGAGGAAGAGGCCCTGTTGCTGCACAGCAGTGGCAGGCCCGGCAAGCTGGAGGTGACGCCGACCAAGCCGATGGCGACACAGCGCGATCTGTCCCTGGCTTATTCCCCCGGCGTGGCCGCGCCCTGCCTGCGCATCCATGAAGATCCCAGTCTGGCTTATGATTACACAGCCAAGGGCAATCTGGTCGCCGTCATCTCCAACGGCACCGCCGTGCTGGGCCTGGGCGATCTGGGGGCGCTGGCGTCCAAGCCGGTGATGGAAGGCAAGGCCGTCCTGTTCAAGCGTTTCGCCGATGTGGATGGTATCGACCTGGAGGTTGATACCCGCGATGTTGACCAGTTCATCAACGCGGTGCGCTATCTCGGCCCCAGCTTTGGCGGCATCAACCTGGAAGATATCAAGGCACCGGACTGTTTCATCATCGAACAGCGCCTGCGCGAGTTGATGGACATTCCGGTTTTCCATGACGATCAGCATGGCACCGCCATCATTGCTGCCGCCGGCCTGTTCAACGCCGTGGAAATGACCGGTCGCCGGATCGAGGATACCAGGCTGGTGATCAACGGTGCCGGTGCCGCCGCTATTGCGTGTGCGGAACTGTTCAAGGCCATGGGCCTGCCGCCCGGCAATGTCACGCTCTGCGATACCAAGGGCGTGATCTGGAAGGGCCGCACCGACGGCATGAACCAGTGGAAATCGGCCCATGCCGTGGTGACGGATGCCCGCACCCTGGCGGATGCGCTGGAAGGTGCCGATGTGTTCGTCGGCCTTTCGGCCAAGGGTGCCGTGACGCCCGCCATGGTGAAATCCATGGCGCCCAACCCGATCATCTTCGCACTCGCCAACCCCGATCCGGAAATCACCCCGGAAGAGGTGGCATCCGTGCGCGATGATGCCATTGTCGCCACCGGTCGGTCGGATTATCCCAATCAGGTCAATAACGTGTTGGGCTTCCCCTACATCTTCCGCGGCGCGCTGGATGTGCGGGCCAGCACCATCAATGATGCGATGAAGGTCGCCGCTGCCAAGGCGCTTGCAGCCCTGGCGCGCGAAGATGTGCCGGATGAGGTGGATGCCGCCTATGCCGGCCGCCGCCTGCGCTATGGCCCGGAATATATCATCCCGGTGCCGTTCGACCCGCGCCTGATCGTCACCATTCCCGCCGCCGTGGCCCAGGCGGCGATGGATACCGGCGTGGCGCGCAAGCCGATCGTCGATATGGATGAATATCGCCGCGCCCTGCGTCTGCGCCTGGACCCCACGGCGGACAGTCTGCAGATCATTGCCGAGCGCGTGCGCAACAACCCCAAGCGCGTCGTCTTCGCCGAAGGGGAGGAGGAACGCACCATCCGCGCCGCCATCGCCTTCCGCTCCGGGCGTTACGGCACCCCGGTGCTGGTGGGCCGTGAACATGTGATCCAGGAAAAGCTGGTCAGCTTGGGCATGGCCGGGATCGAGCCGCTGGAAATCCAGAATTCCACCTTTGGCCAGCCAACCAACGAGCGTTATACGGAGTTCCTCTATCGCCGCCTGCAGCGCCACGGTCACCTGCACCGCGACGTGCAACGCATGGTAAACCAGAACCGCAATGTCTTCGCCGCCTGCATGGTGGCAACCGGCGAGGCGGATGCCATGGTGACAGGCCTGACCCGCAGCTTCTCCGTCAGTTTCGAAGATATCGAGCGCGTCCTGGACCCGCAGCCCGACCATATTGTATTCGGCCTGTCGGTGCTGGCGACCCGCCAGCGCACCGTGTTCATTTCCGATACCACGGTGCATGAACGGCCTACGCCGGAACAGTTGGCCGATATCGCCATCCAGTCGGCGAAGATGGCGCGACAGATGGGGCATGAGCCGCGCGTGGCCTTCCTGTCCTTCAGCAATTTCGGCCAGCCGATGCGGGCGCGTGCCGCCCATGTGCGCGAAGCCGTGGCGCTGATGGATGGGCGCAGCGTCGATTTCGAATATGACGGTGAAATGTCGGCCGATGTGGCGCTGGATTATGATCTGATGAAGCGGCTTTACCCGTTCTGCCGCCTGTCCGGTCCGGCCAATGTGCTGATCATGCCGGCGCTTCATGCCGCCAATATCGGCGCCAAGCTGCTACACAAGTTCGGCGGTGGCACGCTGATCGGCCCGTTGCTGATCGGCATGGACAAGCCGGTGCAGGTGGTGCAGATGGGCGCCAATGCCAGCGACCTGACCACCGCCGCCGTGATGGCGGCGCATGACGCTTTGGTAAGGTGACCAGACCCTTCATATTAAGTTTCTGTGATCCCGCTGACGGCATAGGGCTGGAGGTGATATTTCCTCCGGTCCCGCTTAATGGCGGGATCATAAGAAACAACGGGTCTATGCGGGGCGGTTGAACGTGGCGAAAGGTTGGCAATTGGTCCGCCCTGTGCGGTTTACGATCATCGGCCTGTCACTGGCCGCTCCGACCGTCATTGCCACCATTACCTTGATCTTTGCCGGGCGCCTGTCCCTGCTGGTGGGTATCGGCATCAGCCTGTTTGTCATCGCCGCCGCCCTGGCGATCCTGCGGCTGATCCACCGTGACACCAATCGGCTGGTCCATTACGCCGATGCGCTGGGGGAAGCCAAACGACCGGTTCCTGCGCCCGAATTCGGCTCGGTTTCCGCTATCGCCATTTCCGGCGCGCTGGCCCGATCGCACCAGCAATGGCTGGACCGGGACGGGGCCGATGCCGGACGTGCCGCAGCGGCGGAGGCGGTGCTGGAGACCCTGCATGATCCGCTGATCCTGCTGGCGGGCGAACGCGATGTGTTGCGCGCCAACCAGGCCGCCCGCGCCCTGTTCGGTGAGCGCATGGTGGGCCGCGATCTGGCCGGCAGCGTGCGCAACCCGACCCTGCTGGAAGCGGTGGATGCCGTGGCCGCTGGCGGCGCGTCACGCACAGTGGAAATCCTGTTGCCTGTGCCGGTGGAACGCACCCTGCAGGCACGTGTGAAGCCGTTCCAGCCGCTGGGCGCCGAAGGCCCGCGTCAGGTGCTGCTGACCCTGCACGACATCACGTTGCTGAAACGGTCCGAACAGATGCGGGCCGATTTCGTGGCCAATGCCAGCCACGAGTTGCGCACCCCGCTTGCCGCCCTGATCGGTTTCATCGAAACCCTGCGCGGCCCCGCCAAGGATGACCGGGAAGCGCATGAACGGTTCCTGGGCATTATGTTCGACCAGTCCAACCGCATGTCGCGGCTGGTGAACGATCTGCTTTCCCTCTCCCGGATCGAGATGGATGAACATACCCCACCGACGGTGGAGGTGGATGTGGCGAAGATCGTGCGCAATCTGGCGGCGACGCTGGAATTGCGGGCAGCAGCGCGCAAGGTGAAGCTGCGGATCGAGGGGCCACCCGCCTTGCCTTGCGTAATCGGGGATGAGGATCAACTGTCCCAGGTGTTCCAGAACCTGATCGACAATGCGATCAAATATGGCAAAGAGCAGACGGAGGTGACCGTCAGCCTCTCGATCAACGATCCCGGTACAGCCGCCGGTGCGATGGGAAGCAATGCTGCCCTGGCTGGGCGCATCACCCGCGGGCCTGCCATCTGCGTGGCGGTAACCGACCGGGGCGAGGGCATCGCCCGCACCCACCTGCCCCGCCTGACGGAACGTTTCTATCGCGTCGACCCCGCCCGGTCGCGCGCCTTGGGCGGAACCGGGCTGGGGCTGGCCATCGTCAAGCATATCGTCAACCGCCATCGCGGCAGGCTGATCATCGACAGCGAAGTTGGCAAAGGCAGCACCTTCACCGTGCTGTTACCGGCGGTGAAAGCCGCCGTGGAAAGCAATGCGAAGAAGGCGGGGTAAGGGCAGCCCCCTTCCCTAACCCGCCCAGCGCGCCGCCAGATAGCCCGCGCCCGCCGTGATGGCGGAAACAAAGGTACCCCAGGCCATATCGGCCAGCGAAACCGCCACCGGCCAGCCCTTTATCGTCGCAAGGTTGGTGATGTCATAGGTGCCGTAGGCCAGCAGGCCCAGCAACGCGCCGTAAAGCACGGCCTGCCATAGCCCGGCCCCCCGCAGGGCCGGCTGAACCGCGAAGAAAACGATTCCGGCGACATAGGCCAGATAAAACAGGGTGGCGATGCCCAGTTGCGGCGGATCGCGCAACAGATCGCCCAGTTGCTGGGCATAAAAGTCGCGGGCCACATGGCCTAGCCAAAGATAATCCAGCGCCAAAAAAAGCAGCAATCCGCCTGCATAGGCGGCCAGAATGGCCTTCATACAAAAACCCCATCAGAAATAGCCCGCGTGCCTTCAGCAACGTAGGGCGTTCCAATGGGGTTCCAACTTTCGGAGCGGATTTACATCAATCTGCCTTGATCGTGACCGACCAAGGCAGATTTCATATTCCCTCAAGCCGCGGGTGCCCGCATCCGCGGGCTTGGCTCGCGCCGCCATGTGCGACGGGCCGGTGGTCGCCGGCCTCCAACCTGCCTAAAGGTTAATTTTTAGGCAGGTTGGTATTACATCGTCGTCTTGGTATCCAGCGCATAGCCGGCGGAACGGACAGTGCGGATCACGTCCTGGTCGTCCGTTTCGTTCAGGGCCTTGCGCAGCCGGCGGATATGCACATCCACCGTCCGCAGTTCAACGTAAACATCATGACCCCAGACGATATCCAGCAACTGTTCGCGGGAGAAGACGCGCCCCGGATGCTGCATGAAATGGCGCAGCAGAGCGAACTCCTTCGGTCCCAGATGGATATCACGGCCACCACGGCGCACCCGGTGGGCCGCCAGATCCATGGAGATGTCGGAGAAGCGCAACAGTTCCTCCGCCAGGGCCGGGGCGGCGCGGCGCAACACGGCGCGGATGCGGGCCACCAGTTCCGTCGGGCTGAAGGGCTTGGACAGGTAATCGTCGGCCCCGCTGTTCAAGCCGCGCACCTTGTCCGCCTCCTCCCCCCGCGCCGTCAGCATGATGACGGGAATATCGCGGGTCTTGGGGTTACGGCGTAGCTGGCGGCACACTTCCAGCCCGCTCATCAGTGGCAGCATCCAATCCAGCAACACCAGATGTGGCGTCCGCTCATCTGCCAACAACAAGGCCTCTTCGCCATCATTAGCGGTTATGACGCGGAAACCCTCGCGCTCCAGATTGTAGCTCAGCAGGGTAACGAGGTCGGCCTCGTCCTCCACAACCAAAATCAGCGGCTTCAAGGCGGAGTTCATGGGCGGTTCCAGTCAAACGGGGCGGGCGAACGCGCAGAAAGTGGAATGATCAGACCTTGGCAACCGGATCGACCACATCGCTGTCCAGCACAGTGAAGCTGGAGCGGTCACCCTTGGGGCGCTCGGCATTCAGCGGGTGGCCCTTCACCAGATAATGGATATTCTCCGCGATGTTGGTGGCATGGTCGCCGGCACGTTCCAGGTTCTTGGCGATGAACAGCAGGTGCGTGCAGGGCGTGATGTTACGCGGGTCTTCCATCATGTAGGTCAGGACTTCGCGGAACAGGCTGGTATAGAGATCATCCAGCTCCGCGTCGCGGTGCCAGGCAGCGATCGCCTTTTCGACATCGCGATCGATATAGGCGTCCAGCACTTCCTTCAGCATTTCCTGCACCAGCCGGCCCATACGCGGGATGGCCGTGGCCGGTCGCATGACCGGCAGTTGGGCGAGCGCGATGGAACGCTTGGCGATATTGGCAGCGTAATCGCCCGTCCGCTCCAGATCAGCCGAGATTTTCAGCGCCACCAGCACTTCGCGCAGATCAACACCCACGGGCGCGCGCAATGCCAGCATGCGGATGGCATCATGTTCGATCTGACGTTCGAATTCATCCAGGCGAGCATCGCCCTGCATCACCTTGGTGGCGCCTTCGACATCGCGGCGACCAACGGCCTGCACGGCGGCTTCCACCTGCGCTTCCACCACGCCACCCATCTGGGCAATCTGGTTGGACAGGCGTTGCAGCTCCATCTCGAAGGATTTGACGGTGTGTTCGGTGACCATACTTGGCCCCTCTGGTTGGCTGCCATCCCACCCTGCCGCCATCGGGGCATGGGTGGGATGGCGCGTCGGCAATCGGGACGAATACTTGCAGTGCCGCCTCAGCCGTAACGACCGGTGATATAGCCCTGGGTGCGTTCGTCACGCGGGTTGGTGAAAATTTCTTCCGTATTGCCCACTTCCACCAGATCCCCCAGGTGGAAAAAGGCCGTACGCTGGGAAACGCGCGCCGCCTGCTGCATATTGTGCGTCACGATGGCGATCGTGAAACTCTCACGCAGTTCGTCGATCAGCTCTTCGATATGCGCGGTGGCGATCGGGTCCAGTGCCGAGCAGGGCTCATCCATCAGGATGACCTCCGGGCTGACGGCCACGGCGCGGGCGATACACAGACGCTGTTGCTGACCGCCGGACAGGCCGGTACCCGGCTCCTGCAGGCGATCCTTCACCTCATTCCACAGCCCGGCCCGCTTCAGGGAGCGTTCGACGATCTCATCGAATTCATCCTTGCGGGTAGCCAAGCCATGCAGCTTGGGCCCGTAGATGATGTTGTCATAGATCGATTTCGGGAACGGGTTCGGCTTCTGGAACACCATGCCGACACGGGCACGCAGTTGAACCACGTCCAGACGGGGGTCATAGATATCCTGGTCATCCAGCAGAATCTTGCCTTCCACACGGCAGATGTCGATCGTGTCGTTCATCCGGTTCAGCGTGCGCAGGAAAGTGGACTTGCCGCAACCGGACGGACCGATCAGGGCCAGAACCTCGTTCTGATAGATATCAACATTGACGCCGTGCAGGGCACGCTTGGCGCCATAGAACACCTTCACGTCGCGGGCCGACACCTTGATCGGCTGAGTGGAGGCGGCTTGCTCGGGTTTGTTCAGGGTCATGCTGTCCATGATTACCACCGCCGTTCGAATTTCTTGCGCAGCCAGATGGCCGCGCCGTTCATCATGATCAGGAAGGCGAGCAACACCAGGATCGCGGCCGAGGTGAGCTCGACGAAACCACGCTCCGGCTTGTCAGCCCAGATGAATATCTGCACCGGCATGACCGACGAACTGTCCAGCAGGGAACCCGGCGCGGCCGTCACAAAGGCGTTCATACCGATCATCAGCAAGGGCGCCGTTTCACCCACAGCATGCGCCATGCCGATGATGGTGCCGGTCATGATGCCGGGCATCGCCAGCGGCAACACATGATGCACAATGGCCTGCAGGCGCGACGCCCCCATGCCGAGTGCCGCCTCGCGGATCGACGGCGGCACCGCCTTCAGTGCCGCCCGGCTGGCAATGATGATGGTGGGCAGCACCAGCAGACCCAGCACCAGACCACCGACCAGCGGGGCCGAACGCGGCATGCCGAAGAAGTTGAGGAACACCGCCAGACCCAGCAGACCGAATACGATGGAAGGCACGGCCGCCAGATTGTTGATATTCACCTCGATCAAATCGGTCAGCTTGTTCTTCGGTGCGAACTCTTCCAAGTACACCGCCGCCGCCACACCCATCGGCAAAGAGATGGCGATGGTGACCAGCATGGTCAGCAAGGTACCCACCGCAGCACCGAACAGGCCGGCCAGTTCGGGATAATTGCTGTCGGAAGAGGTAAAGAAGGTGCTGTTGAAGGCGGTCTTCAGGTGGCCGTTGGCTTCCATCCTGTCCACCCAGACCAACTGCTTATCGCTGATCGGGCGTTGGGCTTCAGGCAGGGTGCGGTCGATACCGCCCTTCAAGATCTGGTTCACCCCGTCAGAGGTGGGGATCCAGATCTGCACGGTCTGGCCCACCAACGACGGATTTTTGTCCAGAACCTTGCCAATGAAGACACCGGCAACCGGGCTGATCAGCCCGCGCAGGTCTCGCTTCTCCAGGCGCCCGGTCACATCCGGGAATTCCTTGTAGATCGCCTCGCTGGCCAGCGTCTGGAAGGCACCGCGATCCCATTCCGCCGGAACACCGGTGCCCTTGGGATCGATGATAGCCGCATCCAGCGTCACCTCAAGACGCATCTCCGTCTGCCAAAAGGCGGAAACGCCCCCCTTCAGCAAGGTGAAAAGCAGGATGACCAGCATGATACAGGCGAAGGAGATCGCCAGGATGCCGTAGATCTTGAAGCGCCGTTCCGCCGCATAGCGCGAGCGCAGACGCTTCATGGCTGCATCGCCAGTGTGTAAGCTGTTGGTCACGGGAGTGGCTGCCTGCATCGGCTCTGCGATCTCAGTCATATTTTTCCCGGTATTTCTGGACGATCCGAAGGGCGACAACATTCAGAACCAGGGTCACAAGGAACAGGACCAGGCCCAGGGCGAACACCGACAGGGTCTTGGCGCTGTCGAACTCCTGGTCGCCAACCAGGATGGACTTGATCTGCACCGTCACCGTGGTGACGCTTTCCAGCGGGTTCATCGTCAGGTTCGCCTGCAGGCCCGCCGCCATCACAACGATCATCGTTTCGCCAATGGCACGGCTGACGGCCAACAGCAGGGCGCCGACAATACCCGGCAAGGCCGCCGGTATGACAACCTGCTTGATCGTCTCCGACCGCGTGGCCCCCAGCCCCAGCGACCCGTCGCGCAGCGACTGCGGCACCGCCGTGATCACGTCATCGGCCAGGGAGGAGACGAAGGGAACGATCATCACACCCATCACCACACCGGCGGCCAATGCGCTCTGCGAGGAGATGGAAATACCCAGCATGGCACCCACATCGCGGATGAAAGGGGCGACCGTCAGGATGGCGAAGAAGCCATAGACCACCGTTGGCACGCCAGCGAGGATTTCCAGGACCGGCTTCACCAGCGAGCGCACCTTTCTGGGTGCATATTCGGAGAGATAGACGGCCGACATCAGGCCGACCGGGGCCGCAACCACCATGGCGATCAAGGCAATCAGCAGGGTGCCGGTAAACAACGGGATGGCGCCGAAGGATCCGGACGAGCCGACCTGATCGGCGCGAATGGCCGTCTGCGGGCTCCAGTGCAGGCCGAACAGGAATTCCGTCACCGGCACCTTGGTGAAAAACCGGATGCTCTCAAACAGCAGTGACAGAACGATGCCAATCGTCGTGAACACGGCGATCGTGGAGCAGAGGATCAACAGCCAGTTGACAATCCGTTCCACATTATTGCGGGCACGGAAATGCGGGTTGATGCGCGACCAGCAATAGGCGAGCGCGCCGACCGACATGGCGAACACGGCACCGAACAAGGTCCAGTTGGCCAGATTGCGCAGACTGACCAGATGATCGGCCGCCGGCTGGATCGCATCGATCACCGCCGGGTTGACATACAGGGCCTGACCGACAGCCAGATTGTTGATGTTGATCAACAGAAGCTGGCGGTGTGTTTCCGTCAGCGCCGCTGTCTCCTGCGCGATATTCGCAAGCAGGCTTTGCAGATCGTTCGGCGGCAGCATGACCTGCGCCCAGCCTTCGATCTGCTGCTGCGAGAGCCCTTCCAGAACCAACCAGTTAATGGCCGGCCCGCGCAGGGCCATCCAGACCAGCACCAGCACCAGGGCCGGAAGCGCCGCCCACAGCGCCATATAGGCACCGTAGTAATTGGGAACGGAATGCAGGGTGGCAATGCTACCGCCGGCGACGGATACGGCCCGGCTGCGCCCCATCACGTAACCGATGGCGGAAAGCAACAGCAACAGACCGACGGTGATCGTGGCTGACATGAAGGATACCCGTCCGCAGTCAAAAGGAGATCATCGTCACTGTAGGTACGGGAAACCCGCGGCGACCGTAAGGTGCCGCGGGAGCCCGTTACCAGATGACAGCCTTGCCTTAAGAGGCGGGCTTGGCCATCGGGGTCAGCTTCAGGGCGGCCTGCTCGGAAGCCTTGCGCTTGACATCCGGCAGCGGGATCAGGCCCTTGTCGGCCAGATAGCCTTCGCTACCCATGGCGCGTTCAGAAGCGTACTCGCCGATGAATTCCTTCAGACCCGGGATCACGCCCATGTGCTGGTTCTTGAAGTAGACGAACAGCGGACGGGAGATCGGGTATTCCTGCGAGGCAATCGTCTCGTAGGTCGGCAGCACGCCATTGACGGCCACGCCCTTCAGCTTGTCCTGGTTTTCTTCCAGGTAGCTGTAACCGAAAATACCATAGGCCTTCGGGTTGGCCTCCAGGCGCTGCACGATCACGTTGTCGTTTTCGCCAGCTTCGATGAATGCACCATCTTCACGCATGGTCTTGCAGACGGCGGCGTGACGGGTGGCATCCAGTGCCTTGATGGCCGGGAATTCCTTGCAGCCGGTTTCCATCACCAGCTCAACCCAGGCATCGCGCGTACCGGAGGTCGGCGGCGGGCCCAGCACCTCGATCTCGTCACCCGGCAGGGACTTGTCGATGTCGGACCACTTCTTGTAGGGGTTCGGCACGATCTGGCCGTTGACTTCCACTTCCTTGGCCAGAGCTGCAAACAGCTGGGCCTTGGTCACCTTGAAGTCCGCACCCTTCTTGGAGTGCACAAAGCCGATACCGTCATAGCCGATAACCAGCTCGGTGATCTGCTCCACGCCATTCTTCTGGCAGGTGTCAAATTCAGACGCCTTCATGGCGCGGGAAGCACCGGTGGCATCCGGAAAATCAGCGCCGATACCGGAACAGAACAGCTTCATGCCGCCACCGGTACCGGTGGATTCCAGGATCGGGGCACCGAACTTCGTGGTCTGGCCGAAACGCTCGACAACGGTCGAGGTGAAGGGGAACACGGTGGACGAACCGACGATGCGGATCTGGTCACGGGCAGCGGCCGCGCCGGCCAGGCCGACAGCGGAAACAGCGCCGAGGACGGCGGCGAGAATGAGCTTCTTGGTGGTCACGGCAATGGCCTCCGGTTTATGGGCAGCACGACGAAAGGGCTTATCCTTTCGGGTCCATGTCCCTGCTGGGTGCCGGGACCATAGCCGCGCTACGCGAAGCAAATACTACAACTCTATTACGGTTTGATGACACACCACCCGGATTGCCAAAGCCGGCGGCATGGCTGTCCCTATCTGGTGTATTGCGATGGGATGACGCAGCAAGGTGCCATTTGCGCCCGGCAGAAATGGAAAGGGCGGGCCCCATCGCAGAGACCCGCCCTTCCATCAAGCCGACGACGTATTATACCAGTCTGCCTGAAGCTTGACCTTTAGGCAGACTGGAGGCTGGCAACCGCCAGCCCTCGCCCCATGGGCGCGTAAGCCAAGCTGCCGGAGGCAGCGCCCGGCGCTTGAGGGAACACGAAACCTCCCTTGATCGGTCACGATCAAGGGAGGTTGGTATCATACTGGCTGGTTCAGCTTCCGCCGCACATCATAATCATGGGTCTTGCCCCATTTCTCAATGAAAGCGGTCAGTTCGGCATCCGGCCTTTCCGGCAGCATCACCACCAGCTTCACGTAGAAATCGCCGGTCACCTTGCGATCGGGATTGGCGATGCCCTTTCCCTTCAGGCGCAGCACGGTGCCGCTATTGGCCCCCGGTGGCACCTTCACAACCACCTGCCCATCCAATGTAGGCACCTTGATGGCCGCCCCCAGCACCGCTTCATTCAGGCTCACCGGCACATCGACATGGATATCATCGTCCTTGCGGATGAAGAACGGGTGTGCGTCGACATGGATTTCAACAATCGCGTCGCCTGCACCGGCGCCGCCCAGCCCCGGTAAGCCCTGCCCCTTCAGACGCAGCTTTGCCTGGTCGCGGGTGCCGGGGGGCACATTGATATCGATGGTCTTGCCAGTGGAGAGCGTCAGCCGGCGTTTGGTGCCCACACAGGCATCGGTGAAGGAAACGGTGACGGAATAGCTGACATCCGCCCCTTTGGCCTTCAGCCCGGCAGCTCCGCCAGCCGAATAGCGCTTACGCGCGCCGGAGAAGAAGTCGGCAAACGGATCGTCATCGCCGAAAGGATCGGCACCGGTCTTTCCGCCGGTCTTCCCACCAGCCCCCGCCCCCGCATAGGCGCGGCGAAAGGTGCGGTCGGGCCGTTCAGCCCCGCTTGCATCGATCTCCCCCTTGTCGAAACGGACACGCTTATCAGGGTCGGACAGCAGGCTGTACGCGCCGTTGACCTCCTTGAACTTCAGTTCAATGTCAGGCCGGCCTGGATTCAGATCGGGGTGGTACTGCTTGGCCAGGCGCCGGAAAGCCTGCTTGATGTCATCAGCGGAAGCGCTCCGCGGCACACCAAGAACTAGGTAGGGATCGCGCATGGTCACCACAAGCAATAGGACGCATCAAAAAACATATCCTACCCTGCGCCGGGCTGTGGTCAAGCACACCCGTGCAGGCGAAGCCTCGTCCATGCGTATAAGCATCCCATTTGGGGGGCGACACAGAAAGCCGCCCCCCAAATGGGGCGTCAATCAGCTGACGATCTTCCAGCTGCCGTCAGGCTGCTGGCAGGCGCGACCGAAGGCCTGTTCGCTGCGACCACCGACGATGATGGTCTGCTGATACTCACGGCAATAGGCGCCGGTGCCCTCCTGGCGGCCTTCCGCCGTCGGGGTGACGATGACGCGGTTGGAATTGCTGGGATTGTCCCAGACGATCGGCTGGTTCAGCGGCGCGTTGAACGACTGGTAGGTATTGCGTTCCAGCGCCGCGCGGTCGGCCTTGTCCAGCGACGCGCCCACTTCCGAACCCAGCAGCGCGCCCAACACGGCGCCGGCACCGGTCGCCCACAGCTTGCCGGAACCGCCGCCGATCTGGCTGCCCGCCAGGCCGCCGATCAGACCGCCCAGCACGGCACCGCCCGTCTGCTTTTGACCGGCATTGCTGTTCTGACACCCCGCCAGCATGGCCACCATGGCGGTGGCGATCACGACCTTCTTCAGCATTTTTGACCTCTCTTATATGCCCCCCTTGGGGAAGGGTCACGTCACTGACACGGGTTACAGCCTGTCCGACAGGCGGCTTCACGCGGAAAGTGGCGAACACAGCCATGCGGGGGGAGGCATGGACATTCATTCAGTACGGCTTATCCTCCACGGAAATTCAGGCGCAACTATGACAAAGATGAAGCCGATGTCCCTTGCAGACGCAACCGATCCCTTTGTCCAATTCCAATCCTGGTTCGCCGAAGCGCAAGCCGCAGAGATAAACGACGCGAACGCCATGTCTGTTGCAACGGTGGGCGCCGATGGGCGCCCTTCGCTGCGGATTTTGTTGCTGAAGGGCGTCGACGAACGCGGTTTCGGCTTCTTCACCAATACGCAGAGCCGAAAGGGTGACCAGTTGGCCGCCAACGCCGTCGCCGCCCTGACCTTCCATTGGAAGTCCCTGCGCCGGCAGGTGCGGATCGAAGGGTTGGTGGAGCAGGTCAGCCCGCAGGAAGCGGATGATTATTTCGCCTCCCGCCCGCGTGGCAGCCAGATCGGCGCCTGGGCCAGCCGGCAATCCCGTCCGCTGGATCAGCGGGAGACGCTGGAAGCCGCGGTGAGGGAGATGGAAGCCCGCTATGATGGCCAGCCTGTCCCCCGTCCCCCGCACTGGTCGGGTTATCGCGTGGTGCCGGATTATATCGAGTTCTGGCAGGATCGGGAATTCCGGCTGCATGACCGAATCGTCTTCACCCGCACCGGCGGGGAATGGACGAAACAGCGATTCTATCCGTGATCGCGTCATGACCGATACTGGCGACAGCTCGACAACAGCGCTGGAAAAGTGGCGCCGCCGCGCCACCTATGCCAGCGTCGCCGTGGCTCTGATCCTGATTCTGGCCAAGCTCACCACCTACATGGCGACGGACGCTGTCTCCATCCTGTCATCGCTGATCGACAGTTCGGTGGATTTGCTGGCCTCCGTCGTCACCCTGCTGGGGGTGGCGCGGGCCCTGCGCCCACCCGACCATACCCACCGTTTCGGCCATGGCAAGGCCGAACCATTGGCGGCGCTGGCGCAAGCGGCCTTCGTTGCCGGCTCCGGTGTGTTTCTGGGGTATGAAGGGATAGGCCGGCTGGTCGATCCCCGCCCGGTGGGGGAAACCTGGCTGGGTATCGGGGTAATGCTGTTCGCCATCGCCATGACAGCCCTGCTGTTGGGCTTTCAGCGCTTCGTCATCCGCCGCACCGGCTCCATGGCCATCAATGCGGACAGCCTGCATTACAGCGGCGACTTGTTCATGAATGCCGCTGTCATCGCCGCCTTGGGCCTGACGACCTGGACCGGCTGGCCCTATTGGGATCCGCTGTTTGCCCTGGGCATTGCGGCATTTCTGGTCTGGGGTGCCAGCCGCATCGTGACCACGGCACTGGATGTGCTGATGGACCGCGAACTGCCCGATGATGACCGGAACAAGGTGAAACAACTGGTGCTGGCCCACGGGCAGGCGCGCGGCCTGCATGATCTGCGCACCCGTTCCACCGGGCTGGGCCAGCATATAGAGTTCCACCTGGAATTAGACCCGCACCTGACGCTGGCCCAGGCGCATGACATCACCGATGAGATCGAGCAGAAATTGAAGCTGGCCTTTCCCACTGCGGAATTCGCCATCCACCAGGAACCAGCAGGCCTGGAGGATGAGCGGCTGGATAACCGTATCCAGCGCTGATAAGGCGGAACCGCCAGCCATTCCGCGGGTTGTTCAACATGGTGACCTTCCCGCCAGGGCGGGTGCGATCCATATAATCGCGGACGAATAGTCCCATCCTGTTCCAACGCCGCCGGAGCCTGCCTGCATGCCAACTCCCCCCTTCCCTTTCACCGACGGGGCGATGGCCGACACGGCTGTTGCAGACGCCTATGAAACGGCGCTGCGCGCAGCAGAGGGGGGGGATTTCATCCAGGATGCCAACCTCACCTATATCAGTACACGGGGAATATTCGCCGGTCAGGTCGCGCAGTCGGACAACCCGACCCTGTTGGCCGCCAAGCGCACCCTTTTGGCGGATGGGCAATCAAGGCGCCTGACAGTGGAAATGCCGGTGAACGGGCGTGCCAAGCCAGTTGCCCTGTCACTGGCCCCCATCCGGGCAGCGGATGGAACCATCAGCGGCCTTGTCGGCATCGGCCGCATCCTAAGCCGTGATGCCACCGCCATCCCCGGTGCGCAACTGTTCGCCAAGGCCAACCATGACCTGCGCCAACCCTTTCAAGCCATGCGGCTTTTCCTGCATCTGCTGGAAAGCAGGGCCTCAGACCCACGCCGGGGCGAACTGGTCCAGCGCCTGGGCGAAGCGGTAGAGTCAGCAGCCCATCAAGTGGCCAGCCTGCTGGATCTGTCCACATTGCAGGCTGGCAGCGCCAAACTGTCCCTTGGGCCTGTTCCCCTGGCCCCCCTGCTGGCACGGCTGGTGGAGGAGTATCAAGAACAGGCACAGACGCTGGGGGTGGCACTGCGCCATGTGCCCAGCCAGTTGACCATCATCAGCGATGGCATGATGCTGGATCGGCTGCTGCGCCATTTGCTGGATAATGCGCTGCGCCATGCCGGACCCGGCGGCAAGGTCGTGCTGGGGGTGCGGCGACGCGGCCATCTGGCCGCCTTGACCGTGCTGGACAGCGGCAAAGGCATCGCCCTGGAAGATCAGGAACGCGTCTTCCAGGAATTCGTGCAACTGGACGATGCTGGTCATGGCCGGCGGGGTCTGGGCCTCGGGTTGGCCATTGTGCGCCATGGCGCCCAGGTTCTGGGCCATGATGTCACCCTGGAAAGCCAGCCCGGCAAGGGCAGCCGCTTCACCCTGCAGGTGCCCCGCCACGGGATGCTGCCGCCCCCCGAAGCAGAACCGGCAACCACAGCCCCGACCCTGGTGGCCGTGGTGGAGGATGATCGCCTCCAGTTGGCGGCACTGGAGATGCTGTTGCAGGAATGGGGCTACGATACAGCCGTCGCCGGTAGCCGGGCCGAATTGGAAGCCGTATTGGCGGGACGCCGGCCCGGTCTGATCATTACCGACCTGCACTTGCCGGGTGGACAGAGGGGCCCTGATCTGGTGATTGCCCTGCGTGCCCGCCACGGGGCCGCCCTGCCGGCATTGCTGCTGACCGGGGATGGTTCCGCCGACGCCCGGCATCAGGCCCAACTGGCCGGTATCACCCTGCTGGGCAAGCCGATATTTCCCGGCCGCCTGCAACGGGCGGTATCGCAAGCGCTGGGTGAAACCGGCGCCTAGCGCCCCGGTCAGGCCATCACGAAAACAGGCTCCACCTCCACCGGGAAATTCACCGACCGGGCGATGAAGCATTTCTCATGGGCGTCGTGATGCAGATGGCGGGCCTTTTCCACATCCGCGCCGGCGGCCAGGGCAATGGTGGGGCGCAATAGCACGCGGGTGAACTGCCCCTCCCCACCTGGATGTTCGACCATCCAGCCTTCCGCCGCATCCTGATAATCCGTAACAACGACTCCAGCCCCGGCACACAGGCCGAGATACCAGAGCTTGTGACAGGCCGACAGGGAAGCCAGCAGCAGCTCCTCCGGGTTCCACCGGGCCACCTCACCCCTGAAAGCGGGATCGGACGAACCGGCAATGGCAGGCTTGTTCCCCGCTTCGATCAGATGATCGCGGGAATAGGCGCGGTAAGCACTGGTGCCCGTGCCCTGGTTGCCGGTCCAGGTGACGGTGACGGCGTAATGGTGCTGCTTGTCGGCTGCGCTCATGGGTCGCTGCTCCTCAAACACTGGGCAGGGTCAGGCGGGCGCTGAGACCGCCCAGGGCCGTATCATGGCCAAGGTCCAGCGCCCCACCATAGAGCCGGGCCAAGTCATCGACAATGGCAAGACCGAGACCGGTGCCGGGTGTGGCTTCATCCAGCCGGATACCCCGCGCAATGACGGCGGCCCTGCGGTCCGCCGGGATACCGGGGCCATCATCGGCAATGGTGATGCAGAGTCGGCCCGACCCCGCCGGCCCGGCGGAAAGCCGAATCCGACCGACACACCATTTGGCGGCATTATCCAGCAGGTTGCCCGCCATCTCCTGCAAATCCTGCCCTTCGCCGCGAAACATCAGCCCATCCGGCACCTGCATATCAATGACGATATCCCGATCCGGGTGCAGACGGGGGATGGTGCGGGCCAGCCCGGCAAGCGCAGGTGCCACAGCCGTGCGCAGGCCGGCCCCCCGCGCCATCGCCGCCGCCCGCGCACGGGACAGGTGGTGATCGATCTGGCGGCGCATCCGCTCCGTCTCCGCCGCGATCAGCCGGGCGCCCTCGGCATCCGCCATGTCATGGGTGCTGTTGGCAATCACCGCCAGCGGGGTTTTCAGCGCATGGGCCAGATTGCCGGCCTGGGTGCGGGCCCGCTCCACCATGTCGGCATTGTCGGCCAGCACCTGGTTCAAATCATCCACCAGCGGCTGCACCTCCGACGGAAAGGCACCCTGCACCCGCGTGGAGCGACCGGCCCGCAGATCGGCCAGGGCCGCGCGTAGACGGTCCAACGGCACCAGCCCCAGCCGCACCTGCACCAGGGCTGCCGCCAGCAGGCCCAGCGCCAGCACTCCCAATGACAGGGCCAGCACACGGGCGAAGTTCCCCGTCGCCGCCTCCACCGAGGCGGCATTGGCGACCACGGCGATATCCACCGGCTGGTCGCCATCCGGCAGGCTGACCCGCCGTTCCCAGATGAGCGCGGTTCCCCCCTCTGGCGCCGAGGCGCGGCGCAGATGCAGCGCGCCATCCGCCGGCACGGGGGCACCCTCCGGCAACGCCTGATCCCACAGGGAGCGGGAGCGCAACCGCACCTCCCCCCCTTGTGAGACCTGCCAGTAAAGGCCGGACAGGGGCCGTTCAAAACGCGGGTCACTCAGTTCCCGTGCCAAGGCCAATTGCCGCCCTTCACCCTTGCCCCGGAAGGAAAGGGCGGCGGTCAACTGGTCCAGATGCTGTTCCATGGCGCGGGTCAAGTCCGCCTCCACATGGCGGCGAAACAGGTCGGTCAGGGCAAAACCGGCCACCAGCAGCGCCAGCAACACCCAGACCGCCGCCAGCGCCAACAGACGCCGCCCCAGAGAGCCGACACGGCCCATCAGGGCGCTGCCATGCGATAACCCAGGCCCCGTTCGGTGTGGATCACATCCACCCCCAGCTTGCGCCGCAGCCGACCGATGAACACCTCGATCGTGTTGCTGTCCCGGTCGAAATCCTGGGCATAGACATGCTCGGTCAATTCCGTGCGGGAGATGACGCGGCCCTGGTGATGCAGCAGATATGACAGAACACGCAGTTCATGGGCTGTCAGCGTCAGCGGCTGGCCGGCCACCGTCACCCGCCCGGCGCGGGTATCCAGCGCCACCGGCCCGCAGCTGATTTCAGCCGCCGCCTGTCCCCCTGCCCGGCGGATCAGGGCACGCACGCGGGCCAGCAATTCCTCCATCCGGAAGGGCTTGGCCAGATAATCATCGGCCCCGGCATCCATGCCCTCCACCTTTTCCTGCCAGGTGCCGCGCGCAGTCAGAATCAGGACGGGCATGGTGCGCCCCGCCGCCCGCCAGCCGCGCAGCACCGACAGGCCATCCCGCTTGGGCAGGCCCAGATCCAGCACCACCGCGTCATAGGGTTCGGTTTCCCCCATGAAGGCCGCCTCCTCCCCATCGGGGGCCGTATCCACGGCATAGGGGGCGGCCTCCAGGGCGGAACGCAGCTGTTCGCGCAGTTGCGGATCATCCTCCACCACCAGCAGGCGCATCAATCCTTCTCCGCGTCGCGCTTCAATTCCTTCAGCCCAGTCCCTTTGGCCTTCAGCAGGGTGCCGGTGCGCGCATCGTAAAGCAGTTCGATCAAACGGCCATCCGGCGACAGCAATTCAATATCGTAAACGATCGCCCCATCCTCATCCTCCAGTTCCACTTCCAGCAGGCGACCGGGGAAGGCCGCCTCCGCCCGCGCCACGATATCGCGCAGGGGCATCACCTCCCCCCGCTTCAATGCGGCACGGGCGCGGTCATGGTCGGATTTGTCATCGCCGGTCGCCACCGGCACCAGCGGCAGCGCCAGGATGGAGAGGGCACCGATGGCCAGGGGGAGAAACAGGTTTCGCATGCGAACCAATATGAATGCTGAAAGCTGAACGCTGGATGAACGGCCCATTCAGCATGGGTTCAGGGCCGGTGCGTCAGAAATGGCGTTATCGCATCAACACAACATGAAGGATATGCCAAGATGAAGACCCGGAACCTGAAGATCGCCGCCCTGACGCTCGCCACCGGTCTGGTGGCCGTGACGCTGGGAGGTGTGGCCCTGGCACAGAACGCAGCCCCGGCCGCACCGGTTGCCACACAAGCCCAACCGCAGAGCATGACCCAGGTGATCGACCAGCTTTCATCCAAGGGTTATACCGAGATCCGCGAGGTGGAGCGCAAGAACGACAAGCTGTTCGAGGTGAAGGCCCGCGACAGCCAGGGTGTGCGCCGTGAATTGCTGGTGGATGCCCGCAGCGGTGAAATCCTGAAGGATGAGCGCGACTGACCATCAGGTGAACACACGTCCCCCATGCGGAACGGTTTGACCGGCATGGGGGACAGGCTTGACCTGAATCAAGGCGGGCGAACCATTTCCGGTGCCAACTTTCCCCCAGAAAATGACGATTGTTGGGGGAAGGTCTGTGAAACGCCTCTATCGCCTGCCCGTGGCCACCAAGGTGGCCGCCATGAACGCCTTCGGCCTGCTGCTGCTCTGCGCGCTGATCCTGGGCTTCGCGGATCACCAGATGACCAGCGCGATGGAGCGTAATGCGCTGGCCACCCAGAACCTGTCCATGCAACTGGCCTGGGGTGCCGTGAAGGCAGAGGGGGGCACCAGCCTGAAGGACGGCAAGCTGTTCGCCGGGGATACCGCGCTGGATGGCAATCAGGCCCTGATCCAGTCCATCGCCAGCCTGACCGGTGGTCGCGTCACCCTGTTCAATGGCGATACGCGTGTGGCCAGCAATGTCAGCGGTGCCGACGGCAAACCCGCCATCGGCACCAAACTGGCCAATGGGGAAGCCCGCGACGCCGTATTGGGCCGTGGCCAGCCCTATCGGGGCGAGGTGGATATATTGGGCGAACGTTATTACGCCGCCTATGATCCGATCATGGATGCCAAGGGCCAGACCATCGGCATCCTTTACGTAGGTCTGCGCAAGGCCGAGCTGTTCGCGGAATTCAACCGGGCGCTGACCTGGATTCTCATCGGTGGCGGGTTGATCGCGCTCGCCATCATCCTGGGTGGCCATGCCGCCACATCCCGGCTGCTGCGTCCGCTGCGGTCGCTGCGGGGAATCATGGATGCCATGCGGGCCGGCGACCTGTCGCGCAGCGTGGATGGTACGCAGCGGCTGGATGACGTGGGGGCCATGGCCCGCGCCGTGGCCGTGTTCCGCGACGGGCTGGCCGAAACCGAGGCGTTGCGCGCGGCACAGGAGGAAGAGCGGGAGGCCGCCGAGGGCCGCCGCCTGGAAGCCCTGGCCGCCATGGCCGACACGGTGGAGCGGGAAACCGGCAGCGCCGTGGACCGTGTCTCCGAACGCACCCATATGATGGAAGATGAGGCCGATCGCATGGCCGGCGCCGCCCGCCGCGTCGGTGCCAATGCCGAAGGGGTGGCGGCTGCTGCCGCACAGGCCTTGTCCAACGCCCAGACGGTGGCCAGCGCGACCAACCAGCTGACAGCATCCATCCAGGAGATCGGGGCACAGGTGGCCCATGCCAGCGAGGCGACAGGCCGCAGTGTGCAGGCCGGGAACGAGGCTGTGTCGGCCATCGACGCGCTGGCCGGTGCCGTCTCCCAGATCGGTGATGTGGCGCAGATGATCGCAGATATCGCCGCCCAGACCAACCTGTTGGCCCTGAATGCCACCATCGAGGCGGCGCGGGCGGGGGAAGCCGGCAAAGGCTTTGCCGTGGTGGCTGGCGAGGTGAAAAACCTGGCCGGCCAGACGGCACGGGCGACGGAGGATATCAACCGCCGCATCGGTGAAATCCAGCATGTGCGCGACCGGGCCCTGGCCGCCGTGCATGATATCGGCGCGCGGGTGGGAGAGTTGAACGAGGTTTCATCCGGCATCGCCGCCGCCGTGGAGCAGCAATCCGCCGCCACGTCGGAAATCGCCCGCAACGTGGACCAGACGGCCCAGGCCGCCCGCGAGGTCTCCACCCGTATCGCCGAAGTATCGCAGGAGGCCGCAGCCACCGATGCCGCCGCAGGCACCGTGCGTGCCGCCTCTCACGGGTTGGCGGACGCGGTGACGGCGCTGCGCACCACCCTTGTCCGTGTGGTCCGTCACTCCGCCGAGGAGGCGGAGAAGCGTCCCACCCGTCGTTTCGTCCTGGACCGCGATGCCATGGCGGAAACGAAGGCCGGGCAAAAGCGGGTGCGGGTGGAAAATATCTCCGAAGCCGGGGTCACGCTGGCCGGGCTGGATGCCAATACGGCGCGGGGTGTGCTGGTGCTCGACGGCCTGCGCCTGCCCTTCCATGGGCTGAAGGCGACCGACCGACACCTGCATGCGGCCTTTGAACTGGATGAAGCGACGGCCAAGGCCTTCCTGTCCCGATTGCCGCAGCTGGTGGATGGTTGTCAGGAACTGGCCGCCTGATCAACCTTAAGGGAAGGCCCCGCCGGGCCTTCCCTCACCATTCCGGCTGCCAGGCGATGCCAGCCACCAGCCGTTTGCCGCAGGGGCCGGGGCAATCAGCCTTGGCCATGCCCGGCGTGTCGGAGAAGATCAGCGACAGCGATAACGTATTGATACTGTAGGCAACGCCGACCGCCCATTCATTATAGTCGGGACCGGCCCTGTCCTCCCGCTGGTTCCACTGCCGCCCGATATGGCCGAACAGGGTGACACTGTCATCCAGCCGCCATTCGGTTTCGAACGCCAGATAAAGCGCATCACCGGCATAGCCGCCATTGTCCGGCGTAGCGATGGCGATCATACCGACCATGCCATGATCCGTCACCGGCTGATGCAGCACGGCGGAAAATTCCCACATATTGGCATCAATGTCAGAGGGGGCACCGGGATAGCCGATCCAGGTGGCCGCCAGTTCAGCATCGGCATCACCGATCTGCCAGCCCCTGGCGGCGTAGAAATTCACCTCCGACCAATTATTATCTGGCCCGTCACCGACGGTGGAGGCCCAGCCGCCCAGCGTGAACCCGTCGCCGATGCTATGTGCCAGCCCGGCCTGCAGCGACGGCTGGCCGCCGGAATTGCTGATCCCGCGATCCACATAATCGGTGACGATGGCGGCCTCTGCCGACCAGTCCTGCGCCAGCACCGTATGCGACGACATCAATGCCACCGTGCATAGGCCGAGATAACGGCCACAAAACTTCATCATACGACCACCGCCCCCCGGACAGGGCAGTTGGCGCCTACATTCCGTGTAAAGCAGCCCTACCCTTTTCATTCCCAAAGGATAAAAAGAGAGAATGATCGACGCTATACCAATGAAGACGCAAAAGCAGTAGATTCAACTGTTATCAGGTTTGATAGTTTTTCTTTATGCGTTGAAATTGATAAATATTATCATATCGATATGATATTGAGTATCAGTCTGAAGTCCAATCATGTGAGGGGGCGATTATTCCAACACAATGTCCCGACCCCGCCTTCCAGCGGGGCCGGGAAATTCGTGATCAGAAAATGGTGCCTTCGGCGGTCATGCCGGCCAGCAGCGACTTCACCGCCACCAGATCAACGGTGCCATGGCCTTCCACCGCCTCGGTCCACACGCCATTAGCGTCACTGTCGGCATAGGCGGTCCATTCCGCCCCTTCGGTCTTGATGACCAGCCCGTCGATCAGGGCATAGGTTTCATCGGCTTCCGGCTGTTCCTGGGTCCAGGTGCCGCGATCTTCGGAATAGACGGCCAACAAGGTGCCATCGGTGCTGAAGGCGAAATGGTACAGATCTTCCGGGAACAGGCCGACAATCGGCTGGTTCCAGGAAATGGTTTCGCTGAAGGTGCCGTCGCCATCGGCATCGGTGTACAGCGTGCGCTCCACCCCATTGCCGCCAATTTCGGTCTTCACCACGCCCTGGTCGGTGACGGCATAGCTTTCATCGGCTTCCAGCACCTCTGTCTTCCAGACGCCATCATCCAGTTCCTGCACACCCGTCACCGCGCCGTTGCTGATGGTGAAACGATGGTCGGCCACCGGGCTGGTGCTGGTCACCGGCGTCGTGTCGGTGCTCAACAAAGCGCTGTTGAAGGCACCAAAGCCTTCGCTGACCTGCTGCCACACGCCATCGCCCCGGTCGGCATAGGCCTCCCATTCCAGGCGGCCATCGTCCATTTCTGTCTTTACGACATAACCGTCGCGGCGGGCATAGGTTTCGTCGCGATCCGGCCGTTCCTGTTCCCAACGGCCATCATCCCATTCCCAGATGGCCAGCACCTCACCATTGGCGCCGAAGCTGAAACGGTAGAGATCATCATAACGGGACATATTGGCTCTCCTGGCAATATTGCGGTCGGGAGAGACCATGCCAGGAGTTGGCTGAACGGAGCCTGAACGGCGCCGTCAGCTTTCCGTCAGGTTTGAATCAGGGTTTGGCGGGCGCAGGGTCTGTCGGCGGTGCCGCAGTCACAGCCGCCTTTTCCGATGGCGGCATGATCATCAGGATTTTGCCCTGCAACGGCTCCAGCGGCTGATACCCTAGCGAAATGGCAACAATATAGCCGGGTATGA
>Ga0209373_10000879_pt1 | contig 40743 bp, 42 predicted proteins | sample Higcelweek5metaG_FD_187173 | JGI IMG/M metagenome (GOLD analysis project Ga0209373, IMG submission 187173) | Freshwater pond sediment microbial communities from the University of Edinburgh, under environmental carbon perturbations - High... | ecosystem: Environmental > Aquatic > Freshwater >... | reverse complement strand
CGTTCCAGCGCGGCCAGCATCTGCTTGAAGCCGAGCAGACGGGAGAGGCCGAGATTGAAGCGCATATTCAGCAGGGCCCGCTGCCGGGCCTCGGACAGGTCGTGCCACCAGGGCAAGCTCCGGTCGAGGTCGGCCACGCAGGCAGCGATGTCATGATCAAGCAGGATCTGGGCCTCTTCTTCGCTGATCCCGACATCATCGAGGTTGCGGCCGACTCCGATGGTCAGCTTGTTGGCAGTGCAGAGATAGGGTTTGAGGCGGAGCCCTTCATCACGGATCAGGTCGCTTTTCAGGGTGTCTTGGTTGTAAGTTGTCACGATGCATCTCCTTTAGGTAGAGATTCCTGGCGCTGTCGCCAGAAATGAATGAGTGTGACTTCAAGTCCACGCGGTCCAAGCCATCCAAGAATAACGCCTACACCCGAAGCTTGTCCCGGGGTCAAAGCGAGATAATCGGTTGCCGCCCAGGTCAGGAGAGCCAGCGCGGCAACGGTCGGCCCTTCCAGCAGCAAATCACGCGACCACAGCCGGCGCTGACCGCGCCGGACCTGATCGGCATGCCAGGCCAGACGGCCGGCCAGGACGCTGGCCATGATCAGAGCCAGCGCCGCTCCGGTGGCACGCAGCCACTCGGGGAGGAGGGAAAGAGGCATCGGGAGATCTTTCTGAGAAAATTCCCGCCAGAAGGCGGAAAGGATCAGACCGTTTTGCGAATCAACAACTGATTGATCTTGATGGTGCGGGTGGTCGAGATGGTGCGCTTGCAGAACACCCCGCCAATCACCCCGGCGGCGGGTAACTGGGTGGTGACATTGCCAGCCCAGGACAAGATGACGGTCCCGGTGTCGGCCCAGCCATCATAGATGGTGATATTTTGCAGATTGCCGGCGACCCGGGCGCAGCGGACCATGAATTTGCGGGCATTACTGGAAAAGGTCCCGGTTCCCAGGGCAATGATCGGAAAGGGGGCGGTAGTCTGGAACGGATAGCGGAGATAATGCAGGTTGAACGTGTTGGGGTAGCTCGGATCGACGTAAAGCAGGATTGAAGTATCCTCCTGGGTCCCGTCGCCGGAGCCGCTGCCGGTGTTGATCGAGGCGCCGCCGAATAGAATCAGCCCGGTTTCGGTTTCGAAGGTGCCCTCGATCAGAAGATCGACACTGTCACCGATGTTGCCGAAGCAGGCGGTGTTACTCCCGTCGGGAGCCTCGGGAAAGACAAAAGAAACCGGGTTGCTGACGGCACCACTCGACCAAGCGGCCGGAGAAACATAGGTCATCTCATAGCCGCCAAGATGTTTCAGGGCATTGATCTGGATCTGATTCGGGCTGTTGCTGTTGCGGAACCAGCCGAACGAACTTTTGTCGAGCCATCCGGGATTGAGTTCGAACCATCCCCCCCAGAATTGGAGACTATTGGTCGCCGGAGCCTTCATCCTGATCCGGTTGAGGCCATATTTGAGCCGGCAGCAATAATAGGGCCGGTCGATCGCATGGAGGGCGATTTCATTGGCGCCGCAATTAGGCATCGCCTTGATGTAATAACAGGCGGTGAGGTCGGCGCCATGGGCGACCTGGATCTGGGGGTGATCGCTTTCATTGGGGAGAGCGGTGGTGATGCCCTGATTGCTGACGCCGCGATAAATCAGGGCCGGCTGGCGGTTTTCGACCCAGATCCAGGCCTCGAAGAAGATCTCCCCGGCGGTGTAGCCGGCATAATTCGCGCCAGAACTGGAGGCCGCCGCCGCACCATAAAAATTCCAGATGCGGGGAAAGCGGGAATAGAGAAAGAGGTTGCTGTTGGCGGGATCGCCGGTACTGGGCGACCAGCCCTCGCGGGTATCCCCGGTGAAGCCGCTGCGGCTGTCCATCCAGTGGATCCGCTGAACCGAGACGCCATCGGAGACATAGAGATCGCGGATCAGGCTGCGGGCGACCGCCATGGCTTTAAAGGCGTGACCGGCATCGCCGAAATGGAGGCCGTCATTCTGGTCCTCGAAGAAATCATGGCCGTCGCTGTTCTGGGTCAACCACGCCAGTTCGACGGCGGCGAGATCAAGCAGCGGGATGCCATAACGACTGGCCAAGCCGATCTTGGCGGCATCGATCTGGCGGGAAATCTCGGTGTTCTCATAGCCATTTGAGTCGAGGGTCCAGGATTGGACGCTCTGCCAGTTGGCATCACTGGTCAGCAGCACCGGCACAGCGCCATAGCCGATGATTTTACGGATCAGTTTCTCGGTTTCGGCGAGATGATCGGCGATGTCGGAGCCGATTAGCTTGGCGTCATTGGCGCCGAAGGCGATGAAGACCAGATCGGGCATGGCGCCATAGCGATTGGGGATGGTGCGTTCAAAGAAGGTGTTGGCCCAGCCATCGCAGATCCGCTGCCCGGAATAGCCGCAGTTCCAGACGGTGATATTGCTGGTGGCATAATAAGCGCGGAGGATGTCCTGGAGTTTCTTCGGCCAGGCCTGAGGGGCGGCGTCATTATGGTTGGTGGTGACGGCGGTGGGTTCGTAGGTCCAGGGCTGGCCGGTGACTTCGACGCGGTCGTTGGTGGTCCAGCCGGTGGTTTCGTTGCCGTCGGTCTGGCTGTCGCCATAGCAGGCGATGCGGATCGTTTCCCGGGCGGCCATCCGGGCCATGAGTTCGCCCAGCCCCTGGGCCGGTTTCCAGGCGCCGGGGGCTTTGGGAAAGGTGAAGGTCCGGGCGGTGCCGCCTTCGACGCTGATTTTCGCCACGCCGGGGCCGTAGAAAGGGCCGATCGGGAGATAATCGGCCAGGAGATAGGTTCCGGCCGGAACATAAATCGGGGCATTGGCGGCGACCGCCGCCGCCTGCTGGAATTCGTAGGTGTCGGCGGTGGTGCCATCCCCGGCGGCGCCGAATTGCTTGACGCTGATCGGCCCGGCGCCGAACTCGCGTTTATAACGGCGGTGGCTGGTGGTGACGATGATGCTGCCGCCATCATCGGCGCTGGTGGTGTCGCTGCTGTCGAGACGGAAGATCCCCTCGCCGCCATCGCCGGGGGTGCGATAGCCTTTGACATGGACCAGGGTAAAGCCGGCGACGCTGGCCCGTAGAGCGGCGATGGTGGCGAGCGAGGCTTGGGGCACGGCGGTGGCGGCAGCTTCGGCGGCGGCCTGGGCGTCGTCGCGGGCGGCCTCGATCGTGGCGAGATAATCGTCAGGATCGAGTCCGGAACCAACCGGGACTTTGACGGCGCGATCAAGCTGCTCTTGCAGTTGCTGATCGGCCATTGCGTGGCGGTCGTGAGTGCTTTCGACCACTTCGGCATAGAAAGCAGCGCCGGTGACCAGCGAGGTTTCCTGGGTCAGATCGACGAGGCGGCGGATCGTCACGGTCTGGGCGGCGGTGGGCGGGGTGGCGAGGGTGACGGCTCCGCCCTTGTCGCCGCCGAGGCCGGTGGCGGTGTAAGCCGAGGCGGCGAGGGGGGTGACCTTCTTGGCTTCGGTCAGGGTGACGACCAGGGCTCCGACCGGGATCGGGAAGGTGAAGTCGAAGCTGGTGGTGACACCATTGCCGACATAGGACACGGCGCTACGGGTGGTGGAGATCGTCATCGTTTTGCCTGTGTTAGGGTGAGAGGAGCGAGGCTGCCGCCCCGCGCCCTGCTTGGGGGTTCCCCCAAACCCCCTTTATTTTCAAAAAGAAAGGGGGGTCCGGGGCCTCGCCCCGGCGGGTTCGGGCAGAGCCCGACAATTGGTCAGGGTTGCTGCTGTTCGGAGGGGATGATAGTCTGCTCAGGGATCGGCTTTGGTCTGCCGTGGCAGGCCGAACTGATCACCTCGCTTGGAGCAGACCGGTCCCGTTGGACGCTCCATCCGGCGGGATCGGGCTTCGGCGTCACGCCGTTGCCGGATCAAGACTGGCGGCAAAATCGATGATCTCCGCCTCGGTCGGAACTGACCCGGCCTCGATCCGCGCATCGATCCAGGCGCGCATTGCCGCCCGCTGACGCGGTGGTGCGGCGAGTCCCGCGCGGATCAACGCCCGGTCGCCCCGCCTCTGCGCCGGCCGGCGCAGCAAGGCGCGGTCGGGCTCTGCGGCCAACCGCCGCTGCTGGTCCTGCCAGTAGGTCAGCCGCGCCGTGTCATGCCGTCCCCAGGCCTCGGACAGATCGGTTTCGACCAGTCGGGCCGGATCATCGCGGGCCAGATCCAGCAGAACATTCTCCAACGCTGCATCGAACGGAACCCGGCCATTGCCAGCATAAGCGGCGGCCAGAGCCGCAAATTGACCGGGACCCAGGGCGGCTTGCAGCTCGGGCGCCAGGGTGAAGGGATCACGCCCTTCCTCCAGCACCTGCCGGGCCGCCTGCTGACGGGCGGCGCGGGCGGCCTGCTCCGCCTGATCGCGCTCAACCGCCTGATCATGGTCAAGCCGCAGCACCACCGCCGCCTGTTCGGCCGGATCCAGCCCCGGCTCCTGCCGGGCGGCGGCGCGCCGGGCGTCCCAGAGGGTTCCCTCCTCCGCCGCTCCCAGACGTTTGAGCCGGGCCACCGTCGCCTCGATCCGCTGCCGACTCTGTGCGGTCGCGACCAGCCTGTTCGCCGTTGCCGCCGCTGCCGGCAGCAGACGATCGCCGAGACGGTCGCACAAGACGGCCGCCGTCACCGGATCCGCGGCAACCATCCGCTCGATCCGGGCCAGAGCGAAGGCACTGTCCTGCTCGCGCAGAGCCGCCGCCAGGGTGGCCCGATCCCAGCCCGCCCGCCCGGCCCGACCGAGCAGTTCCGCCCGGCCAGCCCGTTCGACCCAAGTGGCAATGGCATCATCCTCGCCCCAGGCGGCCATGTCAGCCTGGGCCGCCTGCTCCCGCGCCTGTCCGTCCTGACCTAACGCCGCATCCCGCTGGGTCCAGGCGTGGCGTTCGGCGGCCGCCAGCATCAGTTCGGCCCGATGCCGGGCGATCTGGCCGTAGTGGCGGCTCTGCGCCGGCGAGTCCAGACCGGCCGCCTGAGACTCGATCCGGGCGGCGACGGTCTGGCGAAAGCTCTCCAGACCGGTCCAGGCGTCCCAGCCGGTGGTGGCGAAGAATCCGCCCGGCTGACGCTGGGCGCGAAACCAGTCGGAATCCGCCGTATCGGCCCGGCGCACGGCGGCGGCATCCTCTTCGGCCTGCGGCCGTTTTGCGGTGAGCGGGGCGGGCGATGGCCCTTCAGGCAGGACCGGCATCACAGCCCCCCGCCCAGGCCGTACCAACTGCCCGCAACCGAGCCAACGCTGGTCAGCAGCGAGTTCCCACTGCTGCGGTTGCCCCGCGCCTCGGCATCATCGGCTTCGGTTCGATAAAACGTGGCCTGATTATCATCCGCTGTCGCCTGACGGAGATAGGCGTTGACCTGACGCTGGGCACTATCACGGACGCCCAGGGCGTCGACCTCGCCGGTCATCGCGGTGGCGGCGAAATTATCAACCAGGGTTTCACTGCCGACATCGAACCCGGAGGCGCCGGCCTGGGCCCGCTGTTGTCCCACCTCCTGATTGGTGCGGAGACGAACCCGTTGTTCCGCCGCTCGTCCGGTCGCAGCCGCTTCAACCGCGTTCTGGCGGTTGATTGTGGCCTCATTGGCGGCACTCTGAGCCTGATAGCGGGAGAGGGCAGCGCGTTCATCCGCGTTGCTGCTGGTGGCAAAGATCTGGCTGGCGCTGCTGGTGCCCGCCAAAGCGAGATTGGTGATAGATCCGAGGTCGAGTCCCATAATCACCTCAATTCGAACGGCAGAAAGGGGGCACCGTTGATGTCGATCGGTGCGGCAAACCGAAAGCCGAGCCAGCCGAGCCAACGCACCGCCCCCCGGTAGCGGGCATCGACCAGCCCGCGCAGAATCGGGCAGAGCACCTGCATTTCCGCGACCTGACGACGGCTTTCCCGCAGGAACAGCCTGCGGTGGCGTTCAATCAGCGGAGTGGAGAGCATCCACGGCCCGCCGATCCCGCCGAGGGTCGAGATCAGCCCCAATCCCCAGGCGCAGAGCGGCTGCCCGGCCGGAGTGAGGGCAACCCGACTCCACAGCGAATGGCGGAATGAGTCGAGCAACCCGCTTTCCGGACTGTGACCGAGGCTTTCGACCTCACGGCGGTCAGCGGCGCGGACATGCGGGGCTATCGCGCGGAGGAGATCCTCCGTCGCGGGAATAATCCGATAGGACATGAGAGTGTCTCCTATCCGCCGACGACCAGATCCGGACTGAGGGCCAGCAGGGTCAGCGGCACTGGTCCGTTGGGCTGGACGACGATCCGGCCGCGCCCGGTCCAGGTCGGGGCCAGGGTGATTTCAACATCACCAGTGATCAGCTCGGGCGGCGAATCGTAGGACCCCAACGCCACCTTGGTCAGGGTGAGATGACCCAGATCCGGTCCGGCGCGGAATTCGCGGGAGGCCTCGATTCGGGCCATCACCTTTGGCACCGAGAGTCGCCGCCCCTGGACGGTGCCGAGCCCCTGGACCTGACCGAGATCGAGATCAAGAGTTTCGATCCAGGTCTGCTGGTCATAGCGCAGTCCGACGACGACATGAGTGGCCGGGCGGGGCAGGGTGATCGTCCCGGTCGCAGAGACGGTCAGATCATCGAGGACATTGCCATCGGCGAACAATCCGACGCTGGCCCCGGCCAGATGGTCAAGCCCGGTGAGGGTGGCGGTGGCGGCGCCGTCATAGACCAGATGGGCATCGAGAAAGGCGGCATCGGCAATGGTTTCGATCCGGCGCGAGGCCATCCGCTCGACAAAGCGCCGGGTCTTGCCGTTGATTGTCCGCCGCACCACGGCATAAAGCTCATGCCGGTCGTCCCCCTCGATCACCGCGACCCGCTCGAAGGCGCCGCTGGTGGTGTGCAAGGCCCAGGCGCCGACATCCTGTTCGCGGAAATAGGTCAGACTGAGCAGCACCCCGTCCTCGCGCACCAGCCAGAAGGTACTGTCCGGCACCTGGGCATAGGCCCAGGAGACGATTTGATGACCATCGAGCAGATGACGGGCGAGGATCGAGCGATCGGTGCCGACGAAGCCATCGACGGAATAATCATAGAACAGATCCCGCACCGCTGCGCCGAGCCCCTGGACATAGAGGCAGGTGTTGCCCGACAGCAGCGGCGGCAGCGAGCCCGCCCCCCAATAGGATTGGGGCCGGACGGCGATCCCGTTGGCGGTGGCACTGATCGCGCTGCCAGTGCTGCCGCCGTTACAGACATTTTCGCTGCCGCTGGTCAGGATGATCAGATCCTGGACCGAGAGCAGACCGCGAATGGCATTGATCTCGCCCGAGCCGAGCAAAACGGCAATCGCATCGTCCGATTTGGCGACCTGGGATTTAGAAAAATTCTCGAAAAAGCCGGTGCGGCTCATCCACAGACCGTGCGGCTTGTTGGTGGTAGCGGCGAAGCAGAGTCGCTGCTGATGGATCGCCACCACCGCAGGGTAACTTCCGGTAGCGGCAAAGGGATTGGTCGCTTCCGGCGGACCATCGGAAATATCGGGGTTCACATTGCTGTCTTCGAACCGGTTGGTGCCGGCCAGACCGATATAGCCATAGAGTCCGTTGACCGCCTTATAGACCCGGTAATAAGCGACATCGCTTCGCGCGTTCCAGGTCAACACCATCTTGGTCCCGACCGGCCAATCATCGGCGGTCGGACCGGTGGCGGAAAAAGCCGCGGAGGCCAGACTCTCCTCGCCGCTGCTCTGGCGGATCGCCGATATTTTATAGGTAACGGTTTCGCTATAGGTGTGCAGATCGCCGGATCGGCTCACGGCGGCCCCGGTGGGAGCGGCATAGGCCGGAGAAAAGGTCAGCACCGTAAAAATCCAGGCCGTCCAGGCGGTCCGTTCCAGCTTGGCCGGAGGATGATCGGGATGGGCGAGATACAGCACGTCGCCGGATTGGGCATGACTGAGCTGGGCGGCTTCAGCGGCGGTGTAGGGGGTGGTGATCCGGACCACCGCCCCGGCGCTGTCTTCGATCAGGCCGCCTTGATACCAGATCCGCATGTTTTTCTCGCCGAATTCGAGCAGACAGACCTGGGACGTATTGTTGAAGCGGAACGGGATCAGGGTCGGCGCGACCGTTTCCTCGGCAACGGCGCCGAGAAAGGCGAAACCGGCGCGGTTCGAGACTCCGCCGCTGCGATGGATGGTGAAATTGCGGCATTTGCGGAGCCCGACCGCATATTTGCCGAGATCGATCCGGGCATAGAGCGCGGGGGAGAGTTCGCCGCCGGCAAAGGAGGGCTGAAACAGACGCTGGGTTGGCATCAGATTCTCTCCCCGGTGCGGCTGGTCAGCCAGGAGGCGATCGTGTCCGGCCGGGTCAGCCCTTCATTGGCATCATTGGCGCGGGCCAGGCTCAACAGAGCGCGATACTGGCTTTCAGCCATGTCCCGCAGGCTGCGATTGTTGGTCAGCGGGATCGCCAGTTCGGCGGCCAGCTTCCACGACAGGGCTTCGATAAACAGCGGGTCACAGGCGGACAGGTCGGTGATCCGGGCGGTATAGCGCAACACCGCCTGGGGTTGGTCGGTGTGGATCACCCGGCCACCATTGCCATCGCCGGCGACTTCGAACGGGATCGGGGCGCGGCCGGAGGGATTGACGATCTCGCGGGCGAACAGGCAGTTGGCGGGATAGGCATAGCCATAGGCCCAGGGCGTGACGCGGGTGCCGGTATCAGCCAGAGCCCGGCGCAGGGTGGCGAAATTCCAGGGATGATCGCGCAGAGTGGCGTCACGCGAAGGATCGAGCAGCAGGGCACAGAGACGACTTTCCTTTGACCCTTCCTCCAGGGCGGCGATCCCACTGCCGCCGAGGCGGGTTAGAGCGAGATTGCACAAGACGACGGCGGACAAACTCATCATTCCGTTCCTCCGGCGGGGCGTCCGGTCTTGCGGCTGGCCTTGCTGCGGGCGGGCGGTTTGTCGGGCGGCGGCGGCCCGGGCAGCGGGGATTCGGCCGGGACGGTGACCGGGATCATCGCTTGTCCGGCCGGGCCGTCGAAGGTGATCAGGGCGCCCTTGCGACGACGGTGACCGGCGATGAAGGCATCGGCGGCGAGGCGATAGAGCGGCATCGGCACGACTCCAGGGGCAGACACCGCCGGAACCGCCCGCCCCGGGGGGAGCGGACGGTCCCGGCCGGCGGTCAGGCGTTGGCGTAAGCCTTCCAGCCGTTCGGATCGGTGGTGAGGAAGGCATTGATCTTGCCGGCGGTGAAGGCGGCCGTGCCGGTGACCTGGAGCAGGCCGAGATACCGCTCATAAGTGCTGCGCGGCAGCGGCGCCATCAGCACCACGGTTCCGGCGGTCAAATTGGCGACGGCGAGAGTGTCGCTGACCAAGTGAATCGTGGCGGTGCCGTCGGTGGCGATCGCCGCCTGAGCATCAGAGGCCAACTTGAAAGTGGCGGTGGCACTCCCCGCGGAGGCGGCGGTGGTGCTGATCTGGATCACCAGCCACAGCGGGTCTCCCTGGCCGAGATCGAGCCCGGTTTTGTTGAGATTGATGACATTGCCGAGCAGATAGGTCCCGGCGGCACCGGCATTGAGGGTGGTGGCGTCGCAGAATTCGCTGCGTTCATCGAGAATCATGCCCAGCTTCCTTACGATACGGCGGTTTCGCTGTTGAGGATCGCGTCACTGAGACGAACGGGGGTGTCGTCGAACACCATCACCCGCTTGCCGGCGACGGTTTCCCACGACAAGCCATCGATGGCCTTTTCGACCATGCCGAGGCGAAGCTTCTCGCGCAGAGTGCGATTCATGTACCAGCAGGCCCGCCCTCGGCCGAGGACCGGGATCCGCTCACTGGCCTGGATCATCCAGGTGACCAGATTCTTGGTATTGGCCAGGGTATTGAGGTCGGAGACATCGATGTTGGCGACGCGGGCGACATAGCGCCAGTCGCGCAGAGACAGGCCGACATCCCAGCGGTAATGGGTGCGATAGGCCTGCATCCGGCCGCCATTACCGTCGACATCTTCGATGGTGACTTCGCCGAGATCCTTGTGCTGGAGCCCGGCGCGGCTGCCCTTGGGATAGATGGCGTGGCAGGTGTCCGGCCCCCAGGTCACCAGCCAGATCGAGGAATTGTCGGAGCCGGTGCCACCAGCATTGACGATATTGTCGGCATTTTCGGCCGAGAGCGAATTGTAGCGCGGGGCCAGCCCGGTGAAGGCTTCGGGCTCGGTGCCTTCATTGCCATAGAACAGGGTCTGGGCGACCTCCTGGGACATCCCCTCGATGTGGGCCTTGTCCTCGGACAGACGGAAAGCGGCAGTATTGCCGTTGAGATCGGCCAGGGCCTTGTCGACCTCGGCATAGGCTTCGAGCATGCCGCAGGAATCGGTGACCTGGACCCGGCTGGATTTGCTCGGCAGGACGCCGCCATACAGCTTGCGCCAGGTCGGGGTCGGCAAACCGGCGCGAATGGTGGTGCGGTGGCCGGTGGGGAGATTGCCCTCGATGAAGGTCATGTCATCGAGGATTTCATTGACCTGACCGAGGATTTCGACCACCTGGGCGATCGAGCCATCCGGGTCAAGCGAGCGGGCGAGATCGACCAGGGTCGGGTTGGTGGAGGGAAGGATGGTCATGGATTACTCCTTGGAAACCATGGTGGGATACAAAGCGGCGAGACGATCGGGACGGGGCGCAGCGGCGGCAGCGATGCGGCCGTCCTCCTGCATCGCCTTGCCGACGCGGTAGAAGGCGCGGATCAGTTCGGGGTGATTGCCGAGCCCGGTCTGATCGAGCAGCCCGACCAGATCGGGGGTGGCAAAGGCCTGAAGCGCCTGACGGGCCAGTCCGGCATTGCGGGCGAAATCACTGCCGCCATATTCGCGGTCAGTGGCGGCGGTGTTGGCCCAGGCGCGGGCAGTGGTCTCGGCGTTCTGCCGGGCCTCTTCGCTCTGGGAGCGGATCAGACCGGCCTGAAGATCGACCAGCTTCTGGGCGGCGGCCGGCGCGATCCCCAATTCCGCGAACAAGCCCTTGAACGACTCAAGCCCGGCGGCCGGGGCGAGCGGCAGATCCTGCGGGGTCTTGAGGTCGGCATAGCTCGCGGCGGTCAGGGCCGGTTTGGCCGGCGGGGGGGACTCTTGGCGGGCGGGGCTTGGCGTCGGGGCCCCCTCTCCGGCAGCAGGGGGCGGGGCGGTGTCCGGGACCGCCGGAGCGGCTCCACTGCCGCCATCTTCAGCGGCGCGGGGCAGAACAAAGCGTTTCAGCATAGAACCTCCAACAAAAAACCCCGGCGGAGGGCCGGGGCGGAAGGGGAAGAGCCATCTGGAGAGAGGAGGGGGGGTTAAGGATTGTCCCCCCAGATCACCGCCTCGATCGCATCACAGGCGGTTTTGTCCTGGTCGTCGGTTGCGGCAGCGGCGGCGGCGCGTAATGCCTGTTCGGCGGTCTCGCCAACACTGCGGATGGCGGTGCGCTGATCCAGGATATCTTGAGGCACCGGCTTCCCCGTGGGATCCTGCGCCCGGATGATGGCCCAGTCGGTCTCCGCCAGACGGGCGCCTTTCCACCGATCGATTTCCGCCCGCCGGGCGGTCAGGGAGGCGGAAACGGTGCGGGAATCCTTATCGGAGACCAGCACGCCATTCTGATAGGTCAGGGTGCGCATTAGACAACCCTCAGATAAATTGCCGGGCAACCGCTTATATTCGCATTCGCAATTGTCCCTGACGTTGCGGGGAGAGTGGTTCCGCCCTCGGTGGGCATATAGATACTCGGCATTGTCGTCGAATCGAGTCCATGATTCTGATTTAACATTGACGTTGTCTGGTCCATCGCTCGCAATGTTGGAGTCCCGTCAGACACCAGAGCTAAACCATAGAATCCTGGCTCAAGCGTCAAATTGATGACCGCCTCAATATTTCCTGTCGTGGCGGCACTTAAGGCTCCGGTATCGAGTATTTTTGTGGTGGGCTTGGCATCCAGCCAATTATAGACCCCCAGGTAAATCGACTTTCCCGAGGCTGCGGTTGTTACGGTCATTCCGAACCTTGTGAAGGTCGTTTTTCTTGAGCAATAAAATATCGCGTAATAGATGGTACTGGCTGCCAGAACCTTACTGGTCGAGGTGATGTGAAATCCGTAAGGGACATAATATCTGCCGGGGATATAGCCGCCGCCGCCATTGGCCAAGGCCGCGACTTCTTCGGCGACAAATTTCCGTTCCTCTCCTGCAGAATTTGCCCCACCGATTTCATAGCCGGCAGCAACGGTTGCGGCCGTTTGACCATGGACAGAGTAGGAGGAGCCAGAGCCCCCACTCGATGGGGCGGGATACATTGGATACATCGGCGCCTCCTACGAGCTGAGTTCGCAATAAGGCGTGCCGCTGGTGAGGGCGACACAGACCAAGCGGTAAGACGCCCCCTGCTGACCGCGTTCCTCCCACGACAACGCAAACCCGCCACTGGTCCAGGACAGGAGGGTTCCGGCACTGTCGCGGGAGACATCGAGCCAGTTGCCGGCGCTGTCCTGGCGTTGCAGTTTGATGGTCCCGACGAAAGGGCCGAGGACGATGTTGAAACCGCCCCGCACGAACAGAGCGGTTCCGGCGCCGGTAGTGGAAAAAGTGGTGCCGGCAACGGTGGCGACGGTGGTCACGGGACGGGGCATCAGGGCACCTCTTCAGGCAGCAGCAGGCCAGCCAGCCGTTCGGGGGCGGCGGCGGTGATCATCTGGATCAGGACCAGTCCCAGGGCTCGGCCGCCTTCGCGGTAGGCGAGGGCGAGCGGATCGGCGAGGAACGGCGGGGCGAACAGGCCGCTCTGATCGAGCAGACGGCGCAGGACCCGGCGTCCCTCGGGCCGGGCCAGGACGGCGGCAAGATCCTCCTCTTCCGCCCGGGTGGTGGGGCGGGAGACGGGGGGAGATTCAGCGGCAAAGGTGGGGTCGCGGTTCATGATGAGGCTCCGGTGACATTGGCGAGCAGGTCGGTCAGGGCGCTGCGATGGCCGGTATCGATCCGCGACAGGACTTCGGCGGAGCGGGCGGCGAGGTCGACGGTTTCGATGGTTTCGGTGGCGCGCTGGGTGCGGGCGCGATCGGCCCGACGGGAGACAACGGCGGCATCGGCGCGGAGCAGACGCGGATCGAGACCGATGGCTTCGGCATAGCTTTCGACCGCCTGATCGAGATCGATCTTGTCGAGGACGCTGCGATCCGCGGCGGCGAGACTGCCGGCGAAGCTGCACAAACGCTCGATGGCTCCGGTGGCGACGGCGCGCTGGGCCTGGGCGAGCATCGAGACATAGCGGACCCGCAGCCGCTGCCCGGCGAGAGCGGCGGGCGGGGGTGGGATCAGCCCGGCGCGGCTGGCGATGGCGAAGACGCGGTCGATCAGCGGATCGAGGAATTCGTGATGGAGACGCTCCAGCACCGGCCCGAGCATCAGGAGTTTTTCCTCACGGCGGGCATCGATTTCGGTGGCGGTGATGCCGGTGCGATCGATGCGGGAGATCATCAGGAACAGATCGACATAGAAGGCGTCGCGAATGCGCTGGCGGACCCGGTCCATGTCCTGTTGCATTTCGGCGAGCCGGGGCTGGACCTGATAGAGCGGGGTGGCAACCGGGGGGGTCGGCCCGCCAGCGAGATCATAGAAAGTGGTGCCGTTGGGGAGAGGATTGACGACACTGTTGGTGCGGAGACTGGCCGGGACGTTGAGGGGCGGCTTGACCATTTTCTGAATGGCGAGGGATTTGTCGCGCTCCTGGGCCTGGAGCTGCTCGACATCGCCGAGGGCATCCATGGCCGGGCTGGTGCCGTAGATATCGGTGGCGGTAATGCTCCAGCGCGGACACATCGCGGGGAATTCGTCAAAGCCGGACACCCGGAGCAGCCGGTCATCGGGGGCGCCCTGTTCGATCCAGACCGAGCGCCAGGGCTTGCGCCAGGAGGGACCGGGACCGGGGCGGTAATGACGGTTGGGTTCGATCGCCTGCACCACCTCGACCCAGGCTTCGAACCGGCCGCTTTCGAACAAGGCGCGGGTGCCAGGGGAGATGGCCGACCAGTCACGCCCACCGTCTTGCAGCGGGGCGAAGTGATCGACCAACTGGGCGACGCTGAGGCTATAGACCCGGTAGAGGGTGTCGATCTGCCCGCCGGCACTGGCGGCGAGGTAATATTGCCCGGCGGTGAGGGTCTCGCAGGAGATCACATTGTCATAATCGGGCAGGACCAACAGGGCGGCGGTGCCGAAGGCGGCGAGTTCCTCATAGACGGCGGCGAGAGCGTCATAAGCGTTGGAGGCGCTGAAGATCTCGCGCATCAGCGCCTCGACATCGGCGAGCCAGCGCTGGACGGCATCATTGCGGGCGAGGGCGGGGGCCTGGGGGGCGAGACGGAACCAGGGCCGGGCGGGGGAGGTGATCCCGCTCATCAGGCCGGCGGCCATGGTGCGAAGGGCGAGGGTCCCGGTATTGTCGATAATCTTGCGGTTGCGACGGGTGCCCTTGTTGCGGTCGGAGACCAGGAAGCGGCCGCGCCGGGGCAGGATCATGTCGGAGACATCGCGCCAATGGGCGATCCAGGACTCGCGCTCCTGGGCCAACGCCTCCAGCCGGCCGAGGCAGTGCCGGCGAATTTCGCGGGGGTCCATCATTGCCCCAACAGACTTTTTTTGCTGAGAGCGGGGGTCGCCTGATCGCCGGCCCCACCGGTCAGGATGGTGGCGCCGGTGCCGCCGGCGGCATAGCGTTTGCGGGCGGATTCATAGGCATCCTGGACGGCACCGTCGGCATAAGTGGCGGCTTTGGTGGGGGTCACTGTGGCCACGGTCGGCGTGGACGATGAGCCCGAATCGAATAATCCCATCGGGGGGGTTCCTTCTGGTGAAAGGGGAAGAGCGGGGCTGCCGCCCCGCACCCCGCTTGGGGGTGACCCCCAAACCCCCTCTGAAGTCAAAGGGGGTCCGGGGCATCGCCCCGGCCGGGTTCGGGCGGGAGCCCGACACTTTCAGACGGGGCTGTCGACGGCAAAAGTCGGGGCGGCCACCGGTCCCCGGCTGACCGGAGCGGTAAAGGTCAGAGCCAGGGCATCGGCCCGGTTGGGTGAGGGCAGCCCTCGACTTTTCATCGCCTGCTTGCCTTCGAGTTGAATCTTGCCATCGAGACGGGGAACGGTTTCCGGCCCGATCAGATCCTGAGCCAGCTCCAGATCGGCGGGATCCAGCCCCCCGCCCTGCTTGAGCCAGTCGCGCATCTCCCGCCAGAGGAAGGCGCGCAGATTAAGACAGCCGGGATCAGGACTTTGTCCGCTGAACCAGACCAGACGCCAGCTCTGGCCCAGCGCCTTGCCGGCCGAGACGATTCCCGTGCCAAAACCGGCATCAATGAACACCGCATCGGCCCGATGCTGCTCCTGCAAACGGGCGATCAGATTGGCCATCGCCACGTCATCGTCATTATGAGGAAAAGACGCCAAAATCCGGGCGTGCAACCCCTGGCGCAAGGCGATGACGAAGGCATCCTCGCCGGTCCAGGCCGGATCAATCCCGAGGATCACCGGCGCGAAATGATACTGCCCGGGCCGTAACACCCGGCTCCGCGCCGCCTCAACATCACTGCCGGCAATGAACTGACGGGTCGATTGGGAGGGAAACTCGCCCCGGACCCGAACCTTGAAGAAATCACTGTCCTCGCCGTGGTCCTGGCGCCATTGCTCGATCTTGGCGAGATTGGTGCCGGGAACGCTGCGGCTGTCGATCTGGCGGGTGACCCAGCGATGCCGATAGCGGCGGAAACATTCGCGAAACCGCCCGGAATTCCGGGTCGGATTGCCGAACACAACCCAGATCAGGATGGTGTTGGCATCGGTGAGGGCACCCTCGGCCACCTCCCACACTTTGTCATCAATGTTGGAGGCCTCGTCGAACAGCAGCATCACCAACCGGCCCTGATTATGCAGACCGGCAAAAGCCTCGGTGTTGGTGGCTGACCAGGAGACGAAATCCTGGCGCCAGCCCTCGGCATGGGCCGGATCACGGGCCTTGATCGCGGTGGCCTGGAGATCGAACCAGGGCGCGGTGAGCGACAGGGTAAACCAGCGACGAATTTCCGGCCCGGTCTTGGTGCGGAGCTGGGCTTCGGTGTTGGCGGTGGTGAGAATCCGGGCGCCGACATGACAGGACAAAGCCCAATTGGAGATCATCCCCATCAGGGCCGATTTGCCGATGCCATGACCGGACGAGACCGCAATCTGGAGCGGCTGAAACCGGGTCTCCGGGTCGGCGAGATGATCGCGAATGGCCGTGAGAATCTCGGCCTGCCAAGCGCGTGGCCCGTCGATCTGGGCCAGCGGCCCCTGGCCCCAGTCCCAGGCGACACTGGACCAGCGCAGCGGATCGTGGGCACAGGCGGCGGCAAGGGTGAACAGATCGTCACTCATGGCGGGTCAAACGATGTTTGGCCCGGTCAAGCCGGGCAGCAAGGGAGGGATCGGTCTCGCCGCCCTGGGCTTTGCGGGCGGCGAGTTCGACACGGGTGGCGGTAGCGGCGGCGCGGATGGCGCTGGCGATGCGGCTGTCGGTATCACGGCCCTCGCCCTGCCGCTGGGCAGCAAGGGCGCGGCCGATCATCAGCGTGGCCATCAACCGCATCCGCTCGGCGGGGTCGGGGGTGGCGGCCAGAGCGGCGAAGGATTCAGCATCCTCGGCCGGGTCAGCCGGATCCCCCCGCAGCGCCGGATCGGGCTCGGGTTCAGTCATCGGATCTCGCGGAAAGGAGGGGGAAACGCAAAACGCCCGGATGAGGATGTCATCCGGGCGTATTTATGGCGTGGACGGAAGTAAATACCCTCTTTGTGCACGGGTCAAGCGGTTTTTTCGGCTTTCCGCTGTCGCGGGATGAGTCTCAACTGGCGCTGCGGATTTTGCGGGTGAATTCCCCGACCTGGGTCGACAGGACATCGGCCTGGGTCGAGAGCAGAGTCACGGTGGCAGAGAGATCCCGGGCGGTGGTGTCGGTCTTGCCGGCGAGGTCATTGACGGCAGCGACGGTCTGACTCACCTGGGCGCCGCCCTCGGCGGCCTCATCGACATTGCGAGCGATTTCGCGGGTGGCGGCGCGCTGTTCCTCGACCGCTCCGGCAACAGCGGTGGCAATCTCATTGATGTTGACGATGGTGCCGCCGACTCCCTGGATCGCGGTGACGGCGTCACGGGTGGCGGATTGCACCGCCGAGATCTGCGCGGAAATTTCGTCGGTAGCTCGTCCGGTCTGGTTAGCGAGGCTCTTGACCTCATTGGCGACTACGGCAAAGCCCTTGCCAGCATCGCCGGCCCGGGCGGCTTCAATGGTGGCATTCAGCGCCAGCAGATTGGTCTGGGCGGCGATGTCATTGATCAGACGGACGACATCGCCGATCCGGCTGACGGCCTCGGCCAGCCCCTGGACCAGACGATTGGTTCGTTGCGCGTCCTCGACGGCAAGATCGGTCATCTGGGCGACTTTGCCGACCTGGGTGGAAATTTCCTGGATCGAACTGGTGAGCTGATCGGTCGCGGTGGCGACGGTACGGATATTATCGCTGGTCCGAACCGCCGTGTTGGCCGCCGAAGCCGATTGCTGGGCCGCCTGCTGGGCGACATCGGCCATCACCGAAGAGGCGCCGCTGAGTTGGCTGACCGAGGCGGAGACCTGACTGACCACCCCTGAGACCTGTTGCTCGAACTGATCCGCCGTACTATTCATAACAATCGATACTTGCTCTTGCGCGGAATGCATGTAGGCGGCGGAGGCGATCTCGATCTCGAACATAACAACTCGGGTCAAGGCATCAACCGATTCGTGTATCTTTTCTCTTTTTCTCTTGTAGTGTGCATTGATCGCTTCGATCATGAGGCACACCATATTGGTGTAAAAACAAAAATAATATCGCAGGAGAACGCCCTGTTTTTGCCGAATTGCAAAAAGATCGATGCAATTCTTGATTTGTTGCTCAGAAAAGGTTGCGGAGAGAATATCTTCCAGCCAATGTTTTTTCTGACTTTTGTAGGCGTCCTCAATTTTTATGCCTGAATAAACATCTCTGACTCCAGGGAAGGAAAAAATTTTATCGAAGCTATCTCGAATAGCTCGGTCAATCATCTCTTCGATAATCGGCTTGCATTCTCGAAGAATTTCGCGGGTTTTGTTGTCGATTTTGAGGGCATCGAGACGGTTCTGTCTGTCTGGATTTAGTTCTCTCATGGCAAGCTCCTCATATTTTCCCTTATTCTGGGAAAAATTAAAAAAACTTTACGATATTTAAAAGTTTTAACGAGAAATTCTATTCTAAAGAGGGATCGCCAATCTACCGTGTCATCTTATCAACAAAGTATATGGGGTCAATCCTTTACAAGTTTCCCTAAGCGTTCCGATCGCCATCAAATAATGTCCCGGGCGATCTTCAACCCTTCTTTCCCGGTTTCGGTTTGAATGGTTAAGAGCGGGGGTGACGTTTTTTTAGATTTTCTGGCCTTGATCCCAGCGGTGGCGGAGAGTCCAGGCAAGGCAGGGAGTGGGCGATTGCGGTCAAATCCTCTATAGTGCGGTTTATGACCGAGCCGCCCCCGGATATCACCGAGCTGGCCCGTCGCTATCTTGACCTGTGGCAGCGACAAATGGCCGCCCTGGCCGAAGATCCCGCTGTGGCGGAAACGGTGGCGCGTGGACTGGCGTTGATCACAACCGGCCTGGGAGGCGCCGCCGCGCCACCGTCAACCGGATCCCCGCCAAAGGAGGGCCGGGCGCGCAGCGATGAGTCCGCACCGTCCCCTTCCCCCGCCGCCCCGTCCGGGGCCGCGTCCGTTGCCGCTGCACCTGTTGATCCTGCTCACGATCCTGTCCGGCTCGCTGGTCGGCTTGCCGCTCTGGAAGCGCGGGTTGCTGCCCTGGAAAACGCCCTTCGATCAGGGGGCGGCGGCCCTGGCGGCCCAACTCGCCGCCGCCGGGAGTGAGGCTGGCCCGGCCTTTGTGACGGCGGTGCTGGCCGAAGCCGCCGGGCGGGGGGAACGATTCCTGGCGGGGATCGAAGCCTACCGCCGCCATCCCTACCGCCGGGCGCTGACGGATCCACCAACGGTGTGGCAACTGGGGACCACCCGCCTGTTGGATTACCGGCCGGCGGGGGGCGGCGGTCTGCCCCTGTTGGTGATCCCCTCCCTGGTCAACCGAGCCTATATCCTGGATCTGAGCGCGCGGCGCAGCCTGATGCGCTATTGCGCCGGACGTGGTCTCGCTCCCTTCCTGGTCGATTGGGGGGCTCCGGGCGTGGAAGAGACCGGCTTCACCCTGACCGATTACCTCGCCTGCCGACTGGAACCGATGCTGGATCAGGTCACGGTGCTGTGCGGCTGCCGCCCGGCGCTGGTGGGCTATTGCATGGGAGGCCTGCTGGCGCTGGCGCTGGCCCTGCGCCGGCCGGATGGCGTTGCGGCCCAAGTCCTGCTGGCCACCCCGTTCGATTTTGCTGCCGGCGCGGCACCGGGCGAAACCGGGCTGGCGACCGCCCTAGCCCCGCTGCTGGGCCAGGACCGCCCACTTTTGGTCGATGAACTCCAAACCCTGTTCTGCCTGCGCGATCCGAATCTGGCCATGCGGAAATTCACTGCCTTTGCCGGCTGGTCCCCCTCCAGCGCCCAGGCCCGATCCTTTGTGGCGGTGGAGGATTGGGCGAATGACGGGGTGCCGCTGGCGGGAGCGGTGGCCCGGGAATGCCTGGAAGGCTGGTACGGCGCCAACAGCCCGGCGCGGGGCGAATGGCGGATTGCCGGCGAACCGGTCCTGCCCGAAAGGGTGCGCGTCCCGACCCTGGTGATGGTGCCGGGACGCGACCGGATCGTGCCGGCAGCCTCAGCCCTGCCTTTAGCGGACCGTATTCCTGGGGCGCGCCTGTCCCGCCTGCCGGGAGGCCATGTCGGCATGCTGATCGGCGGCCGTGCCGCCACAGAGTGCCTGGGCCCCTTGACCCGCTGGCTGATGCGGCAAGCCTAAAACCCCCCAAAGAAAACAAGGGGGTCTGGGGCTTCGCCCCAGCCGGGTTCGGGCGGGAGCCCGACAGCTTTGCCCACCGCAAAAAACCATTCATTTTATAGATTTTAGCCTGGTGTCGGCGTCACCAAACGGTCATGCCATGACCAGAAGGCAGGGCTGTATTACCGTAAAGGCGATTCTCATGTATCATGGATTGCAGAACCGCCCTAAGAAACCACAGGAGAGTCCAGGACCATGACCGAAATCGTCATCGCGGCCGCCGTCCGCACCCCGATCGGATCTTTTTCCGGCTCGCTGGCGGGCTATTCCGCCGCCCAATTGGGATCGATCGTCATCCGCGCTGCGCTGGAACAAGCCGGATTGGCTCCCGCCGAAATCGACGACGTGATTCTCGGCCAGGTGCTGACGGCCGGGGTAGGAATGAATCCGGCGCGTCAGGCGGCGCTGGGGGCCGGCCTGTCGATCGAAAGCACGGCGCTGACCCTCAATCAGGTGTGTGGCTCGGGCCTGCGTGCGGTGGCACTGGCAGCACAGTCGATCCGGGCCGGGGATGCGACGATCGTGTTGGCCGGCGGCCAGGAAAGCATGTCGAACGCCCAACATACGACCTTCCTGCGCAACGGGGTGCGGATGGGTCCGGCCACCCTGGTCGATACGATGGTGTTCGACGGGCTGACCGACGTTTTCAACAGCTATCACATGGGCATAACGGCCGAGAACGTCGCCCGCGAGGCGGGGATCAGCCGGGCCGACCAGGATGCCTTTGCGGCGGCAAGTCAGGCCAAAGCCGAAGCGGCGATCAAGGCGGGCCGGTTCAAGGACGAGATTGTCCCGGTGAAAGTGGTGGTGAAGAGGCAGGAAACCCTGTTTGACACCGATGAATTCCCCCGCTTCGGGACCACGGCCGAGACTCTGGCCAAGCTGAAGCCGGCGTTCCAGGCGGATGGCACGGTGACGGCGGGCAATGCCTCGGGGGTGAATGACGGGGCGGCGGTGCTGGTGGTGACCAGCGCGGCGGAAGCGGCGCGGCGTGGCCTGACCCCGCTGGCGCGGCTGGCGGGCTGGGCGACGGCCGGGGTTGATCCGAAGGTGATGGGGCTCGGCCCGGTGCCGGCGTCACAGCGGGCCTTGGCCAAAGCCGGTTGGCAGGTGGCCGACCTCGATCTGATCGAGGCCAACGAGGCGTTTGCGGCCCAGGCGGTGGCGGTGAATCGCCAGATGGGCTGGGATCTGGAGAAGGTCAACGTCAATGGCGGGGCGATTGCCCTGGGCCATCCGATCGGCGCCTCGGGGGCGCGGGTGCTGGTGAGCCTGCTGCATGAGATGCGCCGCCGTGACGTCCACAAGGGTCTCGCCACCCTGTGCATCGGGGGCGGGATGGGGATCGCGGTTTGCGTCGAGCGTTAAGTTAAAAACAGAACCAAAAGAAACGATCAGGAGGACGAACCATGGCGCGTTTGGCATTGGTCACCGGGGGAACCCGTGGCATTGGTCGGGCGATTTCGATTGCGCTCCGGGACGCGGGCTATCGGGTGGTCGCCAATTACGGCGGCAATGACGAAGCGGCCCGGCTGTTCACCGAAGAAACCGGGATTCCGGCCCAGAAATGGAACATTGGCGATTACCTCGCGACCGAGGCGGCGATTGCCGCAATCGTTGCCGAGCATGGCCCGGTTGACATTGTGGTGAACAATGCCGGGATCACCCGTGATGCGACCCTGCACCGGATGACGCCGGAAATGTGGGACGAGGTGATCCGGACCAATCTGTCCTCCTGCTTCAACACCTCGCGGGTGGTGATTGACACGATGCGCGAACGCGGCTTTGGCCGGATCGTGAATATCGGCTCGATCAACGGTCAGGCCGGCCAGTATGGCCAGGTCAATTATGCGGCGGCGAAATCGGGCATTCACGGTTTCACCAAAGCGTTGGCCCAGGAAGGGGCGGCGCGCGGGGTGACGGTCAATGCGATCGCGCCGGGCTATGTCGATACCGACATGGTGCGGGCGGTGCCGCCGCCGGTGCTGGAAAAGATCATTGCCCGGATTCCGGCGGGCCGGCTGGGCCGGGCCGGGGACATTGCCCGGGCGGTGCTGTTCCTGGTGGCGGATGACGCCGATTTCATCACCGGTTCGACCATTTCGGTCAACGGCGGCCAGCATATGTATTGATCGGCCGGTTCCCTCCCCCGGCCGGCTGCGGTTGGGGGAGCTTTCCGGGGCTGCCGCCCCGCTCCCCGCTTTTTTTTATTTTCAAAAATAAAGGGGGTCCGGGGCCTCGCCCCGGGCGGGCGCGGGCGGCAGCCCGCCGTCTTTCGGTGCGAGAGTATTGACTCGTCTCTTCCCCGCGTGCAAACGGAACCCCGGAGCGTGTCCTCCGGGAGACGTCATGGCTCGGGAGAGAGGAAAAAATGGTCCGGGGGAAGCGTTTCGCACCAGTCCTGGTTGCGGTTTTGATAACGTTGGGCGCTTGTACCACGACGCTGCCGGAGGATCCGGACGAGCGGGCGGAGATCGAGTCTCTCAACGATCCCTTCGAGCCGACCAACCGGACCATCTTCGAGATCAACATGGCTTTGGACGAGGCGGTGATGGTCCCGGTGGCGGAAGGCTACCGCGACACTCTGCCGGACTGGTTGCGCGAATCGATCCACAACATCCTGTCAAACCTTCAGGAACCCTATGTTGCCGGCAATGATCTGTTGCAGGGCAATCCGCGTGCGGCGGCTGATGCGCTCGGCCGGTTTTTCGTCAATTCGACCTTCGGCTTCCTCGGTACCCATGATGCGGTGGCCGGGAGCGGGGGCGCCAAGCCCCACAAGACCGATATTGGCGTCACGCTGGCGGTCTGGGGGGTCGATGACGGTCCCTATCTGATGCTGCCGCTGTTCGGGCCGTCTTCGCTGCGCGACGGTGCCAGCAAGGTGGCCGATTATTGGGCCAGTCCAACCGGGGCGATGTTCGGCGCCGCAGGATTGGGGGTGGTCAGCGATGTTCAGAGCGGGGTTGACCTGCTGGACAACCGCGCTACCCTGCTCGACCCGATGAACGAATTGCGCCGGACCTCGCTGGATGAATATGCCGCGATCCGCAGCCTGTACCGGCAAAGCCGGGACGCCGCTTTGGCTGAATCCCGCTCCGGTCAGGTGTCGTCGCCGCGTCCGACCCCGGCGGTGCCGGCGGCACCCTCTCCCGCAGCGGCGACCGGCGCCGGGCCGGGCAGCGCCGCGATTCCGGCCCCCTCTGGCCGGGTTGATTTTGTCGAGCCGGCGCCCGCCGCGCCGGAATCCCCGTGAGCGAGGGAGAAGGATCATGGCCGAAAGCTATCGCGTGTCCGGGATGAGGTGCGGCGGCTGTGCCCGTGCCGTGACCGAAGCCATTGTTGCCGCCGTACCGGATGCGACGGTCGAGGTTGACCTTGCCGCCGCCACTGTAACAGTGACGGAGGCCAGTGCGGCCCAGGTTGCGGCCGCAGTGGACGCCGCCGGCTTTGGCTTCGACGGTCCCGTCGCCGCCTGATGGAGCGGCCGCACCAACGGCGGCGCCCTGATCCGTTCCTGCTCGGTCTGATCGCCATGCTGGTTCTGGCGTGGCTGTGGCCCGGTCTGGGTCGCGATGGCGGTCCGTTGCATCTTGATCTGGTCACCCGCTATGGGGTGGCGGCGGTGTTCCTGCTGCATGGCTTGCTGCTGGCGCCGGAACGGCTGCGTGCCGGCCTGCTCAATTGGCGGCTGCACCTGTTCACCCAGGCCGCCAGTTTTGTCCTGTTTCCCCTGCTGGTCTGGGGCGGACTGCTGGTGGCCGGCGACGGTCTGCCCCCGGACTTCCGGCTTGGTTTCCTGTTTCTGGCCGCGTTGCCCACCGCCGTTTCAACCTCAGTGGTGGTCACCGCTGTGGCGGGCGGCAATGTGGCCGGGGCGATTTTCAACGCGGCCCTCTCCAGTCTGCTGGCGGTGCTGCTGACGCCCTTGTGGGTCCATCTGTTTCTGGCCAGCGATGGCGGCGGCACGCTTGATCTCGGCGCCGTGCTGGGGCGGTTGGCCCTGCTGGTGGCCGCTCCGTTGGCCCTGGGCCAGCTGCTGCGACCTTGGCTCGGCCGGTTGGCCACCCATGCCAGCGGACTTGACCGGTTGATTGTGCTGCTGGTGGTGCTGAATGCGTTCAGCAGTTCCTTTGCGGCCGGGGCCGCCGCCGCTCCCTCCCCGTTGCTAATGGCGGTGGCCGGGGCGGATGTCGTGCTGTTCCTGGGAATGATCGGCTTGTTGTCCCTGCTCGGGCGGGGCCTGGGGCTGACTCTTGCCGACCGCCGGGCCGGGATGTTCTGTGGAGCACAGAAATCGATTGCGGCCGGGGCGCCGATGGGGGCGATTCTGTTTGCCGGGGCGGGCGATCTCGGCATGGTGCTGGCCCCGGCGATTTTGTATCACCTGTTGCAGTTGCTGATCGGTGGCGCGCTGGCCCGCCGTCTCGGCACCGCTTCACCGACAGAGCCGAGCAGCCCTCTCCCCGACGCGGCCAGCCCCTCCACCCTGCGGGGGGCTGGGGTCGGCGCAAGGCGCTTCTCCCCGCGGATCCAGCTTGCTAGAAAGACCGATTATTGCACAACAAAGGGCAGGCAATGACGGCGGCCGAATTCGACCTGATCGTGCTGGGAGCCGGGGCGGCCGGCCTGCGCGCGGCGCTTCTCGTGGCGGCCAGCGGACGGCGGGTGGCCGTGATCGAATCGGGTCGGGTCGGCGGTGCCCGAGTGGTGCGGGGCAGCCTGCCCAAGGCGCTGCTCTCGACCGGGGCGGGGTTCAGTGCGGATTTTGCCGAGGCCGACGTGTTCGGCTGGCAGGTGGAAAAGCCGGTGTTCGACTGGGCGCGGTTGATGGCGGCGAAGAATGCCGAGATTTCCCGCCTGGAAAATGCCCTGACCCTGGAGCTGCGCGAGGCCGGCGTTGTTCTGGTCGAGGGGCGCGGCCGGGTGGTCGATCCGCATACGGTGGTGGTGGGAGAGCAGAGTCTGCGGGGCGATCTGCTGCTGATTGCCACCGGGGGGCGGCCCGCTTTGCCCGACCTGCCGGGGCTGGAACATGCGGTGACAACGGCCGAGGCGCTGGATCTGATGCAATTGCCCCGGCGGGCGATGGTGATTGGCGGCGGGGCGATTGCCGCAGAATTTTCTTCTCTTTTTAATGCCCTTGGCGTTGAAGTGACACAGGTGGTGCGGGGCCATACCCCCTTGCCGGGCTTTGATCCTGACCTGCGCTCGGCGTTGGCGGCGGCGATGAGTGCGCGGGGGATCCGGCTGCGGCGCGGTCAGGCCCTGCGGGCGATTACCCGCGATGGGACCGTGACCCGGGCGATGTTGAGCGTGGCGGGGAGCGAGACGGTCGAGCCGGTTGAGACGGATCTGGTGCTGATCGCGACCGGGCGGATGCCCGAAACCCGTGGGCTGGGGCTGGAGGCGGTGGGAGTCGAATTGGGACCGCGCGGCGGGGTGGTGGTGGATGCTTATTCGCGCAGTTCGGTGGAATCGATCTGGGCGGTCGGAGACGTGACCGACCGGCTGAAACTGACCCCGGCGGCGATGGCCGAGGCGGAAGCCTTTGTCCATACCGCCTTTGACGGCTGCCCGACGGCGATTGAACATCATCTGGTGCCGATTGCCCTGGCGACGATTCCGCCGGTGGCCTGCGTCGGACTGGGCGAGGATGAGGCCCGCCGATTGTATGGTGGCGGGGTCGAGAGTTACCGGGCGACGGTCCAGACACTGCGCCAGCGCCTGACCGGGCGCGAGGGGGAAGGTCTGGTCAAGCTGGTGGTGGATTGCGACGAGGATCGGGTGCTGGGGGTGCATGTCCTTGGCCCGGCGGCGGCGGAGATCATCCCCGGCTTTGCGGTGGCGTTGCAATGCGGTGCGACCAAAGCCCAGTTTGATGCCACGCTGGGGGTCCATCCCACGCTGGCCGAGACGCTGCTGACGCTGCGTCCTGCGGGCTATGATCCGGGGCCGGAGGAGTCCGCCGCCGCCCCGCCCCTTGCCACTGCTGATCCGATAGCCGCTGACCGATCATGACGTCTGTTTCTCTCAAGATTGTTGCTGCCACCCTGGTGGGTGGGGTGCTGGCGGTGGGGGTGATCCCCACCCTGACCGATTGGAGTTCGCTCCGCCCCGGGATTGAACGCGCCGCCACGGCGGCGGTGGGATGGCCGGTGACGGTGACGGGACCGATTTCGGCCCGTTTGTTGCCGGCTCCCACGGTGACCTTGCGTCAGGTCACGGTGGGCCGGGCCGGGTTCGAGACCATTCGGCTGGATCTCGGGCTATGGCCGCTGCTGGCGGGACGGATTGCGGTCAGTGAGGTTGATCTGGCCGGTGGCCGGCTCGGCGGCGGGGCGGGTCTGGAAGGCCAGATTCATCTCGGCGAGATTTTCGCCGCCGATGGCCGCTTTGAGGGCGGCTTCACTGCCCAGGGCCGGCTGACGGCGGGCGGGATCGGCTTCCCGATCGAGGTCGAAGGCGGTCGGCCGGGGGGGGGAGCGGCGGTTCCGCTGCGGGCGCGGCTGGGCCTGCCCGGAGGGGATGGCAGCGAAGTCCGGATCGAGGCCACCTTGCTGGAGCGCCGGATTCAGGGGACCGCGCAGGTAAGCCTGCCCTCGCTGGCCCGGGCGCTGCCCGGGGCCGCTTTGCCCGATCTGCCGCTGACCGCCGAAGGGCGCTTGGTGGTCACCGGCGAGGAGGCCGGCCTCCAGGGGATCATTCTGACTTTGGGCGAGTCGCGGGCCGAGGGCGAAATCGTTGCCGCGCTGGGGACGAGTCCGGTGGCGGTTGATGTCAGCCTGCGCGCCAACACCCTCAATTTGGATCAGGCCCCAGCGGCGCCGGCCCCGGTCACGGCGGCCCCCACAGCGCCGCCGCCTGCACCGTCGCCGGCTCTTGCCGGCCGTTCTGCGGCGGGGCTGCGATTGCCCTTGCCGGCTGATCTGACCCTGAATCTCGATCTGGCCGCCGAATCGGTGCACTGGCGGGGCGGCCTGCTGCGCCAGCCCCGGCTGAATGCGTTGCTGGACGGTGGCAAGCTGACCGTCAGTCATCTATCCGCCCAGTTGCCCGGCGCGACCAATCTTGATTTCAATGGTCTGGTGACGATGGAGGAGCAAGGTCCGCTTCTGGCTGGCCGGCTCCGTCTGGCCAGTCATGACCCGTCCCGCTTGCGGCGGTGGCTGTGGCCGGACCGGGAGAGCGGCGCCTGGCCGGCCAGTGTCCGGCTGGAGGCGAGTCTGGAGGCGGGCTCCGACCGGCTGATTCTGTCATCGCTGATGCTTGGCTTGGACACTTTGCGCCTGACCGGTTCGCTGGCCTGGACCGATGCTCTGACCGCCCAGATGAAAACAGGCGGTCTGGAGGTGCGGTTTGACGGGGAGCCGGGGGCCGGGGCGGAGGCCGGGGCGCTGACCCTGAAGGGCCCGAGCTTTGCCGAGGCGGTCCGGCTGCTGGTGCCGGATTACCGGCCGCTCCGTGACGGGCCTGTGGCGCTGACGGCCCGGTTGACCCGCGATGAGGCTGGCCCCTGGCTCGACCAACTGCGGCTGACGGCGGCCGACAATACCCTGACCGGTCAGATTCGCTTTCCGACCGCAGGACCGATTGCGCTGCGGCTGAGCGGGGAGACGGTGCGGCTTGATCCGTTTTTGTCGCGGGACAACCGGATTCTGCCCTCCCGCCTGCCGCGTCCTCCGGTTCGGGCCCCGGGGGGCGGTGGAGAGGGGAGCGAGGCGGCTCCTCCGCCGGCGGTGCCGCGCGGCAAGGTTGAGGCGGAGCCGCTTAGCCGGTTGCCGGCGGCGACGATCGCGCTCGACCTGGGCCAGTTCCAGTTGCGCGGCCTGACTCTGGCCCCGTTTTCGGCCGATCTGACCGTGGCCGGGAACGGCTCGGTCACGATTAATCCGCTGAAAGCGAAGGGGTGGGGCGGCTCGATCGAGGGGCAGGGTCGGTTTGGCAGTGACGGTGTTTTTCTGGCTCTGACTCTGAGCGGATTGGACGCGGGGCAGCTTGATCTGTCGGCGGGACGATTGGGGCTGAGCGGTGGGCGGCTGGAGGGTCAGATCCGGCTGTCGGCGGCGGGATTGGCGCCGACCGTGCTGGCGGCGACTCTGGGTGGCGAGGCCCGCCTGACGATCCGCAACGGCGAAATCCGGGGGATTGATCTGGCGGCGCTGAATACCCGGCTGGATCAGCGGGATTTGGCCGGGGTGTTCAGGAGCGGGCTCCAGGGGGGACAGACCCGCTTTTCGGTTCTGTCGGCGAGTTTGAAAGCGACTCAGGGCACTTTGTCGAGCCCGGACCTGCTGCTGGCGGCGGAGGGGGCGCGGGTGACCGGCGCCGGGACTCTTGACCTGCCGGCACAACGGATTGACGCCGCTTTTCGTCTGGCTCCGGCGGCGGCGGGGCTGCCTCCGCTTGGGCTGGGGGTGCAGGGGCGGCTGGATGGCCCGGATGTGGTGTTTGATGCGAATGCGTTACAGCGCGCGTGGTCGAGTCACCGCTGACCCAGCGAAAAGGCGGTAACCGATCTACCGCCAATGGCTGTTCCCGCCCGGCGGCGGTTCCGGTTATGCTGAAGACTCTCATCATCATCGGACGGGGGGAATGCCGATGGCGAGCCATCCCTATAGTTTGGCAGAATGGATCACCGACGGGGTGATTCATGCGGTGGGTGTGATTCTGGTGCTGGTGGCGGCGGGAATTCTGCTCCATCTCGCTCTGGATGGGGGGGATCCCCGGGTCATTGTCGCCAGTGCGATTTATGCCACGGGCCTGATCGCCAGTTTTGGCTGTTCTGCGGCTTATAATCTGACGCTGGCCCCGCGCTGGCGGGCCTGGCTGCGACGGTTTGACCATGCGGCGATTTATTTGATGATCGCCGGAACCTATACCCCGCTGTCGTTGATTTGTATTGGCGGGACACTGGGACATGGCCTGCTGGCGCTGGTGTGGAGCGTCGCCCTGGTCGGGGTGATCCTCAAATTGGGCTGGCCGCACCGGTTCGAGCGGCTGTCCCTGGTGCTGTATCTGTCGCTGGGCTGGATCGGCTTGATTGTGATCGGGCGGATTATCGCGGTGTTGCCGGTCCCGGCGCTGATTTTGCTGTTGGTTGGCGGGATCTTTTATAGCCTCGGGGTGGTGTTCCATCTGTGGTCGCGCCTGCCGTTCCAGAATGCGATCTGGCATGGGTTTGTGCTGACGGCGGCCGGGTTTCATTATGCGGCGGTGTTGGATTCGCTGTTCCCCTGAGATCCGGGGCTGCCGCCCCGCTCCCCGCTTGGGGGCGTGCCCCCAAACCCCCCTCTTTTTTAAAAAGAAGGGGGGTCCGGGGCTCTGCCCCGGGCGGGTTTGGGCGGCAGCCCAATCTTCAGGCGGCGGCGTCAAACCGAGGCAAGCTGGCGGTCAGCGACCCACAGAGAGTGTGCCAGTCCCGGGTCTGCTCGGGCGACAGGTCGAACTTGAGATGCAGCCGGCCTTCTCCATTCCAGATCACTTTCGCCGTCAAAGGCAACTCGAGTCCGGGAAGGGTGACCGCGATCGGGGATCCTGGCGGCAGCGCCACCGGGATCTCCGTCGCCATCAGTCCGCCCTCGGATAAATTCCGCACCGTGACCGAATAAGACCGTCCGGCGCTCTCGATCCGCCCCTCCTGGTTGAACCGATAGCGCGGCTTGCGACGGCGATTGACCTCGGTGGTGGCGTTGCGAACCGTGCGGACGATCAGCTCGCGCAAGGCCTGGATACTGTCGGCGACCTCGCTGGACAGGCGTTCGACCTCTCCGGCGCTTTCCCCGGTCGATTGGGCCTCATCCGAGACCCGGGCAATCCGCTCAGCCACCTCGTGAGCCGCGCCCGAGGTCTCCGAAATCGTGCGGGCAATCTCATGGGTTGCCGCCCCTTGCTGCTCGATCGCCGCCGCGACCGCCGCCGAGACTCCTTGCACTTCGAGAATCGATCGGTTGATTTTCTCGACCGAATGAACCGCTTCCCCGGTGCTGGCCTGGATTTCGGCAATCTGAGCGGTGATTTCGGTCGTGGCGCGGGCGGTCTGGGTGGCGAGGCTCTTGACCTCATTGGCCACCACGGCAAAGCCCTTGCCCGCCTCTCCCGCCCGGGCGGCCTCAATGGTGGCATTCAGCGCCAGCAGATTGGTTTGGGCCGCGATATCGTTGATCAGACCGGCAACTTCACCGATTCGTCCCACCGCCGAGGATAATTGGCTGATGGTGTGGCGGGCATCGAGGGTGGCATCGACGGCTTGGCCGGTCACATGACTGGCGGTATTGACCTGAGCGGCGATTTCGCGAATCGAGGCACTGAGCTGTTCCGCTGCCGCCGCGACCGTCTGGGCATTGGACAAGGCCTGAGTCGCCGCCGAAGCGACGCTCTGGCTGTTCTCGCCGACCGCCGCGGCCGATTGGGCCATGCCCCCGGCAGTGCTGGCCATGAATCCGGTCTGTTTGGCCACCTGATCGACCGCCGCATGGGATTCTCGTTCGACCGTTTCCGCCATTGTCAGCAGAGCATGGACCTTGTCCCGTTCGGCCCGCTCGCGTTCCTGCTCCTGGTCGATCCGCAATTGCTCGGCAGCGGCCAAAGCCTCCTTGAACACCTGGACCGAACGCGCCATCGCCCCCAGTTCGTCGCGGAATTCAACCCCGGTCACCAGCACATTCAATTCGCCGCGGGACAGGGCATTCATCACGGATTCCAGCTCGGCGACCGGGCGGACCAGGCTGCGGATCACCACCAGGGCCAAGCCTCCGGTGACCGCCAGCAAGGCCATCACCCCCAAGGCCAGCAGGAGCAGGGCATGGGAGGCGGTATTGCACACATTTTCCGCCCGCGAGCGGATCTGGACGGCGATTTTGTCTTCAACGGTTTTCAAGGCGTCGATCCGCCGGGTGGCGGCCTCGAACCAAACAGGACCGGTGATGGTGCCAAGCGTGTCGCTGGTCAGACTCTCGATCGCCACCGCCCGCATCTCCGCGACCCGCGCCTCAACCGGCGAGGCCTGGACCGCCTTGAGGGCTGCGGCCGCTTCGGGATCGGCGTTGCGTTCGAAGCTGGTGAAGGCGGTTTTCTGCACCGCGCCCAGTTCGACGAAGCGGCGGTAGAGGGCCGGGTCGAACCGGCCGGCGGCAAAACCGGCCGAACCGGTGGCGCGCTCCTGGCCGGCGCCTTCCTTAGCATCGGTCAGCGCGACGTAAGAGGCAATCAACCGGGCTTCCTCAACATCGGGACTGGCATTGCCGATCCCGGCAATCAGCGTCACCAAGCCCCGAATCACCTCGGTGTAAGTGGTCACCGCCTCGATCGGTTTGACCTCCTGGCGGTCAACTTTGCGGCGGAAATCAGCCAGGGAGGCCAGACGGTCGGAAAGGGTAGTCAGGGCGGCGGGACCGATCGCGGCGGCGACCCCAGAATCGAGCCCGGCCCGGCGGGTGGCCAGAAGGGCGATTTTCTGGTCAGAGGCTTTCCGCCGTTCGGCCAGTTCCGGCCCGAACTGGGTCCCCTTGCTGCCCAGGAAGAGGGCTGACGAACCGCGCTCGCGCTGCAATTCATGCACCACTTCGTTCACGCTGACAGCAATATCGGCCAACCCGACCAGAGTCTGACCCTGGATCAGACGATCTGCCTCGTTCTTAATCATCCACCCCGAAAGTGATATCAAGACGAGCATTACTGGGAGGAGCCCGATAAGAATTCTCGTTCCGATCCGTCTGTTTCTCATTCTGTACTTTCCATATTACGTTTCGGTCGAGCCGAGACAGTACTTTAAATCGGAATGAAGGGATAGCATCCGGCGACCGGCCGCGTGCAGGCTGGGAGAAAGCGCGCGTCCCGTGCTAGAAGCACCCCCTCTCCAGCACGAGGTGAAGAATGGACGACGCGATGAAGTGCCCACTCTGCGGTTCGGAACATGTTTATCAGGATGGCAGCCTGTGGACCTGCCCCGAATGTGCCCATGAATGGAACCCGGACCAGGCCGCAGCCGAGGCCGGGAGCGCGGGCGAGGACAGCATCCGTGATGCCCACGGCACGGTTCTGGCCAATGGCGATGCGGTGACGGTGATCAAGGATCTGAAGGTCAAAGGCTCCTCGCTGGTGGTCAAAGGCGGGACCAAGGTCAAAAATATCCGTCTGGTCGACAGCACGGACGGTCATAATCTGGACTGCAAGATCGACGGGATCGGAGCGATGACCCTGAAGTCGGAGTTTGTCCGCAAAGCCTGAGTCTGAGCGGGAGAAGGGTCAGGAGCGGGCCTCGGCTGCCCGCTCGCTTTTCCGCTGCCGTTTGTTGGCGAACATTCGGGCATCGGCGGCGGAAATCAGCGCCTCAGCGGTCTCGCCATCCTCGGGAAAGGCGGCCAGACCGATACTGGTTTCCAACCGCCAGGGGCCGAATTCAGGGCGGGTGATCGCCCGAATCGCCGCTTCAATCCGGGCACAGACGGCAGAGCCATCGCTGGTCGCCGGCAGAATCACCACGAACTCATCTCCGCCAAGCCGGGCAGCAATATCGGATTCCCGCAAGGCCCGCCGGAGGGCGACGGCCACATCGATCAGGGCCAGATCCCCAATCTCATGGCCGAGATGATCATTGATCGCCTTGAAGCCATCCAGGTCGAGAAAGGCCAACAGGATCACCTGACGCTCGCGCCGGGCCAGCGCCAGCAAATAGCGCAAGGTCTCCAGAAAGAACGTCCGATTGGGCAGACCGGTCAGACCATCATGCCGGGCTTCATATTCCAGAACCTCGGCCATATCGCCGATCCGCCGCGAAGTCCGCCACAGGGCCACCGCTCCGGCGATCAGGCCGAACAGCAGCGAGCCGGTCAGATAATTCCAGTCGCGGGAAATGGCGGTATTTTTCTGCTCGACCCGGGCGCGAAGCTGGTTGAGTTGGACCACATCCTCGGCGATCAGACGCTCCAGGGTGGCCTTGATTCCCTCCATCGCGAGCCGGCCCTGATCGGTTCGGATCCTCTGGAGGGCCGCCTCCGGCCCCTCCCGGTCATAACGGTCAAGGGTGAGCTGAAGATCGTCCCGTTTGACCGCAATCGCCGCTTCGATCTGGGCGATATCCCCGCTCCGCTCCGGCGGCTGGCGGAGGCGGAGATTGGTCAGAGTGCTCTCAATCTGCTCCAGGGCCAGGGAATAGGGGGCGCGATAAACCGGATTGCCGGTCAGCAGATAGCCGCGCTGTCCGCTTTCCGCCTCGGCCAGATATTGCGTCAGCCGGCGGGCATAACGCGCACGATCGAACACCCGATCGGCTTCCTCAACCGTTTTCTTATAGTCCGATACGGTGAGATGGTAGGCACAGGTCTGAGCCACCGAAACCAGAGCGGAAACGGCAAACAGAAAAACCATCAATCTGCGGAACCATCGCTCCCGCCGCATCGCTTCCCCCCAAGCATGCCGCCCCCGCCGAAAGGCTATAACGCCAATATCGCCGATCGGCCAGGGGCAAAGGGGGGGGATGGGCGAAAAGACGGCGTCTTTCTGCTTCGCCTGTTGAGGCAAGAGCCTCGGCAACAATCCCCATCATCCGGATGGCTGGGGGTGTGGCCTCCCGCTATCAATAACCGGAAATCCAGCTATATTGCGCCGCTCAGGGAGGCTGAAGCCCCCGTCCGAAAATGATGAAACACGAAAGGCAAAGAATGTCTCAGATTACCCCCGTTTCGCTCGAAGCCCTCAAGGCTCTTCCTGCGTCCAAGCTGAGTAACCCGGCGGCGGTCGGATTGGCTGGCTTCGGTCTGACCACGATGATGTTGCAGCTCCACAATCTCGGCTTGGCGGGCCTTGGTCCGGTGATCTGGCTTGGCCTGATCTTCGGCGGCCTGGCGCAGATGATTGCCGGGTTGCAGGAACATAAGATGGGCAACAACTTCGGCTATGCCGCTTTCACCTCCTACGGCTGCTTCTGGCTGTCGCTGGCGGCGATTCTGATTGGCAACAAGTACGATGTGTTCCCCTCTTCGACGACGGATGTTGGTTGGTTCCTGGTGCTGTGGACCGTGTTCAGCCTGATTCTGTGGGTTGGTTCGCTGCGGGTGAGCAAGGCGATGGCCGGCTGCTTTACCACGCTGGTGATTGGCTTCATCCTGCTTGATCTGGCCCACTTCGGCTATCCGGCCCTGACCTATGCGGCCGGCTGGGATCTGATGATCTGCGCGGGTCTGGCGTGGTACATGATGGCGCATGTCATCCTGGGTGATCTGTTCGGCCGGGACGTGCTGCCGGTCGGCAAGCCGATCCTCTAAGGATTGGGACTCCGACGGCCGGCTCTGACCAGACCGGCCGTCAAGCCCGATCAGGACGTGCGTTTGATGATCTTCGACGAAAAAATCCTCTATCTTCTGTCCCTGGTGCTGATCCTGCTGGCCGGGGTCAAAATCAGAGCGGCAATCAATCGGACTCATGTCCGTCGTCTGGCCAAGAAAGCAGCGTTGATTCTGATTCAGGACCACGCCAAAATCCTTTCAAAAAAGAAAAACAAATGTATTTCGGTTGATGATTATGGAATCGTCCGGATCAAAGGCTGGGATGAAGAGAAAAACTATTTCATAGAAAATGTCCTGAAGCCGAAATTAAAAGGCTGGAATTTCATTCTGACCAAGATGGATGTCGATGCGGCGATTGAAGCGGCGATTCTCCGGCTTCCCCTTGAAGATCCGATTCCGTTTTCGCCGCAGATGTCCCCACTCAAATATGAAGAAATGTGCGCGGACCTGCTGAATCGGGAGGGTTGGCTGGCGCGGACGACCAAAGCCAGCGGCGACCAAGGGGCTGATGTGATCGCCGACCGCCATGGCCTCCGGGTGGTCCTGCAATGCAAAATGTACAGTCGGCCGGTTGGCAATGCGGCGGTGCAAGAAGTGTTTGGGGCGCGGGCACACCAGAACGCAGATTTTGCCGCCGTGGTCAGTAACGCCGGCTATACGGCGGCGGCAAAAGAGCTGGCCGTCTCAACCGGGGTTGCCCTGTTGCACCACGAAGATTTGCGCGATTGGGGCCGGGCGCTGGCCGGCGCGCATAAATCTAAAGAAAAAAGGGGGTCTGGGGCCTGGCCCCAGGCGGGTTTGGGCGGCAGCCCAACCAAACGAACACACCCCCCGGCCAGATCCTGACCGGGGGGTGTTCGTCGCTTCGAGCCGAGGTGGAGGGGGGGATGGCCCGCAGCGACGGGGGGCTCTGCCTCAGGCGGCCTTGCCCGTCGAACGGTTAAACGGGGCCAGGACCGCCGCAAAAGCCGAGGTGGTCAGCTCGGTCAAAGCCCGGCTCTCTTCCACCACATTGGTGAACGAATCGCGGGCCAGATGGCTCTGCCATTCGGCCAGCTCGGTCGGGCTCTTCACCGTCAGCAGCGCCTTCAACGCCGCATCGCTCTTGTCGAGTGAACGGGTCAGAACCGCCTGCTGGGCGCGGGCGACAGTCTCAATCGCCTTGATGCTGGCGGCGCTGCTCTTGGCCAACGCATCCGTCTGGTTCTGGCCGAACGCAAAAAAAGATTCAAACCCGGGGAAAGCGAAGCTCATGACAGACCCTTTCATCAGTCAGCCCGGCCGCTGGGGGGGACCGCGGCGGCTTTTGTGCAATGCAACATAATCGGTACTGTAGAGCAATCCGCCGCCAATGCAAAACAGATTTTTTTGCATTGCAGCATAACCCCGGGGAGCCGCCGCGCCTCTCGCCGGGAGAGCGCGCGGCAGCGGAAATAAGCCTCAGCGGACGGCGGCGAAATCCCGCAACACCCCAACCTCAAGCTGGGCCTCGCGCAAACGGTGATTGACCGCATCGCCGATCGAGACAATCCCGAGCAGCCGCCCCTCGCTGACAACCGGCAAGTGACGGATGCGCCGCTCGGTCATCACCTGCAACACCGCTTTGGCGCTGTCACTCGGGGCACAAGTGACCACCGGACTGGTCATGATATTGCTGACCGGCATGTCGAGCGCGCCCTTGCCATACTGGCTGAGGGCATGAACGACGTCGCGCTCCGACACCACGCCGAGCAACGCCCCGGCCGGATCGCACACCACCGCAACACCGACTCGCTTGGCGGTCAGCAAGGTCGCCGCATCAGCCACCGAATGCTCGGGGCGGACGGTGAAAACATTGGACCCCTTGTATTGAAGAATCGCAGCAACCGACATCGTGAAAACCCTCCGCGTTTGGTGACCGCCGTTGTTCCCCCGGAACCCCGCCCTTGAGACGGCACGGACAGCCTATTGTAATCGTTCCAAATCTGGGAGGTCGCAGCGGGGTTTTCAATAGTGGTCATCACGGAATTTGCGCCGTCAGGCCCCGCGCCCGGAGTCAGCGCTTTTCGCCGGCCTGCTTGGAGAAGCGGCCGATATTGCCAAACAATTGCTCGAACAGAGTCATTTGCTTGCCGGCGGTGGGAGTCTCCCGCGGGACCACGGCGACATCCCGGCCATCGGCCAAGGTCTTGGTTGCCAAAGCGGTGACGATTCCCCGATCGTCAAACAGGATTCCGATCACCTTGCGTTCCTTGATCTCGGGATCGAAGAACGACACTTTTTCGGTCACGGTGGAAATATAAAACCAAGCAGAATCATCGAAGGGGCTGATGTTGGAGGGGGTGCCGAGCAGGCTCTGCACATCATCGCGGCTGCTTTTGCCGACCACCACCTGAGCCAGTTGCTCGGGCGGGGGCAGGTTTCCCCGCAGCTCGATATCCGGGCTGCACCCGGCGAGGGCGAGCAGGACCAGCGCGGCGGCGCGGGCAGCGATGGTTTTTTTGAGGGGGGATGAGCGGCGCGGCATTGACGGAAACGGCCTCCGGGGCCAATGTGGACAGGGGAGAGTGCCCTCCCTGTCCCGGGCTTGTCAACGGCGGCGCCCTGCGTCAGCCAGGGGTTCGTTCGCATCTCGTCAGCCAGTCACGGAGCCCGATGTCCTTCCGCCTGCCCTTTGCCAATTTTTCGGCCCGTGCCGCCCGGCACCGCGCACACGAATCCGCGCGGGCCCTCTATCAAGTGATCGTCGCCCAGGCCCGCCAACCGGGGTTTTACCTCGATCTGGGGGTCCCGGACAGCCTCGATGGCCGGTTTGATCTGGTGGTGCTGCATGCCCATCTGACCATGCGGGCCCTCGGTCGTCCCGGCAGCCCGGCCGTCCGCGACAATCCAGAGGAGGCCCGGGCGGTGTCCCAGGCGCTGTTTGACCTGATGTTCGCCGACATGGACCAGAATTTGCGCGAGATGGGGGTCACCGACAGCGGCGTCAGCAAGCGGGTCAAGCAGATGGCCCAGGCTTTCTATGGACGGGTGGTCGCCTACGACACGGGGCTGGCCCAGGAAGAGGACGACAGCGTTCTGATCGCCGCCCTGCGCCGCAACCTGTTTGGTTCGGTGGCCGACCCCCACCCGGCGGCGTTGACGGCGCTGGCGGGCTATCTCCGCCACCATGACCGCCTGTTCGCCGAGGCGGAAGGGCTGGCCGAGGGTGAGATTGCCTTTGAGCCGCCGCCGGTGGTGCTGTCATGAGCGGAGACCCGATGCCCCCCGACTTTTCCCGCCCGCTGCGGATCGACCAACTTCCCTCCCGCCTGTCGCGGCACCGGATCGAAGCCGACCCAACCGAACGGGCTGCCTTGGCCCGCCGTCTTGATCTGGCCGCCCTGGATTCTTTAAAAGCCGAGTTCGAGATCGCCGCCCCCACGGCCGCCGGGCTGGTCCGGCTGCGCGGCCGGCTGACCGCCGATCTCACCCAGACCTGTGGGGTGACCCTGGTTCCGCTACCGGTCCAGATCGAGGCGCCCTTCGCCCTGGCCTTCGCCCCGGTCTCGGACAAAGCGGCCGATGCGGTCGATGAGCTTGATCTGAGCTGGAATGAGGACGATCCGCCCGACCCGATCGAACAGGGGCAGATCGACCTGGGTGAACTGGTCGCGGAGCAGCTCGCGCTGGCGCTGGATCCCTTCCCGCGCGCGCCTGGCGCCGAATTTACCCCGCCGGAATTGGCTGAGCCGGAACCGGCGCCAAAGGCAAGCCCGTTCTCCGCGCTGGCAGCCCTGCGGCAAAAAATGGGCTGAGGGGTAAGCATTTCCTTGCCCCCGCCGATGATTTTGGATAAGAAACCACCCTTTCCCATCCGTGGGCCGATTAGTGAGCGATCAAAATGGCTGTTCCGAAGAAGAAGACCTCGAAGTCCCGTCGTGACATGCGTCGGGCCCATCACGCTTTGACCGTGGTTACCGGGGCGGAATGCCCGAACTGCGGCGAGCCGAAGCTGCCCCATCACGTGTGCAGTTCCTGCGGCCATTACGACGGTCGTGAAGTGGTCGCCCAGGCCAAGGCCTGAGCCGAGCCCGGTTAGGTCTGGTTCCCAGCAGCGGAGCATCGATCCGTGAGTGTCCCTGTCACCATTTCCATTGATGCCATGGGGGGCGATTCGGCCCCCGAAATCGTCGTGGAAGGGGTGCGAATGGCTCATGAGCGATTGCCCCACGTCCGTTACCTGTTATTCGGGGACGAAAAGCGGCTTGCCCCTCTGCTGGAGCCCCACCCCGAACTGAGCGGAGTCTGTACCGTCCGTCATACTGACGAAGCGGTCAGCAACGACGCCAAGCCGGGTCAGGTGCTGCGGACCGGACGTCGCTCCAGCATGTGGCTGGCGATTGAGGCGGTCAAACAGGGGGAGGCCGCTGGCGTGGTCTCGGCCGGGAATACCGGGGCTCTGATGGCGGCCGCCAAATTCGTGTTGCGGACCTTGCCGGGGATCGACCGGCCGGCGATTGCGGCGTTGTTTCCGACCATTCGCGGTGAAACGCTGATGCTCGATCTCGGCGCCAACGTCGATTGCAACGCCAATAATCTGGTCGAGTTCGCGGTGATGGGCGATGTCTATGCCCGCGCCGTGCTCGGGCTGGATTCCCCGTCGATCGGACTGCTCAATGTCGGGTCCGAGGAACTGAAGGGCAATGACACGGTCAAGAGCGCGGCCGCAACGCTGCGCGACGGGCCGTTGCCGATGAATTTCTACGGTTTCGTCGAAGGCAATGACATCTGTTCCGGTACGGTCGATGTCGTGGTCAGCGATGGATTCAGTGGCAATATCGCCCTGAAAACCGCCGAAGGGACCGTCAAGCTCTATTCGACTTTCCTGCGTCAGGCGTTCCAGAGTTCTCTCCTCGCCAAGCTGGGCTATCTGCTGGCCAAGCGGGCGATGACCAAGGTCAAGGTCCGCACCGATCCGCGCCGTTACAACGGGGCGATGTTCCTTGGTCTCAACGGCATCGCGGTGAAAAGCCACGGCGGCACGGATGCCTTTGGCTTCGCCAATGCGATTGGCGTGGCGGTTGAACTGGTCGCCCATGGCTATAACGAGCGGATCCGCCGGGAGTTTGACCGGTTGCGTGCCGCTCCCCTGCCGTCCCCGCAACTCGCCGCCGGAAACCGCTGACTGCGATGTCTCGCCGCTCCCTGATCCTTGGCTGCGGCGGGTATCTGCCCGCGCGCGTCGTCACCAACGCTGAGTTGGCCTCCCGGGTTGACACGTCCGATGAATGGATTGTCGAACGCTCGGGGATTCATCAGCGTCATATTGCTGCTGATCACGAAAAGACCTCCGATCTCGCCCTGGCGGCGGCGCAGGCTGCGCTGGCTCATGCCGGGATCGAGGTCAGCGCGGTGGATGCGGTGCTGGTCGCTACCGCCACCCCGGATCACACGTTTCCTGCGACGGCGGCGCGGGTGCAGGCCGGGCTCGGGATGACCCGGGGCTTTGCCTTTGATCTTCAGGCGGTCTGTTCCGGCTTCCTCTACGCGCTGACCATGGCGGATTCGCTGATCCGTTCCGGTCAGATCCGCACGGCGGTGGTGATCGGGGCTGAGACTTTTTCACGGATTCTCGACTGGAGCGAGCGTTCGACCTGTGTGCTGTTCGGCGACGGGGCCGGCGCGGTGGTGCTCGGTGCGACCGAAGGGGAGGGGACCATTGCCGATCGCGGCATTCTCTCCACCCATCTGCACAGCGACGGGCGTTATCACGATTTGCTGTATGTTGATGGTGGGCCGTCTTCGGCCCCGACGGTCGGCCATTTGCGGATGGAAGGGCGGGAAGTGTTCCGCCATGCCGTGGTCAATCTGGCCCAGGTTGCCAATGAAGCTTTGACGACTCATGGTTTGTCGGCGGCCGATCTCGACTGGATCGTGCCGCATCAGGCCAACCGCCGGATCATCGAGGGGACCGCGCGCAAGCTCGGGGTTTCGCTCGACCGGGTGGTGATCACGGTTGGGGAGCATGCCAATACTTCGGCTGCTTCGGTGCCGCTGGCTCTGTCCCAGGCGGTACATGACGGGCGGATTCAGCCGGGTCAGCTTGTTCTGCTCGAAGCGATGGGTGGAGGATTCACCTGGGGCTCGGCGCTGGTTCGGATCTAGCCTCAGTTTGGCGGGCTCCCGCCCGCACCCGGCTGGGGCACGCCCCAGACCCCTTTTCTTTTCAAAAACAGCGGAAGTCTGGAGGCGCTCGCCTCCAGGCTGCCCTCTGTCGTTTCGGCGCATCCCTCTGATATTGACGGATTTATCGGAAGGGGCTAGGGTCGGTGACAGGTTTGAGCAGGGAACGGGCGTTGAACGGCATGGCGGAAAAAACCATCACGCGGGCGCAGTTGGGCGAAGCCGTTTACCAGGAGGTCGGCCTGTCGCGCAACGAATCCGCCGATCTGCT
>Ga0209373_10000878_pt1 | contig 40758 bp, 31 predicted proteins | sample Higcelweek5metaG_FD_187173 | JGI IMG/M metagenome (GOLD analysis project Ga0209373, IMG submission 187173) | Freshwater pond sediment microbial communities from the University of Edinburgh, under environmental carbon perturbations - High... | ecosystem: Environmental > Aquatic > Freshwater >... | reverse complement strand
CTTCGTTAAAATTCATATTCAAATAGCTGCCATCATTATAAGAATCACTAAGCCAATTGCCAATGATAAACTCTGGTAAATATAAAACAATATCCTCTTGTGACGTCCCTGCATTTTCTGTTGTATCATATTCTTCTTGATTAAGCTCTATTTCAAACTCTTCTGGTATGTCAGAACTATGTTCTGTTAAATCAAATGCAAAATCCATTTGTAAAGGTTTTTCTGCTCCCGTATCCAGCATTGTTGAAATAGTTAATATTAATGTTGTTTCCTGCTTCTTATTTACTTCCATATGTAATGCTATCTTTTCTGGAAAAATATCAGTCATACTAAATGCAGTAATATCACAGACACCGTCTTTTGGTATTAAATATAATGATGTAATATCAAAAGCATCAATATTATCTTCTGGCAAAAACTCTTTGTAAGAATAGTAATAAGTTGAGTCTTCTAAAAAATCAGCACTTATTTGCCATTCCCCGCTTTCAGATATACTTAACTTTGCAGGGGCTTCGTCTGAAAACATTTGCTCCATCTGTTCTGCAAAGTCTTCTGGATATCCATTTTCTATAAGCAAGCTTTTGTTTTCCTCAATTCCAGTTAAAGAAACCATCTTTCCAGTACCATTCCAAATACCAACAATATCCTCAAGCTCTGTATCCAAATCTTCTTCTGAAATCACAATATCTTCTTCCATCTCACTGTCTTCTTCAACAGCACTCTCGCTAGAAAGACCATTTTCTAAGTCTGTTTTTAAATCAGACTCCATAGAAGATACCATATCACTCTGACTTATTTTACTTACCAATTTTACAATAGAAATAATACCGATTACCGTCAGTAAAAGAAACACTGCTGCCACAATTGCAATAATCAAACCTATATTTCGCTTTTTCACAGGTTGCTGGGCTATCACAGGTTTATTGGGTAAAGGTGTATTTACTACTGGTGTATTTACTACCGCTGCCTGTCCTGCATTTTGTTCTATAGATTTTGGGATTTCCTGAGAATCTACATTTTCTATCTTCCAACCACAATTTTTACAGAACTTCATTTCTGGTGCAATGGAACTACCACATTTTTTACAAAATTTTGTTTCCATATATAATCCCCCTTTCATAGAATTTGCAATTATCAATTACTCACGACACTTTTTACTATATTTGTATTATACTTTATTGCAGTATGATAGTAAACACCTACCCTAGTCAAAAAATGTATTTGACCCCTTCCACCAGTCAATTGCCATACCAATTGCTCCAGTAACTGGTGACACCTTTGGGATAACAGAAAAAGCGTCTGGTGCTATTTCTGTTATGACCTTCATATATGAATCAATTAAAAAAGAATTTCCCGTCTGAAACAATCCCCCTATCAGGACAACAGGAAAATGCTCTTTTTCCATTTTTAGCCTGCGAACAATTCCTGCTCCGTAAAGTCCTTCTTCATGACCCATTTTTTTTAAAAGCATCTGTGCTACCATGTCATTTTCTTCAGCTGCTTTAAAAACTATAGCGGGAATCTGATATTGCTGTTCAGCGTTAATGCCCCGCATGCGGATTTGATTACATAAAGCATCCATATCAGAAACTCCAAACAATCCCTGTAGCTTTTTCTCCAAAACAGTTTTATAATATGTCTCCTCATTAGAACGAAACGCATAATGTAATGCCTGACTGACCATTTCAGCTCCACCACCTGCATTCCCCAGCTCATAATCCAAATTGCGTAAAGTCAACTTCTCTCCATTATGATTTCTGCCAGAGTGTCCTGCTCCTGTCCCACAGATAGATACGATTCCCACCATATCTTCTGTTACTGAACGCATTCCTATCCATGAATCATGCACTATTTTTACAGGTACTTCTCCCATCAGACTATTTGCCATAGGGATTAAAATTTCAAAGTCTGCCTTTTCATCTGCTCCTGACATTCCGAAGACTGCGCATTTTATATCCTGACCGATTAGTCCTGCTTTATTTAATGCTTCATCCCTAGCCTTTTTTAATGCTCCCTCTGTATTTTTCTCTCCCACTACCTGATAGTTTGCAGGTCCGCCAAACCCCTCCGCTACAATGCTACCGTCTTCCCTTGCTATTGCACAATGAGCTTTTGTCCCTCCTGCGTCCATTCCCAATATCCACATATTAACCTCCAAAAAAAACAGATAAGTATTGTTTATGTGCTTCCATCATTTCTGCTAAAATATCCTCTGCGTCTCTTGCATCATGTACTAGGGGATTGTTGAGCAATGCTAAAAACACTTTGTCCTTATCTCCATGAATCGCTGCTTCAATCGTCAATCTCTCATATGCTTTTACTTGACATACCAAACCTTTTATGACTTCTGGCAGGCCTTCTGTCGGCAATGGCACTGCACCTTCTCTACCAATCCTGCAATTAATTTCAATTACTGCATCTTCTGGTAATTCTGGTATTGTTTTACCGTTTACCACATCCACTACTTGTACATCACCTGCATTGTTATAAATACTGTTAATAAGTTTTATGGCTGCTTCCGAATACCTGGCGCCTCCTCTTTTTGCAAGAGCCTCTGGTTTTTCATTTAGATTCTTATCTCTATATGTTTCAAACAACTGCATTTCTGTTCTTTTTACTTGTTCAGCCCTAGTGCCTTCTCCTGAAAACACTTTTTCTTTTTCTTCTGCAATCATTTCTTTCTCAAGATAATAGTATTGCATATAAGGAGATAGCAGTCCCTTCATTCTCTCCTCCACTATATTCATTGTCTCTTTTTTATCAATATTTTTTACAATACCTTCTTTTTTTCTTACCTTTACAATTTCTTCAATACGGTCTATTCCTTGGTAATATGCATGATTCATCATGCTCAAGTGATTTAGTCCTATCATTCTACAGTCTAGTTCTTCTACTGGAACCTGCAGTCTTTCTGCGGCATCATGCCACATATTAATGGGTACATTACAAAGTCCAATACTTTTTATTAAGGTAAATTTAGTCACTGCTTCTGTTATGATTCCTGCTGGATTCGTAAAATTTATAAGCCATGCATCAGGACATATATCCTGCATATCTTTGCAGATATCCAAAATCACTGGTATTGTTCGCAATGCTTTAAAACATCCCCCCGGTCCCGTCGTCTCCTGTCCAATCGTTCCATATTTCAATGGAATATGTTCATCCTTTTCTCTCGCCTCAAGTCCACCCACTCTAAACTGCGTAATTACAAAATCTGCATCTTTTAAACCTTCCTTTCTATCCAGCGTATATGATATTTTAATGGAAAGCCCTGCCTTTTGAATCATTCTCTCTGCAAACTCTGTAATTATTTGTACCTTTCCCTCACCTATGGGAATATCTATCAAAACAATCTCACCTATTGGTAATGTATTCTTATGTAAAATTACGCCTTCTACTAGTTCTGGTGTATAACTGCTGCCTCCGCCGATGATTGCTAATTTAATATGCTCCATCCTCTTTTCCTCCTCTAGTAATTAACATTTCATTCTATATAAATATGTTATATTATTATATCATAAACTATTGCAAATTTATCTTAATCAAGGTAAATTATATAAGTATATAAAATATGACAGGGGGGGTAACCTGTCTTACTTTATGAACACTAATCAGTATTTAGTTGCAGAAATTAAAAAAACAGGTAAAAGAAAGGATTTAAAATGTTTGACAAAATTAATAATTTTATCTCTTGGTTTGACGGAATAGTATGGGGGATTCCTCTCATTGTTCTGATTATGGTTGTCGGTCTTTATCTCTCCATCAGAGTAGGTTTCTTACAGCTCTTTCATTTGCCCAGAGCCCTTCGTTTTATGGTCAAGAACGAAGAAAACGGTGTTGGCGAAGTTACAAGCTTTGGTGCCCTCTGTACAGCTCTTTCAGCTACAATTGGTACGGGAAATATTGTTGGTGTAGCAACTGCTATTGTGGCTGGTGGACCAGGTGCACTTTTTTGGATGTGGATAGCGGCTTTTCTGGGTATGGCAACAAAGTATGCGGAAGGACTCTTGGCCATTCTGTATCGTACTATTGATAAAGATGGGCATGTTCTAGGTGGTCCCTTCTACTACATTGAAAACGGTATGGGCCCTAAGTTTAAATGGTTAGGTAAAATTTTTGCATTTTTTGGAGTAAGTGCCGGTCTATTGGGAATCGGAACTTTTACCCAGGTAAATGGTATTACCTCTTCTGTAAAAAATTATTTTGATCCAAATAGTGCTTGGGTTGTAAATATCTTTGGAACAGATATTTCAATCACTGTTATCATTGCTGGTGCAATTGTAACGTTTTGTGCAGGTCTTGTTCTTATTGGTGGAATAAAAAGAATTGCAAGTGTCTCAGAAATTATTGTTCCTTTTATGGCTGTCATTTATATCGCAATCTGTCTCTTTTTGATTTTTTACAATTATAAGTCTATTCCAGGAGCTTTTAAAGAAATTATCGAAGGCGCATTCGGACTTAAGGCCGCTGCAGGTGGTGCACTTGGGGCGATTTTAGTAGCAATGCAAAAAGGTGTTGCCAGAGGAATCTTTTCTAATGAAGCAGGACTTGGAAGTGCGCCCATTGCAGCTGCAGCAGCACAGACGAAAGAACCTGTACGTCAAGGTCTCGTTTCTATGACTGGAACTTTTATTGATACCATCATTATCTGTACCATGACTGGTTTAAGCATTGTCATAACAGGTTCTTGGAATATAGGGCTTGAAGGTGTCGCTGTCACTACTAATGCCTTTAATGCTGGTCTTCCATTTACCCCAGCCATTTCATCTTTCCTCCTCATGCTGTGCCTTATATTTTTTGCTTTTACAACTATCATAGGATGGAATTATTATAGTGAACGTTGTCTGGAATACCTGACCGGTGGCAATCAAAAATCCATAAAAATCTTCCGTTGGATATATATATTGGCTGTCTTCATTGGCCCTTATATGACCGTTGAAGCTGTATGGAATACTGCCGATATCTTTAATGGACTCATGGCTATTCCGAATCTTATTGCATTGCTAGCACTCAGTGGAGTAATTGCTACAACTACAAAGGAATATTTTGTAAGAACCGCTAAAAAATAGACCTTTAAAATTTGTAAGAAGGGAGCTGCGCACTACTTGTTTTCATCAGCTAGTACGACAGCTCCTTTTTTAATACTATTTGTAATATTCTACAAATTGGCTCTCTTGTCCAGTCTAAAAACAGACCAAAAAAGAATGCATTTGCAACTGTCGCTTCTCTGACAGTAAAATCATAGTGGCATCTGATTGTAATATAAACAGTCACTCCTAATAGTATAAAATCTGCAACTTGTTTCCAGCGACCTAAAGATATATTGATTCTTTCAGACAAAAGCTGCAAAAACCCTTCGTAAGGAATTCGAATAAGTCCCACTCCAAGCACAAAATTAATACCCACTGCATTAAGTAACATAGCAATTATAAAAATGAATATTTTTGTTAAATACGTTTCAATATTTACAAAAGATAATATGTGATATAATACAAAATCCAGAACCAATCCTCCATAAACTGTAATCAGCATCTGAAGGCATTGTCTGATTTTCCACCTCTTCCCTTCTAATACTATCTGTCCAATAAAGAAAACGCCTTGAAAACAAATTGCGATTATTCCCATGCTGATATTAGTAAAATAAGACATTGTGAGCTGAAATGCACCAACTGGTCCTTGTCCAATATTTGCAAAAGCCATTAGTGCTGACGATGAATAGCAAATTGTAATCGCTATTATAGTTATGGCAAATCGCTTAAGATTATCTGCTGTTTTCGACATCTCTAAACGCAAGCCTCTATCAACGATATATTTCCAACCTGCTTTCTGATTTTTTCATTTATTTGATCAGTTATCATATAAGTCAACTGAGAAAAATCACAATATTTATATGTTGCTGCGCGCTCAAATTTTGTATTGTCTGCCAATAACATTACTTTCTTAGCTTTAGAAATGACACATTTGTTTACAGCTAAACCATCCAGAACATTTACGCCAGGTCCCGTCATATCTTTACAGCCTTCCATTCCCAATACGGCCATATCAAAATAAACATCTCGGAGCATATCTGTTACATAGCTTCCTATAGTTCGTTTTCCCTGATTCCAATATTCTCCTCCCACCAGAATAATACGATGGTTTCCATTCTCAAGATAGGGAATCAACTCATACGAATTTGTAAAAACCGTAAGATCTTTTTTCATACGAAGTAATCTTCCGAGCGGTAGTGCTGTGCTACTTGGATCTATATAAAGCACCATATGATCTTCTATATAGTTAATTGCCTGCAGGGCTATCTTTCTCTTTGCTGTATTTTGCTCCTGCTGGCGGACCTCCATGGGGACTTCTGTTCCCGTGCTCTTTAAAACTGCGCCCCCATGTGTTCTATAAACAAGTCCCTTCTGCTCCATAAAGTTCAGATCATTTCGTATTGTTTCTTTTGTTACTCTATATTGTACTGCTAATTCGTTAACTTTTACTACTTCACACGCTAGTATATCCTTTGTAATCTCTTCACGCCTAGTTGCATTCTCTTTTCTCATTAAAAAACCTCCCTTTTGTTTATAATAGCAAATGCAGATATTTCTGCAACTATTTACAAACATTTTGTGAAAACAAAAGGGAGGTTACTCGTTTATTACTATTTTGTTTTTTGTTTTTTACTTATTTCAAAAGTCTATGCAAAAAAATTACTTTTTTTACCTTTCATTTAAATACTAAAAAATTGACATTGTTAAAAATAGTGTTGCCATAAGTGATGCTACCAAAGATACTACTGTAATCTGTGTATTAATAGATGGTCCTGCTGTATCTTTAAATGGATCACCTACAGTATCTCCTACAACTGCTGCCTTATGAGTATCTGAACCTTTTCCACCATTATGTCCAGCTTCGATGTATTTTTTTGTATTATCCCATAAGCCACCTGCATTTGACATAAACAGTGCAAGTAAAAGACCACTGACAATATTACCTGTCAAAAATCCGCCAATTGCCTGAACGCCACCGACAAAACCAACAACAAGAGTTGCTATTATAGCAAATAGACCAGCAGGAACAAGTTCTTTTAGTGCTCCAGTAGTAGCAATTTCAATACATTTATCATATTCTGGAACAACACCTTTTTTACCCTCTTTTAATCCTGCAATTTCTCTGAATTGTCTATGTATTTCTGCTACTAGACGTTGTGCATTACGATCAACACCAAGCATCAGCATAGCTGAGAATACTGCAGGTATAGTAGCTCCTACCAACAAACCAAAGAATACAAGTGGATCCATAATATTGAAACCAGTTATCGTCTCTAGTCCGAGCTCTATTGCCTTCACATTTACTTCACTAATAAATGCACCTAACAGAGCTATTACAGTAAGTCCTGCTGCTCCTATTGCAAAGCCCTTTGTAATAGCTTTTACCGTATTTCCTGCACTATCAAGAGAATCTGTTATCTCAAGTGCTTTATCTCCCAAATCTCCCATTTCAACCAAGCCGCGGGCATTATCAACAATCGGGCCATATGCATCATTAGAAATAATCATACCTACGATTGATAACATACCTACTGCTGCCATTGAAATACCAAACATTGCATAGCCTTCTCCTAGAGGTTCACAAATTTTATATGCTGCAACAGCAGAAATTCCGATACCTACCATAGAAGGAAGTGCGCTCATAAAGCCATATGAAACACCAGCTAAAATAGTAAATGCCGGTCCTGATTCAGATGCCTTTGCAACTTCATGAACAGGTTTTTTATTGTCATCTGTAAAATAATCACTTGCGATTCCGATAACAACACCAACACCAAGTCCTATTGCACTTGCCAGCCAGATACGCCACTCAAAGTGAAATACATATGTTGCAATCGCTGTAATTAGTGCAAAAACAATTGTTGTAATATAAGTACTGCTATTCAGTGCCCTTGTAGGGCTTCCGTTTTTACCCATTCTTGCAGTCGCAACACCAATGATAGAAGCTAATAGGCCTAATGTCGCATAGCATAATACCATGCCTGCATTCACATTACCTCCTGCTACTTTATCAAGTGTTACTGCCATAACAAATGCTGCTGCTAAAGAAGCGACATTAGAATCAAATAAATCAGCTCCCATGCCTGCTACATCTCCTACGTTATCGCCTACATTATCTGCAATAACTGCTGGATTTCTTGGGTCATCTTCTGGTATTCCAAGTTCTACTTTTCCTACTAAATCCGCACTAATATCCGCGGTCTTTGTGAAAATTCCTCCTCCAGCTTTTGCAAACAATGCTAACGAGCTGGCTCCAAAACTAAATCCCAGTAACGCTGTTGTACTATTTGTTAATAGTAAAATCAAAGTAACACCTAACAAACTACTTCCTACTACTGCCATTCCCATAACTGCACCCCCACGGAATCCAGCCATAAAAGAAGGTTTTAGTCCATCCGTAGAAGCCTCAGCTGCTTTTACATTTGCGATTGTTGCAATACCAATTCCTATTTTACCTGCAATTGCAGAAAATACAGTTCCAAAAAGATATGCAAACATCATAATTACATTATCTAAAGGATTACCCACCCATATTGGAGAAGGAAGCAGTATAAGAATAATAATTGCTGCAATTCCACAAAAACGTGCCATTGCAATATACTCTTTCTTCAAAAAAGTGTTTGCCCCGTTCTTAATAAGTAATCCAATAGCTGCAACCTGCGGATTAGATGATGGTAATGCTTTTACCCATTTGTAAAGCCAAAATGCTTCTCCAAAAGCTAACAGTGATACAATAATTGCAACAATTTGAAAAAATTTAAAATCCATTTTTTTATCCCCCTTTTTTTATTTGATTAGAGGTATCGTAACACTTCTTTTTAACATATGCAATAAGTAATTTGTTGGTTTTGTATATTTTTTTTTAAATTGCATATGAAATATATACAATTTACCTATTTATAATTAGTTTTTTCTATTCTGGCTACTTCTATGCCATGTGAAATCTTATATTAATTAACATTTCTACAACAAAAATGATATACTATATTATATAATCTTATGACACTACCTACTTTGAAAGGAGATTAAATATGTTTAACAAAATCATAAATGTAGGAATTGCAGGCTTTGGCATGTCCGGTAAGATTTTTCAAGCCCCATTTTTGCATGCAGACAAAAGATATCAAATAAAAAAAGTTTTTGAACGCTCAACAAATAACTCACAAATAGAGTATCCTTACGTAGATGTAGTCAGAACTTTTGAAGAACTTTTAACAGATGATATTGATTTAATTATTATATCAACACCAAATGCATATCACGTCCCTATGGCCACACAGGCTATTGAAGCAGGGAAAAATGTAATTGTCGAGAAGCCAGTGGCCGCTTCTTCAAAAGAGGCTACTGAACTTTGTCAGCTTGCAAAGCAAAAAGGCGTTATTTTCTCTGTCTATCAAAGCAGAAGGTTTGACGGTGATTTTTTGACAGTAAAGCAATTGATTGCAGACGGCTCTCTTGGTGAAATTCTTGATTATGAAGCTCATTATGATCGCTTTGTTTTTGGTTGTAGCTCTAAAAAATGGAAATATGAAACTTGTGTTGGTACGGATATTTTATATGATCTTGGTGTACATATTATTGATCAAGCCTATAGCTTGTTTGGAATGCCAGATGAAGTATATGCCGATTTCAGAAAACAGAGACAGGAATCAGCTGGTATTGATAACTTTGAAGTTATTCTTTACTATAAAGACAAAAGAGCTATACTGTCTGCTGGGGAAGTAGTAGCAAAACAAGGCCCTCATTATATGGTTAATGGAAGAAAAGGAACGTTTATTAAATATGAAATGGATGTACAAGAAAATATGCTAATTGCAGGGAAAAGACCTCCTATGGAAAACTGGGGCCGTGATTTAGAAGAGAATTATGGAACCTTATATTATGAACAAAATAATAGTATTTTCGAAAAGAAGATACCTACTGTAACTGGAAATTATGGAAACTACTATGATAACATATATGATGTCATGGTAAATAATGCAACGCTTTCTGTAAAACCGGAAGAAACTGTTGATGTGCTAAAAATTATTGAAGCTTCACAGAAAAGTAATCTGGAAAAGAAAAGAATAAGACTCTAAATAGTATTGAAAAGCCTTAGAGATTTCGCAAATGCGTCTTCTCTGAGGCTTTTTTGCTAGCATTAATGTTAATATGTCTTTTTGGGTTTTTTCGCTGGTTTTGATACAGTCGAGGCTGAATCTGATACAATCTTTTCTGCTTTTGGTTTCTTCACTTCTTTTTTCTTAGGACTCTTATCTCCCATATTAGTCACCTCCCATCCTTAATAACTAATTATACTCTTATTTCTATTTTTTTTAAAGATTAGCTTTTTCTATTTTTCCACTATACGATTTTTTTGGTATTCCTCCAGCTCTAAATTAAGTTCCTTTGCTTTACGATTATCGAGAAACCACAAAATCATATGTACTAGAATTGATATGACAAACACAGAAATCATAAATGAAATCAATAGATCCACTGCCATAGCTTTATTTAAAAATGCAAAGTAAGTAAGCAGTGCTTCTAATAAAAGCAAATGCAAAATTTTTCTGAAAATCAGTTGTCTTATCGTTAATTCTTTTTTTGAATAAGTCATAATCATTGGTATTATACTAAGAAATCCATAAATAAGCGGAACAAAAAATGCTTCATATCCAAATCTCATATCTCTTTCAAAACAAAGGCCCAAAATTCCCATTGCTATATTAACGAATGTGACAATAATAAAAAAACTCATTGCAACTTTTTTAAAATGTTCGGTTTTATACATTTTCTTGCCCTCCCCGCAGTTTCTGCTTCAGGACTGGTACATACTTTCTGGAAATAATAATGCTTTCCCTATTTGTCAAAACTGCAGCAAATCTGCTATTTAATGCCGGTTTCAGAAACTGTATCTTCATAAGATTAATAATAGTATCTTTCGAGCAGCGAAAAAATTCTTTGTCTGCATATAAGTCTTCAAACTCATAAAGACGCATTTTGATTTCATAAACATTGTTTTTTAAATAAACAAACACCTTATTGTCTACCGATTCAACGTAATAAATTTCAGAAAGTGGAATCACGTGAACTCCACTCTCATCATGTCCTTCTATATTTTCCTGTCTAGACTTTACAAAATGCACGATTTCAGATACTTCCTTAGATACCTTATAACATGCAATCAGCACTCTCTCCTCTTGCTGCTCTGTAATTTTTTCAATTTCAACCTTCATAATTCCTCTTCTTAAAATGAATAAGATTCCCCTATATCGAGTTCTTCCATTTGTTTTAAATAATGATTATAATAATTTAAGATTACCTCATTCATTGTCTGGATGCAATCAATTTTATTAATCTCTCCACTTCCAAGCATATTTGCAAGCATCGGTGAAAAGAAAACCAAGTCCGTAAAATTCATATGATCAGCCCCATCAAAATGTACTTCTCTTGCATCTATCGCATTTTCCAAAATCACATTATTTGCATACTGTTCTCCATAGGTCAACCCTTCTTGATAATGAGCAGTTGTATCAATACATAAAAGTGGCACTGGATAAGGATCTTCATTTATGGTATAGCGATTATTATCACAAGCGATTTCTTCTCCAAGCATTGTCCCATCCAAGTCGATAACGGCATCAACATCCGTTCTCTGTCTTCCGACAGTCACAGCTGCTGCTCCGCCAAGTGAGTGTCCAATGATTCCTATTTCAGAGACATTAATGATTGAGAAAATTTTGTCCTCTTGTTGATTTGAGACTTTCTCTTTTATTTCATCTATTACAAAATTTATGTCTGTACATCGGACTTTCATCCATTTTCTGGTAATATCAAAAATTTGATCTTCTGTAGTATTTTCTTCATTAACTATAAATACACTTTGCATAAATTCAGAATTTATAGTTATGATTTTTCCATCTACCTGTTTCGTATAAAAAGCATGATAAGGATGATCAATACTACATACTACATATCCGTTGGAAGCAAGTTCCGCATAGGTTGAATAATTACTCATACGAAAACCAAATGCTCCATGAGAAAAAATAATTAATGGAAATGTTTCATTCTTTTCTGTTTTTGGATACCAGAACTGAACTGTCACTTCACGATTAGAACCATCTGTTTCAAAAGTTTCAGGGCTGTTTTTATCTTCCCATGTGTGGGTCTCTGTTTCTATTTTATAGTTTCCGCTTACAGGAAGCTGATTACACTGTGGAAAAATTAAACTCGGCGCAATAGCTAAAAAAATAATCAAAAAGCTTCCTAAAAAACCAACTATAGTTTTTAATCTTTTATTGTTACGGCCCTCTCTTTTTCTAATAAGACTAACCGCACTTATTGTTCCGCGAAGAATCAATAATCCCAATAACAGTATCCAACGAAAGCTCCAATGAATCACACCAATTATTATTAGTAATAGAAACAATATCAACTCCACAATATGTAGAATGCTTTTTTCTTTCCAATATGTGCTTTTTTTCCAAATCCTTATGGTACAAAAAATCAGTTCTGCTAAAATTACAATCATAAAAATAATAGTACCTATCATAGTATTCTCCTTTTTTCCAGTTTATCTTCTGGGCATAAATGAAGTATATGATAGGTACAAAATTCATTCAATATCAACTACTGTGAGATACAAAAAATACAGGTAAAATGCAAATCCAGCAACTTCCATACTTATTACACTATGTTTTTTTCTTTTTTATTCCTTCTTCTAAGGCATTTACAACACTCTCCAGCACCTTAATTCTGGCATAATATTTATTATTTGCTTCTACTATAACCCAAGGTGCATTTTTAGTAGAGGTTCTGATAATCATTTCGTTGACTGCCTCCTCGTAGGCATCCCACTTTTCCCTGTTTCTCCAGTCTTCCTCTGTAATCTTCCATTGCTTTTCTGGCGTGTTCTGTCTATCTTGAAATCTTCGAAGCTGCTCTTCCTTATCCACATTCATCCAAAATTTTATTACAATACACCCAAAGTTTGTAAGACTTTCTTCCATATGGTTTATTTCTTTGTATGCTCTCTGCCATTCATTTTCTTTACAAAATCCTTCAATTCTTTCTACCATAACACGCCCATACCATGAGCGATCAAAAATAGTCATATGACCTGCTTTTGGCATAGCATTCCAGAATCTCCATAGATAATGATGTTCTTTTTCTATATCATTAGGTGCGGCAACAGGAATCACTTCATACCCTCTGGGATCTATATTTTGAGTGACACGTTTGATTGCACCACCTTTTCCTCCTGCATCCCATCCTTCAAATGCCAGTATTACAGGAACTCTATATTTATACATTTCATAATGAAGTATTGCGAGTTTTTCTTGAAGTTTTTCTAGTTTCTCTTTATATTCCTCTTTTTCTAAAGTAAGACTTAGGTCCACATTACCAAGCACATCTAAGTTTAAAAATTTTTCAATTGTTTCTATTTCTTTCGTTCGAATTTGCTCTGCTTCATCTCTATACACAGGTTCTTCTTTTTGCGACACATCCGTTTCTTGCTTCTGCAGTTTCTTTTGTCTTTGGTGTAGCGCTAATGTCAACTGTTCAACTACCGTAGCTATAATTTTACTAATTGCATATTCATTATTGGTCGCTTCTATGATAGTCCATGGTGCAAAATCAGTATCTGTTTTTGCAATCATATTATCAAAGACATCTAAAAATTTATCATAGTTTTCGTTTTGTATCCAGTCTCTTTCTGTAACACGCCATGAAGTTTTTTTTGACTCTTCAAGATTCTTAAAACGTTTCTTCTGCTCTTTTTTCGATATATGCAAAAAGAACTTAATGATTATCATCCCATCATCTACCAATTCTTCTTCGAAATTCAGAATTTCACTAATTACATCTGTTTTTTCTTTTACTGGCTTTGTATCTTCCATATTACTCTCTGCAATTTTTTTATACCAACTTCGATCGAATATATGAATACGCCCATTTGCAGGTGTTTTTGTCCAAAATCGCCATAAAAATGGTCTCATTTCTTCTTCTTCAGAAGTCTTCTGCACAGTAAACACTTTAAATCCTCTTGGATCAAGTGGCGCTATTAATTGGTTAATCAGCGTTCCCTTTCCAGCAGCGCCCCACCCTTCAAATACAATCGTTATCGGTATGCCTGCCGTCTTGCATTCTCTTTGCAGCAAAGCTAACTTAGGCGTCAGCTCATCCATAATTATAGTATGTTCTTTTTTCTCAAGCACTTTTTTAAGGTCAATTTTTTCTAACATAGCAACCTCCTTATCTTCTTCAATATTAGGTTAACTGGTTATACAAGCTCAATCTTTCTAGCTTCATTATACTAGGTGTTTCTTATTACTTCCAAATCTTTTTTTATCATTCTCTTCTCATTATACATTTTTTCATCAGCACGATTGACAATTAAATCAACATATTCGCCAATAGTATATTTAAACGTTTCAATACCATGGCTTGCGCTAATAATATACCTTCTGTTTTCATTCTGATTAATCTGATCATATTCCTGCAAAATACGAATCCAAATTTTTTCAGCTCCTTCTTCATCTAGTTCCTCAAAAATAATTAAAAATTCATCCCCACCAAGTCTTGCAACAAAATCATTTCCACGTATATTTTTTTTGATTCCATTTACTACACTTAAAATAAGCTCATCACCTGCCTCATGTCCCAAAAAGTCATTGACTCCCTTTAGTCCATTAATATCAATAAAACAAATACTAATTAAGCTTCTATTTTTTAAACAATTCTTATATAACTGATTCAATTTTTCAAAACCTGCGCGTCTATTATAAACACCCGTCATGACATCATATTCTGAAAAATATTTTAATCTATCTTTTCGAATTTTACTAATTGTCATAATCACTGCAAAAATGAAAGCAACTACTAAAATAGATAAATACACCATATAATTTTTCAGCAACACCGTCAAAATAAAGTCCCATACATTATTTGTAAACAGTTTTCCATTTGGCGTCTCCGGTGCTATATAAGATACAATGTACCAATCCCCTGCATCAAATACCAGGGAATCGTTCTCTCCACTGTCCATTGAAAACTCATTATTGGTTAATACGTTTGTATAATTAAAAATACCATTTACAGAACTCAATGAGCCTTTCTCGTTTTTATTCATTGTCTCCCATTCATTCGGATATTTGCTCGCAAAACTTTCATTTATTTTATCTTTATACATAAAAGTCCATTCATAACTGCTGTCTTCACTATTATGAAGCCAATATCCATCTGCATTAAGCATAAATACACTACCTTGTGCTGTTAATGCAATTTCTTCTACCTGACTAAGCATATCATTGGCAGTGTAATTTAGTATCACAATTCCTTCTAAATTACCGTCTTTCCTATAATATGGTTTTGAAAATCGAATCATCGGCTTAATTGGCTGTTCAATTTCATCCCCTTCAATATTTAAATCCAATTTTGAGATATATATCTGGTTTTTGTTTAAAGAAATAGTATCTTTAAAATAATATCGATCTTTCTTGTTCTGCAAATTTGATTTATCAACACTTTCTGCACCACCTTCTTTATAATTCACCCTAATCACTTCATTGCCCTCTAAATCAATAAAGCGAATCTGATCATAAATTTTTTTTCTGTTTGAAAATGCAAGCCATTGACTCTCCAGCTCTGCATAATTATAGTCCCCATTACTTAGCTGTAAACTATCACTTATATAGAATAAATCAGATACAACCTGATTTATTTTATTTGAAATGATAACTCTCTCCACGTCAATTACTATCTGCTCATTATTGATAACTCCACTTTTCTGTATTTTATTTACACTAAACTGCATCAACAAAGAAATAGAAAGATAAGAAAATCCCATAATAAAGAATACTAGTAGCATGTATTTTATGATTGTTTTTACTTCTTTAAATATTTTCTCATTAAGCATCTATCTACCTTCTTTCTCGTTTCTATCGTTTCTATCGTTTTTAACAATATTATCCTTTAATTTTAGTCAAAACACATAATTTTTATAGTGCAATTTATAATTTTATTGTATACTATTTATTATAATTATCATACTATTTACACAAAAAATATTTTGAATATTATTTTGTACACAACTATAGTTTTTTCTTATGAATCATTAGGTTTTCTTAATTATATTTTAAATTCTTAATATGTTGTGATTACCTATAGAAATATTACAAAAAAAGGAGAAATCAATTGAAAACGAGTATGAAAGCTAGTTCAGACACAAGAAAGATGATTGATGAAGAGGCAAAGAATTATTTTTTATGGGTAGTAACAGTAGTGTCTATTGTAATGGTTATGGCTACTATAGGCACAAAGGTTGCAGGTCTCGCCAGTGAAAATGTAACTTGGTTTTTGTTGGGTATTTTATTGGCTGCTGTGGCCTTAAATGCTTTGATGCTAAGATGGTTAAATTCCAAGTTTTCAGGTAGGGCATTTACAAAATGGATTATGATGTTTTCACTAACCATTTTACTGGTATTAATGAGGTTCATTACCGAAAACGCACCCGAAACACATGCTTTAGGCTATTTTATCATTGTTGCTGCAATTTTTTTCTTTGATATTAAAGTAATTGTATATGCTTTTGCAGTAGCTGTTGCAGTGGATGTGTTTATGTGGAACCTAATACCGATACAAATGGATGCTTTTGTTAAAATTCCGCGAGATATTGCTATCCGTTATTTCTGCTATATTTGGGTTACTTTGGTTGCTATATTTGTAGTAAAATCTTTTGATAGACTGTTTCAGCTTGCAGGAAATCGTGAACTAGAAGCAACTGAAATGTCTTCACATTTGCAAAAAACTTTGGGTAATATCAAGATGCTATCTTCTGATTTATTTCAAAATACAGAAGCATTAAAAGTAAGTTGTGATAGTAATGCAAATCGTTTTAAAACGATTCGTTCTCAAGCTGAATCCTTGCAGACAATCTCAAAAGACCAGTCTAATCATATGAATAAAAATGTTGAAATTCTAACGGAAATTGATGGTGAAATTCACCAGGTGGCTGATAACACTACGAGCATCAGCACCAAGATTGCCGACTTTCTAACTATCATTAAGGATGGAACAGCTGCAATCAATACACAAGAAGCCAGTCTAAATGCTTCTGAAAAAACAAATCAAGAAATCATGCAAGTTGTTCGCGAATTAGAAAATAACTCCTCTCAAATTGCATCTATTGTTGGTACTATTATGGGTATTGCGAATCAAACTAACCTACTAGCATTAAATGCATCAATCGAAGCTGCCAGGGCTGGAGAACATGGTAAAGGCTTTGCTGTTGTGGCAGAAGAAGTCCGCAAGCTTGCAGATGACACAAAAATAGCAGTTAGTACCATCGATGCCTTGGTTCAAACAAACAAATTAAGTACAAAAGAAACAGTAGGAAAGATAGAGCAGTCTACAGAAGAGCTGACCAGTCAGCGAAGTGCTATGAACCTTACCAACACCACTTTTAATGGTATTCAGAGTGAAGCACAATTAATAAACGTAGCTATTCAAGAAATTACAGTATGCGTGGAAGAGCTCATCGCTTCTAACGATGAATCTTCTAAGCTGGTACAGTTGGTATCTAATCTATCTCAAAATGCATCTGGCTGTTCAGAGGATATTCTTTTAGAAATCGAAGACTATCATACAAAGGTTTTTGAACTGGAAATGCAGATTGACCATTTTGGAAATCTTGCGCAATCTTTGAAAACCGAAGCAAATATAACATTATCATAAAATAGGTATTCTCTATAAAAGAAATAATAAGCCTATAAAAAATCCTCAAGAATGTGTTAATACATTTCTTGAGGATTTTAATTTACTTTACTTCTAATTGGTAGAACTCACTTATTTTAAAAACAGACCTCTCTGCAAGCACTGCTAAAAAATATAAAAGAGATTATAATAAATTTGCACTAAGATATTGTATTGTATCATTACACCAATCTATTTCCACCGAAATTATTTTTTTACCCCGATCTATTGTTACGACTCTATAATGCCAAAAAGCATCTTTTTTCGCCTCAGCTTCGATAGAACCCATAATCTCTTCTATATTTTTTAATTCTGCAATCTTAATTTGTTTATAGTTTTGAACCTGCGAAATGATTATCTCCGCAGAAATATTATAACCAAAATATAGTTTGAACATTAATTCAGTTCTTATCTGCTTTCCGTCTGTAAGTGGACTCTTTAACCAATCATAAAATTTATTAACTCCCGCTTCCGTGAGTTTATATACCTTACTATCGGGTCTGCTGTCAGCTTTTACTATTTCGACAGTTGCCAGTTTTTCAGTTACTAACTTTTTAAGTGTAGGGTAGATTTGCTTATAATCCATATCCCAAAAATTTCCAACTCCCTGGCTGGCGGTTAATTTAATATGATACCCTGACATGGGATGAAAATTTAAGATACCAAGAATTGCATAATAATTATTATTTATTCTGGACATCATGACCTCCATAAAATCTATATTTATCTAGATAACAAAAAAACCTTACATCCTTAGTTTATATGTAATTCATTTAGAAATCAATCATCAAATTAATAGTTTTTTACATAATATATGCTTTTTTATGATGTGTATCATAATTTGTTCTTGTAAATTTTCTTGTAAATTTGTTCTGTATAAAAATATTGACTTTAATATTTTCGTATGATACTATCACATATGTGAATTTCATATATATGAAGTTCATATATTAGTTATTCATATATGAGAAGTTCATATATATGTCTCGAATATAATCCTAAATATAATAATAAATACTAATAAATTGAAATACAGGAGAATTCATATGGTTTCGCTTAAGGACGTTTCAATTAGGTGTGGTGTTTCAGTTGCTACTGTCAGTAAAGCTCTAAATGATAAAAAAGATATTGGAATGGCTACGAAAGAATATATCCATAGAATTGCTAAAGAAATGAATTACTTTCCAGATCATTCGGCAAGAGCTCTTAAGACAAAGCATACATATAATATAGGCGTACTATATGTAGGTGAAGCACAAAATGGAATGATGCATGATTATTTTACTAGCGTTCTATACAGTTTCAAACAAAAATTTGAAAGCTGCGGTTATGCGATTACTTTCATAAACAAGCATAATGGTAAAAATATGTCTAGTTATGAACTATGTAAATATCATGGTGTCGAGGGAATTATTATTGCCTGCATTCAACACTATGATTCGGATATTTTAGAGGTAATTAATGGAGATATTCCCGTAGTAACCATCGATGGTGTATTTAATAACAGAACAGCAGTCCTTTCAGATAATAAAGAAGGTATGCAGGAATTAGTCACTTTTTTGTATGAGATGGGTCACAAACAGATTGCTTTTATCCATGGAAATGATTCCGTTATTACGCAAAGCCGTGTGAAAAGTTTTTATGAAACTATGGAAAAACTGGGATTGGCGGTTCCTGATAAATTTGTAAAGCAGGGTTCTTATCATGATCCTATTACAACAGCTAAACTTACTAATGAGCTCCTTGCAACAGAAAGGCAATTAACCTGTATCATATTTCCAGATGATTTTTCTAGTCTTGGCGGCATTCGTACCATAAGGGAGAATGGTTTTCGTATTCCAGAAGATATATCTGTCGTTGGCTATGATGGCATCGTTTTATCACAGATGTTAACACCACAACTGACCACTCTGCAACAAGACACAAAAACAATTGGGACATATGCTGCTGAAAAACTAATTATGCTAATTGAAAACCCAGGAAATTCAAAGATAGAAAGAATCATTGTAAAAGGTAAAGTATTAAAAGGAACTTCTGTTAAGAATCTTAATACAAAACAATGTTTTGAAATGAGTACTAAAAATTTAATTTGTTGCTCTTGAAAAACGGAAGGTCTCACACTTTAATTTGATATTTATATAATTACATATAAATATAAAACAAAACAGGAGGATTTAAAATGAAAAAGAAGCTTTTAAGTAGTCTCTTAACCGTTGCCATGGTTACTGCATTGCTTGCAGGATGTGGCAGTACAGGTGAAGCGGCAACAACAGAAACACCAGCAGCTGAGGAAACAGCTGAAGTAGCTGAAACAGCGGAAGCAGTAGAAACAGAAACTGCAGATGCTGCAGCAACAGATGGTCTCGCTTATCAAGGAGATATCGAATTTATGCACTATTCAACAGAAGAAGAAGCAAAAGGAAATGGCGGTTCAGATGGATTAAGAACAATGATTTCTGAATGGGAAACAGCTAACAGCGGTATTACATTAACACAGTCCATTCTTGCAAATACTGAATACAAAACACAGATTGCAACTCTCGCTGCAGCAGATGACCTTCCAGATATGTTCTTGCTTCAGGGCATGGATACAAAAAAATGGTCAGAAGATGGACTTGTAATGGATCTAACAGATGTTGTTGCAAATTCACCAGACAATGCACAGTATAATATGGATCTTGCAACACCTTTTGAATCTGATGGCAAGATTTATGGTATTCCTGCATTAACAGGTGGTACATGTACCGCTATCGTATATGACGCAGCATTATGGAAAGAGGCTGGATTTGATACATTCCCAACTACTTGGGATGATGTATTAAAGGCTAAAGAATATTTCGATAGTAAAGGAATTACAACAATTGGATTTGGTAATGCAGATACATGGCAGGCAAATTCGACCTTCTTAACAGTTATCGGTAATAGATTCACTGGTTCAGACTGGTTTACATCACTAGTAGACAACTCTGGCGCCGCTTTTACAGATCAAGAATTTATTGATGCTTTAACCTTTACAAAAGATATTTTTGCATCAGGTGTATTTAACAAGGATTTCAATGCAATCACACATTATGATGCAAGAGAGTACTACATTTCTGGCCAGTGCGCAGCATACATTGGTGGAAATTGGGATATGTCATACATTGGAACTACATTGGGTGAATCTAATCCAGAATTAGCTGCAACTTCCAAATTAGCAGTATTCCCTCAGCCTACTAATGCTACGGGTGCTACTGATACACATGCTTATGGCTTAGGCTATGCAGTTGCTATTAATCCTAAGGTTGCAGAAGATCCAGATAAACTTGCAGCTTGTATTGATTTGGCTTATAAGGTAACAGGAACAGGATTCGCAGATTATGTTTCAGGAAAATGGGCATTAAGCGGATTTGCAAAACCTTCTAGCGTTGATTTGAGCAAATTTGATCAGATGACACAGGACTTATACAATTTTACATATGTTGATTATCCTACTTGTCAAATTTATGATTCTTACATCTCCAGCTCATTATGGGGTGTACTAAATACTGATTTACAGGCAATGATGAATGGTGATATGGAACCAGAAACTGTTGCAGAAAATGCTCAAATAGCATATGAAGAAGCAACTAAATAAAATTATTTGATTATGTTATTAAATGATAGGCCTTATCTGCGTTTTTTACAGATAAGGCTTTTATCAAACAATTGAATGGAGGCAAGTAATGTCAAATATAGTCAAACCAAAGGGAAGGGTTCTTTTTGCATATTTACTTCTCCCACTGACCATTTATATTTTTGCAGTTTTTATTCCCCTCATAACGGCAGGTTACTATAGTTTTTTTGAATGGAAAGGGGGGCCCACCAAATTATTTACTGGATTTCAAAATTATATGGATTTGCTTAAAGACCAAGTGTTCTGGTCATCTTTCCAACATAACATATTTTTAGTACTTGTATGTGTTATTGGACAGATTGGATTAGCATTCCTCATTGTTTTAATTATTAATTCCCGCTTGGTAAAATTGAAAGGCATCCATCGTACCTTTAGTTTTTTTCCAAGTACAATTTCTGCCGTATACATAGGCTTTATATGGATGATGATTTATGATTATAACAAAGGACTAATTAACTGGTTTTTAAAGTATATCGGAAACGCTGATGCCGCGAAAGTATGGTTGAGTGAAAAAAGCATAATTATGCTCATTGTTTCCATTCCTCTAATATGGCAGTATATTGGTTACTATATGGTCATAATTATGGCAGCAATTTCTTCTATTGATAATGAGATTTTTGAAGTATCAGAACTTGACGGAGCCAATGCATTTCAGAGAGCAATCTATATCATATTACCGCTTATCAAAAATACACTGCTTATTTGCGTCACATTATGTGTTGCCGGTAATATGAAGGTATTTGATCATATTTATGTAATGACAAATGGTGGGCCGGGAAATGCCTCTAATGTTATGGCTTTGTATAGCTACCAGACTTCTTTCACACGTTCCAATATGGGCTATGGAAGTGCAATTGCAATTGCTATATTTATATTAAGCCTTCTCGTTATCGGGGGTGTCCAATTTTTTATCAGACAATTAACAAAAGAAAAAGCAGAGGTTTAGATATGGAACATAAAAATAATTTCTTTATTGGCAACGTAATTGCACAAAAAATAAAAACAGGTTCTTCCTTCATTTTTTTGAATCTAATATTGATTATTTTTTCTATAAGCTGTATTTTCCCACTAGTCTGGCTGCTTTATTCCTCATTAAAAAGCAAAACTGACTTTAATGCCGATATCATACACTTACCAATAGCTCCTACTGTGGACAACTATATAGACTTATTGTCAAATACCGATTATCAAATACTACCCTCTATTTTGAATAGCTTTAGAGTAACCTTTATTTCTGTTTTAATGATTATTCTTTTTGGCTTTATTGTTGGGTATATTTTGTCCAGAGTCAATTTCTGGGGTAACAAAATACTATATCTTCTTTTTTTAGCTGGCATGTTGATTCCCATTCACACTTTGCTGGTGCCTATTTATGTCGTATTTAATAAAACCGGATTATCCAACAAGTGGTTTACTCTTATTATTCCTTATATTGCTTTTGGACTTCCGATCGCTGTTTTTTTAGTAGATGGATTTTTAAAATCGATACCTTTAGCGTTAGAAGAGGCCGCTGCAATTGACGGCTCCAGTTTTAGCAGAACAATGTTTCAAATTATGTTCCCTATTTGTAAACCGATTCTTACGACAGTTGCCATCATACAGACCTTTCAGTGCTGGAACGAATTTTCTTTTGCTTTAGTACTGCTAAAGAGCCAGCGCTTATTTACAGTACCATTAGCGCTGACCCAATTTTCCGGACAGTTTTCGTCTGATTATCCTAGGATAATGGCTGGAATGATCATCACAATGCTGCCTATTATTATTTTCTATTTTGTTTTTAGTAAATATATCATTGAAGGTATGGTTGCTGGTGCAGTAAAAGGATAACCGTATACAGAAAATCATTTCGTCACCTAGTAAATAAGCCGCCAGACTGGCGGCTTATTTACTATAATCGGAACGCAGGAAAACTCCTAAAAATGACTTTAACAGCGCAACATATTTTTCAGGATACCGCAAACTGATTTCTCCATGTTTCATTTTAGGAGCGATATATAACTCACTGCCCTGAATGGTATGATACAATTTTTTTGCAGATTTTTTCATAATACCAATTTCTTTTTCTCCGACAATAATCAATACTTTTACTTTGGTATTTGCAATACTACTCTTCAACTCATAGTTTCCATTGCTTAGTGTAATATTAATTAAGGATTGTCTTGAAATTTTTATACTATCCTGATAGTAGCGCTCAAACATATCCGGTGAAACACAAAGCATTTTTGCCTGCATTTTTGAAAACCATCTTTTATTAATTAGTCCATAGCATAGTTTATAAGCGGGAATCGTCATTGCAGTAATCCCTTTGATTGGATACACTAAAGCACTTTCAATTAACGCATATTCTGCAATATTCTCCCGCAATGACAATACTTCTGTTACTATTTGTGCGCCAATTGATAATCCGCCGATTGCAAATACCTTCCCATCATATTGTCTGTCAATATAATGAATTAATTTCGCCGCTGAATCTGAAATGCTAGTGAATTCTTCCTCTCCATCTTCTCCATGTCCATCAATAATAGGCGTTACAATATGAAAATCAGTCTGAAGTTGATTTACTATGCTCTGCCAGGACCAATATGACAGTCCACCACCATGTAACAAGATTATCGTGGGACCTTCTTTGTTGCCTATTTCTTTCACTATCATATTGCTATTTCTCCTTTTATATGGATTACTTTTTCTGTCCAGCAATCCACTGATTACCAAATGTTTTACGTTTTGCTTTTCTAAAGCGTCATTTAATTCTGTTTGAAAAAAACTATCTGGGGTATGTTTTATCATGACAGGTTCTTGATTGATAGGATAAACATCTTTATTTATCTTAACACCTTCTGTTTCTGGTGCGAAAAATTGTGCTTCGCTACTTGTGCTTATATGCTGTATATGAAATACTGGTAAGTTATTTTCACGGAAAAATGATAACATTGCTTTTTTCGTTTTCACAATTACACCTATTATCATAGTAATTGTTCGTATTACATATATCAACCATTACATTTTGGCTTTTACTGTCTGAAAGTACTCTTGAATCTGCTTTATTGATACTGGTATAAACCTGTTTGCATCTACTCCTACATCATAGCGTTTAATTCCATTCTCTCTATTACTTAGATTATAAGACTCATCCCCATGAATATGCCCATGAAGTTGGATGCTTCCTTTCCGACTCTTAGGCCATGACATCATTGGATAATGCATTAAAACAATATTACATCCATTTACTGCAATCTCCTTAAAATCAAATATCTCTTCAAAAAGTCGCTCATCATACTTTTTGTCATGATTCCCTTTTATCAGGTACTTCTTTCCTTTCAGTGAAGCTATAATTTCATTGACTGCTTCTACTGTCATGTGATGGCAAATGTCACCCAGAATGTAAACAGTATCATCTTTATTTACACATGTGTTGTAATTATTAATAATGGTTCGGTTCATCTCTGCTACATTCTCAAATGGACGATTCTGCATAGAGATAATACCTTTGTGACCTAGGTGTAAGTCACTGGTAAAATAAATCATATTTTCACCGCCTTCAATATTTTTTTATTTTTGTCGTAATGTAGTTGTCGAATTTGCGACTCTTTGTTCTTTGGTGACAGGAGTTGTATAATATCTTTGCTCAATTCCCCATAAAAGGTATTTCATATCATCTTCTGTACTAACTGAAAATTTTCCTTTTTTATATTTAAGCTCAGGATAATATGTATTTGTATATTCTAAAACATATTGTTCCAACAAAATATATTAAAAACTACCAATGCACTTAATATTGAGCAAGAAAAAGAACTGTAACTTCTTCTTTTATCAAATCACTCCTTAATATTATTAATTTCAAATTCAAGTTTCTGTATAACCTCCATGACTTCAATATATTCTGGTATATCTCCATACATCATATTACACATTCTTGTATAATCTTCCTGTAATTCTGGTATGTATTGCTTATCCGGCACTAATTTAATTGTTCCTATTATCGCATCTTCATATTTAGCCCACTTGCATCTATAAAATTTTATTTTAAATTCTACAACACGATTTAAAAGCACTGTATCTAAAAACGCATTTTCTTTTACTTTTGTTTTATACATACAATATAAATCATAATAGTGCCTTGAATATCTCTCAGGAAACTTACCTGATATTCTATTTGCTTCTTTATGAAGAATAGTTACTTTCTCCCAAAAAGTTCTTTCAGCTGTAACAGTACAAATAGAAGTATGTGCTTCTGAAAAAAGTTGTGGATACTGTTCTGCTGCAAATGATGATATTTCTACTTCTTTGGCAGGAGTCCACGCTGCTAAAGCTCCAATTTCCAAACGTACCTGCTGCAATATTGAAGGATTAGAAAACAACTGAGGATAAACAAAATTGACCGTCTGCTTATCATCATCGTCAATATAAAATTCTACTTTGTATCCTAATTCAATACTTATATTATTTCTTATAGAATCAATGAACTCTGTTGATAAAAACTGTGCGGCTTTTTCATTTGCGCTTTCATTAAATAAATCCTGTTTTGTATTAGACCTTTTCTTCCATGGCTCTTCCGTCTCAAATCCCAACAAGCGCCAATCCAGGATCAAATCAATATCTTCTGAAAACCTTTCTATTATGTTATATGCTTTTGATAAGCTAGTGCCCCCTTTAAATGCTAATGCCTCTCTCCACTTGCTTCTATGAAACAAATAATCCAGCATATAGCAAACCCAGAAATCTTTTTCCACAATTGCTGGTGGGATTCCCACTTTATCAGCTGTATTTTTAAAGAGAGCTTCTCTATCTTTACTACTAAGTTTTGCTATTTTCTTCATATATCTCCTTTGTATTAATCGCAAACATCTCTAATTATGTCATATACCCAAGCAATTGTCCCTTTTGCTTCTACCACGATTATATTCTTATCGCTATCCGTTAATACGGACTTCAGTTTACTAATGTCTTTCTTTTGAATACTTTCTTTTCCCAATGCTCTAATAGCTTGTATCGTCAATTTTGTAATATATGACATACCTGATGTTTGTTTATTAGTTACATGTTTAAATTTAATTTTTACATGACCATATTCATACTCTCTATATGGTCCATCACTAACATATAGCCATACTGCTGGTACCTGCGTTGATAATCTCAAGAGATTTAATGCTGTATCTCCTGCTGGTGCTATGGACCAGCCATGATTTCTTGCTATAGCATCAGCAACTTTTTCCGTATCTGTTGCAACATATTCTTTTAGTAAATTACTAAATCTTGGTTTTTCATAAACACCTCTCATTACTCTCTTAATAACATTTTCCTCTGTCAATCTGGTTAATGCCATATTTACAGCTAAAATGTTTGCTATATCTGCAAAATCAGATGGTATAAAAACTGTTCCCTCTTCATACGATTTTATCCTACATATTATTGCTTCATTATATTTTGGTCTTTCCATAATACACCTCTTACTTTATTCGTTATAAAAAGTATATACTTATTATAACGAAACTTCAATACAAATATTATATCTATTATGATGTAATTTATTCACTGACCAAGATACGTTTTGTCATTTTTTCGTTTTTTTGCCGATATGATAGTAATTCTATAAAATACAATCTCTAATCCTTCACTTTCAATTTTACTTCCACCACCTGTATATTACATAATGATAGTTGCCAATATAAAATGCCAAAATAAGAGCTAGTATTTTACTAACATCTTACTCTGGCATTTTGATATCTCGTGAATATAGGTTACATATTAAATCTTGCCATATAACGGATTCAATCTTGTTAAATTTCTATGCAGAACCGGGACTCAAAAGTCACTTTATTTAAGCTAAACCTAGATTACTCTGCATATCCCTAATATGGTGTAAAACCATATTCCTTCACGATAGTTAATATATCCACCCCATACTTTGCACATTTTATATCACCATAGGGCAAGATTTCCTTAATGCTTTCCATCGTACAAGGTTTTTTTTGAATAATATCTTCCATTTGTGCGTTTGTAAAAATGTAATAATCCCTAATATTTTCTTCCTTGCTCTTTTTATATCGATATTCTTTTAAAGCTTTATAGAATGGAGTATTTTCTATAGTTTCATTTTCTATTACTTCACTTTCTTCTACCTGTTTGAGTTGATACTTTTTCGTATAATCGGTCATATTTTGTGTATGCTTATCTAAGAAATACTCCGCACGTTGCAGCATATCCTTTTCTGAACTCGGTTCTTGTTTGCTCTCAATCTGCAGTCTTTTTATATTATCAACTAGCTGATCACAACGAATTATTTGATTTTTTATCTCTTTTCTTGCATACTTCATATTCAAAATAGTCTTTTCATTAGCTAGAACCACAAGTGATTTGTAAGCATTTTCAAAATTATTATCAAATAGTGTTTTTATAATAATATTTCCCTTGTCCTCTCCTCTCATACGTTTTATCAAATCCAAATGTCTACGATTTTGGGTGATAGGACTATATATCCCTTCCTTTTTCTTTCCATACCCAAAATCTGTAGTTCGGATAAAATCTCCAGCCGCATTAATTTCAATATTACCAAATAAATTCTTACACTCTATAACAATGGAAAGCTTTTTTGTAATAATCAGATAGTCAATTTGTGCCGTTAAACCATCATATTCATAATATAAATCACGCAATACATACATTGGCATAAAGCTGTTTTTTAATTCAAATGCAACTTGATTTTCTCCAATAATTCCATATTCTAAAAGTTTAATATCATGTTCTATCTGCTTTTTTACATTTGGGGAGGCAACTGATAATAATTCCTTTAGCCTTTTCAATTGTCCTACTGCATCACTTTCTTCTTTTAAAAATTCTGGTCCCTTTAACTTATCAAATAACCCCATATCAAATCCCCTCTATCAAATTATTCCATTACTTTCTTCAATTTTTCAATTAATACAAGATCTGCCGGAAGCCATGCCACGAAATCAAGTTCATCCCGCATTAACCATTTAGCATCTTGATGCTCCTTTAAAATCAAATCACCCGATACCAATTCACATAGAAAGCAGTGCATCGAAAGATGAAAAGCTGGATAATCATATTCCACGATATCCACTAGTTCATTCACCTGAATTGTAGTATCCAGTTCCTCCATGATTTCACGTACTAATGCATTTTCTGGCGTTTCTCCTGGCTCAATTTTTCCACCCGGAAATTCCCATCCACCTTGAAACTCGCCAGACCCTCTCTGTGTCGCAAAAATTTTATTGTCTTTTTTAATGATTGCCGCTACCACTTTAATTGTTTTCATTTCTATTCCCATCTGCGTGCATAAATATGCACACAATCCCTTTTTTTAACATGCATGCTTGAATTGCTTATTCTCTTTTAACTCGTAATGTAGTCATAAATATCTTCTTGCACTGGTGTCACCAGGCTATATTCAATCTCTACCGCTGTCTTAGTGGTATTACTCATTACAAATTCGTGTGTTTTCCCTGTTGCTTTTATTTTTCCTAAATAATAAAACTCCTTTGAGGTTTTATCATCTTTGTTCTTTCTCACGAAAAGTTCCATCTGTACACCAAGCGAATCCGCATGCAGAGCAGTTTTTACATCTTCTGAAGCAATCGTTCTACCCGATTTGGAAATTGCAATCAAGGTGGCGGGATTCAAAAAACGATCCTCATACTTTACCGTATCCTGAATACCATCTTCCTTGTGATAGTTGATAAAGACTGGATAGGTTTTCGTCTTACTATCGTATTTATAACCGCCAATATTAAGAGCGACTTCCGCCTTTTCCCATTCTAGTAACCGGCATACATCTTCGTAGGTATACTTTGCATAGAGCTGGAAATTTGTATCTTGATATCTTTGACTATAGTTTGTCCGATTCCTATAAAGTCCAAATTCAACCACCTCGATTACCATATTAAAAAAGTTAGTGTCCATTAATTCTCTGCTAAATGAAGTGCTTATCATATAATCATCTTCTTTTTTTTCAATAAAAATGCAGTCTTCATAGGTTGACTTTGCACCCCCTGTAGCAAACTCATTTGTAAACACATTAATAATATTTCTTTTTGTTGTATCGCTCATTTGAATCCCATAGTTTTCTTGTAAATCTTTCCCGAGAATTTTCAATAATCCTTTCTTATAAGTAAGAAGTCTTTTTAACATTTGGAGTTCATGAACACGCTTTCCAGAAGCAAATTTTTTGCTAATATACTCCAGATATTTCTCTGCTCGCTCTGAAATTCTAATGGAATAATCATTTTCATACTTTGTTAAAAACTTATAATAGGATCCAAGTGACTGGTTTTCAAAAATACGAATTACATCCATTTCACCATGTTCCTCAAAATCTAATAAGGAGGGAATTCTTCCTAATTTGAACTTAAGCTGTTGATAACTATCTTTTATGATTCGTACGTCGTTAAAATTCGAGGCATCAATCGATTCATAAATTCGTTTCCTGGTTACTTCATCAAAATGAATGGTTGAACTTCCAGGTATGATTCTATTTCCTTCTGCGATGTATTTTCGAAGAGAGTCTTTGTTGTAACTACGATCTCCAGATAGTGCAATTGGAATCATAAAATTATTTTTATAATTTCCAATAAAGTCCAGAATTATTACAAATTCTTTATCTTCTGCCTTTCTAAGTCCTCTTCCCAACTGTTGAACAAAAACAATAGGCGATTTTGTTGGCCGAAGCATAATTACCTGATTAATTTCCGGAATATCGATTCCTTCATTGAAAATATCAACTGTAAAAATATAATCCAACTTATCTTTATGCGTGTCATTTACCAATCTTTCTATAGCCTCTTCACGCTCTTCTTGTGAGTGTTCACCTGTAATATCCACTGTTCTATAATTACACTGATTGAATTTTTCACTCAATTCTTTTGCTTCTTTTTTTGAACTGCAAAAAACAAGCCCTTTGACTCTATCTCCACTATAGCCGAAATATTCAGCTTTCGAAATAATATGTGTTACTCGCTCATCTGATGTAAGCAAACCAAAATTTATTATTTCAGTATTTTCATCAATACCCTGTCCTTCTATCTCAATATCCTGAATTCCATAATAATGAAACGGACACAGTAAATTTTCTTCCATTGCTTGTTGCAGTCTGATTTCATAGGCGATGTTATGATCAAACGCATTAAAAACATCAAAATCATCAGTTCTTTCGGGTGAAGCCGTCATTCCAATCCACAACTTTGGTTGAAAATACTCCATTATTTCCTGATAGCTTTTAGCTCCAGTTCTATGCGCCTCATCGATTATTATGACATCAAACTCATTTATTTTAAACTGCTGCCTTATCTCTTGTTTTGCCATCATTGACATGGTTGAAAACAAGAAATCACTCGTCACTTCTTTTGCTGTTCCTGATAATAGTCCAAGCGTTTTGTTCTTCCCAAATACATTTTTAAAGCTCGTCATCGCCTGTTTTGCAATTTGCTCTCTGTGCACAAGAAAAAGTACTCTTTTGGGGTTCATATCTCTAAGTGCAAATGCAGCAGCATAGGTTTTTCCAGTACCCGCTCGTGTCAAGGGTGTGACGAGTAAAAAATGATTTTTCTTTGGAAAGCTGCAATGGCTTGCTACTGTTCCTTAGGTATCCATTTCTGGATAGGTTTCCTTATTTAATTATTTCGATTCCAGGTAACCTGAAATCAAATACGGTGACGGGGTGTGATTCCCGCTTTGCAATCGCCTAGAGGCTACACCGCTAACTCACTATCCCTTTACATATTTTTCATGAAAATCAATCCACATTTTCATATCACTTATTGCATCAAAATATTTTATTGTTTGAATCAATTTATAGATTGCAGCCGATCGCGCTTGACAATTAATAGATTTTTTGGGATTAAATTCAATATCTGTAAACCAATGATATTCCGTTAATTCTAAATTCTTTCCAAACTCACTAATTAATGTTTTAACGTATAAATAATCATAAAATGCTGTTTGGGGATTCAACGGCCATTCAACATCTCCACATACAAAAGCCAATAATTTTCCTGAATTTTGATGTCTCTCATCTATCTTAGCCTCTTTTGGTGCAACATCTAGCATATCTATATACGGCCCTCCCTTCTCATACTTCTTAGCCCCCTGAAACATATTTTCCAAGAAAATTCCATTCTTTTTTAGCGAAAAGGCACTGATACTTTTACCTACCTCACTTGTACTTTTAGATGAAACTTCCAAAGCAGTTTCATGATATCTTTTATTAATTGATTCATGTAATTCAACAATATTTTTCTTCTTTTGAACAATTGCAAATCCACTGTTCCAACTAAACTCAAAATATTCACATATCACTACACCATCTTTAACTGTCCACGCGGGTCTTTCAGCCATTTTTCATATCTCCAAATTTCTGTATTATCCAATCCTCATCATCATTGTTTGAACATTCATCACTTATTAACACGGGGTTTTCTATGTCTGATTCTAAATTTTGTTGACTTCCATACTTATTATTGTATCCCTCTTCATATTTCTTACAAATCAAGTATTTTTCACTGCTTATACAATTAAGCAAATCATCGTTTTTATATTTATCATATGCTTCAAATGCTATATTTTTAATACTACTACAATCTTTCATGCTATAAATTATAACGAATAACATTTCAAAATATTTCTTAATTTCATCATACTTACTATCAATATTAAAATATAACCATAAACAACGTTCTACATTAACATCTTTATTATTGATTCCATTAATAACATCAATAAACTTATTATCCTTAATATTATAAATAAGTTGATATATCTTCTTTTCCTGTTTTAGATTACTAATATTATTGTTCTCATTTTCTTCGCTTGTAATACTTCCCTCATAATACTTTAATGCTATTTTTTTCTCATTCAAAGCTTCGGGAATTTCACTACTTTCAAAAGGAATATTGTCCGTATAATTAACTTTCTTAACTAATATCTCATTTATACTTGATTTTTCTATTATTTGTTCAAATGCTTTCATCTTGCTAACCTACCCTTCCATAAAGCTTAAATCTTGTACCTTCCCATACTGTTCTTTACAATAATTTTTAAATTTATCTAAGTCCCAATTTAAAAGTTCAACTAACTGTCCAAATGTTTTCTCATTAATGTTTTCTCCGATAATTTCCTTAAATTTTTTATTTTTATTATTTATCCAGTAATAGATTTTTTCCAAACTATCACTATTCTTACTTTCTTTAAATTTTTCTTTTATTTTCGAATTCGTAATTTCTAACCACTTTAAATTTAATGGTGTTAATTCATCAATGTCCTCAAAAATATGATTTATTGAATTATATTTCCAAATAATAAAATTTTCATCAATAAAATATAGCTTATGTAATTCATTTAGAATCGTTTTACATATTTCAGAATCTATGGATATGTTCTCGCTATTTATATAATTCATAACATTCTCCATAAAATCCGACTCTTCCAGAAATTGAATCTCGATTTGAATGTTTTTTTTATCAAAGAATCTACTCTTTTCAAATTCAACATTTTCTATTTCAGAAATAACCTTGTTTATAATTTCTCCAATTTTCTTCTGATTTTCAACATGTTTATCAATTTTTCTTGTATTGTAATCCTGTTCGTATTCATTAAATTTTTTCCATATTTCATAGTTGTAATTATATCGTTTGCTTTTTTCTTTTTCTTCAAATGTAAATATATCTTTTTCACTCTGAGCTTCTTCCTCTTCCCAATCCCTTACTTTTTCATAATGTATTGAATCAAGCCTCTCATTGAGTTTAACGCAATAAATATATCTTACCCATTCATTTGCAAATTCCTTTGGTATGTTTATTAAATATTTATCGGAAAAATAATCCAATGATATTTTAGTTTCTTCTTCATTCTGGCTTTCATTATCATTAAGTAATTCACATTCTAAGTAATTTTCTTCCCAGTATGTATGACATTCCTTCAATAAAAATTTAATTATTTTCGTATCATCTTGCTCTTTTGCTTTCCCCAACTTATAAACATACTTAAACAACCACTTTAATTCTTTACCACTAAGATTATTCACTTGCAAAGTCACTGCGTTATTTTCAAATGCATATTGAAATTCCTTTAGTTCTTTTGGCATTCTTATTTCATTCCATAATACTAATTCTGCAAGACTATATTTCTTTACATCTTCCTGCATAATACTACTAATCCTATCTATATATTCAAATGTTATTTGATTAACAATTAAACTAGCCCTTTCAACTATTATATTTGCATCCTCTTCCATCCATCGTAATCTATTTTTGGGCTCATCTATATTACCAATTTCAATTTCATATTCCATACAAAGCATTTTAAAGCACCAATGAATTAATTGTATTTCTTTTTTTTCTGCGTTATCTGCATCACATGCATTCCATGAATCTTTATCCCCAAAACAAGCGTTTAAATATTCATTGTCCAATTGGTATTTCCAATATTTATTATATTGATTTGTATATTTTGTACTTAAAATATACACTAACTCAGCTTTATAGTTTTCATATGCAGTTAATGGCATATTCTTTGAATTTAAATCTAAGTATAACTGGTCTGCTAATGATGATTTTTCTACTGTAGCAAATTCAAAAATCACCTTACTCATAAGAAAGGATAAGTCAAATGATAAAACCATTTTCTCGTATCCATTTTCATATTTATCATAAGTATTTAACAAGCAATATATAGAGTAAGTAGAATGATCTGTAATATATTTTTTTAATTCTCCCAAAGATACTACTTTGTCTTCATATAAAAGTTTAAGTAAAATATCATTTGCCTCTTTTCTATCTTCAAATCTAAACTTACTTAATAGCTTAACTTCCTTACTATTTTTTCTTTCACTGATAGTAACTGTTTGATTTAGAATAAATGCTGCTAAATATATCAATGTAACTATCCTTTGCTGCCCATCATATAAATAAAAATTTCCATTTTCCAAGTTCCCAAAAATCACACTAAACAAAAAAATATCAGATGGGTGATTTGAATCAAAATATTCACCTGTTTTCATACTTGAAAAATCCTCTGGTGTTAATGATAACGTGCTTCTTAGAGAAGCTAACATATTATAGAAATAGTCTTTTATACCTACATATCTCCAATCATACTTATCGACATCAATACTTTGTCCTGAAGCTATGTTTAACATCTGAATTTGTTTTCTACAAGTTTCTTTATAATGAGATGGTGTTATTTCATTCCAGACCTTTACCTGTCTTAAATAATATTGAATAATTTTAAAGGTAGTATTAGAATATTGCTTTTTTGAAATACACTTTTTAATGTAAGATTTACTCAAAGCAAGCAATAATCCTTCTTTCTTACCACTCTTTTCATTTCCAATTAATGCCTCTTCATCGCTTCCAAGAGTATAATCTCTTTGTATTTTAGGAATTATAATCTGTCTAATTTCTTCCAATTCTAAAATTTCTTGAAATGACTTCTTTCCACCATTTATCAGTTCTGAATAATTTTTTCCCGCTTCTATAAATTCAATAGTCTCATTTAGCTTTGTTTCAAATATTGCTTTCAATTCTTCGTCAAAATATTGCTCTTCTTCTGAATATACATGATTATGCTTTTTATAAGTGTATTCATCATTATCAGATAATGAATCTTTCGAATTATTTAACTGTGATTCCATAAATGCATTTATTTTTCTATTCTTAGCAACATCATATGTCTGCTCCAAAAGATTGAATCTTTTTGATAACTTTTTTTCAAATTTAGAAATATCAGTATCATCTTTATCTATTAAATCAAAAAACCTAAAATTTTTATCTAATTTGTAAAGCATAGATATTGCATTATATACGTTGACATTCAAATAATTATTATTACTCTGTTGAAGTTCTTGACTTATACTTTTAAACACTTTATTGCAATACTCAAGATAGATATAAGACTGTTTATATTTTTCGTCTTTCTCCTTATCTTTATCAATTTCTTGATAATACCCAGATAAATTATCAAAATTCGCTTTTATATTTAAAAACAGTAAATCCATTCTGTTTTTGAATTCACTTTTACTATACCTATAGCTTATCAATTCAAAAATTTCCATATTTTGATACAAATGCTTTTCTATGGAATTATGCAATTTCAGAATCATATCAGGTGTAATTTCTTGCTTTAAAGCCTGATATTTTAACTGGTATGCTCTGTCATAATCTGTTGACGAAAATGGCGTTTTTTTCTCATTAAGATTTAAAAATTCTTGTAATGGTTCACTATCTGTGTATCTGCGAATAATTTTCACTTTTTTCATGATCCAATCAAACAATTCTTCTTTTTCGTTGATATCTCTTATGGCCTCTACGAACTTATCATACATACTTTTCATATGCAGAACATCTACACCATTAAATTTATGATCTCCTATTTCATCGAATTTCAAAAATTTAGTTCTTTCTTTATCCGTGTCTCTTTCAAATGAAATATAAATAAAGCTATCATTCTTCCCTAGTGCCTTCATTAATAATGATAATGTAATCATTCTTTGCTGACCATCTATTATTTCAACAATTTCATTATTGTTATCATTTTTTCTATAAAATGTTGCCATACCAATAGTGTATTCAGGTTTATCTCCCTCTTTTGCACTTATTATATCTCCAAGTAATTTTGTCCCATTATCTAAAGTCCACTTATAGTTTCTCTGCAAGAGTGGTATTCTTACATTTATTTCTTTAAAATCTTTAATTAATTGTTCTATAGATACAAATTCTGAATTTACACTTTTCATCTGTTCTTTCCCCCCTTAAAAATTATCTCTTTTAAAAGTACAATCTCTGGATCATTGTTTATAAACTCAAATTCATTGTATGTATTAATATAGTCAGGATATTCTTCATTCTGAATAAAATTCCATATAAAATTTACAATTTTATTATCTGTACAATATTGTTCATAACGACTCTTAAGACTCTTTGTAAGTACTGTATTTAAATCTTTAGCAACAAGTTCTTCTGCTTTTTTTCCCGAAATATATTCTTTTATTCCATCGTCATTTTTAGTTTCAAACTTTTCAAGGTTAAAATAATTACTTTTCAACTTCACCTTAAAATTAATAACTTTGTCATTTACAGATATTTTTCCATTCAAAGATAAATCTGTTTGATCGTTCATAGCCCGTACAATAATATCTGCTAATTTAGCATAATACGATTGCGAATAATAATCTATTTTTAAGTTATCAATTACCTTCTCGATACTATATTTTGATTTTTCATTACCTATCTTAAGAATCAAATTGATTATATCTTTCTTTTTTAAATGTACTCGGCATTTCATATTTGTAGCTATTTCAATAGGAATGTTTTCTTCAGAAATATCAACAGATTCTCTTGCTATTTCTCCTAAAACAACTACTTCCTTGTCATCAGCAACATATGACATTAATTGTTCTTCTGTAGCTCCCCACGATTTCAAATATGCCCCCAAATACTTTTTTATATTTTTAGTTGTTCCTTTATCATTTTTTTCTCCTTTAAAAACTGTAGGATATAATTCAATCGAGTATGATGTATTATTCCATTCTGTACTATCTTGAGCGAACTCATAAAATGACTCATAGCACTCGTTCTCTGTCTTTATACAATTAATATTTGCATTTTTTATCATTTCAAATGTTGATTCACTTATTGTGTTATTAAATTCCTCAAAAATAATTTCAAAATTATCATCTTCTATCTTCCATTCAATTAAGTCCTTCTTGCTAATTTTTAAATATTTATAAATATCAATATATGGATTTTCTGAATATGACTGTAATATTTTGCTAGATTTATTCATATGATTAATGACATTATCAAACATTTTTTGCATATAATCCCTTTTATTACAATTAGTATTATTTTCAAATGGAGTTGTCGCATCATACGATGCATATCTATATAAATTCACTTCCTTTTTAGTCCAGTGCCACATAAATTGGTATACTCCACCAATAAATTTTATTTCATGCATCATATTATCAAACATCATATAATTCATATATGCCAAGTTCTCAGACTGCTTTTTTAACAGCCCTTCCATTTTTTCTTCATATTCAAGGTAACCATCAGCACTGTCTTTTATTTTTTCCAAATCATTTTCTATATTTTTCTCTATTTTATCAAATTCATTATTTTCAATCTTTTCCATTTTATTAATAAAATTCAAATACCTTAAAAAATACACGCTTGCTTTCATTTTTTGATCAGCAATATAAAAATAATAGTCTCGTCCTTCTAGGTTTCTTTCAACTCTAAACCCAACTATTTTTTCAATTTCTTGTTTATGCTTGTAAGCATTTATAAAATTTACAATTTTCTCAATATAATTTTGAACCTCACACTTTTCTACATTGAAAGTAATTTCAGATAGTTTTTTTAGATTTTCCAAATATGCTTTAATATCTTTATTATATTCACTATCTTCATCTTCTAGTTTCTTCAAATATTCATCCCAATTACTTAATCTCATTGCTAGCACCTATGTCCTTTTCTTTTTGTAATCAAATTATAAATATAAAAAAATTTAGTATACTATCCAGTCAACTATTATTTCAATTAAACTAACACCATTAACTTTTATTATACTTTACATGTCCATTTTCATCCACTTGTTTACTTTTATATCTTGTAAATTCACCATTTAAAGTACTCCATAAACTTCCACTTCACCTCCAACCTCTCCTCATTATACAAAACAATCTCCTCCACAAAAGCATCCACAAGCTCCTTCGTCAATTTTGTCAGCTGAATCCTACCATCCAGCATTTCCAAACCTGCTGCCTCCGGCACATCCATATCCGAAATCTGTCTCACCGCAACTTGCTGCTTTTCAATATTCTCCTGCATTTTCTCCATCATCTGCTCATACATTTTTTTCTGTTCCAGATAGGTATCTTTATCCGTCACATTTGTTTTATATGATTCATAACTGGCACGGAGATCCTGCTGCAATAACATAAATGTATGTTCCATATCTGCCAAATGTTTTTCTGCTATAGTAAGTCGTTCTTTATTTTTTATGCGTTGTAGATCAATAATAGCTCTGGAATCAACCATTACATCTGCATATTGTTGCAACATACCTAGAACCACCCCTTCAATATCAACATCCAGAATACTCATTTTACAGTCACCACTACTTTGGTCCAAATATTTCTTATTGCAGTAATATTTAGGACGACCACTGTAGGTATGCGCCAATGTATGTCCACAATCTCCGCATTTCATTTTACCGATAAGACAATGTCTTGCATGACGTATTCCATCTGTAAAATTCTTAGTATTCAATTTTCGAAGTTCTGCTACTTTCTGAAATTCTTTCTTAGTCACAATTGCCTGATGACAGTTTTCTACCCGCTTCCATTCTTCTTCTGGAATTGTCACACAGCTTCTTGCTCCGACTTCTTTACTCTCATAACGATTATACACTAGCGTTCCCGTATATTGCTCATTATCAAGAATTCTTCCAATGGCTACTACATTCCAAAGTGGCTTCTTTTGTCTATATCTGACTAGCATTCTTTCATTACCTTCCATTTCAGCAATATATATGCCTGGTGAAACAATTCCTTCATCATTAAGATTTCTAGCAATCATATACATGGAAATTCCAGATTTATAGTCTCTGTAAATCCTCTTTACTATCCTGGATGCCACTTCATCAACTACTAGCTGATGTTTATCTTCTGGACTTTTCACATAACCATAAGGAGCATATGCAGCGATATAATTTCCATTACTTCGAATTGTCTTCAAAGAAGATTTGACTTTCTCCGATAAATCTTCACTGTAAAAATCATAAAGCAATGTCTTGAAAGAAATATCTATTTCTCCAATGCCACCAATATGATTTTTGCTATCGTAGTTATCATTGATAGAAATAAACTGGATACCCATAAATGGAAATATCTGCTCAATATACTTTCCCTGAACGATATGGTCTCTTGAAAATCTCGAGAAATCCTTTACAATAACGTAGGAAATCTGCTTCCTTTTAATTAGGTCCAGCATATTTTGCATGTCTGGTCTTTCCATGTTTTTGCCAGAATATCCGTCATCTGCAAATTCTATGATATTCAATTTTTTAAGTTCATTATCTTTATTGATAAAAGATCGAATAAATTTACGCTGATTGCTGATACTATTGCTTTCATCGGCCATAAAATCATCTTCTTTGGATAATCTCATATAAATTGCTATCTGCTCCATGTTATGCGTGCTCCCTTCTGTACTTTTCCCTCTCCTCTGCAAGAGGATCTATAAAATTATAGGTAATATTAATATTCTTATCTGGATACAACTCAATTCGGGAAATCATAGCTTCAATTATTTCTCTGCTCAATGATGCTTTCCCTCTCATACAGGATGCCGCAGACCACCATCGTACTTCCTTATTCAGCTTTTTCTTCTCTCTGGTTTTATTCTCCGTTTCATCCACAATCCGCCCTCTAAGTTCTACGATTTCTTTTGCATTTTTCTTCTGCAGCGTGGATAATTCCTGTTTTGTGATTTCTCCCAGGACATAGGATTCATATGACTTGCTCTCACTGTATTCTACTTTCTCAATTCGTTTTTCCAATGATTTTATTTTATTATCAAATGCAGCCATTTTCTCAGCAATCATTTCATTCATCTCATCAACCATGACATCTGCCTTTTCGTATTGCATTGCAATTTGAAATGATAATGCATCATATACCAACTGTAACAGATCCACTTCCAGCCAGGAACCAATACATTTCTTATCTCCGCCTGCATCATAGCTATAACGGCACTGATAAAAATACTGTCTTCTCATTTTTCCATTCCGGTCAACAAGTCTGGACATCATAGGTATTTTCTTACCACATACCCCACAATAAATGATACCTTCAAAAACATCTGCTTTCGTGGGAATATTCTTGCCCCTTTCCGAGGAAAAGGCACTTTCTTCCACCTTCTTTGCAAATAAATCCCTTACGGCATAAAAGGTTACTTTATCAATAATCGGCTCATGGGTATTTTCTACGATGACCCATTCATTTTTATCTGTAAAATGCTGTTTCTCATTTTCACTCAGCCTAGTTCTTCGTTTTCCCTGGACCATATTTCCGATATAAGCCTGATTGGAAAGTATGGTTGAAATGGTTCCAATATACCAGGGTTTGGCTTCTTCTGTATTGGAATGATAGAGGCTCTTCGATTTCAGATATTCACCAGGACTGGATAGATTGTAACTTTGCAATGCAATCGATATATTGCGTAAGTTGATTCCCTCCAGTGCCATTGAAAATATCTGCCGAACCACCTGTGCTGCCTGTTCATCAATCACATATTTTCTCAATGAATCTTTTGAATCTGCAAGATA
>Ga0209373_10000877_pt1 | contig 40790 bp, 38 predicted proteins | sample Higcelweek5metaG_FD_187173 | JGI IMG/M metagenome (GOLD analysis project Ga0209373, IMG submission 187173) | Freshwater pond sediment microbial communities from the University of Edinburgh, under environmental carbon perturbations - High... | ecosystem: Environmental > Aquatic > Freshwater >... | reverse complement strand
AAATTTACGCCAAAGACAACCGTCATTTACTTCAGATAATACTTGATAAAATGACTCCGATCAAAGGCATCGCTCATACCGAAACATTCCAAATTTCGTTGGACGAATTGTTCCGTCGTCAATTGTCCGTTTTCGAAATTGATGCTTCTAACGAGTTTATCGAAGAAGAAATGGATTAACGACATCTATTTGAATCGATAAAAAAAGCCCCGTTCTGAATATGTGAACGGGGCTTTTTTAGTAACATTTTGGTTCTGTTTTTACGCATGCAATTCATCATTGGTTCATTAACGAAACGGTATGGCACGCCACTACTCCGGCAGTTTCAGTTCTCAACCGGCTTTCGCCTAACGAAACAGGAATATAGCCGTTTTTAATTGCTTTATCCACTTCATCTTTGCTGAAATCGCCTTCGGGACCAATCAGCACAAGTACATCTTTTGTCGGAATGATCTCATTTTTCAGCTGTATCTTTTCCGAGTCGTAACAGTGGGCTATAAATTTCTGTGTCGCCTGATGATTTTTTATCAACTCGTCGAACGTGCATTGAGGATTCAGCTTTGGAAAATACGCTTTTACCGATTGTTTGGCTGCCGACACTATGATTTTTTCCAAACGTTCGGCCTTCACTATCTTACGTTCGGAGAACCTGCAAATAATAGGTGTTATTTCATCAATTCCAATCTCTGTAGCCTTCTCGATAAACCACTCCAGTCGCTCAATATTCTTGGTTGGGGCAATGGCAATATGAAGTTTATAATCACGTTTGCCATATTCAAATTGCGATTCAATTTGCTCGAAAGCGCAACGTTTAGGATGTGGCAAAGTGATTTTTGCAATGTGATACCCTCCTACTCCATCCACTACAACCAGTTTATCGCCAGCCTGTAAACGCAACACCTTTACAGCATGAAGCGATTCTTCTTCGGGAAGAACATGTTCAGTAGCCAGATTTGGGACGTAGAATAAAGTCATTGAGATATTTACTCTTTAAAAATTTACAATTTACAATCTCGGAACTTATTCTGAAATTGTAAATTGTAAATAGTATAATTTTCAATTAATAGATTTCTCCTTTGGCTGCCAATAAAGTATTTTGCATTAGCGCAATACGAGTCATTAGTCCAACTCCGCCCGGTACAGGAGTAATAAATGAACATTTTGGGGCTACCTCATCAAATTTAACATCACCTTTCAGTTTAAAGCCTGATTTTGTTTCGGTAGAAGGAACACGAGTGGTTCCCACATCGATGATTGTAGCTCCTTCTTTAACCATATCGGCAGTCAGAAATTCAGGTTGACCCAGAGCTGCAATAATAATATCAGCCTGCAGACAAATTTCTTTAAGATTTTTAGTACGGCTATGGCAAACTGTAACAGTCGCATCGCCCGGATAACCTTTTTGCATCATAAGCGAAGCCACAGGTTTTCCTACAATATTGCTACGACCAATCACTACGCAATTTTTACCTGAGGTTTCAATTTTATATCGTTTTATGAGTTCCATAATCCCTGAAGGTGTTGCTGATACAAAACAAGGGAGTCCGATCGACATACGTCCTACGTTCACTGGATGAAACCCATCTACATCTTTGCGATAGTCAATGGCTTCGGTTACTTTGTTTTCAGAAATATGTTTTGGGAGCGGTAACTGAACAATAAAACCATCAACATCAGCATCTTGATTCAATTTATTAACTTCAGCAAGCAGAACTTCTTCAGTTACATCTTCTTCAAAGCGAATAAGCGTAGATGTAAATCCACAGTCACCACAATCTTTTACTTTTCCGGCAACATACGACTCACTTCCTCCATCATGACCAACAATAATTACAGCCAAATGCGGACGCTTTGCTCCGTTAGCCATCATTATTTCTACTTCTTTAGCTATTTCCAGTTTTATTTGAGCTGAAATTGCTTTACCATCAATGAGTTTATACATAATTTTTTATATGTGCCAATGTGATAATGTGTCAATTTGATTAATTAATTGGCATATTGAATAATTGGCTTATTATCTTCTTTTTCCTATTTTCAGCTTGCCCTGTTGCATGGTGGCCATACGCATCATTTTACTGGTCTGCTCAAACTGCTTTAGCAGCCTGTTCACTTCAACAATGGTAGTACCGCTTCCTTTGGCAATGCGATTTTTCCGACTGCCATTCAGCAACGAAGGATTTGCTCTTTCAGTCGGAGTCATGGAGTGAATAATGGCTTCGATACCCTTAAACGCATTGTCATCTATTTCAACATCTTTCAGCGCCTTGCCCATCCCGGGAATCATAGCCGCCAAATCCTTGATATTACCCATTTTTTTGATCTGGGCTATCTGCGAAAGAAAATCATCGAAATCGAACTGATTCTTAGCAATTTTCTTTTGCAAACGACGGGCTTCATCCTCATCATACTGCTCTTGAGCACGTTCCACCAACGACACAATATCACCCATACCGAGAATACGGTCGGCCATACGTTCTGGATAAAACACATCGAGCGCATCCATTTTTTCACCTGTACCTACAAATTTAATAGGCTTAGTTACCACCGATCGGATAGAAAGTGCAGCACCACCTCGTGTATCACCGTCGAGCTTAGTTAAAATGACACCATCAAAATCAAGTCTGTCATTAAATTCTTTTGCGGTATTTACAGCATCCTGCCCAGTCATGGCATCCACCACAAAAAGGATTTCCTGAGGTTGAATGGCCTTCTTGATAGCCGCAATCTCGTTCATCATCATCTCATCAACCGCCAAACGTCCGGCAGTATCGACAATAACAACGTCGTTTCCATGCAGTTTTGCATGTTTAATTGCAGCTTCGGCAATAGCTACCGGATTTTTACTCTCCAAATCGAAATAAACAGGTATGCCTATTTGCTCGCCAAGTACTTTTAATTGTTCGATAGCAGCAGGACGATACACATCACAAGCCACCAATAAAGGATTTTTTGCTCGCTTAGTTTTTAATAAATTAGCCAGTTTACCTGAAAAAGTAGTTTTCCCTGATCCCTGCAAACCCGACATTAAAATAACAGAAGGATTCCCTTTCAGGTTAACATCCACACTCTGCCCGCCCATTAACATGGCCAGTTCATCATGCACAATTTTCACCAACAGTTGTTGCGGTTTCAGCGAAGTCAACACATCCTGCCCAATGGCTTTATCTTTTACCGTATCGGTAAATGTTTTGGCTATTTTATAGTTAACATCGGCATCAAGCAAAGCTTTACGCACATCTTTCAGCGTTTCCGCCACATTAATTTCGGTAATTTTGCCTTCCCCTTTCAGGATTTTAAACGACCGTTCCAGCCTTTCACTAAGAGATTCAAACATATGTTTTTAAGTATTTTAAATACCCCTGACCGCAAAAAGGTATTCGTTAGTTTTTTTAATTTTACTGAAGCCCGGACAACGCGCAAGCTCATTTTTTTCGAAAGCGCAAAGGTACAAAAAAACAGGCTATCTTCAAATAGAAAACCGACATAAGCGCTTAAACTGTTTTCGTTTGTGATTCCCCAAATAAATGGTGCCAAAACAATCCAGCTTTTCAAACGTTCGATAGGGTAATAAATCAAAATTTCTTTATTACAAAATGAATTTAACAGAAAAACTAAATCGTCGCTATGCCAGTAAAATGATGAACGGCACATCTATCGATGCACAAAAAGCAGAAAATATTCTTGAAGCCATCCGCTTGGCTCCCACATCCTTAGGACTACAACCTTTCACGGTGTTCGTTATCAAAAGCCAGGAAATGAAAGAAAAGATATTTAACCTTGCTGCTACAGGTCAACCACAAATTCCGACCTGCTCACACTTACTTGTTTTTGCGGCCAACCGCTCCATAACTTCCGAAATGCTCGACGAGTATTTCGAATTATTTAAGAGTACCAGAACTTTGCCCAAAGAAAAATCTGATGGTTTCCGAAAAATGCTGAATTACATACTTATGCGCAGCGATGCTGACAATTTTAACTGGGCAGCACGACAGGCTTATATCGCTCTCGGCTTTGGGTTAGTGGCCGCTGCTGCCGAAGATGTAGACTCGGTGCCTATCGAAGGCTTTAATTCAACCGTTCTCGACAGCATACTTGAGTTGGAAGATAAAAACTTAAATACCGTTTGCATATTGGCCTTGGGCAACCGCGATGAAGAAAAAGATTACAATGCAAAACTCCCGAAAGTACGAAAAAGCAAAGAAAAACTTTTCGTTGAAATATAAAAACATACCGACTTTTAAGGCATACAGCCTGCAAAGAAAACCTCGATTACAATTTATAGCACTGACAAACAATCAGTTAATCCACCGATAGCAAATGTCTATAGCAATATAGACATTTGCTATCGAAAATATTTGTAAAAACATAGTTTAAATAAATGATCATTCACTTATCTTTGCAGCATGAGAGTAAGAGACGAAGATAAAATACCACGCATCTATAAAGCAGCCATCAAAGTGATCAACCGCGACGGCTTTGAGGGAGGTGCTATTTCGAAAATAGCCTCGGAAGCCGGCGTTTCTCCGGCAACCATCTATCTTTATTTCGAAAACAAGGAAGACATGATCAAGAAACTCTTCATTCATGTCAAGGAACGAATGGGACATTCTTACTTTGCCGAAGGCATGGAAATGACAGTTGCAAAGGGCACTTTCAGAAGCATATATTTAAATCATTATCAATATATTATTGATAACTTAGAAGAATATGTTTTTTTAGAGAACTACAGCAACTCACCATTATTTGAACATGTGGAAAAAACATACAGAATGGATTTTTGCCCTGTGTTCGAGTCATTATTTGTACGGAGCAAAAATGAGAAATTACTCCGGCCGATCGAAAATGATATCATTTACAGTCTATTATTTTCACCCTTAAGTTATCTTGTCAAAAAATCAAAAGCCGACAAAACGAGCTTAAGCACTAATGACCTAGTTGACATTTTCGAAGCCTCGTGGCGAGCCATCAGCATTTGACACAAAAAAAATTTAAATCAATAAATGAACGATTATTCGTTTATAACGTTATAAAACAAATTCAACAAACAAAACAAAATAAATTATGAGCTTAATAGAACAACTCAACTGGCGTTATGCCACCAAACGAATGAATAAAGCCAAAGTACCGGTGGAAAAAGCAGACAAAATAAAAGAAGCTATTCGTCTGGCACCCACTTCTTTCGGATTACAAGCCTTCAAGGTTATTGAAATCGAAGATGCAGCACTTCGTCAGAGAATTTACAACGAAGCTTGCCAACAACCTCAAATACTGGAAGGATCGAACATACTTGTTTTTGCAGCATACAAAAAAATCACAGCCGAACTTGTAGACGAATACATACAAAACATCGCAAAAACAAGAAACATACCGGTAGAGGCATTGGCCGATTTCAGAGCAGTTTTTGATGGAGCAGTTGCCGGAAGCGAAGAACAGAATTTCTTGTGGAACGCCAAACAAACTTACATAGCTTTAGGCACAGGGCTGATAGCTGCTGCAGAAGAACAAGTAGACGCCACACCAATGGAAGGATTTAATCCTGCAGCATTAGACGAAATACTTGGTTTGAGTCCACAAAACCTGGGTTCAGTAACCATACTAGTCCTCGGCTATCGCGATACTGTTGAAGATAAATATGCAGCTGCCTCTAAAGTGCGCAAAAGCACTGAAGATTTGTACGTAAAACTATAACCAAAACCGGTTCAGTTGAATAAAACATTGAAATTAATCGACATATAGAAAACGCCCGAAAGTTTTTATTAAACTTTTGGGCGTTTTTATATTTTAAAAGCATTTGCTTTAATATTCAATCCATAATCTCTATATCAATTCGGCCTGCTTCAGAATAAATTCCATTTCAGTTTGTACTTTTTCGGCCTCACGACGAGCAGCCAAAGCAAAATCGGCTTCAGAAGAAGCATACATAATCTGCCGCGATGAGTTAACCAGCAACCCACAACTATTGTTTAGGCCATACCTGGCTACCTCTTCAAGACTTCCACCCTGCGCACCAACACCCGGAACAAGCAAAAAATGCTCGGGAACAATAGCGCGGATATCCGTGAGCATTTCAGCCTTGGTAGCACCTACTACATACATCATATTTTCGTCGGTTCCCCAGCCAAGCGATGTTTTCAGCACTTTCTCGAAAAGTCGTTCACCAGTTTCGGCATTTTTTTCAAACTGAAAATCGTAAGCACCTTTATTCGATGTAAGTGCCAATAAAATAACCCATTTACCATCGTATCCAAGAAAAGGAGTCACCGAATCTTCGCCCATATAAGGCGCCACAGTCACCGAATCAAAATTCATATTTCCTAAAAATGTACGGGCGTACATGGCCGAAGTATTGCCAATATCACCGCGCTTCGCATCGGCTATTATAAACTGATCAGGATAATGAGTCCGAATATAGTCCACCGTCCGATCCAACACATCCCAGCCGGCTAGCCCGAGACTTTCGTAAAAAGCAAGATTCGGTTTATAAGCCACACAAAGATCGGCTGTCGCATCAATGATTGCTTTATTAAACTCAAACACCGGATCGTTCGATGCATCAAACATAAATTCCGGTATTTTATTGATATCTGTATCCAGGCCCACGCAGAGAAAAGATTTTTTTCGCTGGATATTTTCAAATAATTCTTGTTTGGTCATTTTTTACTACTTATTGTTTCGATTTTGGGTCGATATTAAAAATTCAATTTTCTGTAAATACAAATTTTCAGTCCATTAGAGTTCGCTTTCTTTCAATCGCTCAGCATTTTCCGCAACGATCAAATTATCAATAACACTTTGAATATCACCATTCATAAAAGCAGAAAGATTGTAGATAGTAAAATTTATACGATGATCGGTAATGCGCCCCTGAGGATAATTATAAGTGCGTATCTTTGCCGAGCGGTCGCCGGTAGAAACCATGGTTTTGCGTTTCGAACCTATCTCGTCGAGGTATTTTTGATGCTCGATGGCATAAATACGCGAACGTAATTCAATCATAGCCTTGGCTTTATTCTTGTGCTGCGATTTTTCGTCCTGGCACTGAACAGTGATTCCGGTAGGAATATGCACAAGACGAATGGCCGAATAAGTTGTATTCACCGACTGCCCACCGGCACCTGACGAACAAAAGGTATCGACTCTCACATCCGACTCTTTAAGTTCGATATCAAACTCTTCTGCTTCGGGAAGCACGGCAACCGTAGCCGCCGAGGTATGAACCCTACCCTGTGTTTCGGTTTGAGGTACGCGTTGAACGCGGTGAACTCCCGATTCGTATTTAAGCGTCCCATACACATTTTCGCCCGAAACTGTAAAAATTATCTCTTTATAACCTCCTGAAGTTCCTTCACTTATATTCGTAATTTCAAGCTTCCAGCGTTTTGTTTCGCAATACTTTACATACATTTTAAACAAATCGCCTGCAAAAATAGCAGCCTCATCACCGCCTGTACCTCCACGAATTTCGACGATTGCATTTTTATTGTCTTCGGGATCTACAGGGATCAACAATAGTTTAATCTTTTCCTCCATTTCCGGAATCTTTGGTTCAATTTCGTCTATTTCGGACTTTGCCATTTCACGCATTTCGGCATCCGATTCCGAATCGAGTAATTCTTTTGCTTCGGCCAAATGAGCTAACGCAAGTTCATACTCATTTTTCGCCGACAGAATTCTTTCCAGGTCGTGGTATTCCTTGTTCAATTTCACAAAACGTTTCTGATCAGAAATAACTCCCGGATCGGTTATTAAAGTCGAAATTTCTTCAAATTTATGTTGTAAGCCTTCTAATTTTTCTAAAAGTGTTTTTTCTGCCATTTTACTGATGTAAACAAATCCGTTTGTTATTCTTTATGCTATATTTTAATTATTAAAAAAACAATCTCTATTTATCCAATCTCCTGGCTCTTGCCTCCGACTCGGACTTAATATTGTGCAATAACTGTTGAAAGCGCCATTCCATTATACTCCGATAAGTTGATTTTGTGATAAATAAATCGAAAAACCAGCCAAATTTAACACGTGTTTCTAGAGTTATCTGACAGTTAGCACCTGCGCAATGAGGCAGCATCCTGAAAACGCCTGTAGTCGACTTCAAGAATGCATCCGAATACAATACATTTATATCAACACCCACCGTTCCATTGCTAAATGTTTTCTTCGTCATCCTACTGTTCACATGTATCTCAGGGAGGTTAATAATTCCCGGAATTTCCACAGCTCCAACAGCCTTAATGAGGTCTGTTTTTTTTTCGTATTGAGTTGATTTGAAATTAAATACTATAAATTCGTCGGATTCTCTTCTTAATTTCAGATTTTTCAAACCCCAACCAAACAAAGCCTCCAAATCATATTTTGTTTGAAACACAAAATCATCAATCACACCATTCACAATTGCTGAAGGCGCATTCACAGAAACATGTGTATAAGTAATAAATTCACCTCCCTTGTGTGAAGTCGAAACCGAATCAACAGAGCTCGCTCTACTAACTACAATTGTAAACACACACAAAAAAATGATTATACTTATTCTTTTCATTTTGCGACAACCGGCCTAATAGCACTTAAACACAAACAAACCATAAAGTTGATTTATCGACCGCAAAATTACCATTAATTTGGCGCACTAAAAAATGCTATTAAAATTTTGATAGTATCAAACAAAAAAAAATATAATATCTTATTATAAAACAAGATATTATATTTTCTTTAATTCAACTACTAATTACCAGTTTTATCCAGCCATAGCACTCAAATAATGATTATTTTGACATCAACCAGTCTATTGCCTCGTTTTCAGTTTTAAAAATTCTCGTCCTTATTCCCTGATTAAAACAAACCGTTTGTATAAAATCATACAGTTTATCTTGTTCATCATTTACTTTGTATGCAGTATTTATAAAACGGAACTTTTCATTTATATCGCCATACCGATGTTCGAACCAGAAATACACACTTCCCATCGAAATTGAGTTATGTGTTTCCGTCATATCGAAGTAAAGTTTACAATCCAACTCTAAGGCTTTTGTTCTGAAAAACAAGCCCATCTCAGCTCCCTCACTCTCGATAATATTTCCCTCTACTTTGACATAAATAATTCTTTTATTCATGTCGACTGAATAATTATATTGCAACTGTCTAATTGTATTAATAGAACTATATACCATATATTAACTTTGTTTATCCTCTTCGATATTAAGACCATAAGAAACCTTGTAATAAATAATTTAGCACACAAGATATTTTATTGCGTAAAAGTAATACTATTTTTTAAATATTCCAAATAAAAACACAAAAACACACAAGACAAATAGAACAATAAATCATTATAAAAAAGCAACTTATAAAACCAGTTGAGAAATACCATAGAATAAACTTAGTTTTTTAAATCCAAAACAAGGCAAATTAGGGTCGATTCAACACTTATTTGTGAAAATAATTGTAACAATTACTACAAAAGAAAATGTAGCATATATTAGCATCATTCCATTCATATTTACACAAAAACTGCTTTCTCTATTCGAAAAAAATTGAAAACAACTTACTTTTACAATTGCCAATTCGGCACAATATAGTTACATTTGTGTTTTATTCAAAAAAAATTATGCAACCTTTAGCCGAACGACTCCGTCCTCAAGAACTCGACAATTATATCGGGCAAAAACATTTAGTTGGCGAAAAAGCCATCTTGCGTCAAATGATTGAGTCTGGGCATATTGCATCCTTCATTCTTTGGGGACCTCCGGGAGTAGGCAAAACCACATTAGCCAAAATAATAGCCAATAAACTGGATCGACCCTTCTATACGCTAAGCGCCGTAACATCTGGAGTAAAGGATGTGCGCGAAGTAATCGAAAAGGCAAAACAAAGCAGATTTTTTTCGCAAGGAGGAAACCCGATCTTATTTATTGACGAGATTCATCGCTTCAGCAAATCGCAACAGGATTCGTTGCTGGGCGCCGTGGAGAATGGCACTGTAACATTGATTGGCGCGACCACCGAGAATCCTTCGTTCGAGGTTATTACTCCATTATTGTCGCGCTGTCAGGTGTATGTGCTCAAATCGTTACAGGATGAAGATTTGCTGGAATTGGCTAACAGAGCCATAAAAACCGATGCAGAATTAAAAAAACGCGAAATAATTTTCGACGAAACAGAGTCACTATTGCGCTATTCGGGAGGCGATGCCCGCAAATTATTGAACATACTGGAACTAGTAGTCGCTTCAGAAACCGAAACAACAGTGCATTTTACCAACGAAATAGTGACCGAGCGCCTGCAACAAAACCCAATGGCCTACGACAAAGACGGCGAAATGCATTACGACATTATATCAGCTTTCATTAAATCCATTCGCGGGAGCGATCCTGACGCTGCTATTTATTGGTTGGCACGCATGGTGGCCGGAGGCGAAGATCCTAAATTCATTGCACGGCGACTGGTGATTTCGGCAGCCGAAGACATTGGATTGGCAAATCCAAACGCTTTATTGTTGGCAAATGCCTGTTTCGATGCTTTACAAAAAATTGGTTGGCCCGAAGGACGCATCATTTTAGCCGAAGCAACCATTTATCTGGCTTCGTCGCCGAAAAGCAATTCGGCTTATTTGGCCATCGACAATGCATTGGCACTTGTAGAGCAAACAGGAAATTTACCTGTACCTCTGCATTTACGAAATTCGCCCACCAAACTAATGAAAGAGCTGAATTACGGCAAGAATTACAAGTATTCGCATGACTTTCCGAATCACTTTGTAGAACAACAATTTCTTCCCGACGCACTACAAAACCGCTCGATATGGAAAGCACAGGAAAATCCTGCTGAGAAAAAACTTGGAGAATGGCTAAGAATGCTTTGGAAAGGACGTTTTTGAATCAGTGATTTATCTGACAGATTGAAACAGGACAGAACAAGAACTATTGTAGCATACAAACGGCAAAAGTAATTGTTTCTCAAATTGCTTAAATTATATAAATATGCGATTGACTGTAACAACATACAAGAACTTTTAGTAATTTTGCAGCATAAATAAATGTGGAGAGATTTGGACTGCTTGCAACCACAGAAAAAAATGCTAAATTGCAACTGATTTTCTGCGCCTTATATAGTCCTCCAAAACAACCCTCCCGTTTATTTGTTAGTTATTCAATTACAAAATTCTAAATTAATTAATTGTAAACAATATGGGATATTTATTTTCATCCGAATCGGTTTCAGAAGGTCATCCTGATAAAGTAGCCGATCAAATTTCAGATGCCATTCTCGATAACTTTTTGGCACTGGACAGCAGCTCAAAAGTAGCCTGCGAAACCCTTGTAACTACCGGTCAGGTCGTACTTGCCGGCGAAGTAAAATCAAATGCATATATCGACGTTCAGTCAGTGGCCCGCCGCGTGATCAATCGCATTGGATACACCAAAAGCGAATATATGTTCGACGGAAATGCCTGCGGTATTTTCTCGTCTATCCACGAACAATCAGGCGACATCAACCGTGGTGTAGAACGTGAAGACCCTATGAATCAGGGTGCCGGCGATCAGGGAATGATGTTTGGTTACGCTACCAACGAGACCAAGAATTTAATGCCGATTGCACTTGACCTGTCACACGCTTTGGTTGAAGAACTTGCTGCAATTCGCCGCGAAGGAAAAGTAATGACTTACCTTCGTCCCGATTCTAAATCGCAGGTAACCATAGAATACGACGACAACAACCAACCTGTAAAGGTAAATACAATTGTAGTATCGACACAGCACGATGATTTCGTACAACCTTCGGCAACAAAAACACAGGAAGAAGCCGACGAAGAAATGTTGGCTAAAATCCGTAAGGATGTAAAAGATATTTTGATTCCGCGCGTTCAGGCGCTGGATACTCAGTTTGCACAACTTTTCAAAGGAGAATACACTTTACACGTGAATCCTACCGGAAAATTCGTTATCGGCGGCCCTCATGGCGATACCGGACTGACAGGACGTAAGATTATTGTAGATACTTACGGCGGTAAAGGTGCGCACGGAGGTGGCGCTTTCTCGGGCAAAGATCCTTCCAAAGTAGACCGATCGGCTGCTTACGCAGCCCGTCACATTGCAAAAAACATAGTAGCTGCTGGTTTGGCCAACGAAGCATTGGTACAGGTAGCCTATGCTATCGGCGTGGCAAAACCAATGAATCTTTACGTAAACACTTACGGAACAGCTCAGATAAGCCTGAACGATGGTGAAATCGCTGCTAAAATTGAGAAGCTTTTCGATATGCGCCCAAAAGCCATCGAAGAACGCCTGAAACTGCGTAATCCGATTTACGAAGAAACAGCTTCTTACGGTCATGTTGGTCGCACTCCGGTGGAGGTAACCAAATGTTTTAAAGACGGAAACGGCAAAGAAATATGCCTGAACGTTGAACTTTTCACATGGGAAAAAACAGACATGATTGAAGCTATTAAAGCTGAATTTAGTCTCTAAAAACTACTTTCCAAAACAATACGCCGATAGGTTGCAGATACTGAAAATCTGCAACCTATTGTTTTTTATCCTTCAACCGCATCTGCATTCAACAAAAACCGCCCCTGATTCGTTATGATATAAATTAATTACTATAAAATGTCAGAAAAGCCTGTTGTTTTTTTCGATGGATATTGCAAGCTCTGCTCCGGGTGGGTTCGGTTTCTGATGAAAAACAATGGAGAGGAGAAATTCAATTTTGTGGCATTACAATCAGAAGAAGGGCAAATCGTTCTGAAAACGCTTGAATTATCGACAGCCGACCTGACGACAATTATTTATCGGCGCGACAATGCATATTATAGTCACTCTTCGGCAGTACTTGAAATACTACATGACCGTGGAGGGCCGTGGAAACCATTCTACATCTTCAAACTTATACCTGCTTTTGTTCGCGACTATCTATACAGGTCGGTTTCAAAATCGAGGTATAAAATTTTTGGAAGGAACGATTCGTGCCTGATTCCGGAAAAGAATGTAAAAAAAATGCTTTGAACAACTGAAAAAAACAATAAATTCCATCTTTTGCAGTAACTTTGCATCTTAATTCCGAAAAAACATATGTGGGAAAAATTAAGAAATCTGCTTTCCTCAATCTTGCCATTCATAAAATCAGGATGGAGGAAATTCATTAGCTGGCGTAAATACAGATACGAAAGGTTCAAGCATTTGCCATGGTACCGAAAAATCGGCAATATGGCACTTACTTTCTGCTGGATGTTCCTGCTCTTTTTGTTCCTGGTGGACATTAACTTTCTGTGGTTATTCGGAAAATCGCCCACCTTACATAGCATCAGCCACCCCGACCAAAGTCTGGCTACCGAAATTATTTCGGCAGATGGGAAAGTCATCGGTAAGTACTTTACCGAGAACCGAATGTCGGTGGAATACGACGAGATTTCACCCATCATCATTCAAACATTGATAACCACCGAAGATGAACGTTTCTACGATCATTTCGGCATCGATTTTCAGGGTGTTTTTGCAGCCGTAAAGGACATGACGCAGGGCAATGCCCGTGGCGCCAGTACCATTACGCAGCAATTGGTGAAAAACATGTACAAAACCCGAAACCAATACTCCAAAGGACTTTTTGGCCATATTCCCGGTGTCAAACTTTTGATAATGAAAACTAAGGAATGGGTAACTGCTGTAAAAATTGAAATTTTTTACACAAAAAAAGAAATCCTGACCATGTACTTCAACACGGTAGATTTCGGAAGCAATTCATTTGGAATCCGTACAGCAGCTAAAACTTATTTCAAAACAACACCTGCAAAACTCAATTACGAACAGTCGGCCACACTGATAGGTCTTTTAAAAGCAACCACCAGTTACAACCCTAAAGCCAATCCGAAACGTTCGAAAGAGCGACGCAATGTTGTTTTACAAAATCTTGTAACGCATGAAGTGATCACTCAACATCAATGTGATTCATTAAAGGAAATCCCTATTCAGCTTAATTTCAGCGTAGAGCAATCGTACGACGGTGAAGCGCTTCATTTCAGAAGCTACCTTGCCAAATATCTCGAAGAATGGGAAAAAGCCAACGGTTACGATATTTATTCGGATGGATTAAAAATCTACGTAACACTCGATTCCCGTTTACAGAAATATGCCGAAGAGGCTGTAGAAAAACAAATGCGGACGGTGCAGCGTCGTTTCTTCGACCACTGGCGCGGACAAAATCCATGGCAGGACGAAAAACACAACGACATTCCTAATTTCATCGAAGACAAAGCGAAGAAAACAAAGGCATATGCTTCGCTGAGCGAAAAGTTTGGTGGAAATAAAGATTCTGTTTTCAAATACCTGAACATACCTCATCGTACCAAAGTGTTCGATTACGACCTGATTGAAAAAGACACTACACTTAGTGTAATGGACTCCATTCGGTACATGAACCACTTTATGCACACCAGTTTTGTGGCCATGGAACCCAACACCGGAAACGTAAAAGCCTGGGTGGGCGATATCAATTTTAAGTTTTGGCAATACGACAAGGTGGCACAATCGAAACGACAACCGGGGTCAACGTTTAAGCTTTTTGTTTATACCGCAGCTATGCTACATGGCAAGGCGCCCTGCGATAAAATAACCGACAAACGCGTGACCTGGGAATACAAAGAAAATGGCGAAACAAAATCGTGGACACCACACAATGCCAATGGCACTTATCTTGGCTACTCGATGACGCTTAAACATGCTTTTGCCCGATCCATCAACACCGTTGCGGTGCAGCTGGCACAGGAAGTAGGGATTCCTGAAATTATAAAAACAGCACATTTACTCGGTATCAAAACGCCGCTCGATAATAAACCATCTACCTGTCTGGGTTCGTCTGACGTTTCGCTGCTCGAACTTGTAAATTCGTTCGGGACAGTAGTAAACGAAGGAATGTATCACGATCCGATTTTAGTGAGCCGCATAGAAGACAAGAACGGAAAAGTAATTTATCAGGCAGCTACCGAACAAAAACGCGTTATCTCGTACGAAACGGCGTGGCTGATGACAGAGATGCTCAAAGGCGGTATGACCGAACCCGGAGGAACAACACAAGCCCTGTGGGAATGGGATTTATTTAATTACAATACCGATTTCGGAGGGAAAACAGGAACATCATCGAATCACTCGGATGCATGGTTCGTTGGGGTTACAAAAAACCTGATCGGGGGTGCCTGGGTAGGTGGCGAACATCGTAGCGTCCACTTCAGAACCGGTCAACTTGGTGAGGGCAGTCGCACTGCTTTGCCTATTTTCGGTTTATTTATGGAAAAGGTACTTAAGGACGAAAACTTTAAACAATACCGTGGCAAATTCCCCACCAAGCCAAAGGAAAAGATTCTTCGTTCGTACAATTGTCACACTTACATACCACGCGATACTACGGCGCATGACTCCACGTCGACCGACGATATTTCGCTGGATGCAATACCACTGGAAGAATCGACAAGCATCCCTGCTCCTCCTGCACCGACAAAAGTAGCACCCTAATTAAGAGATGCTCAGGAAAATTTCCTGAGCATTTTTTTATTTATATAAAGCATGATAATATTCAGTATTCAACAAAAGGAGATCAACAACATATTACTTGTTTTTTTTACGCGACATTCTACCATTTTCATTACTTAAAAGTACTGTAATAAACTAAATTCCGGCAACAACAATGCAATGGTATTGTTAGTTATTAAAAATAAAATAACGAACGAATGACTAAAATACCATTATCAGTGCTCGAACTGGCAACAGTAGTAAAAGGTGGAAACCACAGTTCGGCCATTGAAAGTACAGTAGCAGTGGCGCGCCACGTTGAAGCATTAGGATACAACCGCATTTGGATGGCCGAACATCACAACATGGAATACATTGCCAGCTCCGCCACCTCGGTACTGATAGGCCATGTAGCCGGAAAAACAAATAGCATACGCGTAGGGTCAGGGGGAATAATGTTGCCCAATCATAGTCCGTTAGTGATCGCCGAACAGTTCGGTACGCTGGCTTCTATCTACCCGGGCAGAATAGACCTGGGACTGGGAAGAGCTCCCGGCACTGACCAGCTTACCGCCAGAGCGCTCAGAAGAAACAACCTGGATACTTCGCTCCATTTCCCGAATGACGTAAAACAATTGCAGACTTATTTCAGCAAAAGCAACAACACTGCCATGGTACGCGCATTTCCGGGTGAAGGACTCGACATCCCGATATGGATACTCGGCTCAAGTACCGACAGCGCCTATCTGGCTGCACAAATGGGCTTGCCCTACACCTTTGCGGCCCACTTTGCCCCTACCCATTTCAGGCAGGCCATCGCTATTTATCGCGAGCACTTCCGACCGTCGGCATACCTCGACAAACCTTATGTGATGGCTTGCGTCAATGTATTAGGAGCCGACACCGACGAGGAAGCATCGGCTTTGCTGAGCAGTCTGATCGCCATGTTTGTTGGTGTGATCACCAATGTGCGCAGTCCATTGCAGACTCCGGGACAGTTGCCAGTCGAATACAATATCCCCGAAGTGCGATCTACCATCAACAGCATGCTGGCTTGCACATTTACCGGCAACAGCGCATCGCTCCGAACAAAACTTTCGGATTTTATTGATGATACTCAAATTGATGAGCTAATGGTGGCGACTTATATTTACGATAACGAAGCTAAACTAAAGTCCTTTTCGATACTCAGGGATGCGCTGGAGAGCGTGTAAATTACCTGAATCAGAATTTACAGAATTATAGAAGGATCAGAATGAAGATTTAGATGCAAAAGTCATTTGTAGTGCAAATGACTCACTTTTTACTGACGAGATGATTTCCTCATCAATTCCTCGTTGCAAATTCGAGGCTTTTCAACGTTATAAACGTTTAACCATCAACCCCTCGTTGCAAACGAGGGGAAGATAGAATAATGGAGGAGTAGTATTCGTTTTGTCACAAAATGACTACTCTTCAACCGGCTTAAATATACCATTTATCAAAAACGAAATCACATACTTTTTTACTGTCTTGTTATACAGAAGTCCGACATGCCAAGACTTTACAAAGGCAACATCTTTTTCAACACCCATCTTCGTTTTTTCAGGAATTAAAACACCATCATTGTCTCCTTTAACAAAAATATTAAATCCTCTTTTTCTACCATAACTACCTGCAATAAGTCCAACTTCGCAAGTCGGAATTGGATATTTACCAGCTCCTGTCAATGGATTGGTTGTTATATTATTAATATTCGGTCCAATAATATGTTTTACAAAAGAAAATTGAGCAAAGAAATCAGCTACCGGCGAACCATTATTAGGTGGAGCTATCATTACAATTCTGTGAATAAAAGGAAAGGATGTCAATGAGTCAAGATGCTCATACATTGAACGCACAACTAACGCTCCCAACGAGTGAGTAACAAACGAAACAGTATCATAATTTTCTTTTTGAATTTTATAAAACAGTGTATTCCCAACGGAATCTACATCTTTCACTAAACTCGGATAAGTATAAATTTCACTAACAAAACCTTCTTTTTCAATTGCTTTTTGTATCTCCTTTAGTTCTATACCTAAACCTCCATATCCGTGAATAAGGTAAACTTTGGTTGTGGCATTAGCAAGCATGCTACCAAAAAGCATAAACATTAAAAAAGTGATGTTCTTTTTTGTCATATATCTATTCATTACTTAACTTCACTCCCCCGTGTTTGCAAAGGCTATGCAAACCCTCTCTTTACTCCAGGTTTGTACTCTTGCATAGTACAATTCAGCATTACTGGACAATAAAGAGATTATTCTTTTGAAATTTTCTCCTTTACTCTTGTACCGAGCAAAAGCAGAATGATTACCACAAAAATTGCAATGGTATCGGGGATTAATTGCTTTAGATCACCGTTATTGTTCGATAAAGTAAAAAATGTAATTACAATCCAACGCATTACTAAAATAAAAATGATGAGCCAAGCAGCAAACTTAACTTTTAACTGATTCTTTCGAAATGCCATAATCAGTAAGGCAATTCCGAAAACAAAATTTTCTATACCTATTATGTGCCACACATAGGTAAATGCAACTTTTGCATTGTTCTCAATTTCAACATTGTCTAAAAGAGCTAAAGTTGTCGTCGTTCCATTCAAAGTATGAGTAACTGCAAACAGAATACACAAAAGTCCAACTATCAAATAAAAGTAATTTCGTATCATTTCGTTTTTTTTACGTTTACACTTCAACACCCTTATAATCGCTACTCAATGTGGATATACGCTATATCGAATTAAGCGTATATACACCTTAATTTCAGAGAGCTTTACGAGATGTTTTGTGTTTTTTAAAATTAAGCCTCAAAGATAGGAATAATTTGATTAACAATAATTCTATTCAGTTCATTTTTAAATTATCCAACTCCCCTCCCCCTCGAGTAGAGTTATTATAACCTATGGAGATTAATAATTGGTTTCAAGTAATTTAACAACACGACCGATTAATTGTACGCGGCTTAAGTACACATTGTAATTAATTTTATCTGCGGTATCGGTGGGCTTGTGGAGATCGGCATGAAGACCTGTGAAAAATAAGATTGATGGAATATTTTTTTTGTAGAAAATGTACTGATCGGATCGACTAAATATGCCTGTATTATAGTTGTCGCCTTCCAATGAGTAATCGAACGTACACATTTGAAAACTTTCATCTGCATTTGTCAGAATAGATTTAAGTTCAGTTGAATTGCCGTAACCTAGGCAATAAAGATATTTTTCTAAATGGCCGTGTTTATTGTCGGCTCTTGCAATCATATCCATATTCAGATTGCAAACTATTTTCGACGAATCGAAACCAGCATCGGCCACAAAAGCTTTTGCCCCTAACATTCCGTTTTCTTCGGCTGAAGTGGCTAAGAAAATTAAATTATAACGCAAATCCTTATTCCCGATAAATTCTTCGGCCAGTTCCATTAAAGCCGCAGTTCCCGAAGCATTGTCGTCGGCACCGGGGAAGTAAATATGATCTTTTACACCCAGATGATCGTAATGTGCACTAATTATTATGGATTTATCAGAATTTCCGGGTATGAATCCGCAAATATTAGCAGTTTCCAAGGTGTCGCATATTTTTTCAAATTTAACCTTTACTGGTACCGAAGGAATTTGAGCCAGGTTGTTTTTATTACCGGCTTTTTTTAATTCGTTTTTCGAAAACTTCATTAAATCTTTAATCTTTTCGTTGGATATTAATACTGAATTGGCTAAATGTACAGAATCGAAGCGAAGGTATTTGTAAATATTAATCCCATTTTTCATTTCCGATATGTGTTTCCGAAAAAATGTTTGTCGGTCACGCACCTTGTAGTTTTCAAAATCGGTGTCATCATCCGGATTGGCAAGTATAAAACCGTAGGCGCCACGTTTTCCTAAGTTGATGCAAAGTCGCTGGTACGATCGTAATGGCTTGCAAAACAAGAAAACGATTTTGTCCTTAACATCAATTTGTTTTAAATCCTCATCGGTACCCCAACCACCGAAAACAAGTTCCTTGTCGATTTCTGTATTTTCAGCCGAATAACCTTCGAATACAATATCTTCGAAATTATTATAAAGCTGACCATCCGATTTCAAATACACTTCACCCCAATAGGTTTGTTTTAAATAAAAGGGTTGATAGAAACTACCTTTGCAATAAGGCTGTAACCCAATATCTCTAAATTTGTTAGCAATAATTTCAGCTGCTTTCTGTTGCCCTACAGTGCCGGTTCCTCTTCCTTCCAACGAGTCGGAAGTGAGGGTCAGAATGTATTGTTTCAAATCGGTTTTATCTATTTTAGTGTCGGTATGCGTGCTTTTATCCTGCCCGAAACAAAGTGCGCCTGACAAAATAATCGCAAGAGGTAATATGCCGTTTATCAATCGGATATTGGGGAATGGCAATTTAAGTGGTTTCATTGTATTGCTCAATTTATGTATATTGACTTTCAAGAACAAATAACAAGTTTGTAGAATTAACCATGCAAAAATAATTATTTTATTTGATTTACCACTACAAAAAAAGACACAATTGCTCGTGTCTTTCTCTTAACAATAATCTCTACTCGCCTTTGTTCACAGAGGCTTTGGAAACGATGGGGAGAGTGGTTTTTTCTCTTTCAAATTTGTAGTATGTCTATTCAGTTTGATATTTAATTTGTTGTCAATTTTAGATTCAATCAGTTCTATATTCTGATATTTGTTTTTAGAAATCAATTGTTGAATTGTTTTTTTACTTTCATCAGAGCATTTTGGCCCCAAAATTATGGCTTTCAAACTAATAGGGTTAAATTCAATATTTCTTTCTATTATCTCTTCTAATTGAAAATTTACGTGTTCCCTTATTTCATTTTCAAATTTATAGTCAGCTGTTTTGGAAAATATTATATGTCCGACTTCCATTCTTCCTGAACCCTCATAGAAGTATTTCGGAAGTTTTTTGAAATATCTAACTTTTAACCCTTTAAAATTATAGTATTTGTCACTTGACAATGTTGTGTCAAACACCAAACATACACCTTTATATCCATTAGCATATTGATCCCACATTACTTTATTGTCATGTTTTTCAGAAAAACAACAAATCCCGAGCATTGAGAATGAAACGTTGAAATAATGATCTAATAAATCACTGTTAAACTTTTCTATTGTTGGATATACAAATTGTCTTTCAAAATCGTCTATTGTAGGTTGATTTTCTTCTTTTATAATACTTTCAATATGCTTTTTATAATAGAAATTTAAAATATTTTTCTTTGAAGGTTCGGTATCAATTTCAAATTTACAATCTGTAACATCTCTAAAGTTTTGAGGGGAATTGAACCACAATGAATTCTTTTTTATTGTTTCTTTAAGATACTTGTTAACTGGGAAGTATTTGAAAATATACCTATTTTCGCTTTTAGTTGGAATGAAATAATGAAAAGTAAAAGTCTTAATTTCATTCTGAGAGAATCTTTTGTTAGTAAAGTTAATCTTCCATTCAGTAAAATACATTTTTTGTAAAATATGATATATGTTATAATGTTTTGTTTCGAAAGTCTGTTTCGCTAGCGATAAGATTGTCTCATTGTGTTTAGTAGGAGTACAGATTGTAAACTCTAAAGTATTTTCATTTATTACGGACCCAATTTCCAAAAATAAATCTTCATTTCTTGCATAGTCTACAAGTTCATAAAGAAAATAATTGCCTAATAATTTCGCGAAATAAATCTGCATTTTATTTTTTTTAAGGTTACCACTAAATCCACACATCCGCCACTCAATTTGAATATGCGTAACTCAATTTCGCACATTTCCACTTTAATTTCAGAGCGTTTTGCAAGGTATTGTGAATAATTTTAATTTCGGCCTTAAAGATAGGAATAATTTGATTAACAATATTCTAATCACTTTATTTTATTCTAAGAGACGCAACGCGTTGCGTCTCTTAGAAATCATCTTATTCTGCCGGTTTGGTATCGACGGGGGCAGTGGTGCGTCCTCCTCCCAGGTCGACAATGGCACGGGCGTTGAGGTATTCGCCGTACAAAGAGGGTTGAAGGGTTTTGAACGGTAACATCATGGCATCGAGGGTGTCTTTCAGCAGGGTATTGGCTTCTTTCATGCGCGCCTTGAGGTCGGTAGTGGCTTGTTCGGTTTTGGCTACAAGGTTGCGAATGGCCGGACTTTGGGTGCTGTATTCGTCGGCAATAGTGATAAGATCATCAATATCGGATTGTACAACGCCCCACACAGCCAGTTCGGCGGCAATGGGCAAAGCGGCTTCGTGGATAGTACGGATTTTAATGAGTAAATCGGCTTCACGCATTACATTGAGTTCGGAAAGTGTAATGTCGGCAGCCTGTTTCAGCCTTGCATCGCCCATAGCGGCAGCCTGAGCGCTTAACCCGCCAGCTACTTTGAGCGCGGTATTGATCAGCCTTTTTTTCACTTCGGCTTTGATTGCCGAATCGGCCTTGGTGTTGACGGCCTGTACATTGCTTAGCGAATTAATATCGCTGATAAGTGATTTCAACTTGTTGACGGTAGCCACAATGGCGGGATTAGTACTTACAAGCGATTGATGATTGGTGAAGAATTTATCTACACTCTTCATCATGTTAAACTGATTCATTTGTGTTTTGTTCATAATTTAATGCGTTAAAAGTTTGACAATTAATAATATTACGAGATAAATTTATTGTTTTGAGAACGTGAATTGCCATTTAGGCTACCATGAGATACGATATTGACACCATGAGATGCGATATTGCTATCCTGAGATGGCATTTCGGCATCGTGAGATGCGATATTGGCACCGTGAGATGTGATATTGCTATCCTGAGATGGCAAATCGGCACCATGAGATGCGATATTGGCACCGTGAGATGCGATATTGCTATCCTGAGATGGCAACTCGGCATCAAGAGAAGCTGTTTTGGTAGTTGGGGACGCTTTATCGCGGGTGCATTCAGTAAATTGTGTCAGCAAAGGGAAACATTTGAGCAGCAACACAGCCTTTGATCGAAACTCACGTTCGGATGCAAAGGCCGTAAGCTATTTCAGGACTGCACGAATTGATATAGTACCCATATACTGCATGGGAGCAGGGATGTTTTTTTTAATTTTATTTAATAAGCAGGAGGGTTCACGAAGGGTTTCGTGAAACAGAAAATTCCGTAATGGACTTTCGAAGCATGATAGAAGTTTCATAAAGCGAGACGATTACAGGTTTACGCTTGCAAAAATAATAAAGTTATCAGAAATAAATGCGTGAAAATAAATTATTTTTTAAAAATATTTTTTAGGCTTTATTGTGAAGAGCAAAAAAGCCACTGTGGGATCAGAATTTACAGAATTATAGAATGATCAGAATAAAGATTTGGATGAGAAACTAATTTGTATTGCAAATGACTCTCTTTTTTACTGACGAGATGATTTCCTCATCAACCCCTCGTTACAAAGGGGGAGAGTGGTTCGCTGATCTATCATTTCTGTTGTTGTTAACTCAACAGGAATAATAGACTCACCATTCTATTAATCCATTGTCATGAATTTTGTTTGTTTTACTAATGCATATAGCATCGTATTCTTTTGAATGGCTAACAAAACTTTTACTTTGTATTTTAAATTCAGCTACACCTTTAGGTTTAAATTTAGTTAGGAATATATCTGGCTTAATTCCAACATTAATTTCCTCCTGAGAACAAGCTACACTAGGATAAATTAAACATTCGGCAAAATCATTTTTCAAAAATAACATCTCACTTATAGCCGCAGTAATTTTATATTTATATTTCTCGTTTTCTCCGACAATTAATGAAAATTGTTCATTGAAAAAAGATTCAATTCGTTCATGAATTTGTTTGTAGTCGTGAGAATAATTAAAATTGCCAGAACGTTCAAGAACATGAGGAACTTCATGAAAAAATTTTTCTCTAACTCCAATTTCATACGTCTGTAAATTTTTGAATTGAGGCTCTAAGTCAAATTGTATTACTGTCACTATGTCATTTAATTCTGGTTGAATCTCAAAAATGGCTGTATCAATTTTTGAAGAGGCATAAAGAATAGGATTATGAGGTTTAGTTAATCGACCGTATTTTTTTAATTTGTATGGTTTCGGATAAATTAAACTTTCAACTTTTGAAAATGACGTATTATTGTTTATTCGTGCTCTAAATATAGGTGTTATTGGACAAAAAATAATTTGAGTTACTATATCTGTGAAAATATCATTTATTATTTTATATACTTCGTCATACTTAGTTTTCCTCAAATCAAGCATTTTTAAATCAGACAAAATTCTATTCAATTGATTAATATCATATTTGGGGGTAAAAGTATCTTTCATAAAGCCTATTTTTTATTTTTTCTCTCCCTCTAGTTGCAAACGGAGGAGAGTGATTACAAACGAGGGGGAGAGTGAATACAACATATTCACCGCACGACAAAATAAAATCCGCAAAAAATGCGGCAATAAGGTTGTTTATTCTCCGCATTTTTTGTCCTTACCCCATAACACCCCACACATCTGCCACCAAATTTGAATATACGCAACTGAATTGCGCACATAGTTCCACATTAATTTAAGAGTATTTTTACGAGGCTTTGTCAAATTTTTCTCAATCGGATGATCTTACCTCACCCCAACCCTCTCCTTGAGGAGAGGGAGCACATCGAAGTGCGAGATTTAGTTGAAACATTAATTTTTTGTACGATTCCAGGTTTAATAAAATACTGTTTTCGCCCAAAGACTGGCATTCCTTGATCTCCCCTCTTACTTTCTCCCTCTCCTTTGGAGAGGGCCGGGGTGAGGTCCTAAACAAGTTCACCCGCTCCTACCCTTACAATTTCGGGTTCGTCGCCGGTGCAATCCACGATTGTAGAGTGTTCGAGGCCGCCCAATCCGCCATCGATCACAAGGTCGACCTGATGGCCGTATTTTTCTTCAATCAGTTCGGGGTCGGTGATGTATTCGGTGGTTTCTTCGTCGGTAAATATGGAGCTCGTCATTAGCGGATTGCCGAGTTCGCGCACAATATCGAGTACTATATTGTTGTTGGGCATACGGATACCCACTGTTTTTTTGTTTTTGAAAAGCTTGGGCAATTTGCTGCTGCCATTGAGGATAAATGTAAAAGGACCGGGGAGATTTTTCTTTATCAATTTAAACGAAGCATCGTCCATTTTGGCATATTCGCTCACCTCGCTCAGCTGATGACAAATAAACGAGAGGTTGGAGCGGCGCAAATCATGGTTTTTGAGCCGGGCAATAAACTCTACTCCGGCGGCATTAAAAATATCGCAGGCAAAGGCATAAACCGTATCGGTAGGAAGAATAATAATGCCTCCATTGCGAAGAATTCCGGCAATGCGACGGACTTCGACCGGGTTCGGATTGTTTTCGTAAAGTTTAGTGAGCATAGCCCTGTTTCTCTTTAGCGGAGATTTGTTTTTAAGTGAGAAATCAATTTCAAAAGTCTTAGAATATAACAAGCATCCATATCTTGCAGTATTTAATCCGAATATACGGACTTTATACAAACGGGGCTTTGCCCCGAACCCTACTCACTTTTTTGTCTTAACACAAAAAAGTAAGCAAAAAACACCTCACCTGTCCTTCGGACACCCTCTCCAACAGGAGAGGGAAAAAGGAATAAAGTGTTTGACTGCGCCCGCTTCGCTCGAAAAATTAGTCGTTTGCAGGCTGAAAACTTTTAAACTCGCCCCGACGAAATACGTCGGGACTCAAACAGAAAAGTTTTCTACGCCTGCTTCACTCCATTTTTCGGCTCACCGGACGAGGTCAATCCAAAGAGTCGAGTGTATGTTGAAATAAAAACAAATCAAATACAAATGTTTATTTTTTTCATATACTCCAATTGCAAAAGTATAAAAAAATCCTGTAAACAAACATTTACAGGATTTTATATTTAAAACTATCAACTGAATAAGTAGAGTAAAGCATCTCAAATTCTGACCTCACCCTAAATCCCTCTCCCGGGGAGAGGGACTTTGCCGGGTAAAAGAATTGAAATTATACGACTCCCGCCATCGGGTTACTGACATTTAGTTGGCTTTAGATTTAGCATCAAAAAGCATCAATAATGGCTTTGAAATCGGCCACTTTCAGCGAAGCGCCACCAATAAGTCCACCATCGATATCAGGTTGAGCGAACAACTCAGGTGCATTTGCAGCATTACAGCTACCACCGTAAAGGATAGAAGTGTTTTCGGCAATGTCCTGACCAAATTTAGCAGCAATAATAGAGCGGATAAATGCAAGCATATCCTGAGCTTGTTGTGTAGAAGCAGTTACGCCGGTACCAATGGCCCAGATAGGTTCGTAAGCGATTACGATTTTGCTGAAATCGTCGGCAGTAAGGTTGAATACAGTTTCTTCCAACTGACGCTGAACATAAGCATTTTGTTCGTTGGCATTACGCACATCCAACGCTTCGCCGCAGCAATAGATAGGAGTCAAATCATTGGCAAGAGCCAAAGCTACTTTTTCGTTCAAAATTGCACTTGTTTCGCCATAATACTCACGACGTTCGGAGTGACCCAAAATAACATATTCGGCACCTGTTGATTTCACCATGGCAGCGCTTACTTCGCCGGTGAAAGCCCCTGATGCTTTGCTTGCACAGTTTTGAGCAGCAACGCCGATTTTCTTAGTATCGATGGCAGCCGCCACACTTGCCAAATGAATAAAAGGAGTTCCGATCACTACATCGCAATTCAAGCTTGAACCTTCCAAAGCGGTGTTCAATTCAGTTGCCAAAGCCAATCCTTCCTGAAGGCTTTTGTTCATTTTCCAGTTTCCTGCAACAATGTTTTTTCTCATTTTTCTTATATTTTTTTATAGTTTGATATTTTATTCCGTGATATTTGCTTCGTCCTATTGGCTCTGCAATTGTTGATTTGTATTATTTTACAAGCTACCTACTCTTAACTAACATGCAACGTTATATTAAATTTTCACTAATCATATCAGATCTGGTCTTTAAGTCCCCCTTTAGGGGGATTTAGGGGGCCTTTATTCAATGTCGCGCCAATGCCATTTGCCCGTGATTGTACCATTTTTTATAAGTATAAGTCCGGGGTTGGCACGAATCATTGTTTTGAGCGTAATAGGATCGGTTTTGCAAAACGGATAAGTCACTTTTGTTTTGGCCACAAAGCTCTTTACCTCATCATCGCCCGAAGCTGTAAGCGCATAAAATCTTGTTGTTGAGTTTTTATATTTCTGATAAAACTTTTCGGCAATTATCGCACCCTCTTCCGATGCTTTATTCAGATCGTACATAACCAGCAGATAAGTGGCGCCGGGATTGTAAATCACCTCCTCGGTAATGTCGTCGAAAGCGGCATTAACGATAGAGAAATCGTGAATCGGAGCTTTGTAACCTGTGGATACCAACACTGTTTTCTGATCCACAAAAGTCCATGTCGAATCATTTTTAGGATAATTTTCGAGCGTAAACTCTTTCTTCACCCCTTCTTTTTCGTAAATAAAAGTGGTAGCATAAACATCGGCTGCAGCATCTTCGGGAACCATCATGGCTTCGGGGATATTTACACCGATTTTATAGGGACGAAAATCGATAAGCGGCAAATGATTGTAAGAGCAAATGGCCAACCCAATGCCTGTGCCCACAAAGAAAGTAACAATCGTCCATTCAATACGTGCTAAAAAAATTGGTTTATGCCGCGAAGTGTTGATGAGTAAAATAAATGCAAGTATGATTAAAACCAGATTTTTAAAAAACGTTTGCCAGTTGGTAATCACCAAAGCATCGCCAAAGCAACCGCAATCGGTGACAGGATTATACAAAGCGATGTACAAGGTAAGCGGCGTCATTACAAGCATAAAAAACATAGCCAGTATGGACGTAAGGCGGTATTTAATTTTAAAAAGCAAATTCAGACCAATCACAAGTTCGAGCACCGGAAGCGCTACGCCCAACGGAAGTGCAAGGAAACTAAAATTAGAAAAGAATCCGCCGAAAGCTGTCAGGTAATCTTCAATTTTGTAGGTCAGTCCCAGTGGATCTATCACCTTTACAAATCCTGAAAACACAAACACCAATCCGAGGATCAGCCTGCAAATAAGTGTCAGCACGGGTACCGACTTCTGAACTGCTTCAATTGCTGCATGTTTGTTACTTCTTTTTTTATATATCCACATCTTTATTGGTAGTTTTATTTTTTTGCGACACACAATACGTACAGTCAGCCTCTTACTGTTCAGCTCATTTTTTCTTCTTCCATTTTTATAAGCCCGAACACGGCATAATTCATCATATCGAAATAATTAGCATCAATGCCTTCGGATATCAGCGTTTTGCCCTTGTTATCCTCAATTTGTTTAGTTCGGTAAATTTTCTGCAGAATCAAATCAGTGTACGATTCCATGCGCATGGTGCGCCAGGCTTCATCGTAATCATGATTTTTAGCCATCATCAGTTCCTTGGCGCGGTTCATGTACGTATCGTACAGTTCCACTCCGCGGTCGTAACTCAAATCATCAACATCCGAGTATCCCAATTCAAGCTGAATTAACCCTATAATGCCATAATTCACAATGGCAATCAGTTCGGAGCGGATCCCTTCATCTACTTTCGACACTCCTTTGGTTTCGATGCTCCGGATACGGTTGGCTTTGATAAAAATCTGATCGGTAACTGATTGTTGCCGGAGTATACGCCACGAAGCGCCATAATCTTTCATCTTTTTTGTGAAAATATCGCGGCAAATCGCTGCTACCTGATCGAACTGTTGGTCGGTTTGACTCATAAAATTAGGAGTTTTTTAAGAGATACAAAGGTACAAAATATTGTTTATATGAGCAATTCGTAAAAGCAAGATAAGCCCTGCAATCACATATTAACTCAGATGATATCCTTTCTGCCGCATTTCGACAGATGAATAATAGGCGTAAGCATCCGGCAGAAGCGGATAGTCCCAGCAGCCCATGCTATGAAACATTTCGCCTCCAAAACCCTTTTTGAAACGATACAAACCATACATCTGATGCGACGCATCGGCCGATGGCGAAACCCCGAACATATCATAGTCGGCACAACCTAAGGCTTTGCCGACCTCGATGGCTTTCCATTGCAAAGCATAGGCAGCCATACAATCCCTGTGATCCGACGAGGAAGCGCCATAGAGATAAGTGGCTCTATCGCCCGAAATAACAAGAAACATGGCGGCAAGCGGAACGTGATTGGCTTCGGCGATGAGTAATAACACCTCAGCCGGCGACTGAGTATCGTTGGCACGCGCAGTAAGCACTGCTTTGAAATACTCCATTTCGTGCAAATGGAAACCATTCCTGGCAGCCGTTTCGGCATAAAGTGCATACCATAGCGGTAACTGCTCCATACCGGCAGCGCGAACAGTCACCCCTTTCCTTTCGGACAACCCTATGTTATAACGGGTTTTAGGCTTCATCTTCAAAAGAATATCTTCTTTATTCTCCTTCAGATCCACAAAAATAGTGTTGGAAGGTAAAATATTGGACGCAGCCTTTCTGAGTTTCCAGAATTCGGTGCCATAATTGAACCTGAATTCCTGGGTATTGACGGCGGGCGGCCCGAGCCATTTGTCATTCGCATCATAACAATCGGCATCGCCGGCCCAAAACGATTCCCAGACCAGGTCGTACCGAATCATTATGCAGCCTTTTGGTAAAAACGACAGCAACTGCTCCGAGATATCTTCGAGAAAAGCACCCCGGTTTTCTTCGCCCGGATCCAATTCAGGCCCGTAAGGCACATAAGCGATTGAATAATGCTCGCTCACCTGTTGCAACAACACCAGCATATCGGCCATTATATACTCGTGAGCCACTGCATCTTTGTCGAGATCAGATTTTCGGATGCGGATATTCACAGCCAGCGACTTCACGCCCAATTGCTGCTTTACAACCGACCAGAATGCTGTTTGCTGAATAATTGGCGTACGAAAAACGTCCTCGATTTCCTTTAAATAAACGTGTGAAAACATGATTTTGAAATAAAAATTCACAAAGTTAGCCCTTTAAAATATGAAAAGCAAAAAACAATGGTACTTAATTATGAAAACTTAAAATCTTGTTTATAAATTTAGTATCTCACGGGAATTAATTATTTTTGTTCGTATTAATGATATTTCAAATGAAAAACAGCATACTCACTTTTGTATTACTCCTATTTTTCGCCACCTTTGTGGTGGGTCAGGAAACAGGTTTTGCTTCCTTCTACAGCAAACGCCTGCATGGTCGACACACTTCGGATGGCGGAAAATATCACAGCGACAGCCTGACGTGTGCCCACAAAACCTATCCTTTCGGTACGCTGCTGCGGGTACAAAACCCAAAAAACAACAATGAAGTAATCGTAAAAGTAACCGATCGCGGACCACATACCCGAAGCCGGCTTATTGATCTTTCGTACAGCGCTGCCGCCGAACTCGACATTGTAAGGGCTGGAATTGCAAAAGTAATCGTCACTAAAATAGATATTCTACCCGACCCTATCCGATTGATTCCGATCCCCCAAACAACAGTGCAGGTCTCTCACGTTCGCTTTTTGAGCCAGGATTTGCAGTCGCTTATCGACAAACTCGTTCGAACACAGACGCATCACACCAAAAACTAACTACCGAGAAGCATACTAATAAATACAGCTTTTTGTTTGCGTTCTGAAAGTGATTCAAGCTTTCCAATTTGAGCCAATAACTTACGGTTTTCATTCTACAAGTCCGATCTGGTCAATACAACCATTATCTTATTTTACAGCCACTTGCAAATCAACTAAAAATATAAAAACAAAAAAATATACAACAAATTAGAACAAAAGGGAATAAATAATTAATTTAGTGCTCTGAAATCGATAAAATCAGCAAAATGTTAATTATTGGAATTGCCGGAGGAACCGGTTCAGGAAAAACTACAGTAGTACGAAAAATCTTAGAGCGTTTGCCAATTGGGGAAGTATCCATCCTTCCACAGGATTCTTATTATCGCGACAGCAGCCATTTGCCACTCGAAGAACGACTCGAGATTAATTTTGACCATCCGGATTCTATTGAATTCGAACTTCTTACACGTCACTTAAAAGATTTAAGAAAAGGAAAAACAATAGAACAACCCATCTATTCGTACCTGACCTGTACACGTGCTGCCGAAACGATTCCGGTAAAACCCTGCCACGTTATCATTGTTGAAGGAATTCTTGTGCTTACCAATCCTGAATTACGTAAAATGATGGATTTGAAAGTGTTTGTTGATGCAGATGCCGACGATCGCCTTATGCGGGTGATCAACAGAGATATAGTGGAACGCGGACGGTCGGTCAACAAAGTAATGGAACGCTATGAATGTACCGTTAAGCCAATGCATTTGCAATTTATCGAACCCACAAAACGCTTTGCCGATTTAATCATCCCACAGGGAGGAAACAACCATATTGCCATCGACATTCTGACGAAGTATATCGAAAATAATCTGAAATAAAGTGATTCGCCTTTTTTCAGGCAACAATAAACATCTAAACAGTTAATTGCCATGAATCTGTCCGATCTACCTAAAATCATGTTTCTTGACATAGAAACAGTCCCTCTGAAAGCCGACATTTCGGAAATACCGGCTGATTTAGCACATTTGTGGGAAGATAAGTTCAATCTGATTCACAAACGTATGCCCGAAAAATATGCTGAGAACACTACAGCCGCCGAAGCATTTGCCAACAGCGGAGGCATCTACGCTGAATTCGGTAAAATTGTGTGTATTTCGGTTGGATTTATCTATTTCAAAGGACTCGAAATGCATTTTCGAACCAAGTCCTTTGCCGGCGACGACGAACAGAAATTGCTCAGTGGCTTCACTGAGCTTTTGGCAAAATTTTGCAGCACCAAAGAGCACACGCTTTGCGGCCATAACATTAAAGAATTCGACATTCCCTATATTTGCCGGCGATTGCTCATCAATAATATCCAGCTTCCGGCTATTTTGCAAATCGCCGGGAAAAAACCTTGGGAAATTTCATTTATCGACACCCTGGAGTTATGGAAATTCGGTGATTATAAGAATTATACATCATTGAAATTACTGACTGCAATTTTTGGCATTCCTACGCCAAAAGATGATATTGACGGCAGTCAGGTAGCAGAGGTTTATTACAAGGAGAAAAATATTGAACGTATTGCTTTGTACTGCCAAAAAGATGTGGTGGCAACGGCACAGGTATTTTTACGTATGCAGAACTGGCAGGGTTTCGAATCGCGTAATGTTGAATTTTTGTAACAGCAAATGCAATACAAAACTGCAATACTGTGCATTCTGTTTTTCTTCATCGTTTTTTCGGCTTGCAATCAGGCAAAAAACGATGAAGATCAATCATCTGCTCAAATTGACCTTGAACAAATATTAAAACGGGACACACTCAGCGTAGGTATAATGTATGGACCTACGAGCTACTTCATGTACCGCGAAGAATACATGGGGTTCGACTACGAAATGGCATCGAACCTGGCAAACTCACTGGGCGTAGCACTTAAAATTACCGAAGCTAAAAGCGAAATAGAGCTTGAACATTTGCTTCAGGAGCGAAAAATTGATCTTGTAGCCAACAACATAATTGAGACAAAGGAACTCAAACAACTTTTCAGCTTTGTTTTTCCACAGGAAAAATCGTATCAGGTATTGGTACAAACAATTAATGCTAACTTATTGAGCGATGTCACCGAATTGGCCGATAAAAAAGTATATGTAAAGCCAAACACAATACAGAAAAAAAGACTAGAAGCCTTGTACCGCGAATTAGGTGGTATTTTCGAAATCGTTGAAGCGCCCGATTCATTGAGTTCAGAGGATTTGATTGAAATGGTAGCCCAAAACAAAATCAGTTACACTGTAGCCAGTTACAAAACTGCTCAACTCTACAAATCCATCTACAAAAAGCTCGACCTTCATTTGGCCATCGGTTTCGAACAACACAATGGGTGGTTGGTGCGCCGGGAAAGTAAAAAACTAAAAGAAACCATAGAGAACTGGACCAAAACCGATGAGCATGAACTTCTACAGGCAAATCTTGCCAACAAGTACTGGACACGAAGCATTTACTTTGCTCAACGGAAAGTAAGAATTCCCAAAGGCGCTATCTCACCGTTCGATCACTTTTTTAAAAAATATGCAACTGAGATCAATTGGGAATGGAAACTGCTGGCTGCCGTGGCTTTTCACGAGTCCCGCTTCGATTCGTCGCAGGTTTCGTGGGCCGGAGCTTCGGGCATTATGCAATTGATGCCACGTACCGCCGCCAACTTTGGTCTGACCCGTAAAACGATGTTGAATCCTGAAAAAAACATTGAAGCCGGCGTGCAATATATAAAAAGTCTCAACCTCTCATTCCGTAAAATAGTAAACAAAGAAGAACGCATAAAATTTATACTTGCGGCCTACAATTCAGGCCCTGCACATGTACTCGATGCCATGGCGCTTGCCGAAAAACATGGAAAAAATCCACATATCTGGTTTAACAACGTAGAATATTACCTGATAAAAAAGTCGGAACCCGAATTTTACAACGATCCGGTTGTAAAATACGGCCGGTTCAGGGCTAAAGAAACAGTCAGCTACGTGAACAACACGCTCGAAACCTTTCATAAGTATTCGGGACGACATTAAGAAAAAAATAATGAAAGCTGTGATGAATGCGATGCATTGCAGGTTTATTTAATGCAGCTCACCAACACACTAAAAAAACAAACACAAACAAATGCCAAATAGCGAAATTATATTAATAAGTATTTCGGGAGAAGACAAACCCGGAGTAACCACCGCCATAACCGAAATTCTTGGAGCTTACGATGCCACTATTCTTGACATTGGTCAGGCTGATATTCATCACACCCTTTCATTAGGAATACTTTTCAAAATGTCGGACAGAACAGATTCCGGCAATATATTGAAAGAAGTTCTTTTTAAATGCTCCGAACTCAACCTCACTCCCCGGTTCACTCCCGTGAGTGAGGAAAGATACAACAACTGGGTTTCGCGACAGGGCAAGGGACGGTATGTAGTTACAATCCTGGGGCGTGAAATTACAGCCCGGCAACTGTCGAAAGTAACAAAAGCAGTTACCAATCAGGAACTAAACATTGACTCCATCAAACGACTCACCGGACGGATTCCTTTGTCGAATCCCAATACCGACGCCATCCGTTCGTGTATCGAGCTTTCGGTGCGGGGCGAACTTCAGGATAAAAAGGCGCTGTCGGCCAAATTCATGCAGTATTCATCCGAAATGGGCATCGATATTTCATTTCAAAAAGATGATATTTTTCGCAGAAACCGACGGTTGATTTGTTTCGATATGGACTCTACGCTTATCAAAACAGAAGTCATCGACGAGCTGGCCGATTGTGCCGGCGTTGGGCCTCAGGTTCGCGCCATCACCGAAGCAGCCATGCGCGGCGAAATTGATTTTACCGAAAGTTTCAAACAAAGAGTTGCTTTGCTCAAAGGTTTGGACGAAAAAGCACTCGAAGAAATAGCCAATCAGCTTCCGATTATGGATGGCGCCGAACGTTTAATGGGCATTCTTAAAAAATGCGGTTACAAAATCGCCATCCTTTCTGGAGGATTTTCGTTTTTTGGTAACCATTTGAAAAAACTTTTTGATGTAGATTATGTTTATGCTAATGAGCTGGAGATTGTAGAAGGCAAACTAACAGGAGATTACATTGGCGATATTGTGGACGGAAAACGCAAAGCTGAATTGCTCCGTCTGATCGCACAAGTGGAAAAAATTGACCTTGAACAGGTAATTGCTGTGGGTGATGGCGCCAACGATTTACCAATGTTAAACATTGCAGGTCTTGGCATTGCTTTTCATGCTAAACCAAAGGTGAAAGAAAATGCGCAACAATCCATTTCAACGATTGGTCTTGACGGTATTCTTTATTTCCTTGGCTTTCGGGATATTCACATCGATTTCTAAAATTCCAGACTCAACTGTATTATGTTTTATTTTTGGATAGATTTTTATTCTTTACACAAAACATATTAATTTCGAAAAAAAATGAAAAAAGCAATTGTTATCGGCTCTACAGGTATGGTTGGGACACAACTCATCCAATTACTCCTCTTCTCGAAAGATTACGTTGAGATTATATCTTTGGTTCGTCGTGAAAGCGGCATAACCCACCCGAAACTCAAAGAATACATTGTAGACTTCGACCAACCTGAAACCTGGCGACAGCTTGTAAACGGAGATGTTTTATTTTCGTGTATGGGCACTACAATTGCAAAAGCAAAGACCAAAGAAAATCAGTACAAAACAGATTACACTTATCAGTACAAAGTGGCCGAAATAGCCGCTCAAAATGGCGTTCCGGCCTATGTACTTCTATCTTCGGCAGGTGCAAATGCCAAATCAGCTGCCTTTTATATGCAAATGAAAGGAAAACTTGATGAGGCAGTTCTGAAATTATCTTTCGAAACCATCAGCATTTTACGCCCCGCACAGTTGTACGGCGAAAGAAAAGAGAAACGAATGGGCGAAAGAATTGGACTGAGCATTATGTTTGCGCTGAACAAGATTGGCATACTCCGACGCATCAAACCAATCCATGCCCGCGAAGTGGCTCAGGCTATGATACTGGCCGCCGAAAACAAAAAACATTCGATACTCAACCTCCAGCAAATGTTTTACCTTATTCATAAATAAATTTCCGCACCTATAAAGGAAAGAAGATAGAGATTTGTGTCAAAATCTCTACCGGTGTTCGAACTCTAACGGGTTCATCACAATGCTATTTACGCATAGGCTGATGGCAGGTATTCATATTGAATAATTAACAAAAAAATTACATAGGTGTTAATTTTTAATACATTTATCTGCAACCTATGCAACAATTATATATCTTTGCGCATCAAATTACCTAAAAATCATCCGATGAAGAAAAAAATTCTGAGCGCACTTTGCTTCCTTGTTCTCACCTCAGGCCTCTACAGCCAAACTCATACCATTAGCGGTTACATTACCGACGGAAAAACGAACGAAACAATGATGAGCAATTCTGTTTATGAGTCCATTTCCCGCAAGGGAACAGTTTCCAACACCTACGGTTTTTACTCACTAACCCTACCCGAAGCAGAAGTAGATATCCAGTTCTCGTATGTGGGCTACCAAACCGAACAAAGGAAATTTTTTCTTTCGAAAGATACAATTATCAACATAAAGCTGAACGAAGTCACAGAACTATCGGAAGTAACAGTGATTGGCAACCGAAAAGAAACAGGAGTAAAAGGCTCACAAATGAGCACCATCGACGTTCCGATCTCTCAAATAAAAACAGTACCGGCTCTTTTTGGAGAAACAGATGTATTAAAGGCTTTGCAACTACTGCCCGGAGTTCAGGGAGGTACAGAAGGTTCGGCAGGATTCTACGTAAGAGGCGGCGGCCCCGACGAAAATCTATTCTTACTCGATGGCGTGCCTGTTTACAATGTAAGTCACTTTGGAGGTATGTTCTCGGTTTTCAATGCTGATGCCTTGAAAAACGTAACTTTATACAAAGGCAACTTTCCGGCTCGTTTCGGAGGCAGGCTTTCATCCGTGGTGGATATAAGGATGAATGATGGGAACAACAAAAAACTACATGGAAACTTTAGTGTGGGACTTATCTCGACCAAATTTAACCTTGAAGGCCCTTTATTCAGTGATAAAACCACATTCAATATTTCAGGACGAAGAACATACTATGATATTTTGGCGCAACCGCTTTTGAAAATGGCCTCCGCCGAACAAGATATGGATAAAATTAAAGCCGGATACTATTTCTACGATCTGAATGCAAAGATAAGCCATAAGTTTTCGGACAAAGACCGACTGTATTTGAGTGCATATTTGGGTGATGATGTTATATATGGAGACATACGTGAGAGTTATCATGAAAACAATCAAGGTTCATCCGAAGACAGATTAAAACTTGGTTGGGAATGGGGAAACCTAATTACTGCCCTGCGCTGGAATCATGTGATTAGCAACAAACTATTTATGAACACTACCGCCACCTATACCCGTTACCGTTTCGACATGTTGGTCGGCTCGGAATATGAAACGATTACTAAAAACCCTCCAAGTAAAACAAACGAAACAACTACATTAGGATACCGTTCGGGCATCGAAGATATTGGAGCAAAAGTTGATTTCGACTATGCTATAAATCCTAATCACGACATCAAATTTGGAGCAAGCTACACGCATCATACATTTCGCCCGGGAGTACAGGTTCTAAAACAAAAAATTCAGGAGAATACTCAAACGCAATCCACTGATACTACCATTGGAGACAGCAATATTTCAGCACATGAAAATACAATTTATGTGGAAGATAATGTATCATTAGGTTCGTTTATTAAAGTGAATGCAGGACTACATTATTCTAACTTCATCGTACAGGATAAATTCTATCATTCCCTTCAACCACGTCTTAGTTTGCGCGCATTGATTTCGGACAAGCTTTCATTTAAAGCCGGTTATGCTGCAATGACTCAAAATATTCATTTATTGTCTAACTCTACAATAAGTTTACCATTTGATCTTTGGGTTCCGGTGACAAAACGCATTGAACCTATGAAATCGCAACAATATTCAGCAGGATTTTTCTACAATCTACTCAATTTTATAGATTTATCGATAGAAAGTTATTATAAATCGATGGACAATTTGCTCGAATACAAGGATGGCTCTACTTTTATGGGTTCCAATACCGGTTGGGAAGACAAAGTGAGTGTTGGCCGTGGTTGGTCGTATGGAGTAGAATTTTTAGCTCAAAAAACCATAGGAAAAACTACAGGTTGGTTAGGATATACCTGGGCAAAATCTGAACGACTGTTCGACCGACCCGGAGAAGAGCTCAACAACGGTGAAGTTTTTCCGGCAAAATACGATCGCCGCCACGATGTAAGCCTTGTTGTTTCGCATAAATTCAACAAGAAAATTGATGTTGCTGGCACCTGGGTGTATGGTACCGGAAACAGTGGATCTTTAGCGCTTCAAAATTATTCGGCTGCCGATATCGACAACGATCGGGGATCATACAATTATTACAATTCAATACCACATATCAGTAAAAGAAACAATTACCGACTTCCCGATTATATGCGTTTGGATGTAGGCGTAAATTTCCATAAACAAAAGAAACATGGAATACGCACATGGAACATTAGCATTTACAACGCTACGAATCAGAAAAACCCATTTTTAGTATATGCAGCTTCTGAGTACGACTATGTAGAAGCAACAGGTCAGGAGAATGAAAGAAAGGTATTTAAAAAATTAACCATTTTCACTATCATCCCTTCCATTAGCTATGCTTATAAATTCTAAAACATCGATCTACAAATGAAAAATACATATATTCAACTCGCCATAACTTTACTGCTAACCGTTTTTATTGTTTCGTGCGAAACCGAAATAAAATTCAACGGAAAGGAAACTGCTCCTTCGATGGTCATCAACAGTATATTGAACCCGGATTCGACGGTAAAAGTACATGTAACAAAAAGTAAATTCTTTCTTGATATCAATGGACCATTCGAACCCATTACAAACGCAACAGTACAACTTTATGCCAACGACAAACTGATAGAAACTTTGAATAGTACCGGAAACGGATATTATACGGGCACATACAAACCATTGCCGGGAGATATTATAAAAATAATTGCTCAAAACAATGAATTTGATAATGTACACAGTTCAACCGAAATACCTGTCGTGGCAAGCATTACATCGGTCGACACTACCTCAACGACAACAAAAACATCGCCACTCATTTATTCCGGATCTTACAACGATGAAGGATATTTGAATACTGATACCGTAGGAACAGTCACTGTAAAGAAAATCAAATTCACAATCAACATAGCTGATCGTGCAAATTACAAAAACTTTTATCGCCTAAAAGTCAAATATAGAAACTATTACGAAACAAACGCTTATTTAGCCTACGAAGTTTATTTTGATTCTGATGACCTTGTTTTTGGATCAACTTCCGAAACTGAATTATTCGATGAAGGAAGCACCAACTACTATCATGAATTCAACGACAATCTTTTCGATGGAAAAACCTATGGCTTGACATTTTCTGTTTTCACATCTCAATATAATTATCTTCCGGGCAAAGAGCCAAAAGACGATCCCTGGGGACAAACTACTATAAAACAAGAAATATTGATTTATGTCGAAAGTATTTCTCCTTCCTACTATTACTATTTGAATAGTAGGGCAAAAAACGATGCATATATTGAGATTTTCTCCGAACCTGTCCAAATCTATAACAATATTGTGAATGGAATCGGCATTTTAGGAGCTTATAATACATCCATTAAAGTAGTAGAACTGCCTTTATCTTATACGGTGTCCACCTATATGGGAGGCTATTAATAGTTAAAACAAACAATATTTTGATACTTTTCTCCTTAAGTAATAAAAACACGAACATTGTAAACAATTTTGCATACTTTGTTCTATTACTTCCGATTTGAAAGTAAAATTAAATTTTTCATTAAAAAAAAGCTGTTTTCATGCGGAAAAATACAATTTCCCAACCTGAAGACAGCTTTTTTCATGCCGACAAATAAAAAACAATTACACATATAACTAATTATATTTCTGTGCATTAAAAAAATATTTATCTTATAAAGAATATTTTATAAAAATAGAATTGCAATTTAAAAGCATTCTTGTATATTTACAGCGTTTTATTACAACATTTCAATTTTTTTGTATTCAAAAAAACTCAGAATTAAATCATCAAAAAATTACATCACAAATGAAAATTGGAGTACCAAAGGAAATTAAAAACAACGAAAGTCGTGTAGCGCTAACTCCAGGTGGAGTTCAGACCATGGTAAAAAATGGTCACACCGTTTATATCGAAACAAATGCAGGACTAAACAGCGGTTTAAGTGACGAACAATACCTGCATGCCGGAGCACATATCCTCTCCACGGCAAAAGAAGTGTTCGATATAGCCGACATGATTATGAAAGTTAAAGAACCAATACCACAGGAATATGGTTTAATACATCCAAATCAACTTATTTTCACTTATTTTCATTTTGCATCCAACGAAGAATTGCTCAATGCAATGATAAAAAGCAAAGCCGTTTGTCTGGCTTACGAAACCGTGGAAGTAAACAACAGCTTACCATTACTGATTCCAATGTCGGAAGTTGCTGGACGCATGTCGATACAGGAAGGTGCCAAGTACCTCGAGAAACCTAAAGGTGGAAAAGGAATCTTGCTGGGTGGAGTACCTGGTGTAAAAGCAGCGAATGTACTTGTTTTGGGAGGAGGAGTTGTAGGCACACACGCCGCTCTAATGGCTGCCGGACTGGGCGCACACGTAACAATTATGGATATTTCGTTACCACGTTTGCGCTACCTGAGCGAAATTATGCCTGCCAATGTCGACACCGTTATGTCATCTCAATATAATATTGAACAAATTCTGCCTCTTACCGATTTGGTAATTGGTGCAGTACTTATACCCGGAGCGAAAGCGCCGCATCTGATTACACGCGAAATGCTTAAATTAATGCAACCAGGTTCTGTTTTAGTGGATGTGGCTATCGATCAGGGCGGTTGTTTCGAAACGTCGAAACCTACCACCCATGCCGAGCCTGTTTATCAGGTTGAATGTATTCAGCATTACTGTGTAGCCAATATTCCCGGAGCAGTTCCTTTTACTTCCACACTGGCACTTACCAACGCCACACTGCCTTATGCAGTTAAGCTGGCTAATTTGGGTTGGGAAAAAGCATGCGAGGAAAATGAAGACCTGCGAAAAGGGCTAAATATAGTGAATGGAAAAGTGGTTTGCCAGGCCGTAGCTGAAACATTCGGACTATAATTCAAAATCAATTTTTTGAGAAAAAGGCAGTTTAATATCTTTTGGATACTAAACTGCCTTTCATATATTTATTAAAATGTCGTTTTAATGGGAATCCAGCTCACATAAATTTCAATTATCCAACACTAAAATTTACTTCCTGAAATTCCATTCATGCTGTGTGTATTTCTGGTTCTCAATAGCGAGAATTTCTGCAACTTCTGTCTGAGTGAGTGACGAAACAGAAGTTCCGTAATACGTCGAAAATTGCTTTACACACAGTTCAAAAAATTCTTTCTTGTCAGGAGCCATACCTGTTTGCTCTTCCAAAAAGGCTCGAATATTCTTCACAACACTTGGAACCGAAGCTGTTCCTTTCAAATTATTGTCTTTTTCTTTTACAGTCAGTGAAT
>Ga0209373_10000876_pt1 | contig 40826 bp, 42 predicted proteins | sample Higcelweek5metaG_FD_187173 | JGI IMG/M metagenome (GOLD analysis project Ga0209373, IMG submission 187173) | Freshwater pond sediment microbial communities from the University of Edinburgh, under environmental carbon perturbations - High... | ecosystem: Environmental > Aquatic > Freshwater >... | reverse complement strand
ATGGTGGCACCTAAGGAGGGTCAGGCCAAGGGCAAGACCCTGGCCGATTACCGCGCCACCGCCATGCATCGCGGCAGCATGGGGGTAAAGCCGCTGGTGCCATCCGGCGCTGTGCAAATGGCCCAACAGCAGAGCGGCATGCCCGGCACCCGCGCCGTCGTGACCATTCCGGCGTCACCGGAAATCAAGGCGGCTGCCACAGAGGTTGCGGACCCGGCAACAACTGCCCAGACGGCGGCCACCACCACCAGCGTGGCCAGCGTCGCCCAGCCGACAGCGACAAATCAGCCGGTGACCCCGCCTTCCAAGGAGCGCGTCGCCGAATTGATGCTGATGGGCATCACCAAATATCAGCAGCAGCAGGCCCATGCGACCAGCGCCGCCTCTGCCACCGCCGCCGCCAACAGCAATGGCGGTGCGGCGGCGCGCAAGGCGGGCAACGAGTGATACCAAACCGCCGAAAGCTTGACCTTCAGGCGGTTTGGAGGTCGGCGACTGCCGGCTCAGCACCTCGTGGCGCGCGAGCCAACAGCGCGGATGCGCCCCCCCGGCGGTTGAGGCAACGCAAAATCTCCCTTGATCGGTCACGATCAAGGCGGATTGGTATGATACTTACCCCCGCGTGGCGGCGAAACGGGCCTCCATCGCCTCCCACAGTACCGATTCCAGGGCCGATCCGTTCAGGCGGTTGATCTCCTGGATGCCGGTGGGGCTGGTGACGTTGATTTCCGTCAGATAATCACCGATCACATCGATGCCGACGAAAATCAGGCCTTGCGCGCGCAGGGTGGGGCCGATGGCCTCGCAAATCTCCTGCTCCCGCCGGGTCAGTTCCGTCTTGCCGGCACTGCCGCCTGCATGGAAATTGGCTCGCGCCTCCCCTTCCTGCGGGATGCGGGAAACTGCCCCCGCCGGCTTGCCGTCGATCAGAATGATGCGCTTATCGCCCTGGCGGATTTCCGGCAGATATTTCTGCACGATCACCGGTTCACGGTACAACTCGGTGAAGGTCTCCAACAGGGCGCCCAGATTCTCGTCCTCCGGCTTCAGGTGGAACACACCGGCCCCGCCATTGCCGAACAGCGGCTTGACGATGATGTCCTTCCATTCCGCCCGCGCAGCCAGCACTTCCTCCTTGGAAGAGGTGATGACAGTGGGCGGCATCAGTTCCGGGAAATGGGTGACGAACAGTTTTTCCGGCGCGTTGCGCACGGCAGCCGGGTCATTCACCACCAATGTCTTTGGGTGGATATGTTCCAGCAGGTGGGTGGCGGTGATATAGGCCATGTCAAACGGCGGATCCTGGCGCATCAGCACCAGATCCATGGTCGACAGGTCGATGATTTCCGACGCGCCCAGGGTGAAATGGTCGCCCTTCTGCCGGCGCACCTGCACGGGGGCAACGCGGGCGAACAGCTTGTTGCCACGCAGCGCCAGATCGCGCGGGTGGTAGTGCCACAGGGCATGACCGCGCCGCTGCGCTTCCAGCGCCATCATGAAGGTGCTGTCGGTATCGATATTGATGGACTGGATCGGGTCCATCTGGATGGCGACCTTGAGGGTCATCGGCGTCACTCCGGCGGGCGGGCGGGTAAGAACTAAGGATCAAGGACAACGCGAAGAATGGGGACGGCATGATAGCGACGGCAGGGCGGTACCCCTGTGCGCCAGGTCACGCCCCCGTCAGTTCAGCCGACCGCGCAGTTGCTGCAACAGGGTAGCCGTCTGCTGCATCAATGCCTGGGAGGCACCGCGCTGGCGGGCCAGATCCATGAACCGTTCAAAGGCGGCGATGGCGGCAGCCAGATTGCCGGCATGGGCGTTCAGCAGACCGGATTCCCGCCACAGGCCGATATGGTCGGGCGCGAACAGCAGCATATTCTCCACCACCACCAGCGCCTTGGCCGGCTGGTCGGTGGAAAGATGGCGCAGTTTAAGATTGTTTTGTAGTCGCAACAAAACCTCCCGGTTTGATACGGGTGCGTAATGTTCCGGCGAAAGCTCGGCTTCCAGCCCGGCTGTCTGTTTCAGCAATTCCCGCAGCGTGTGCGGTTCGCAGATGCTGCCCCCCTGGAACGGGTCCAGAATCAGGCGCTGGCCGTCCATATCCATGCGGATCAGGAAATGGCCGGGGAAGGACAGGCCGCAGATGGGCCAGCCCTGCGAGGCAGCCAGATGCATCATCAGGATGCCCAGCGCCACCGGCAGGCCGCGCTTGCGGTCGATCACCCTGATCAGGTTGGCGTTTTGCAGATCCTCGTAGGTTTCGCTGTCCCCGGCATAGCCATGCCGTTCCACCAGCACGCAACGGATAGCCTCGATGCGACCAGCCAGATCCGCCGCCCCGCCATCGGCGACGATGGCGGCCAGATCGCTGCGCAGGGCGGCCAGATGGGCACGATAAGGGGCAAGATCGGGAACGGAATGGTCCAGCAGGGCCAGTGCCAAGGCAGCTTCGGCCAGATCGATCGCATCATCCTCGGCGCCGCCGATGCGGCGCAGCAGGTCCAGAGCCTCTTGGCGCATTGTCACGGGCGCTTGCACTCCCTCACCGGGCGGGCCCTTGCGGGCTGATAAGGTCCGGGGCCGGAACGGCCGACGTGATCCCCATAGCGCAGCCGGGGGCCGGGTGTCGAGCCTGAACAGGCTTTCCGGGCGCCATACCAGCGAACCGATGCCAAAGAGTCTCGGCCCGATATCGATCGATTGAAGCCCGGATACTATATCCATTACAAGGTGGAGGCCCGGCAGGGGAGCCGGCGGCACAGAGCGGGAAGGCCATGAACGAGACAAAGCCCGGTGCGGGCAAGGCTTCCATCCAGGGGATCGCGTCACGGGTACGCCAGACGCCCAAGAGCGTCGCCACCCATCAGCGCATCATCGAGGCGACGATACGCTGCTTCCTGGATCTGGGTTATCACCGCACCACCACGTCGGAGATTGCCAAACAGGCCGGGGTGACGCGCGGGGCCGTGCAATATTATTTTCCCACCACGCCGGCAGTGCTGCGCGCCACAGTGGACCATATCACCCAGCAGTTCATGGAGGATTTCCAGGCCATCGCGGGGGCCCGCCCCCATGAGGGCGGGGAGGGTCTGGAACAGGGGCTGGATGCCATCTGGCAGGCAGCCCACCACCCGCTCTGGACGGCCTGGAAGGAATTGGAATCGGCTGCCCGCACCGATGCGGAACTGGCCGGCGTGATGGGGCCGGCCAAGGCCGAGTTCTATCGTCGCTGGGAGGAACTGGCCATCAGCCTGTATGGCAGTTTTCAACAGATCAACCCGGTGAAGTTCGAGATGGGCCACCATCTCACCTGGCAATTCCTGCAGAGCCTGGCCGGTCTTTCAAGGGGTGATGCCACCGGCGATGCCGCCTTGAAGGAACGGCTGCTGACGGAATTCAAAAATCTGGTGCGTGGCTATTGGGATATGCGTTGAGGGCCGAGGGCGGCGGGCGTCAGCCTGCCGCCGCCTGTTCCATGAAACGGGCCATGGTCAAATCAAGCTCCGTCACGCCATCGGCATCATGGGTGGCCAGCGTTACCGCAACCTTGTTGTAGACATTGAACCATTCCGGATGGTGGTCCAGCTTTTCCGCCAGCAGGGCCACCCGCGCCATGAAGCCGAAAGCCTGGTTGAAATCCTGGAACCGGTATTCCTTGGCAATCGCCCTGCGGCCTTCTACCAGAGCCCAACCGCCCAGACCGCCCAGTGCCTGCTGCACCGCCTGATCATCCAGCCGGGCCGGTCGCTGCTGCTGTGCCATTTCATCCACCCTGTGCAGTGCCTATCTTGGGTGGATAGGTGGCCGTCGGCCCGGCCCCCGTCAAGTCCGATCGTTGCAAACAGAACAGATGGCCCGCCCATGCAGTCACTGCGCCGCTTCACCTCCGCCCCTACCTTGGGCGAGTTGGAAACCATCGCCGAGAAGGCGGCTGCCGGCATCCCGGCAGAACTGCGCAACCATGTGCGCAATGTGCTGATCCGGGTGGAAGATTTCCCCGATGAGGAGACGGTGCAGGAGATGGAGTTGGAAAGCCCCTTCGACCTGTTGGGCCTGTACCAGGGTATCGGCATGCCCTGGCAGAGCGTCACCCAGCCCCGGCTGGAACCGGACATGATCTTCCTCTATCGCCGCCCGATTCTGGATTACTGGTGCGAGACGGGGGAGGATCTGACCCATCTGGTGCGCCATGTGCTGATCCATGAGATCGGCCACCATTTCGGCTTTTCCGATGCCGATATGGAAGCACTCGAAGCCGCCGCCGGCGAGGCCGACGCGCAGGATTATACCAGTGTCAGTAAATTCTGACTTCGGCGGCACGAGCCGCCGCCGCGCCAGTCAGCCCCTTTTGAAGCTGAACTTTGTTGCGCGCCATCGCAAAATCCCGCAGAAACACTGACTTGTTCCTGTTTTGTATCAGATGCAGACGGCTGAAAATAGTGCGTAATCAGGAGGGAGATTGGTATTAAACCGGGCTGAACAGCAGCCGCGCCTCGGTACCCTTATCGGAACGCATGTCGAAACTGGCCCCAATCTGCTGGGCCAGCAGCTTCACCAGCCGCAGCCCCAGGCTCTGCGCCTGGGCGATATCGAAACCATGGGGCAGGCCGGTACCGTCATCGCTGATGATCAGGCAAAGCTTATCCCCTTCCACCGGCATCACCACCAGATCAATGCACCCGGCATTGCGACCGACAAAGGCATGTTCCAGTGCGTTGCTGACCAGTTCCGCCACGATCAGGGCCAGCGGCACCATTTTTTCCGATAAAAGCGGCACGGGCGGTGCGCTGACCCGGCATTGCACCTGATCGGCCCCTGCCGCCGCTGTCAGGTCATCGGCCAACTCGCGCAGGAACAGGGGAAAGTCGCCATAAGTGCTGCCGGGATCATGCAGCCGGCGGTGGATCTTGCTGATCAGGGCCAGCCGGCTGGCGGCATCCGTCAGGGCCTTGCGGGCCCCGTCATCCATCACATCGGCCCGCTGCAGTGCCAGCAGGGCGGAAACAAGCTGCAAATTGTTGGAGACCCGGTGCTGAAGCTCGGAGAACAGCACCTCCCGCTGGCGCGCATGTTCCAGGGCGGTCGCCTCTGCCCGCAAGGCGCGCCCCCGCTCCCGCCGCAACTGGACCAGGGCCAGCTTCATCATGTGGATGATGGCGATATCGATGGTGATGACCAGGAAGAAGAATGCCAGCGCAAAGGCGTTCGGCCCATCCAGGGCCAACTCCGACAGCGGGGGCATGAAAAAAAACAATGCGGCCAGCCCCGACAGCAAAGAGGCCAGTAAGGCGGGCCAGAGACCAGCTGCCAGCGCCGTCAGGATGACGGCGGGGAAATATGTCAAAAACGGATATCCCGGCGGCATTACCGGATCGGCCCCCATGCGCAGGATAGTGGCAACCAAGGTCGCCATCACCGCAAAGCCGTAGCGATAAAGCGGTGATTGCCGTTCCTCGGAAATCATTTCCAGGGCTTTGTTCAGAAAGGCCATTGAAGGGGCAGGACCATCTTTGGGGGGCTACGACCGGGGGAGTACCCCTTTTCTGTCCTTAACAATATGGCGACATGACGGGCTGTGATAAATCACGTCCTGTCGGGATTATCTGCTTGCCCGGCCTCTTCCCAGGCCCGCCGCGTCTCCTCATGCACCGCCTGATCGTGCCCGGACCGGTTGGAAAAGAACACCAGTGCCATCAGCCCGCCCCCCACGACCAGCGATCCCAAGCCGCCCAAAATCAGGGCGATGATGCCATGCAGGCTGATCGGCTGCCCGTCATCCACTTGGCCCCAGCCCAGCACGCCGGTGGCCACGGCCAGCACCAGCAGTGCCAGCAGGCAGGCAATCACGAACTTGGCACCACGGCTCATCGTCCATCACTCCGCTGGGGGGTGTTATATCGGGTCGAGATCAGACTCCTTGGTAGCACGAAGCGGCCCGCTCGCCAGCCCTTTTGGAAAAGCTGGGTTGCAAGCACCCTGCGGCCAAGGGGCGGAACTGGACAGGGGGCCGGGCTGTCGCTAACGTCCGTGCCCGGTTCAACATAAAACCGTGGCGGATATTTCCCATGAAGAGCGGCGTGAAGAAAGTCGTGCTCGCCTATTCCGGCGGCCTCGATACCTCGGTGATCCTGAAATGGCTGCAGGAGACCTACCGTTGCGAGGTGGTCACCTTCACCGCCGATCTCGGCCAGGGGGAGGAGCTGGAGCCTGCCCGTGCCAAGGCCGAACTGCTGGGCGTGAAGCCGGAAAACATCTTTATCGATGATCTGCGCGAAGAATTCGTACGGGATTTCGTGTTCCCGATGTTCCGGGCCAACACGCTGTATGAAGGCACCTATCTGCTGGGCACCTCCATCGCCCGTCCGCTGATCGCCAAGCGCCAGATTGAAATCGCCAACCAGGTCGGCGCCGATGCCGTTTCCCACGGCGCCACCGGCAAGGGCAATGATCAGGTCCGGTTTGAGCTGGGCTATTACGCCCTGAAGCCGGATGTGACGGTGATCGCGCCCTGGCGCGAATGGGATCTGAACAGCCGCACCCAGCTGCTGGAATTCGCTGAAAAGCACCAGATTCCCATCGCCAAGGACAAGCGCGGCGAGGCGCCTTATTCCACCGACGCCAACCTGCTGCACATCTCCTATGAAGGCAAGGCGCTGGAAAACCCGTGGGTGGAACCGGACGAGGACATGTTCACCCGCACTGTGGCCCCGGAAAAGGCCCCGGATCAGGCGGAATATGTCGAGATCGAATATGCCAAGGGCGATGCCGTCGGCGTGAATGGCGTGAAGCTGTCGCCGGCCAACCTGCTGACGGAGCTGAACCGGCTGGCGGGCAAGCATGGCATCGGCCGCCTGGATCTGGTGGAAAACCGCTTCGTCGGCATGAAGTCCCGTGGCGTGTACGAAACGCCGGGCGGCACCTTGCTGTCCATCGCCCATCGCGGCATGGAAAGCATCACGCTGGACCGCGAGGCCATGCACCTGAAGGATGAGGTGATGCCGCGCTATGCCAAGCTGATCTATAACGGCTTCTGGTTCAGCCCGGAGCGCGAGGCCCTGCAGGCCCTGATCGACAAGACGCAGGAGCGCGTCAACGGCGTGGTCCGCCTGAAACTGTTCAAGGGTGGTGCCCGCGTCGTCGGCCGCCAGAGCCCCAACAGCCTGTACCGGCTGGATTATGTGACGTTCGAGGCCGATAGCGTCTATAATCAGAAGGATGCCGAAGGCTTTATCAAGCTGAACGCGCTGCGCCTGCGCCTGAACAAGATCGCCAAGGAACTGTGATCCACTGCCCCCATCAGCGATCCTGAACAACTGCTGGGGGCGGAGGCCCGCATGTTAAGAAGCCGCCTGCTTTCCATGCCGGAAGCAGGCGGCTTTGTCTTTACCAACTTGCGACTTTTGAATTGGTCCTTATTGCCATTTTTTGGAAAGCATGAATATATTCTGATATGTCGTATTGTCTTTATGCAATATACAGGTGAGATCAGATGATACCCAATTTATTTATTCTGGGTGCGGGCAAATGTGGAACAACATCGCTTTATCACCTTCTTGGCCGTCACCCGGAAATTCACGTTTCAATACCGAAGGAGCCCAGTTTCTTTTGTCGTCAGTTCCAGGTGGTAAAAAATCCGATTGATTATTTCAGGCTTTTTGACTCGCCCAGGCGGTATCGTGTCGATGCCTCACATGTTTATTTTTCCAATCCAGAAACCGCACCGGTATTACGGGCTATTTTTCCGGAAGCAAAATTTCTGGTGATTTTGCGCCATCCCAAGGCACGCGCCCATTCGCTTTATCAGCATATGCGGCGTTTTGGTCATCGGGATGGTCAGCCGCTGGAACAGATCGATACTTTCCATGGCGCGCTGCTGAGTGAAGAGCAGCGGTTCCGGTCGGAGTCATTCCTGGCGGACTGCCGGCACTATTTCTGGAACTTCATGTATATGCGCTCCTCGTGCTATGATCAGCAGCTGGAACGTTATTTCGCCCTTTATCCCCGCGACCGTTTCCTGATCATCAGCCTGGCTGAACTGCGCCTGCAATCCGGTCAGACGGTTGGGGCCATTGCTGATTTCCTCGGGCTTGATTTTGCCGGCGTCAGCCAGGGGGTGCCATTCGATAACGTCGCCCCTGCCTATGCACCGTATGATGCGGCCAGCGATGCCTTGATGGACGGATACTTCACCGATCTCACGGTCAGGGTTGATCGTCTGGTCGGGCGGCCTTTGGATTGGGCGCTGTGATAAAGAAGGGGGAAGCGCGGGCCATGCGTCTTTCCCCTGCCCTTTCTCCCCGGCGGTCGGTTCAGCAGGGTACAGCGCTCCCTCGACATGGTGCGTCAGGCGGCGCGGCTCTGAAGCGCCAGGTGGGGTGACAGGTTGGTGGAAACCAATGACGCGGGGTCAGCCAGCGGATGAATCCGCTGGCGTCGTGATGGTGCCGGCAGGGAAGCAACAAGCCCGTCGCGCGGGGTTAGCGCTGCGGATTCCATGGGCATTCCAAGTCGCCCGGGAACAGGGTTGCCTCCCCGCCGCCTTCCCCTACGTCAGCATAATATTGGCAAACTGGCCAGGGCCCCTTTCGCTGCGATATCTTTTCCTATATGCACGCCATGGAATCGTGCCGCCCCCCTCGGTGCGAGTCATAAACATGCTTGGTTGTGTTGGAGGTTTAAGGTGAAGGCGCTGAAGCCGCTGCTGATATCCGGCAAGGAAGTGCTGCCCCTCGTCGAAGGTGGTAAAGGTATTGCCGTCTCCAACGGGCAAAGCTCTGGCGCCTGGGCCGCTGCGGGCGGCGTGGGCACCTTCTCCGGCGTCAATGCCGACAGTTATGACGCCGACGGCAATATCCTGGACCAGGTTTATCATTCCAAGACCCGGCGTGGGCGGCATGAGGAATTGATCGCCTATGGCATCCAGGGCGGCATCACCCAGGCCCGCATCGCGCATGAAATGTCGAACGGCGAGGGCCGGTTGCATGTCAATGTGCTGTGGGAAATGGGCGGGGCGGAAGAAATCCTGCAAGGCATCCTGGAAGGCGCGCCGGGCCTGGTGCATGGCGTGACCTGCGGCGCCGGCATGCCCTACAAGGTGGCGGAGATCGCGGCCAAGTTCGGCGTCTATTATTACCCGATCGTCAGCTCGGCCCGCGCTTTCCGCGCGCTGTGGCTGCGCGCCTTCAACAAGTTCCCCAACCTGTTGGGCGGCGTGGTCTATGAAGACCCGTGGCTGGCCGGCGGCCATAACGGCCTGTCCAACAGCGAAGACCCGCAGAAGCCGGAAGATCCCTATCCGCGTGTCGCAGCATTGCGCCAGATGATGAACAGCTTCGGCCTGACCGAAACGCCCGTCATCATGGCCGGCGGCGTCTGGTGGCTGTCGGAATGGGAACATTGGCTGGACAACCCGGAAATCGGCCCCGTGGCCTTCCAGTTCGGCACCCGCCCGCTGCTGACCAAGGAAAGCCCGATTTCGGATGCCTGGAAGCAGCGCCTGCTGACGCTGAAGGCCGGCGACGTCTTCCTCAACCGCTTCTCCCCCACCGGCTTCTACTCGTCGGCGGTGAGCAACCCGTTCCTGGCAAACCTGCGTCAGCGGTCGGATCGGCAGATCGCCTTTTCGGTGGAACCGGTGGGCGAACTGACGGACGAACTGGCGCTGGGCCCCCGTGGTCGCCCGGTCTATGTCACCAAGGCTGACAAGGACCATGCGGAAGGCTGGATTTCCCAGGGCTTCAACACCGGTCTGAAGACGCCCGACAATACGCTGGTCTTCGTCACGCCGGAGGAATCGCGCCGGATCCTGAAGGATCAGGTGGATTGCATGGGCTGCCTGTCGGCCTGCGCCTTTTCCAACTGGTCGCAGAACGAGGAAGGCACCACAGGCCGCCGCGCCGATCCGCGTTCCTTCTGCATCCAGAAGACGCTGCGGAACATCTCCCATTCGGAGGATGTGGAAAACCAGCTGATGTTCGCCGGCCACAACGCCTATCGTTTTGCCGGCGACCCCTGGTACAAGGACGGCTTCGTGCCGACGGTGAAGCAACTGGTGGACCGGATCGCCAGCGGGTACTGATACCAATCTGCCCAAAGGTTGACCTTTAGGCAGATTGGAGGCCGGCGACCGCCGGCACGCCGCCCGTGCGGCGCGAGCCAAACCCGCAGAAGCGGGCGCCCGGCGCATGAGGGATAAGCGAAATCTCCCTTGATCGGTCACGATCAAGGGAGATTGGTATGATCTGTCACCCCGTCCAAATGCGAAGGGGCGGTGGCCTACGCCACCGCCCCTTTCCGCATCCAGCCCTGGGGATCACGCCTTGGGCGCGTGCTTGTTCAGGATGCGCTGCAAGGTGCGCCGGTGCATCTTCAGCCGGCGGGCGGTTTCAGAGACATTGCGGTCGCATTGCTCGAAGACGCGCTGGATATGCTCCCAACGCACCCGGTCGGCGGACATCGGGCTTTCCGGCGGCGGGGGCAGGGGGCCCTCGGCCAGCAGGGCTGCTTCCACCGCGTCGGCATCCGACGGTTTTGGCAGGTAATCCACCGCGCCGAATTTCACCGCCGCCACGGCGGTGGCGATATTGCCATACCCGGTCAGCATGACGATACGGGCATCGGGCCGCGCATCGCGCAGCGCCTTCACCACATCCAGGCCCGACCCGTCGCCCAGCCGCAGATCGACCACGGCATAGCGCGGGGCGCTTTCATGCGCCACCTCGATACCCATGTTGACGGTATCCACCGCCACCACATCGAAGCCCCTGCGTTCCATGGCGCGGGCCAGACGGATGCGGAAGGGCGCGTCATCATCCACGATCAGCAGGCTGCGCGAGGCATCGCCGGTGAAGGTCAGTTTCGGCTGGTCCCCGGACAGCAGGGCTTCATCACTCATCATTCGGACTTTCTGCGTCTATCCCGAAGGGGTTCTACACCGTGAAGGTGGGATGTTTCCAGCGGATGGCAACCACCGCCCCGCCCGACCTGCCATTCGCATAGGTCACCGTGGCGCCGGAACGTTCCAGCAGCGTCTGCGCGATGAACAGGCCAAGCCCCATATTGCCTGCCGCTTCACGTGCCGCAAGGGTGCGCCCGCTGACATAGGGTTCACCCAGCCGGGGCAGCAGGGCCGGGGGATATCCCGGCCCGTCATCGGTCACCGTCAGCATCACGCCCGGTGCCGTCCAGTCCACCGTTACCAGCACGCGCGAGGCGGCAAATTGCATGGCGTTCTGCAGGATATTGGCCATGCCATGCACCATTTCCGGCACTGGCTGCACATTGGGGGTGCCGTCCTCCGGCTCGTTCACATTGACGACTTCCAGCACGATGCCGGGACGGACATAGGGGCTGGCCGTGGTTTCCAGCAACGCCGCGATGGGCACGAACGGCTCCGCGCCACCCCGGTCGCCGGGCCGGCGCGACAGTTCGGCCAGGATGTCGCGGCAGCGCGCCACCTGGCTTTGCAGCAGGGCCACATCCTCAGCAATGGGGCTGTCGTGGGGAATGTCGCGGGCCAGTTCCTTGGCCACCACGGCGATGGTGCCAAGCGGGCTGCCCAACTCATGCGCCGCCGCCGCCGCCAGGGCACCCACGGCGGACGCGCTCTGCGCCCTTGCCAGCGCTTCCTGGCTGGCATTCAGCGCCATGGACAGACGCCGCGCCCCATCGGCCACCTTGTAGAGATATCCGGCGATGAAACCGGCCGACATGGTCAGCGCCGTCCAGACCCCGAACCGGTAGACGGGCGGCAAGCCGGCTTCCGTCTGGCCGGGCCAGGGCAGGGGCAGCGCTGTCAAGGCCAGGGTGGTGAAGCACAGCACGGACAGCGCCACCAGCATTGTCACCGCTGCCCGGCCCAGCGTGCTGGCCGCGACGGTCAGCGGGGCCAGCATCATCACGGCGAACGGATTATCCAGCCCACCGGTCAGATACAGCAGCACGGCCAACTGCACCATGTCATAGGCCAGATAAAAGGCGGCATCCCGGTCGCCCAGGAAGGGCTGGCGGGCCAACCGCCGGCTGGCGAACAGGTTGATGATCACCGATACCGCCACCGCCGCCACGGCAAAAGCCAGCGGCAGGGGCAGGTTCAGCCCCAATGTCACCGTGGCCAGGGTGATGGACTGGCCCACCACGGCGATCCAGCGGATGGTCAACAAGGTGCGGGCGCTGACCCGCCCTTCGTTGCCCGGCAGGTGCGGCTGGCTGTTTGGGGTTGCCTCGCTCATCCCTTTGTCCCAACATTATGTTTGGCGGCCATCATAATGGCCATTTCCAATATCAGATTAGGGGTGATCCCGCTTCAGGACCATCAATCTTCATGCCCAGTGACAGAGAATACGGTAACGCCTCCCCCAACCCGCCCGCCATCCGGGTGGAAGACCTGACCAAGCGTTTCGGCCCCACCACCGCCCTGGACCGGATCAGCTTCACCGTGCCCGCCGGCCATACGGTGGCGCTGCTGGGTGGCAATGGTGCCGGTAAGACCACCACCATTTCCATCCTGCTGGGGTTGCTGCTGCCAACATCGGGCAAGGTGGAGGTGCTGGAGCATGATATGGCCAGCCAGCGTTACCGCGTGCTGCCGCGGATGAATTTCTCCAGCCCCTATGTCGATCTGCCCCACCGGCTGACGGTGGCGGAAAACCTGACCGTCTATGGCCATCTCTATGGCTTGACCGGCATGAAACGGCGGATCGACCAGTTGGCGGAGGAACTGGACCTGACCCGCCTGCTGGACCGGCCCGCCGGGAACCTGTCTGCGGGGCAGAAGACGCGGGTCGCCCTGGCCAAGGCCTTGATGAACGAACCGGAAGTGCTGCTGCTGGACGAGCCGACGGCCAGCCTGGACCCGGATACGGCGGATTGGATCAGAACCTATCTTGAACGGTTCCGCGCCCGCACCGGCGCCACCATCCTGCTGGCAAGCCACAATATGGCGGAGGTGGAGCGGCTCTGCCATGGCGTGTTGATGATGAAGGGCGGGCAGATCGTGGATCGCGGCCCGCCTGCCGATCTGCTGGCCCGCTATGGCCGCGCCACCATGGAGGATGTGTTCCTGGACATCGCCCGCGACCGCCGCAGCGGCGACCGCGCGGTGGAAGGATAGGCAAACGGCAAAAATTACAGCATCACCGCCCCGCCACAGGGGCTGAGGCACTGGCCCACCATGTGGCGGGCATCGTCCGATGCAAGGAAGATATAGGATGGGGTGACATCCGCCAGTTCCCCCAGCCGCTGGCTGGGCAGGGTGCGGCGTATGGCCTCCACCCCGGCGCGGGCGGTTTCGCTAATGGCCTTGGGGTCGATGGCACCGGGGGCAACGCAATTGGCTGTCACATTGCGAGGACCGATATCATGCACCAGGCTGCGGGTGAAGCCCAGCAGGGCCCCTGCCGCCGCCCCATAGAGCGTATAGCCGGGGGCCCCGTGATAGGCGATGTCCGATATGGTGGTGACGATGCGGCCATAATCCTGCTGGAACATCAGCGGCAGCACCATGCGCGTCACCATGAAGGCGGAACGCACATTGGCGGCCATCACCAGATCGAACTGTTCTGCGGTGGTGTCCACCACCGGAATGGCCGGGCGCATGCCGGCATTGTTCACCAGAATATCCACCCGCCCCAGCCCGGCCACCGCCGCCTCTGTCAGGGCATAGGCCCCGCTGGGGCTGCTGATCTCCGCCATCAGGCCGACCGCGCGGCGACCGGCCCGTTCGATATGGCGGACCAGTTCATTGACGGCGGGGCGATGCACCACATCATCATATTGCAGCACAACATGGGCGCCTTCCGCCGCGAATGCCTGCGCCACCGCACGCCCCACCGGATTGCCAGCACCCGTAATCAGCGCCACGCGATCCTGCAGCCGTCCCATGTTTTGATACTCCCAAGCCGAACGCAATAAGGGGCCCATGGTGCGCGGCCCGACCCCACGGCGTCAACCTGTGCCTCGGTGTTACAAGCTCTTCAAGAAGCACACGGATTCCGGTCGTCCGATATAGGGCCCATAGTTACCGGTCACGCGATAGCCATGAGATCGGTAGAAGGCGACGGCCCGGTGGTTGGCCCAGCGGGTTTCCAGCACCAGCCGGTGATAACCCAGGCGGCGGGCCTGATCCTCCAGCCAGGCCAGCACCGCCGCCCCCACCCCTGCCGATCCGGGTGACGCATACATGCGCTTGATTTCGGCGGTACCGGTCACGCCCGCCAGCGGGCGCACGGCGCCACAACCGACCGGTTCCCCGTTCAGCCGGGCCAGGGCAAAGGCGCTGCGATCCATCACGGCTTCCCAGCCATCCAGGCCGTGGCGCCCGTCGCTGCCGAACCGGGCCAGCAGGTCGGCGGACAGGGCATCCAGCAGCGGTATCACCGCCGCATCCCCCGGCTGCGTCGCCACCACCACCAGCCCTGTTACCGGTTCTGGCAGAACGCGATACATGACGGAGGTGGGGGAGATGAAATCACTGTCCGGATCCTTCGCATAGTACGGGATCTGCCCGGCAAGCTGAAAGCCGTGGGCGGCATAGAGCGGTTCTGCCGTGCCGGTGCGGGTATCCAGCACCAGCAGGCGCTTGCCCTGGCCGCGGGCGATTTCCACCGCGCGGCGGATCAGGGCGCCGGCAATGCCGCGATGGCGCGCGTCGGGGTGGACCAGCAGCTTGCAGATTTCCGCCCGGTGGCGGCCATTGGCCGGCATCTCGGTGACCAGTTGCACCGTGCCCACCGCCCGCCCGCCCAGCGTGGCGGTCAGCAAATGGCGGCCCCCGACCCGCACCCCGGCGAACACGCCTTGCCAGAAGCGGGCGGCATCATCGTCGGTGAAAGGCTGCACGAAGCCGACCGACGCCCCGCCATCCACACAGGCGCGCAAAATGCCGACAAGGTCGGGCAGCAGCGCCGGCAGATCATCGCCGGCAACCTCGCAAAGATCGTAATGCATGATGGTCCCTTTAAGGCCGGGTGATGGCGATCAGATAACGCGCGGGTTCTTCCCCCAGCACGGTGAAACGCGACGTGCCGAACAGGCGGAAGCGCAGGCAATCCCCCGTTTCCAGCCGATAGGGCAGGCCCTGCAGCGCCAGTTCCAGCCGGCCGGACAGCATCCAGACATGCTGTTCCAGCCCATGCACCGGCGGGGCGGCGTAATCGATCACGGTGCCGGGGGGCAATGTGCCCTCGATCAGTTCGGTATCGAAGCCGCTGGCAGGGGGGGAGATGGCGCGGCGGTGAAAGCCGGTGCCGGGGTCGATCCAGACCGGTTGCTGATCCGGGTGCAGCAGGCTGACCGGCTGGCTTTCCACCTCCGCCAGCAGGCGCGACATGGTGCGGCCATAGGCGGTGCAGAGCCGGCCCAGCAGGCTGGCCGTGGGGCTGGTCTCCCCCCGTTCCAGCCGCGACAGGGTAGCCTTGCTGACACCGCTGCGCGCGGCCAGTTCGTCCAATGACCAGCCCTGTTCCTGGCGCAGTTGCGCCAGACGGGCGGCGAGGCGATCATCAAGGTCAGGGGATGTCGTGTTTTGTTCCATAATTGGGAAAATATCTCATTTATGGAACAGTGACAATAAAGAAAAAGGCGTCGGAGTGATCCAGACGCCTTTCCCATGAACCATACCCAAGCACCGAAAAACGGCACTTCCGGGAAATGCGTTACGCGTTGCCCTGGGTCTGCGGCATGCCCTGGCCCAGCACCTGACGGCGGTACAGATCGACGAAATCCAGCGGCTGGAGCAGCAGCGGCGGGAAACCGCCCTGGGAGGTCATGTCGGCGATGATCTGGCGGGCGAACGGGAACAGCAGACGCGGCCCTTCGATCAACAGCACGGCGCGCTGCTGATCCTGCGGCAGCGGCGGCAGGGTGAAGACGCCGCAATAAACCAGCTCGGCGATGAAGGCGGTCATCTCGCCCATCGTGGCTTCCACACGCAGGCGCAACTGCACCTCGGCCACATTCTCGCCCAGGGCCTGGCCCTGCAGATCGACCTGCAGATCGATCTTCGGCTGTTCGGTGGCGGCCATCAGGCTGCGCGGGGCGTTGGGATTCTCGAAGGAGAGATCCTTGACATACTGCACATTGACGACGAGCGGCATGATCGGCGCGCTGTTGTCCTCGGCGGTGTCGATGCCGTTGGCGTTGATCTCGTCGGTCATGAAATGCCTGCTCCGGTTGGAATGCGTCAGCGTGTTAAGGATTGCCGGCGGGACTAGCACGGATAGGGTTTTTCGGCAATGGTGGCATCACATTGCCACCGGCTTGACAGGCGGCGGCAGAGGGGCTTTAAAAGCCTCACGTGGTGATTTGTGACCGGATTGCAGGCCACGTTGAAAAGAAACTGCTAAAAGGTCGAAGCCATTGCCGCCGGGTTCCCCGGCCGAAAGGGCCTCGATCCGTCGGTCGGGGCCTGTTTCATTTCAGGCCCGTGCTTGCATGAAGGGCCCTGGAAGCGATGGCACATGATCCGTCCGACAATCTGAACCCCGCCACCCTGCTGGTGCACGGCGGTACCCGCCGCAGCCAGTTCGAGGAGACGAGCGAGGCGATCTTCATGACCTCCGGCTTCGTCTATGACAGTGCCGAGGCTGCGGAGGACGCCTTCATCAATGACGGGTCGCGCTTCGTCTATAGCCGCTTCCGCAACCCGACTGTCGCCATGTTCGAGGATCGGCTGGCCCAGTATGAAGGCTTTCCGCGCTGCTTTGGCACCGGGTCGGGCATGGCCGCCGTCCATGCCGCCATCATCGGCCTGCTGAAGGCGGGCGACCGGCTGGTGGCCAGCCGCGCCCTGTTCGGTTCCTGCCTTTATATCGTCAATGATCTGGCCAGGCGCTTTGGCATTGAAAGCGTGATCATCGACGGCACCAAGCCGGAGGAATGGGAAAAGGCCCTGTCGGTTCCCACCAATCTGGTGTTCCTGGAAACCCCCAGCAACCCATGCCTGGAGGTGGTGGACCTGTCCCATGTGGTGCCACTGGCGCACAAGGCCGGGGCCCGCGTGGTGGTGGATAATGTGTTCGCCACGCCGGTGCTGCAAAAGCCGCGTGATTTCGGCGTGGATGTCGTCGTCTATTCCGCCACCAAGCATATTGATGGCCAGGGCCGCTGCCTGGGGGGTGCCATCCTGTGCGATGACGAGGTGGCGGCGTTGCTGGCCCCCTATCTGCGCCATACCGGCCCGGCACTCAGCCCGTTCAATGCCTGGCTGCTGCTGAAGGGGCTGGAAACGCTGGAACTGCGCGTGCGCGCCCAGTCCGCCAGCGCGCTGAAGGTGGCAGAGTTCCTGGAAAGCCATCCGGCGGTGGAGCGGGTGCTTTATGCCGGGCTGGACAGCCATCCGCAGCGCGAATTGCTGAAGCGGCAGATGGATGGCGGCAGCAACCTGATCTGCTTCCACCTGAGGCCGTTCCAGGGTGATGCCAAGGTGGCCGCTTTCACCACCCTGAACAACCTGCGCATCATCAAGATTTCCAACAATCTGGGGGACAGCAAAAGCTTGGCCACCCACCCCTTCACCACCACGCATCAGCGCCTGTCGGTGGAGGAAAAGGCCACGCTGGGCATCGGTGCCGGCACCATCCGCCTGTCGGTGGGGCTGGAAAATACCGATGACCTGATCAACGATCTGAAGCGCGGGCTGGACCAACTGGTGTGATGATAAGGGGGGGGCGTGCGTTGGCGCCCCCCCGCCTCAACCGTTCCCCAGCAACCGCCGCACCCCGTGCAGATCGTCGGCCACATGCTGGCAGAGTGCGCTGATCTCGTCCGTGGCGGGCAGCATGTCGGGCACCATCACCGCCATCATGCCGGCGGCATGGGCGGCGCGGATGCCATTATGGCTGTCCTCCAGGGCCAGACAGTGGGCAGGGTCCACCCCCAGCCGGGCCGCCGCCGTCAGATAGGGTTCGGGGTGGGGCTTGCCGCGTGACACGTCATCGCGGGTGACGATGGTGCGGAAACGGTGATGGATGCCGACATGGCGCAGATGCTTGTCGGCCTTCAGCCGCCCGGTGGAGGTGGCCACGGCCAGCGGCATCCCCGCCTGATCCAGCATGTCCAGCAGTTCCACCACGCCGGCCATCAGTTCCACATCAGACAGCAGGTCGGTGACGCGGGGTTCGAAAGCGGCCATGAACTGGCGCAGATTTTCCTCCCCGCCAAAAAACGCCCGCAGCAGCACCATGGTTTCCACCCAGGGCGTGCCGATGATGCCGGCATAGAATTCCTCCGGCATCGGGCGGCCCACCGCCGCCGCTGTTTCCAGGGTCGCCACCTTCACATGCCGTTCAGTATCGATCAGCAAGCCATCCATATCGAAAATCACGGCATGGATGGGCCGGGGAAGGGCTGTGGTGGCAATAATGGCAGATATTGTCATGGCGGAAACCTTACGCGCAGCCTGTTTGGTTTGGGGGCAAAACGGCCCCCTGGCTATCACGCAACCGCCACGCCCGCCAGTTCCACCCGGTCACGCCCGCCCTGCTTGGCGGCATAGAGGGCCTGATCGGCACGGTCCAGCAACTGATCCAGGCTTTCCGGCTCCCCACCCCATTGGGCCACGCCGATGCTGACCGTCAGCGGAATATCCACACCTTCATGGGGGATGGGGGTGCTGCCGATGGCGCGGCGGATGCGCTCGGCCACGCGGGCCGCCATGTCCAGCCCGGCTTCCGGCAGCAGCACCACCAGTTCCTCCCCGCCGTAACGGGCGATGCAGTCATTGGTGCGAAGGGCGCTGGCAGCCCGTTCCACCGCCTGCCGGATCACCGTATCGCCGGCGGCGTGGCCGTGATTGTCATTGACTGATTTGAACCGGTCCAGATCAATCAGCAGCACCGACAACTGGCGGTGATAGCGGCCCGCCCGCTCCCGTTCCATCTGCGCCATTTCCATGAAACAGCGGCGGTTCATGATACCGGTCAGGCTGTCGATGCTGGCCAGCTTCTCCAGCTTCTCGTTCGCCTCGCTCAATTCCCGCGTGCGTTCGGCGACGCGGCTTTCCAGCGTCTGGGTCATGCCGCGCAGATCGGCATTTACCCGGCGCAGCCTCTCATACAGCACGATATTGGCCAAGCCTGCCGCCACCTTGGCCGCCAGCACGCCCAGCAGGTCGCAATCCAGCGGGCCCAGCGGGTGACGGCCTTCCAGCACGGCCAGGAACAGCGAACCATCCGGCCCCGGCAGGTAGAGCGCTGCGCGGTTGCCATCCGCCCCGGTCTGGCGGGCCGCTTCCAGTTCGGCCAGCGCCTGGTGCAGCGGGGTGCCCGGCAGCGGCAGCATCTCCGCCGCCCAGGCGCCACTGACGGCCACGGGGCGGTAGCGTGGGGCGTCGGAATCGTCCTGGGCACCTGCTTCCACTGCACAGACCACACCATCGATCTCTGTTCCCAGGATGGGGCCGGTTTGTTCCAGCACCGTCTGGGCATAGGCTTCCAGCCCCATATCGGGGCGCAGCCGGTCATCCAGGGCGATCATCCGGCGCAGGCCGCGCCGGTTGGTCTCTATCGTGGTGATGTCATCAAAGGCGCGCAGTGCTGCAATCACGGTGGTGAACAGCTTTTGCGCCGTCAGTTCCGTCTTGGCCTTGTAATCATTGACGTCGTAATCGACGATCACCCGTTCCTCCGGCGCCTGCCCCGGCTGGCCGGTGCGCAGGATCAAGCGGACGGACCGGTTGCCCAGATCATCCCGGATGGCACGCACCAGCCGCAGACCGGCATCGTCCGTTTCCATCACCACATCCATCAGCACCAGCGCCATATCCGGCTGGTCGGCCAGTACGCGCAGTGCTTCGGCGGCGGAATAGGCGGAAGTCAGTTCCAGCGGCCTGTCGCGGAAACAGACCTTGCGCAGGGCATAGCGGGTGACGCTATGCACCTCCTCGTCATCATCGACGATCAGCACCCGCCAGGGCGGCAGGCCGGGAAGGGCAGGGGATGAGGCGACCGGGGAAGGGGCGCGCAGCGTGCCATCTTCCGCGAACAGGAAATCATCATCAAACCCGTCCACCGACACCCCCCCATCGGATGGCCCCCAAACGGATGGCCCACAGCCCGGTGACCAATGGTCACCGGCCCCCATCGTCATAACCGCTCCCCGCCCGGCCCCTGCTGGCGACGATGGTATGCAAATGGCAGGTGACGGCGAGTATAGCTCAATTTTTTGCGAACGCTTGCCCTTATTGTCGTGTCGCAACAAGAAGAAGGGAAGCGAAAGGGAAGGAAATTATCTTTCCATCGCAAGGCACTGGCGGGAAAGCGGTACTGCGCCTATCCTCTGGCGCAACGCTTCCAGAAGCACCAATGCCTTTCCACCCCAGGGGGAGCCGCATGTCAGGTCCGTCGCATGGAAATAGAGGCAAACCGGGCATTCTGGCCCTGTTTGCCGTGCTGGTGGCCGGTGTCGCCGTCGCCTACATCCTGATCCCCAGCAAACAGGCCGAGATGTCCGCTGAAAAGACCGCCGAAGCCGCCCCGCTGCCGCCGCTGAAGCAGGGCAATTTCCCCGCCGCCCCTGTGGCCAAACAGGTTCCGGTGGAGCATGTGCGCCATGGCGATACCTATGTCGATCCCTATGACTGGCTGCGCGACCGCTCCTATCCCCAGGTTGATGACCCAGAGGTACTGGATTACCTGAAGGCAGAGAATGCCTATACCGAGCAGGTGATGGGTAAGGAGGAGGATGGTCTGCGCGCCAAACTATTCTCCGAATTGAAGGGCCGGGTGAAGGAGGATGACAGCGGTGTGCCTTACCGGCGCGGCGATTACATCTACCAAGGTCGCTTTTCCGCCGGCCAGGATCACCCCGTCTATCTCCGCCGTCCGCTGGAGGCGCCGGAAGGCTCTGAAACGGTGATCCTGGACGTCAACAAGCTGGCGGAAGGCAAGGGGTTCTATGATATCGGCGGGCTGGAACCCAGCCCCGACGGGCGCTACCTCGCCTATAGCTATGATGATAGCGGGTCGGAGGATTTCGCCCTGGTGGTCAAGGATCTGACCAATGGCGACTTGATCGGCCAGCCCATTCCCGGCACCGCCGGTTCCATTGTCTGGGCGGCGGACAACAAGACCCTGTTCTATGTGCTGCGCGATGAAAGCCAGCGGCCCAAGAAGGTGATGCGCCACACGCTGGGGGCCGCCGCCGAAACGGATGTGGAGGTTTACGAAGAGAAGGACCCGTCCTGGTGGGTGGGTATTTCCGCCAGCCTGTCCGGGCGTTACATTCAGATTGGCAGCGGCACGCTGGTGGCCAGCGAAACCATGCTGATCCCCGCCGATCAGCCGGACGCCAAGCCCCAGGTGGTGATCCCGCGCCGTGACAATCACCTGTACAGTGTCGCCGATCAGGGTGACACGCTTTGGATCCTGACCAACGACAAACACCTGAATTTCCGGCTGGTGAAGGCACCGCTGGCCGACTGGTCGGAAAAGAACTGGCAGGAAGTGATGCCGGCATCCGACCGCCAGTACCTGACGGGCCTGCTGGCGCTGAAGGATTGGCTGGTCGTGTTCGGTCGCCAGGATGGCAATCAGCAGGTCTGGGTGCGCGACGCCAAGGGCGACACCCATACCATCGCCTTCCCCGATGCGGCCTTCGCCGTCGCGGAGGCGAATAACGAGGTGTATGACGCAAGCACGATTCGCCTGCGCTACAACTCCCTGGTCACGCCGCCCACCACCTATGATTATGATCTGGCCGCCCGCACCCTGACCACCCGCAAGGTGCAGGAAATCCCCAGCGGTTACGACCCCTCGCTCTATACGTCCGAAAGCCTGATGGCGCCGGCGCGCGACGGCACGCTGATCCCCGTCTCCATCGTCTACCGCAAGGGCCTTAAGAAGGACGGCAAGGCCCCGCTGCATCTCTATGGCTATGGTTCCTATTCCATCGCCATGGATCCCAGCTTCTCCACCAACCGCATCGGCCTGCTGGATCGCGGCTTTGCCTATGCCATCGCCCATATCCGCGGGGGCGAGGAAATGGGCCGTCCCTGGCATGATGCTGGTCGCGTGCTGAACAAGCCCAACACCTTCCATGATTTCATCGATGTGGCGCAGTTCCTGGTGAACCAGGGGTACAGCAGCCCCGGCCATATCTCCATCGAGGGTGGTTCGGCGGGGGGCACCCTGATGGGGGCGGTGCTGAACATGGCATCCGATGGCATGTTTGCCGGGGCCGTGGCGCATGTGCCCTTTGTCGATGTGCTGAACACGCTGTTCGATGACACACTGCCGCTGACCGCCAGCGATTACCCGGAATGGGGCAATCCCAACGATGAAGCGGTCTATAAGGTGATGAAGACCTACAGCCCCTATGACAATGTGGCCAGGCGGCCCTATCCGCCGGTCCTGATCACGGCGGGCCTGAACGATTACCGCGTCACCTATTGGGAGCCGGCCAAATGGGCGGCCCGCCTGCGGGTGATGAAGACAGATGACAATGTGGTGCTGTTGAAGACCGAAATGACCGCCGGCCATGGCGGTTCCACCGGTCGCTTCGACAAGCTGAAGGAAGTGGCGCTGGCCCAGGCCTTCATCCTGCGCGCCCATGGCATCACAAAGTGAGTGAGGCTGGCATTGTCGCCCGCTACCCCGCCGATGCGCAAAAGGCCGATGGGCTGCGCGCGGCGGCGGGGTTGATCCTGTCCGGCGGGCCGTTCCTGGTGGTCACCCCGCACCCGGTCATCGCGGTACCGCTGGGCAGCGTGGCGGCCCTGTTCCTGGTTTTTGCCCTGCGCACCCTGGCCCGCCAGTTTGAAACCATCCAGGTGGATAAGGCGGGCCTGCAGGTTACCGGTCTGTGGCGCCGGCGGATCGGCTGGGATGATCTGGAAAAGGTCAGCCTGAAATATTATTCGACCAAGCGCGACCGATCCGGCGGCTGGATGCGTCTGGTCTTGGCGGGCGCGGGGCGTCGGGTGGCGCTGGAAAGCCAGTTGGAAGGCTTCGATGCCATCGCTGCGCGGGTGGCCGAGGCCGTGCTGGCGCGCGGACTGGTGCTGGATAAGGCCAGCCGGGAGAATTTCCTGGCGCTGGGCCATTACCTGCCGGGTGATGATTAAAGACCAGCGGGAATACCAAGGGGCATGGAACGTGACCCTTGGCGGCCAGCGACCGCCAGCCCGGCGCTCGTGCCCGCGCAAGCCAAGCTGCCGGATGGCAGCGCCCGGCGATTGCGGGAACACGAAATCTCCCTGGATCGGTCACGATCAAGGGAGATTGGAATAATTCCCGCCCCGCAGTGCCTGCAAGGCACCCTGACCGGCTGCGCCTTTGACAGATGGCGCGTTCTGCCCCATCTATCCGCACACCATGGGTATCGAAAATCACAGCGACAAGTTCGCCGCCGCACCCCGCGCGGACGGGCTGACCAATCTTGTTGGGCTTTCCCGCGAAGAGCTGGAGGCAACGCTGGTTGCTGCCGGTTTCGAGAAATTCCGCGCGCGGCAGGTCTGGCACTGGATCTACCATCGCGGCACCACCGATTTCGCGCAGATGTCGACGCTGGCCAAGCCGGCGCGGGAAAAGCTGGCGGCGCATTTCATCGTCGACCGGCCGACTGCGGTGAAGGCGTTGCTGTCGGAGGATGGCACGCGCAAATGGCTCTGCCGCTTCCATGACGGGCAGGAGGTGGAGGCTGTCCACATCCCCGAGGAAGATCGCGGCACGCTCTGCGTCTCCTCCCAGGTTGGCTGCACGCTGACCTGCCGTTTCTGCCATACCGGCACCCAGCGCCTGGTGCGCAACCTGACGGCGGATGAAATTGTCGGCCAGGTCATGCTGGCCCGCGACCATCTGGAAGAATGGCCCAGCCCGCCGGATGGCCGCATGCTGTCCAACATCGTCATGATGGGCATGGGGGAGCCGCTTTATAATTACGACAATGTCGCCAAGGCATTGAAGATCATCATGGATGGGGAAGGTATCTCCATCTCCAAGCGGCGTATCACCCTGTCCACCTCCGGCGTGGTGCCGATGATGAAGCGGGCGGGCGAGGAATTGGGCGTCAACCTCGCCGTTTCCCTGCATGCGGTGAATGATGAGCTGCGCGACCGCATCGTGCCCATCAACCGCAAATACCCGATCCATGAGTTGATGGAGGCGGTGCGCACATATCCGGGCCTGAACAATGCCCGACGCTGCACCTGGGAATATGTGATGCTGAAGGGCGTGAATGACAGCATGGCGGACGCCCGCGAGCTGGTGCGCCTGATCCGGGGCATTCCGTCCAAGATCAACCTGATCCCCTTCAACCCCTGGCCCGGCTCGCCGTTCGAACGCAGCGATTGGGAACAGATCGAGAAGTTCAGCGATTATCTGAACGAGGCCGGCTATGCCAGCCCGATCCGCCGCCCGCGCGGTGACGATATCCTGGCCGCCTGCGGCCAGTTGAAGAGCGAGAGCCAGCGGGCGACCGCTTCCCAGCGTTCAGCGCAATTGGAACAGCACAAGATCCTGGCGGCCGAATATGCCGCCCAGATCGCGGCCAAGGAAGCGGTACTGGCGCTTTGATGGGGATGGGGGGGATGGGGTGCGTTTGCGTACCCCCGTCACGCCTCGTTGGCGGCCCCGTCGAAGGGGGATAGCTGTTCGGGGAACAGGTTGGCCAGACAAGCCGCGTCCGCGCGGCAGACCCCCCGTTCGGTTATCAGCCAGTCTACCGAATCGCCGGAAAGCACACTCAGGTCCGGTGCGGCGATGGCGGATGGTTTGCCGGCTGCCCAGTTGATGCCGATGGATGGCAGGGCGGCGATTACCGGAATGCCGGCCTGCCGTGCCGCCACCGCCAGTTCGGCCAGATCGGGACGCATCGCCAGATCGCCCGCCGGTGTTGCCCGTTCCACCGCCAGCCATATCTGGTCCACGCTGCCGGTGGCCAACGCTTCCAGCGCCCTGGCGTGATCGGTTGCCTCGTAAGCGATCCCCGCTTCCGCCAGTTCCCAGGCGGCCAGCGGGGCGACGGTCAGCACGAAGGGTGGAGGCGGCTCCTCCCCCGCCAGCCCGCCCGTCAATTGCCAGATATCCCGCTGATCGCATGCCGTGTAGAGGGCAGCCGACGCCGCGCCCCAGCCAACAGCCGACAGCCAGCCGGACGGTGCCCCCAGCAGGATTCGGCCCGGCCCCTGCTCCCCCGACACGGAGCGTAGCAGGGGCAGCCCATGCCGACCGATGGCCATGTGGCTGGCCAGATCTTCCCGCGCAATGTCCTCCGCCTCTGCCATGGCCCGTTCGGCCCGTTCGGCCTTGGGTGTGATATCCATCACCTCCCGCATCCGGTCCAGCGACGCACGCAGCCGGGGGCAGCGCAGATCGGTGGCAATCAGCGTGTAGAAGGCGGCCATCACCGCCGCCATGTCCGAGTCCCGTCGGGCCGCCAGTGCCAGCCCATAGGCCGCCGCCACTGCCACCAAGGCGGGGCCGCGTACCACGCCCTGGCGGATGGAAACCAGGATATCGGCGATACTGCCGGCCTGATGGAAGGTCAGGCGGGCGGGCAGGGTGCGCTGGTCAATCAGCACCACCGACCAGCCATCATCCCCCAGGCGGATGGAGAGGTGGCGGGCGAAGGGCGAAAGCTGCTGGTCGATAGACATGACGCCCCTGGGCTGGTTGGCGGCAGCCCAGCATCACCCCCGTTCATGGCAGGGTCAAGGGGGGGCTGGCATCAAAATGGCGCGTCGGGAAAACGTCACTCAACGCAGGGTTTTGAACCGCTCCGTTGCGCGCACCAGAGCCGTGCGGATGCCCGGTTCCATGGCGCTGTGCCCGGCGTCGGGCACGATGATGTAATCCGCCTCCGGCCAGACGCGGTGCAAGGCATCGGCGGTGGTGATGGGGCAGACCACATCATAGCGTCCCTGGATGATCACCGCCGGAATATGCCGGATACGGGTCACGTCACGCAGCAGTTTGTCCTGTGGGTCCAGCATGTTATTGCGGAAGTAATGTGCCTCGATCCGGGACAGCCCCAGGGCATGGGTATCCTCACCCGACGCGGAAACCAGTTCCGGGCTGGGCAGCAGGGTGGAACAGGCCCCTTCATACATGCTCCACACCCGTGCCGCCTGCATGCAGATGGACGGGTTGTCGTGGGTCAGCCGCTTCCAATAGGCTTCCAGCAGATCGCCGCGCTCCGCCTCCGGGATATAGCTGGTGAAGCTGTGCCAGGCTTCGGGGAAGAACTGGCGCATGCCATGGAGGAACCAGTCGATCTCCGTCTGCCGCATCAGGAAGATGCCGCGCAGGATCAGCCCGATCACCCGGTCCGGATGGGCCTGGGCATAGGCGATGGACAGGGTGGAGCCCCAGGAGCCGCCGAAGACCAGCCAGCGATTGATGCCCAACAACTCGCGCAACTGCTCCAGGTCCGACACCAGATGCGGGATGTCGTTATCGCGCAGTTCGCCCAGCGGGGTGGAACGCCCGGCCCCGCGCTGGTCCAGGATGATGATGCGGTAATGGGTGGGATCGAAGAAGCGGCGATGGGTGGGCGATGCCCCCGCCCCCGGCCCGCCATGCAGGAACAGCACCGGCACCCCATCGGGGTTGCCCGACTGTTCCCAGTAAAGCGTGTGGAGATCGTCCACCTTCAGGCGGCCGGTCTGATAGGGCTCCAGCGGGAAGAAAAGATCGCCACGCGGCATGTCGGCACGGATCCGCTTGCTTGGGTTGTTTTGTGACAGTCTAGGGCAAGCGCCCGCCCGATGGCAAACCATCCGGCAGGACAGGATGGATAGGGCGGGCGTTTTCCCCCATCCGGCACATGGGGGATACCCGTTCCATGCAGGGAGAGCAGGCTTGACGCAAAACATCCGCTATCGGATGTTTTGCGTCAACGCATGAATTGAAGGATCAGCATCATGACCATTCCCCCGTTCCTGGCCCGGCTGGCCCTGTGGTTGCGGCCTGTTGGGCGGTACCGGCCCGGCGATCTGCCCGACGTTATTTTAAGGGAATTCGACCGTGACGGTCGCCATTTCACGGAGCGGCTGGCCGGTGCGAGCCGGCAGCCTTTTTCGTTCCGCATGCATCCTATATCGGAACTGACTGAGTACCGGGACAGATTGTTCCTTGCAACCTTCCCGCGGATCGGCGATAGAGTTTAGTCAAGCCCTTCCCGTAACCCTTCAGCGACAGGAGAGAACATTATGGACATGAATTCAAACTTTACCGGTACCGGGGGCGCTGTGCGCTGCCGAACCGGTGTGCGACTGGTCGCCCAAGAAATTTCCCTCAACCAACAAACGATCTTTCGAACATTCGAGGGCTGTGATGAGCTTCTTCTTCTCGGTGGCCAAGGGGCCGAAATTATTCATTGAACTGGCACGCTGGGCCGATCACGGCGCCCCCGGCGGGCTTTTTGATTTCCGTCGCGAGAATGGCGAGCTGTTGATCTGGCTGGGCCGCGTCCATCTGATTTATACGCCGGCGCGCTGGCGCCCGCCGGCACAGGGACCAACGATACATGGCCGTGAACCACCCACAGACTGCCGCTTGGCATCCTGACGCGCTGGACCCGCTGGTTCGCGTGCTGGAGGCATTGCGCCTGCTGGATCCGGATTTGCCGATCCAGTATGCGCTGTCCTTCCTGACCATCGCGCAGAATGAGGGTCTGTCGATCCGCGATCTGTCCGAACGGCTGGGCATCGCCCAATCCTCCGCGTCTCGCAACGTGGCTGCCTTGTCGAAATGGCACAGTTTCGGCAAGGAGGGCCACGATCTGGTGCAGGCGGAGGAAGACCCGCGTGAACGCCGCCGCAAGATCATCACCCTGACTGACAAGGGTCGCACCCTGGCAGCCCACCTGTCCGACCTGATCCAACCGGAAGATAGTCCGCCCATTCGGCGTACAGCTTGAGGCTTGGTTCAAGTGCGTTTGGCAATATAATGAACGTTAAGGGCTCAGCTTCCGGGTACTATGGTCCTGAAATTTGACCCTATGCTCAATTTTCTGGACCATAGGCTGCCATGAAAACCTTTAGCGCCTCCTTGGCGCGGGCCTTCATCTGCTCCGGGGTCAAATTGGTTTCCTGCCCCAGCAGGGCGCGCAGCTGCAACTGTCCGTTCACCAGCCCGAAAAAATGTTCAGCGGCCAGCATCGGGTCAGCCACGCGTAGACGCCCGGCGTCATTTTGGCGGCGCAGGTAATCAGCTATGCGCTGGAAAGTAACCTGTGGCCCGCTTTCATAGAAATGCTGGCCGATATCCGGCCCTTGGGTGCTGGCGGCAATGATCATCCGCATCAAACTGGGATACTGGCGTTTGGTCAGCAGTTCCAGATACCGCACCCCCTGCGCTTCCAACACCGCAGCGGGGCTGGCATTGGCCCCCATGCTGGTGATGGGTTCAATCAGCGCATCGCCGCGCCGGCGCACCACGGCATCGAACAGCGTGTCCTTATTGTCGAAATGCTTGTAGATGGTCTGCTTGGAAACGCCTGCCACCACGGCAATACGGTCCATGCTGGCGCCATAGCCTTCCTCGGTGAAGACGGATTCGGCAGCCATCAGAATGGCTTCCCGCTTGGCAGGGTCCACCGGGCGACCGGCGCGGCGCGGCCTGGGGCAGCAGCCTTCTTCCATGGCCATGTCAGTGGGCGCCAGCATCCGGAGCCCCCCGCAGAACGGGGCGCTTGACGAAGGGCAGGGTCAGCAGCGCGACAGTGAACAGGATGGCCATGATCAGGAACAGGTCGGAAAAGGTCATTACAGTGGCCTGTTTCTGCACAATGCGGGAAAGAATGGCCAGGGTGCCTGCATCGCTGCCGGTGCTGACCGTCAGGCGGTTGCCCATCTGCTCCAGCCAGCTTTGCACCACGGGCCGTGTCGGATCAAGCCAATCGTAAAGCACGCGGCTGTGATGGGCCGTCCGTTCGGTGATCACCGTGTTGATGCCGGCCAGCCCGAAGGCCCCGCCCAGGTTGCGCATCAGGTTGAACAGGCCGGCGGCGTTCTTCAGCATCATCGGCGACAAGGTACCCAGCGCCAGGGTGGTGACAGGGATGATGCAGAACATCAGGCCGGCCCCGCGCAGCATCTGTGAAACAAGCAACTCGTGGAAGTCCCAGTCCGCCGTGACCGGTACCGTGATATAGAAGCTGCTGGCCAGCAGGATGAAGCCGATGCCCAGCAGCTTGCGCACATCCAGCTTTGATGACAACCACCCCACCAGGGGAGAGGACAGGAACTGGCACAGGCCCGTCACCACCATGGTGGCACCGATCTGTTGCGCATTCAGCCCCCGGATCTGCCCCAGATAGAGCGGCAGCATATAGACTGTGCCGTAAAGCCCGATGCCGATGATGAATCCATACAGGCTGCCGATGGTGAAATTGCGGTCGCGCAGCGGTGTCAGATCGACGATGGGCCGACTATAGGTCAGCATGCGCCAGAGGAACAGCACACCCGCCACCCCGGCCAGAACGCTGAAGCGCACGATCTCCTCATCCTGGAACCACTGCTTGCGAGCGCCCTCCTCGATCACATATTCCAGGCTGCCGAGAAAGGCTGCCAGCAGCACGATGCCGATCAGGTCGATGCCTTTCAGCAGGCTGCGGTCGGGCTTGTCGATATCGATGCAGTTCCATACCACGGCGGAGACGATCAGGCCCGGTACCAGATTGATCAGGAACAGCCAGTGCCAGCTGAACTGTTCGGTCAGATAGCCGCCCAGGGTGGGGCCGATGGTGGGGCCCAGCGTGGCCACCAGCCCCACCGCCACCGTCACCGTCGCGCGTTTGGATGGGGAAAAGGCGCTGAAGCTGGTGGCATAGACGGTGGGGATCATTCCGCCACCGATGAAGCCCTGGAAGGTGCGCCACAGCACCAGTTCGCCGATGCTGTCGGACTGCGCGCACAGAAAGCTCATCAGCGTGAAGCCCAATGCTGCGACGGTAAACAGCACACGCGTGGATAAAAGCCGTGACAGGAAGCCCGACAGCGGGATCATCACCACTTCGGCGATCAGATAACTGGTCTGGACCCAGACGATCTCATCCGCGCTGGCCGCTACGCCGGATTGAATCTGCGACAGGGAGGAGGCGACGATCTGGATATCCAGGATCGCCATGAACATGCCGAACACCATGGCGATGAAGCCGATGATCGTCCGCCGGCTCTGTCCGAGACCCGGCAGGGATGGGGCGGCGGGACCACCGACCGCCATGGTTGCATCGGTCATGGCTCAGCGCTCCGCCATCTGGCCGCCGGACGTCCCGTCCGGCCCGTCGATACCGATCAGATCCTTGCCGCCGGCGCGCGTATCCACCGCCACCTCTACCGACAGGCCGGGCCGCAGCTTGCCCGCCATCGGGCCGGTTTTGGGCAGCGCAATCCATACCGGAACACGCTGCACGACCTTGGTGAAATTGCCGGTGGCGTTTTCCGGCGGCAGCAGGCTGAACTGGGCCCCCGATGCCGGGGACAGGCTGGCGATGCGGCCCGTCACCTTCAGATCGTCATAGGCATCCACCGTAATGGTTACCGGCTGGCCGATGCGCAACTGGTCGATCTGGGTTTCCTTGAAATTGGCGGTGACATAGGCCTCGCTCACCGGGACCAGCGCCATCAACTGGGTGCCGGCATTGACATATTGACCGGGCCGGGCGTTGTTGCGACCGATGACACCGGCCTTGGGCGCGCGCAGCACCGTCTTGTCCAACTCGCTCTCGGCCAGCACCAAGGCTGCTTCCGATTCGGCCAGGTTGGCCTCCGCCTGCACCCGCTGGGTACGCAACACGGCGATCTGGCCGCGTTCAGCCTCCAGCGCCGCGCGTGCGCGCTTCACAGAGGCGCCGGCCTTGGCGGCATCGGCCTGGCTGGTGGAAAGCTGTTGCTTGCTGGCGAAGTCGCGGGTGGCCAGGGCGGTGTAGCGGTTGGCGTCGGCCCCGGCCCGCTGCTTCTCCGCGTCGGCGGAGGCCAGTTCGGCGCTGGCCTGGGCGATCAGCGCATCCTCCAGGATCAGCTTGCTGTCGATATTGCTGATGGCGGCGGACGCGGCATCACGCTGGGCGCGGGCCTGATTCAGCCGGGCACGGAAATCGCGGTCATCCAGGCGCAGGATGACATCGCCTTCCTTGACGCGCTGGTTCTCCACCACCGCCACCTGATCGATATGGCCGGCCACGCGGGTGGACAGCGTGATGATCTCCGCCTCCACATAGGCGTTGTCGGTGCTTTCGACAAAGCGACCCACGCTCCACCAATGCCAACCCATATAACCGGCTCCCGCCAGCAGCGGCACGGCCAGGATCAGGCCCAGCTTTTTATTCATGATCAGTCCCCTGACACAATTACGGAACTGGACGGTCCAGTTTTGTCGCAGAATTGCGCTTCGTCCGTCTGGTGGTCAATCAAATAAGTGGACCAATGAGTATGGTAATTGTCGAAGCAGCCATGCGGCGCGGTCTATCCTGGCCGAAAGGTCATGGGTTCGGCCTAACGCGTCGGGCGGTTTCTTTGCTAGACAAGCAGGGCGGCGCGAATACGTCAGAAGGCGGAGCGACAAGGCATGCAGCAGCACAAACAGAATGTAACAACCGCGCTTGCATTACCGCAGCGCCGTCGCTTCCTTGCTCATATTCTGGCATCTGCCCTGGTGTTTCCCCTGGCGGGGTTGACGACGGTTCCGGCACGGGCAGAAGGTGGGGCCGTAGACCCGAAACTCCGCTTCATCAAATTTCCGCCCATCCTGCTGCCCGGCAAGGACCGGCTGGCCTATCTGCGGCTGATCTTCACTGCCGTGGTGCGTGAAGGCGAACATATGCAACAGGAAGCCGATCTGGTGAATGCCTATAAGCCCCGCATCATCGGGCTGGTGACCGAACGGCTGCCGCAGGAAAATCTGGTGGACCGTAATTCCGGCCCGGAGCAGGTGAACCATTTGAAGGAGTGGCTGCGCGAACTGGCCAACGGCATTGTCGGCCAGCCGGTGGTGGAAGATGTGCTGATCGTCTCCATCCTGACCGGTTGAAGCCATTCACCCGATCACCGGGCGCGGTAAAGGCAGGTTGGTGGAATGTTTCACCACATCCAGCACGAAGCTGGATTTCACCTCCTTTACGCCCTTGATGGATAACAGCTTGCGCATGGAGAGATCGGCAAACGCGTCCAGATCCTCCACCACCACCTGCAACAGATAATCCATCGTTCCGGTCATCACGAAGCAGGACACCACCTCCGGCAGCAGCAGGATGCCGCGCCGGAAATCCGCGTCGCCCTCGGCATTCTGGTCGATCTTCACTTCCACGAAGGCGACCACGCCCATGCCCAGCTTCCGCCGGTCCAGGATAGCGGTATAGCCCTGGATGAATCCCTGCTCCTCCAGATCGCGCACACGGCGCAGGCAGGGGCTGGGCGACAGGCCCACCTGTTCGGCCAGATCGACATTGGAAAGCCGCCCATTGCGCTGCAATGCACCAAGTATGCGGATATCTGCCGCATCCAAACCGCTTTCCTTCATCTTTCACCCCAATCAAAAGATTTGGCGCAATTTTCCACCGCAGGATGCGCCTTTTTTCCGTCAGTTCGCAAGCACATGCCCCCAGCTTTATCGTATCATATGAAACAATTTCATCAGGGAACCGGGCGGAGGATGGTGATGGCTGACGGCGGCATGAAGGCGCGGGTGGAAAACGGCAAGCTGGTGGGCAACCTGTGGGACAATCCCATGGGCACCGACGGGTTTGAATTCGTGGAATATACCGCCCCCGATGGGGCGGCGCTGGAAGCCCTGTTCACCCGGTTGGGCTTCACCAAGGTGGCGACCCACCGGTCCAAGAAGGTCAGCCTGTTCCGCCAGGGCGATATCAATTTCATCGTCAATGGCGAGCCGGAAAGCCTGGCGCAGCAATTCGCCCGCGCCCATGGCCCCAGCGCCTGCGCCATGGCCTTCCGCGTCAAGGACGCGGGCTTCGCCTATGACCGGGCGCTGGAACGGGGGGCCAAGCCGGTGAAGGGTGCGATCGGCCCGATGGAACTGAACATCCCCGCCATCGAAGGCATCGGGGGCAGCCTGATCTATCTGGTGGATCGCTACCAAAGCCCGGCATCGATCTATGATATCGACTTCGTGCCGGTGGCAGAGGCCGACCAGCACCCGGTCGGCTGCGGCCTGACGCTGGTGGATCATCTGACCCACAATGTCCATCGCGGACGCATGGATCATTGGTTCGATTTCTACAACAAGCTCTTCAATTTCCAGCAGATCCGCTATTTCGACATTGAAGGCAAGCTGACGGGTCTGAAAAGCCGGGCATTGACCGCGCCTTGCGGCAAGATCCGCATCCCGATCAATGAAAGTGCCGGCGTGGAAGGCCGCGTCGATCAGATCGAGGAATATCTGCGCGAATATAAGGGCGAAGGTATCCAGCATATCGCGCTCGCCACGGACGATATCATCAAGACCTATGATGCCTTGAAGGCCAAGGGCATTACCTTCATGACCCCGCCGCCCGCCACATACTATGACATGCTGGAAGAACGGTTGCCGGGCCATGGCCAGCCGACGGAAGAGCTGCGCCAGCGCGGCATTCTGCTGGATGGCGCACCGGGCGGCGGGCTGCTGCTGCAGATCTTCACCGCCACGGTGATCGGCCCGATCTTCTTTGAGATCATCCAGCGCAAGGGTGATGACGGTTTCGGCGAGGGTAATTTCCGCGCCTTGTTTGAAAGCATCGAACGCGACCAGTTGGAACGCGGCGTGCTGAAGGCGGATTGATCGCCGGTCAGTGCCGAGGGTTTGTTAGGATTGGATTGCAGTGTTCTCTGCCGTCCTTTTCGTACTGCCTCGCAGGGGCTTTCTATTTAACCGTCATTCCCGCGAAGGCGGGAATCCATACGACAACGCGGATTTTGGACTCCCGCCTTCGCGGGAATGACGGTAGTCAGGTCATGCACATTTCTTTTTGACGCTGACAAAGACAAAGAAAAGGCCCGGTGGCGTTTCTGCCACCGGGCCTTTTCATGACACGACTCCGAGAGTTATTCCCCGAACACGCGGCGGAAAATCGTGTCGGCATGCTTGGTATGATAGCCCAGATCGAACACATCATCGATCTGCGCTTCGCCCAGATGCTTCACCACATCGGCATCGGATTTCAGCATGGTGCGGAAATCCTTGCCTTCCAGCCAGACCGGCATGGCGTTGCGCTGCACGGCGCGATAGGCGTCCTCGCGGCTCATCCCCGCCTGGGTCAGGGCCAGCAGCACGCGCTGGGAATTATGCAGGCCACCCAGCATATCCAGGTTCTTCTGCAGATTCTCCGGATAGACCACCAGCTTTTCCACCAGGCCGGTGGCGCGGGCCAGCGCGAAATCCAGTGTCACGGTGGCATCGGGGCCGATCATGCGCTCGACCGAGGAGTGGGAGATATCCCGCTCGTGCCACAGGGTGACATTCTCCAGCGCCGGGGTGACATAACCGCGGACGATACGGCTCAGGCCCGACAGGTTTTCCGACAGCACCGGGTTGCGCTTGTGCGGCATGGCGCTGGAACCCTTCTGGCCGGGGGAGAAATATTCCTCCGCCTCGCGCACTTCGGACCGCTGCAGGTGGCGGACCTCCGTGGCCAGATTGTCCAGGCTGGCGGCGATGACGCCCAGCGTGGCGAAGAACATGGCGTGCCGGTCACGCGGGATCACCTGGGTGGAATGCGGCTCCACCGAAAGACCCAGCTTTTCCGCCACATATTCTTCGACGAACGGATCGATATTGGCAAAGGTGCCGACGGCACCGGAAATGGCGCAGGTGGCGATCTCCGCCCGCGCCGCTTCCAGGCGCTTGCGGTTGCGGGCAAAGGCCGCGTAATGGCCGGCCAGCTTCACGCCGAACGTCGTCGGCTCGGCATGGATGCCGTGGCTGCGGCCGATGGTGGGGGTATATTTATGTTCCAGGGAGCGGCGCTTCAGCGCGTCCAGCAGCTTGTCCAGATCGGCCAGCAGCAGGTCGGCGGCCTGGGTCAGTTGCACGGCAAGACACGTATCCAGCACGTCGGAGCTGGTCATACCCTGGTGGACAAAGCGCGCCTCCGGCCCGACATGTTCGGCCAGATTGGTCAAAAACGCGATGACGTCATGCTTGGTTTCGCGCTCGATCTCGTCGATCCGGTCAATCTCCCAGGCCCCGCGCTCCCACACGGCCTTGGCGGCCTCGGCGGGGATCACCCCCAGCTTGGCCTGCGCATCGCAGGCATGGGCCTCGATCTCGAACCAGATGCGGAACCGGTTTTCCGGTTCCCAGATGCGGGTCATTTCGGGGCGGGAATAGCGGGGGATCATGATGGTCGGCCCTGGCGCGAAGGATGTGGCGGGAAAGGCGGGGGGACCATAAGGGCAAGCACCGGCCCTGACCAGTGCCGGACCCGACAGGGTGCCATGCCGGGCGCAGGGTCCGGGCGCAGGCGGTTAAACCGGCACGCCATCCAGATGCGGGTGCCGCCAGCGATGAAGCGCTGCGCGCAGGGCATCGGCGAAATCCTGCCGTTCCCGGGGCGACAGGTTGCGCCCCACCACCAGATGCCGCCCGTGTGATGACAGGGTGATCTGGCTGTGATGGCGGGGCGGGTTTTCCAGGCTGACGCGCAACCAGCCGGGCTGGAAGGTCCAGGAAAGCCGGTGCTTTGCCTGCACCCGTTCCACCAGCAGGCGGCTGCTGGTCAGTTCCACCCGTTCATAATCAGCCGCACCGCGATAGCTGGCCTTGAAGGCCAGATACAGCACCAGCACATCCAGCCCCATGAAGCCGACAATCGGCCAGGCCCCGGACAGGAAGAAAGCCAGCCCCGCGGCGGTGCTGGCCGCCGCCACACATCCCATCAGCCGGCGAAAGCCCTGCGGGCTCAGGCTGCGATGGGGGTGGATGGTGGCGTTGAAAAATACCCGCTCCGTCGCCGGGGCCGATGGCGCGGCGGGATCGGTCCGGTCTGGTGTACCGGATGGATCGGTGGGTGCATCATTCATACGGCCAAAATATAGCGGGGCGATAGGGGCTGGCAACCGGGATAATTGCGGCCCCTGCCGGGGCTGGCTATGGTGGCACCACCCCCCTTGACCGCCGCCGGATGCCAGCCTTGAAGCGCGCCGCCATTGATGAATTTTTCCGCCGCCTGTGCGTGGCCAACCCGCACCCGCAGACGGAACTGGAATATTCCAATCCCTATACGCTGCTGGTGGCGGTGGTGCTGTCGGCCCAGGCCACCGATGTCGGCGTGAACAAGGCCACCCGTGGCCTGTTCGCCCTGGCCGACAACCCCGCCGCCATGGTGGCGCTGGGCGAGCCGGTGGTGCGCGACCATGTGAAAACCATCGGCCTGTTCAAGACCAAGGCCGCCAACGTCATCAAGCTGTCGCAGATATTGCTGGAAAAACACGGGGGGCAGGTGCCGAAACGACGGGAGGATCTGGAAGAACTGCCCGGCGTGGGCCGCAAGACGGCCAATGTGGTGCTGAACACCGCCTTTGGGGAGCCGACCATTGCTGTCGATACCCACATTTTCCGCGTCTCCAACCGCACCGGGCTGGCACCCGGCAAGGATGTGGAGGCGGTGGAACAGGCGCTGTTGAAGCGGGTGCCCAAGACCTATCGCCTGCATGCCCACCATTGGCTGATCCTGCATGGCCGTTACATCTGCAAGGCCCGCAAACCCGATTGCCCCGCCTGCCCGGTACATGATCTGTGCGATTATCCGGCCAAGACGCTGGCGGGGGAATAAACCGGCTTCCGACGGCGGGAAGATAAGTGTATTTCTGGGGGTGAAAACTCCCCCATGATTGCACCGGCTGCCGCCCTTGCGACGCTTGTTATGCCTGCTCTGCTGCCTGTTCCTGTTATCGGCTTGCGCTGGCGGGGGGACACCCCTGGCGACCGGCGCCAGCGTTGCCCCGCCTGTGCCCATGGCGCTGGCCGGGGTGATGGTGGATGTGCCACGCGGCGGATCGGTCGGCGGTTATGGCTTCGGGGTGCTGTGCCGCCCACCCTATAATGATATCGCCTGGAACCAGCGCCCCGCCTGGGACCGGCAATTGGCCGTGGCGGTGCGCGATGGCATGGCGGTGGGCGGGGCCCCGCTGGCCGATGATACAAGGCGCGGGCCGGTGGGCCCGGTGCAGCCCTGGCACCTGTCGGCGCGTGTCACCGATATCCGCTTTGATCTCTGCCGGGCGGTTGATCTGTGGTTCGGCAAATCCACCGGCGAAACCGGCAGCGCCACGGTGCAGGTGGAATGGACGCTGCAGCGCGCCGGATATGGTCCCATCAAGCTGGTCAACCAGGGCAAGGGCGGCAGCGATGCGCCGGCGGTGGGCGACACCAAGCTGTTGATCCTGACCAATGCGGTGGCGGATGCCGCGCAGAATCTGGCCCGCCTGCCGGAATTCCGCACGGCGCTGGCCATCACGGAAGTGGCAGCGGCCCCATCCCCCGCCAGCCCTTCCGATACGATGGCGGCGGAACCGGACGAGGGGGAAGAAGGCGATAATCTGCCGGTGGGTGATGCCACCCTGGTGGTCAGCGGCTGGCAGCGGCAGCGCCCGGCGCTGATTGTGGGTGCTGCCGGCTGGGTTCTGATGCCGCTGGAAACAGAACCCGGCTGGCCACCGCAGGACCGGCCCACGCTGGTGGCACAAACGGGGGACGGGCGCGCCGCCCCCGCCATACCCGTTGTTTGGGACCGGCAAAGCAGTGCCGCACTGCTTTTTATGGCGCGGGGGCGGGAAGGCTTGCCCGGCGTTATCCCGCCCCGTCGGCGCAGCCCGCCGGTGGGCAGCCTGCTTTATGCGCCCGGCAAGCCCGACCGGGCCCTGATGGTGGCCGCCCGGCGGGAAGGATCGGGCCTGCCCGTGCTGCTGGTGGACCTGCCCGCCGGTGCCACGGCCCCGCCTTTCCTGGTGGACAGCAAGGGGCGGCTGGCCGCCATGGTGGCCGGTCCGGCACTGGAAGGGGATTTGCGCCCCTATCATCCAGCCCTGCCCTTGTTGACGCGGCTGATGTCGCAGGTACCACCCGATCAGTTGGAAGACAGTTCCACCAGCCAGTCGGAAAAGGCCGACAGGGCCGGGCTGGCTGGGCGGGATTTCAGCCAGGTCAGCCAGTAACGCCCGTTCACGGTGCTGGTGGCAAAGGGCTGCACCAGCCGCCCGGCCTCCATCTCCCGCGCAAACAGCATCACCGGGGCCAGGGCGACGCCATGGCCCTGCAACGCCGCCTCCACCATCAGCCAGGAACTGTCGAAGACGGGGCCGCGGATCGGCGGGCAGTCGTAACCGGCGGCGTTGAACCAGTGCGGCCATTCATCGGCGCGATAGGATCGCAACAACACTTCGCCGGCCAGATCGGCGGGCTGGCGCAGGCGGGCGGCGGTGGCGGGGGGGCAAAGCGGGCTCATCGGCGCTTCAAACAGGCTTAGAGCCTCCATCCCGTGCCAGGCGCCATCACCGAAGCGGATGGCGGCATCCAGCCCCTCGGCGGCCACATCCACCCGGTTATTGTTGGTCATGATGCGCAGGTCGATGAAGGGGTGACGCTCCCGGAAATCGGCCAGCCGGGGCAGCAGCCAGCCCACGGCGAAGGTGCCCACCACGCCAACCGATAGTACCTCCGTCACCCGCCCCACCTCAAACCGGTGCAGCAGGCGACCGATGCGGTCGAAACTGTCGCGCACGCCGGGCAGCAGGGCGATGCCCTCATCCGTCAGCACCAGCCCGCGCGGCAGGCGGCGGAACAGCTTTGCCCCCAGCCGCGCCTCCAGCCCCTTCACCTGATGGCTGACGGCGGCCTGGGTGACACACAGCTCAATGGCCGCCTTGGTGAAGGAAAGATGCCGGGCCGATGCCTCAAACGCGCGCAGCGCGTTCAGCGGCAGATGGGGGCGGGTCATGATGCTATGCCCTAATTTTTCTAATGGCTTTGCCGATTTTACACAGTTTGTCCCAAGGCCGCCAGATGCCTACCCTGTCGCCAGCCAACCAACGGGGAGATAAGAGATGGAACGCCGCAATCTGTTGACACATATGATTTTATTGGGGGCGTCTGCCATGGCGGCACCCCTGGTTTACCGCATGGCCCAGGCTGGCACCGGCAGTGCCAGCGGTTTTGTCGGTATGAGGAAGGATATAGAGGCGCTGGAGAAGGGCCGGGGTGGCCGGCTGGGCGTGGCCGTGCTGGATACCGCTACGGGCCGCGCCATGGATTGGCGCGGGGATGAACGCTTTCCCATGTGCAGCACCTTCAAATTCCTGCTGGCCGGCCATGTGCTGGCCCTGGTGGATGCCGGTAAGGAACGGCTGGACCGCACCCTGCCCGTGCCGCCGAAGGAGCAGTTGATCGACTGGTCACCCGCCACCGAGCCCCATGCCGGCGGCAGCATGGATGTCGCCGCGCTGTGCCATGGCATCATCACGCAGAGTGATAATACGGGTGCCAATATCCTGCTGGATGCCACGGGTGGGCCGGAAGCGCTGACCGCCTGGCTGCGCCAATTGGGCGACACGATTACCCGTTGCGACCGCCCCGAACCGACGGCCAATCTGGTGCCACCGGGGGAGGTGCGGGACACCACCACGCCGGTTTCCATGTTGGGCCTGATGCGCACCCTGTTGCTGGGCAAGGCCCTGTCGGCCCCGTCCCGCACGCAACTGACCGATTGGCTGATCGCCAATACCACCGGCGACAATCGCTTGCGCGCCGGATTGCCGGCGGGCTGGAAGGTGGGGGACAAGACGGGGTCATGGAAGGACGCCACCAACGATATCGCCATCGTCTGGCCCACCGGCGGTGCCGCGCCACTGCTGATCACCAGCTATTACCGTAACTCCGACCTGGACAGCAAAGGCCGCAACGCCGTGATGGCTGAGGTGGGGCGGATCGTGGCGCGGGGGGTGTGAACTCGTTCCTGGACAGGGGGGCGCGCTTACACGAAATGGGAGAGTCAGAATTTATATTCAATTTCATGGACTCTCCCTTTATGCCGTCGCCTGTCCCTGCCATCCGGTTTGCCGTCTGCCTGCTTGTCTCCCCGGTGATCTCTGCCAATGCTGCAAGCGGGCAGCCAGCCCCAGCGGGGTTGCAGCGTTTTAGCGACCAATGCACCCTTGCGCCCATGGGGTTCACGGCGAATGGGCAGCACCTATGGGCCTATAAGAACCCGTCCACCCCCGAACAGAAACGCGCCACATTGGCGTTGCTGGACAGGAAAGGCGCATTGCTGCTTTCCGTCGATGGGGTGGACAATTTTTCGTCCCCCATGGAACCGACAGACACCATTGTTGCGCAATTCCCGGACCAGCAAAGGCTGAAGATTGCCCGTTTGCAAGCCGGCGTGCCTTCGCAGGTAGCGCTGGATGAAGTGGATATCAAAAAGATAACGAATAGTGATGATGAAGAAGATTTTTATATAACAGATAATTATGACAAAGACGGATTCACATTGCGGTCAATAAACAAAACTAATCGTAGATTTTATGTTTCGACAAATAATTTATCAATAAAAAAGATTGCAAATAGCGATAATTTGGAAGAAAAATTTGCTGGCTTCACGCAATCCGGTTTCACTTCTTATCAATTCGATAAAAAAAAGGCGACAATGCAACTTACCTTCCATGGGCAAGATGGAAAGTAATTGCTCACGTGGTTGGCCACCCCGCTGGTTAGGGGAGAGCGAAGGTACCGCCGATGAGGGCCTGGATGGCGTTCCAGGCTGATGTTCCATGCCGGCGGGCGGTTCCAGTGACGGATCGGTATCCGGCATGGATGGCCGGTCCCCATTGGGACCTGAAGCCGTTTGTGACTTTTCGGAAGACGACGGAGGGTCGGATTTCCTGTTCGCTGCGG